>VYME01000353.1_pt1 | contig 24208 bp, 23 predicted proteins | sample 5115281 | NCBI WGS metagenome assembly VYME01 (sample SAMN12291780, study PRJNA351875) | freshwater metagenome | isolation source: freshwater lake | place: USA: Michigan, Wintergreen Lake | collected 2013-08-08
CGCTGGCGGAGGCGCCGTCGCTGCTCGGGGCGTCGCTGGTCAGCCAGGCCGCGGTGCTCGACTTCGCCAACCCGCTCGGCCTCACGCTCAGCAATCGCGTGACGGCGACCGTCGGCAACTGACCGTCGGCAACGGATCGGCCAGCGTCATCCGGCAGTGCGCAGCATCGGCACGTGGATCGTGAACACGGCGCCCTGATCGCCGTTCTGCGCGCCGATGCGGCCGCCGTGCGCGGTGACGATGCGGTGCACGATGGCGAGGCCGAGGCCGGTGCCGCGGCCCGGTTCCTTGGTGGTGAAGAACGGTTCGAAGATGCGGTCGACGAGCTCCGGCGGGATGCCGCTGCCCTGATCGCGCACGACCAGCAGAGCATCGTCGTGGTCGCGGCCGAAGGCGACGGTGATGGCGGAGCCTCGGGGGCTGGCGTCGAGCGCGTTGCGCAGCAGGTTGAACAACACCTGCCGCCACTCGGCCGGGTCGCCGAGGATCGCCGGTGCGTCGTCGGCGCCGACCAGCCGCAGCGTGACGCCGGCGTCGGCGAGCTGATGGCCGAACATCGCCGCGACCTCGCGGGCTTCGTCGGGCAGGTGCACCGGCTCGCGGCGCGGCTTGTCCTGGCGGGCGAAGCGCAGCAGGCGCACGGTGATGTCGCGCGCGCGCAGCCCTTCCTTGCGCAGGATCTGCAGGTACTCGCGCATGCCGTCGTCGCTGCGGCCGCTGCGGTCGAGCTCGCGCAGCAGGCCGTCGGCGCCGGCGACGATGCTGGCCAGCGGGTTGTTGATCTCGTGCGCGATGCCGGCGGCGAGCGTGCCGAGTTGCGCCAGGTGGGCGGTGCGCAGCACCTCGCGCGAACGCTCTTCGACGCGTTGTTCCAGTTCGGCGCGGCTCTGCAGCAGTTTGCCCGCCATCGCCCGGAACGTCAGCGCCAGGTCGCCGAGTTCGTCGGCGTGGTGCACCGGCACCGGCGCCTCGAGTTCGCCGCGGCCGAGGCGGATGGCGGCGGCGCGCAGCTCGCGCACCGGCCGCAGCACCCGCTGCAACAAGAGCCACGCCAGCAGGCCGAGCGTGCCGACGCTGACCGCGCCGAGCAGCACCAGGAACTGCGCCATGTCCGACGTGCGCTGGTCGAGGTCGTCGCCGATCTCGCGCGTCTCGTCCTCGACCGCCTGGATCAGCACCTGCGCGTGGTGCAGCGCCTGGTCGACGGCCGGCGCCATTTCCTGCAGCGGCGCGCCGGCGGCGAGCTTCTGCGCCGAGGATCGCAGCGCCGAGTCGATGCGCTGCAGCAGCGCGTCCTCGCCGGCGTCGTGGTCGCGCCGCGACGGATCGTCGGTGGTGGAGAAGCGGGCGATGGCGGCGCTGGCGGCGTCGTGGTGGCGCTGCACGTCGGCGATCACCAGCGGCTGCGCGCTGCGGGTGGCGTTCGGCGCGGTGACGACCCACTGCTGCACGCCGCGCAGTTCGTCGACCAGCGCGCGCGCGAGGTTCACTTCGCGCAGTTCCTCGAACAGGCGCTGCACGTCCTCGTGCACGGCGCGGGCCAGCATCAACTGGCTGGTGGTCGCCACCAGCAGCACGAGGCACAACGGCGCGAACGCGATCAGCACCGCGCGCCGCAGCGGTCGTCGCGGCGTGCGCAGCTCCTCAGCTTGCACGCCGCCTCCAGGCGAGGTCGAGCCCGAGCGTGACCGCGTGGTCCTCGGGGAACAGCGCCAGCCACCGCCGCGTCGGCAGCCCGTACTGGTCGGCGGCGACGGTGCCGTGGCCCTGCAGCCGCAGCAGTTGCCCCGGCAGCGAGCATTGCCACAGCTGCATCGGCTGGGTGAGCACCTGCGAGCCCATGCGCAAGGTGCCGAGGAACGTGCGCTGGCTGACCCCGGGCAGGTCGCTGGTCGTGGTCGCGGCGAGGCGCGCGCGGTAGACGATCGTGCTGCCCCGATAGACGCCGAGAACGTGGGCCAGGTCGATGCCCCGATCGTCGCCACCCGCGGCGCCGTGCAGCGGCTGCAGCGTCGCCAGGTCGAGCACCAGTTGGAGTTCGCCGGTACCGTCCGGGGCGAGGTCGAGCGTGCCCTTCACGCCCGGGCACGCGACCAGCAGTTCCTGCGCGAGCCCCGACACCAGGAAGCGCACCGACGAGCGCTCCGGATCGAGCTCCAGGCGCTGGGGCTTGGTCGACGGCGGCAGGCCGCGCATCTCCGGCAGGGTGATCGCCCGCACTTCGTCGAGTGCTGCCGGCGGTGGGGTCGGCGTCGCGCGCAGGCCGAAGCACACGCCGGCGATCGCCAGCGGCAACCAGACGCGCAGGTCGAAGATCGCGCGGTTCACGCGGACCGCCTCCACGCCTGCCAGAACTTGAGGTGCAGGAGTTCGCGCGGATGCACGGTGTCGCCGGTCAACGTCACCACGAGGTCGGCCAGTGTCGGCCAACGCCCGAGCGCCGACAAGAAGGTGCGCACGAGCCACGGGTGGCGGATGGCGCGCTGCAGCAGCTTGCTGGCGTTCATGCGCGGCACCAGTTCGCGTTGCCGCGCGCGGCGGTATTCGCCGGCGGCGGTGGCCTCTTTGGCCTCGGTGTGCAGCGACTGCGCCAGCGCTTCGCCGAGCGCACGCGCGCCGAACAGCGCGAAGTAGATGCCTTCGCCGGTCAGCGGGTCGACGTAGCCAGCGGCGTCGCCGACCAGCCACGCACCGGGCAGCGTCGGCGTCGTCGTGCGGAAGCCGAACGGGCCGCAGCCGCGCCACGGCAGGAGCCGCGTCGCTCCCTGCAGCCGCTCGGCGATCGCCGGCGACTGGTCCGCGTATTCGGCGACGAACGTGTCCCAGTCGGCGCCGTCGCGTGCGGCCAGCGCCTGCTTCGGCAGCACCAGGTTCAGGCTGTAGAGGCCGTCGTCGACGGTCGTCGCGGCGAAGAATCCACCCGGCAGCAGATGCACGTCGGCGCGCGGCTTCGCCGGCACGCCCTGGAAGTGCGCGGTCAACGCGAACTGGTCGAGCCACGCGATCTTGCGCTGCACGCCGAGCGCCTTGGCGACGCGCGAGTGCACGCCGTCGGCGCCGACCACGTGCCGCGCCGCGATCTCGACCGCCGCCCCGTCGGCGGCCTTCAGCACGGCCCCGGTGACACGGCCGTCGCTGCGGCGCTGCAGCGACACGAACTCGTGCCGCGGCAGGAACTGCACGCCGGCGGCTTCGGCGGCGCGCAGCAGGTGGTGGTCGAAGCGTTCGCGGCGCACGCCGTAGCCGACACGGCCGTGGCCCTGGCGGTCGGGCAGCTGCCGGAAGCTGCCGTCGGCGCCGAGGCCGTAGCCCGACAGGCGCATGCCTTCGACGCGCTGCGCGCCGAGCGTCTCGAACAGCTGGCCGAGGCCGAGGTCGGCGAGGTACGGCAGGCACTCCGGGCTCAGGAACTCGCCGCACGGCTTGTGCCGCGGGAACGCCTTCTTGTCGGCGATGGTGACCACGAAGCCGGCGCGGGCCAGCTGCAAGGCCAGGGCGGAGCCGGCCGGGCCGGCGCCGAGGACGAGCACGTCGACGTTCTTCACGGGTGGTCCTTCGGTGCGAGGCGCGGGGCGGACGCGGCGACCAGCAGGGGCAGCAGTGCGGCCGTGGCGAACCAGGCGGCGGCGATGGTGGTGGTGGCGAGCAGCGCGAACTCGACGGTGGTCTCGAGCCGGCTCAGCGCCGCGGTGCCGAAGCCGAGCATCAGCACGGCGCTCGACAGCGACATCGCGCGGCCGGTCTGGTCCAGCGCGTGGCGCAGCGCCTGGCGCGTCGCCATGGTCGCGCGTGCGTGCCGGAAGTGGTGCAGCAGGTGCAGCGTGTTGTCGACGATCAGGCCGAGCATCGTGCAGCCGATCATCGCCGTCGCCACCGACACGGGCCGTTGCCACCAGCCGAGCGCGCCGTAGAGCCACAGCGCCGGCAGCAGGTTCGGGATCATGCCGATCGCGCCGAGCCGGAACGAACGCAGGCCGATCACCATGCAGGCCGACAGCAGCAGCAGCGACACGCCGAGGCTGCCGGTCAGGCTGTGCATCAGGCCGTGCGAGTCGCGCGCGATCTGCACCGACGGGCCGGCGGCGACGACGTCGTCGAAGCCGAGCACGCGCGCGATGCGCTCGACGTCGTCGAACAGCGGCGTGCGCACAAGGCTGCCGCCCGGCTGCAGCACCAGCGGCACGGCCAGGGCCCCGGCGGTGTTGCGCGTCGGTTGCCCGGCTAGGCCGGCGACGCCCGGCGCCTGGCGCAGCATCGCCAGGAACGGCAGCAAGCGCGACGGCTCGGCGGCCGGGCTGCGTTCGGGCACCAGCAGATGGAAGGCCTCGACCCCGCCGAGGCGCGCCGCCAGCAGGTCGTGGTCGACGCGCGCCGGTTCGTCGGCGGGCAGCAGCTGCAGCGGATCGTTGTCGGCGGTGACGCGGAACAGGCCGGCGACGGCGAGCGTGGTCGCGGCGACGCTGCCGAGCACCAGCGGCCGGCGCACGCGGCGCAGCTGGTCGAACCAGCGCGCGCCGAACCACGTCGAATCCGCCGCTGGCTTCGCCCCGGCGGCGAAGCGCGGCAGCCACGCGGGCAGCAGCAGGAAGGTGAAGAAGTGCGCCAGGGCGACGCCGAAGGCGCTGCGCACGCCGAAGTCGAGCACCGCCGGCACCGAGCTGGTGGCCAGCGACCACAAGCCGATCATCGTGGTGCCGGTGGCGAGCAGGGCCGGCGTGCGTATGCCGGCGGCGGCGGCCGTGGCGGCGGCTTCCGGATCGCGGCCGGCGGCGCGTTCGCGGCGGAAGGTCTCGACGAAGTGCACGCTGGCGGCGACGCCGATCGTCAGCAGCACCGGGTCGAGCAGCGACGCGATCGGATCGAGCCGGTGGCCGAGCAGCGCGATGCTGCCGCCGGTCCAGGCGATGGCGGCGATCGGCGGCAGCAGCACGCCGACGGCGAGGCCGAGGTGGCGGTAGAAGGCGAAGGCCGCGGCCAGCAGCACGGCGACCAGCATCGGCACGATCGTCTGCCGTTCGCCGGCGACGAGGCGGGCGATGGTGCCTTCGATCAGCGGCAGGCCGGTGGCATGCACCTGCAGCGCCGGCGGGGCACCGGCGCGGGCCGCGGCGACGACCCGTTCGGCCACCGCCATCGCGTCGGGATCGTGGATCGCCACTGGCATCAGCACGAGGCCGGGGTCGGGCACCGGCGCGTCGTGGATCGCGGCGACGCCGGGCAGCGCCGCCAGCTTCGCGCGCAAGGCGGTGAGCTCCTCGCGGTCGCTGGCCAGCATCGGCAGGTCGCCGCGCACGGCGAACGCGACCAGCACGATCGGGTCGTCGCCGACGACTTCCTGCAGCGCGCGCAGCTGCACGGCATCGCGGCCGTCCGGGGACTTCAGCGAGCGGTTGCTCGGGTCGACCTGCTGCTGCGAGAGGCTGTGCAGCAGGAACACGGTGGCGGCGGCGAACAGCAGCCAGCCGAGGCGGCGCAGGAAGCGGGTCATCGGCGGCGGGTTCGTGCGGACACACGCAGGGGGAGCACACGGCGTGCCGGGCGGCCCTGCCCGGAGACGTCCCACGCCGCACGGTGGCAGCGTGTCGTTCCTACCGACGGCGTGCAAGAAGTGCCCGGCATCGCGGTTGGCGCACCCGTGCCATCGGCCGGCGACGACTCGGGCACGCCCATTGCTCATGCCGCCGCCATGACCGGCAAGCTGCTGCAGGTGTTCGGGGTGCTGTTCGTGCTGGCACTCGTCGGCGGTTCGATCGCCGGCTTCGGTGTGCTCAAGGACCGCGTCAAGGTGGTCGTCAGTCCGGACGCTGCGGCCACCGGCCCCGACCCGATCGCCGAGCTGAAGGACAACGTGAACGTGCTGACCGGCGAGCTGACGACGCTGCAGCAGGCGCTCGGCACGAACTTCGAGCAGCTGGCGGCCGGCATCGACGAACGGGCGACCGCGCGCCATGCCGAGGTGATGGCGCTGCAGCGCGACCTCGCCGCCGTGCAGAAGCAGCTCGCGGCACTCGGCCAGGAGAACGCCGCCCTGCGGCAGCAGCTGGCCCAGATCGGCAAGCAGCTCGAGGCCATGCCGGCCAGTGGGGCCATGCACGTCGCCAGCGCGCCCGGTGGGGCCGCGGCACTGCCAGCGGAGCCGCAGCCGCAGCCGCAAACGGCACCGGTGGTCGCCGAGACGCCGCCGCCCGCCGCCGTCGCCGAGGCCCCGAAGAAGCCGGAAGCTGCGAAGCCCAAGGGCAACTTCCTGTTCGGCGGCGCCAGGTTCCGCTGCGACGAGCCGCACGACTACGAGATCGTGCCGGAGCTGTCGCGCGTCGCCTTCGACGCGAAGAGCACGCTGCACGACTTCACCGGCGTGACCCAGAACGTCAGCGGCACGTTCCGCCTCGACTTCGACGACCCGCAGGGGGCGTGGACCGGCTCGGTGCGCTGCGACGCCACGACGCTGAAGACCGGCGTCGACGGGCGCGACAGCAACATGTGGGAGTACCTCGACACCAAGAACCACCCGGCGATCGAGTTCACGATCGAGAAGTTCGAGCCGGCGAAGGACGGCGTCGACGTCGCCAAGCAGACGGCGAAGGGCGAGGTCGTCGGCACGATGCGCATCCGCGGCAAGCAGAAGCCGGTGCGCATGCCGGTGCAGCTCGAGATCGACGCGCAGAAGCGCCTGATCGTGAAGGGCGAGATGCCGCTGTCGCTGCCCGACTACGACGTGCCGGTGCCGAGCCAGCTCGGCGTCATCAACATGGAGAAGGACGTCAAGGTCTGGATCTCGTTGCGCGCCCGCGTCAAGGCGGGAGGTGGCAAGTGAGCCGCTGGCTGCAAACCATGCTGCTGCTGGTGGTGGGCTCGCTCGCGGCCGGGTGCTTCGGCGGCACGCACATCAAGCCGGAGGACCGCGACATCGACGTGCCGGTGCTTGACCTCGCGTTCCAGCCCGCGGGTGCCATGGTTCTCGACGGGCTCTACGAGTCGGTCGACATCCAGGGCGACATGGCGCTGTCGTGGCGCAAGGTCTACTACCTGTTCTCGCCGAACGGCAGCTACACGGCCGCCGCACTCGGCGATGGCGATGCGGGCCCGGCGTTCACGACGCTGACCGGCACCTGGAAGTGCGACGCGCGCGGCTTGTCGCTCGACGACGCCGAGCCGCTGCCGCTCGAGCAGGCGCCGGGGCACCTGCGGCTGTCGGCGGCCGGTGGTTCGCTCGTGCTGGCGCAACGAACCCTTGTTCGATCGCGCCGACTGGTGGGACGAAGGCGCGCGTGCCTTCGCCTCGCTGCGTTCGGTGACGACGTTCCGCCTCGAACTGCTGCGGCAGTGGTTGCCGCAAGGCTTCGCCGGGCGCACCGTCGTCGACCTCGGCTGCGGCGGCGGCCTGCTGGCGGTGCCGCTGGCGCGCGAAGGCGCGCACGTGGTCGGCCTCGACCTGGTACCGAAGGCGCTGCGCGCGGCTGCGGCGCAGCAGTCCGAACGGCTGCTGGCGGCACAAGCCGACCTGGCCGAACTGCCGCTCGCCGAACGTTCCGCCGACGTCGTGCTGCTCGCCGACGTGCTCGAGCACGTCGACGATCCGGCCGCAGTCGTCGCCCAGGCCGCCCGCGTGCTGCGTCCCGGCGGCGCGTTGTTCGTCAACACCATCCACCGGACCCTGCGCAGCCGCGTGTTCGCGATCACGCTCGGCGAAGGGCTCGGCTTCATCCCGCGTGGCACGCACCAGTGGCGCAAGTTCGTCCGCCCGGACGAACTCGACGCGATGGCGCGCACCGTCGGGCTTCAGCGCGTGCAGCGCGCCGGCGAGGCCCCGCGCCTCTTGGCGACGCTGAAGGCCGGCGCCGTCGTGCTGCGCGCGAGCAAGAGCCTGGCGGTCGGCTACGCGGTCCTGTTCCAGAAGGTGAACCGATGACGTCCTTGCGTTCGAAGTTCGCCGCGATCGGCATGGCCGTGCTGACGCACGCCACGTTCCTGTTCGCCGTCGGTTCGATGGCGGTGGCGCTCGCCACCGGCATGCAGCTCGGCCGCGGCACCGTGCCCGCCTGGGCCGCGCCGATGGTCAACACGCTGCTCGTGCTGCAGTTCCCGCTGCTGCACAGCTACCTGCTGCACCGCCGCGGCCGGCCGCTGCTGCAGCGCCTGTCGCCGGTCGGCTTCGGCAAGGAGCTGGCGACCAGCACCTACTCGTGGTCGGCGTCGCTGCAGCTGCTGCTGACGTTCTGGGCGTGGACGCCGAGCGGCGTCGTCTGGCACGAAGCGCACGGTGCTGCCGGCGTGGTCCAGTGGACGCTGTTCGTCGGTGCCTGGCTGTTCCTGCAGAAGGCGCTCTACGACGCCGGCCTCGGCCTGCAGACCGGCTTCGTCGGCTGGTGGTCGCTGCTGCGCGGCAAGCCGGTCAGCTACGGCGACATGCCGACGCACGGGCTGTTCGCGCGCTGCCGGCAGCCGATCTACCTCGGATTCGCCCTCGTGCTCTGGACGGCGCCGGTCTGGTCGCTCGACTGGGTCTGCCTCACCGTGGGTTGGAGCGTCTATTGCGTGGTCGGTCCGCGGCTGAAGGAGGCGCGCTGGGCTCGTCTGCACGGCGCGCGCTTCGCCGAGTACCAGGCCACGGTTCCCTACCTCTTGCCGAGATTTCGCCGTTGAAGATCGCCGCCGTCAGCACCGCCTTCCCGCCCCACTGGTACGACCAGTCGACCCTCACCGAGGCCATCGTCCGCATCTTCGGCGCCGACGAACGGCTCGCCGACCGCATCCGTTCGCTGCATGCGAACTGCGGCATCGACGGGCGCTTCCTGACGCTGCCGCTCGAGCAGTATGCGGGCATCACCGACTTCTCCATCGCCAACCGCGCCTGGGTGGAGGGTGCGTTGCAGCTCGGCGAGCAGTCGATCCAGAAGGCGCTGGCCGCTGCCGGCGTGCGCGCCGACGAGGTCGACGCGATCTTCTTCTCGACGGTCACCGGGCTCGCCAGCCCCTCGATCGACGCGCGGCTGATCACCAAGGTCGGCTTCCGGAACGACATCAAGCGATTGCCGCTGTTCGGCCTCGGCTGCGTCGCGGGGGCTGCGGCGGTCTCGCGCGCCGCCGACTACCTGAAGGGGCATCCGCGCGGCGTCGCCATCGTGCTGACCATCGAGCAGTGCTCGCTGACGTTGCAGCCGCAGGATCGTTCGGTCGCCAACCTGATCAGCGTCGGCCTGTTCGGCGACGGTGCCGCGGCGGCAGTGATCGTCGGCGCCGAGCACCGCGCCAAGGGGCCGCGCATCGTCACCACGCGCTCGGTGTTCTACCCGGAGACCGAACACGTCATGGGCTGGGACATCGGCGCGCACGGCTTCCGCATCGTGCTGTCCGCCGAGGTGCCGACGGTCGCGCGCGAACGCGTGCCCGGCGACGTCGACGCGTTCCTCGCCGACCAGGGCCTCGCCCGCAAGGACATCGCGCGCTGGATCGCGCACCCGGGCGGCCCGAAGGTGCTGCAGGCGCTGCAGGACGGTCTCGGCGTCAGCCGCGACACGCTGCGCGCGAGCTGGGAATCGCTGGCGCGCGCCGGCAACCTGTCGAGCGCGTCAGTGCTGATGATCCTCGAGAAGTCGCTGAAGGACACTGTCGCCAAGCCGGGCGAACGCGGCGTCATGCTGGCGATGGGCCCGGGCTTCTGCAGCGAGTTCCTGCTGCTGCAGTGGTGAACGCGACGCGTCGCGCCGTCACGCCTCGTCGGGTTTCGGCGCGTCGCCGGCCGCCGCCAGCTTGTTGTAGAGCGTCTTGACGGCGATGCCGAGCACCTGGGCTGCCTTGGTCTTGTTGCCATCGCAGCGCTGCAGCGCCGCCGCGATCGCCAGCTGTTCGAGCTGCGCCAGCTCCAGCGTCGGCAGGCCACCGGCCGCCGCCGGTCGTTGCCGCAGCGCGCCGAGCACGTACTCGTCGACGTCGGTGGCGGTCACCGTCGGCCCGTCGACCAGCACGCCGAGGCGCACGATCGCGTTCTCCAGTTCGCGCACGTTGCCCGGCCACGGATGTTGCACCAGCCGCTGCACCGCGGCGTCGTCGAACTGCAGCGGGCGGCCACTGCGTTGCGCCTCGCGCTGCAGGAACGCGTTCGCCAGCGGGCCGATGTCGTCCTTGCGGTCGCGCAGCGGCGGCACCTGCAGTTCGAGCACCGCGAGCCGGTAGAACAGGTCCTCGCGGAAGCTCTGGTCCGCGACCTTGGCGCGCAGGTCGCGGTGGGTGGCGGCGAGGATGCGCACCGAGACCGTGCGCACGGCGTCGCTGCCGACCGGCCGGATCTCGCCGAACTGCACGGCGCGCAGCAGGGCCGGCTGCACTTCGAGCGGCAGTTCGCCGACTTCGTCGAGGAACAGCGTGCCGCCGTCGGCGGCTTCGAACAGGCCGGGCCGCCGCTGCTCGGCGCCGGTGAAGGCACCTTTCACGTGGCCGAACAGTTCGCTCTCGACCAGCTGCCGCGGGATCGCGCCGCAGTGCACGACGACGAACGGCTCGGCGTGGCGGGCCGAACCGGCGTGCAGGCGGCGCGCCACCAGTTCCTTGCCGGTGCCGCTCTCGCCGGTGATCAGCACGCCCTCGGTGGACGCGGCGATGCGCGCGATCTGCTGGTCGAGGCGCTGCGCCTTCTGGCTCGGGGCGGCGACGACGAGCGCACCTGCACCCGCCAACGCAGCGGCGCGCCGCAGCCGCTGGTTCTCGCGCAGCAGGCTGCCGTGCTGCAGCGCGCGCCGGATCGTCGCTTCCAGCGTGTCGAGATCGACCGGCTTGGTCAGGAAGTCGAACGCGCCGCGCTGCATCGCGGTGACCGCGAGCGCCACCGAGCCGTGGCCGGTGCAGACGACGACCGGCAGTTCGGCGTCGTGTGCGACGATCTGCGCCAGCACCTCCATGCCGGGCGTGCCCGGCAGGTTCAGGTCGAGCACGACGGCGTCGAACTCGTGCTGCCGCAGCAGCGGCGGCACGCCGTCGCCGCGCGGGTGGGCGACCACGCCGAACCCCATGCGGCGCAGTTCGCGCGTCAGCACCAGCCGCAGGCTGTCGTCGTCTTCGACCAGCAGCAGGCGCTGTTCCTTCATCACAGCTCCTTGATGCGCAGATCGCGGAACGCGACCTCGTCGCCGTGGTCCTGCAGCGCCAGGTGGCCGCGTGCGGCCGTGCCGAACGGCCAGTCGCGGAACTTGCTGGCCTTGATCATCGCCAGCCACTCGTCGCCGGCGCATGGCGCGTCGACGACGAGCGCACCGTTCAGCCAGTGCTGCAGGCGGCCCTTGTGCACGACGATGCGGCCGTCGTTCCACTGCCCGGCCGGCAGCACCCGCGGCGCGTTCGGCGCCACCAGGTCGTAGAGCGCACCGACCCCGTGCTTCTTGCTCGGCTTGCTGCCGAGGTCGTCGAGTACCTGGTACTCCGGGCCCGACATGTAGGTCGTGTCGTTGGCTTCGGTGACGTGCCACATGACGCCGCTGTTGCCGTTCGCGGCGATGCGGAAGCGGAAGCGGAAGTCGAAGTCGCCGAACTGCGCGGTGCTGACCAGGTCGCCGCCGCCGCCGCCGGCCTTGTGCACGATCGCCGCGTCCTGCACCGACCAGCCCTGCTCGGGCAGGCCCTGGCCGCGGTAGGCGCGCCACTCGGTGATCGCCTTGCCGTCGAACAGCAGGCGGAAGCCTTCGGCAGCTTCCTGCGCCGACAGCGTGTTCAGCGGTTCGGGCGCCAGCGTCACCGCGCCGGTCGCGGCCCACTCGGTGCCGCGCGCGACGAAGCGGCGCAGCTGCGGATCGGCCCAGCTGGCGCGGCTCTGCGGCGTGTTGGTCCAGACGTGGCCGAGCGGCGTGTGGAAGATGCGGCCCTTGCCGTGCTGCGCCACCAGGCCCATCGGCTCGTGGCGGCCGGTGCCGCCGGTCTCGGTCTTGCTGAAGGCGCTCAGCAGCACGCGGTAGTCGGCGCCCTTGGCCGGCACCAGGCGATGGTAGAGCTCGTCGGGATGCAGCCGCAGGTCGGCCATGCCCATCGTGATCGGATGGTGCGGATCGACGACGACGACGTCGAACGGATGGAACGAGCCGTGCCCGGTGCCCTCGCGCCACAGCAGGCCGACCATGCGTTCGTAGTCGGCCCAGCCCGGGAACGCGTTGTTCGCCGCGTGCAGCACGCTGACGCCGCAGCCGGCGGCGACCGCGTCGACGAAGCCGCGCTCGGCGGCGTCGCCCCAGCGCGGGCCGTTGTAGTCGAGCACCAGCACTTGCAGTTCGCCGCGCTGCAGCCGCGCCGGGGCATCGGCCAGCCACTTCGCCGGCTGCTCGACGATCTCGACCTCGAACCTCCCGGTCTCGCGCAGCGCCGACGCGATCTCGCGCGAGGTCCACGGCCAGTCGTGGTTGTTCTCGCCGGTGATCACCGCGGCGCGGATCGGCGCCAGGGCAGGAGCGGCTGCTGCGGCCGGCTGCTGCGGCACGCAAGCGAACGAAGCGAGGACCGGGACGAGGGCCGAAACGAGCATCGCTGTACGGTAGCGGGACACGCGCGCACTGGCGATGGCACTGCGATTCCGCTAACAAGCGGGCATGCGGTGGGCGGCGGCGATCGTGGTCTCGTTCGGCATCGGTGTCGGTGGCGTCTCGGCGCTGCCGGCCCAGGGTCTCGCGCGCGCGGTCGAAGCCGCCGAGGCGCTCGGTGCGCGCACCGGCGTCGCGGTCGTCGACGGCGACGGCAAGGTGCTCTACCGGCACCGCAGCGGCGAAGCGTTCGCGCCGGCGAGCAACATGAAGGTGCTGACCGCCGCCGCCGTGCTGTCCGGCCTCGGCGCCGACTTCGAGTTCGTCACCGAGTTCGCGCTGCGCTCAGGCCGCCTCGTCGTCACCGCCAGCGGCGATCCGAATTGGATCCGCGACACCGCGCACGCTCCGGCCGACGTCTTCGCCGCCGTGGCGCGCGCGCTGCAGCAGGCGGGGGCCACGTCGGTCGGCGGCATCGACCTCGTCGCCGGCGACTTCACCGGGCCCACGCGTCCGGCGACGTGGCCGCAGGACCAGCTGCACACCTACTACTGCGCGCCGACCGGGCCGTTCGTGCTCGAGCAGGGCGTGTTCTGGCTGCGGCTGCAGCCGGCCGCCGGCGACCGCGCCGACGTCGACCTGGTGGCGCCGGTCGCCGCGATCGCGCTGCGCAACCAGGTGGCGATGCAGGACGGCAAGAAGAACGTCGTCTACGGCGCCATCGACGGCGGCGACGGCTCCGTTCGCGTCACCGGCCGCTTTCCGCGCCGCAGCACGCCGGTCGAGATCCGGACGGCGATGTCGGACCCGCAGCAGTGGTATCGCCTGGCGCTCGAGAAGGCGCTGACCGACGCCGGCCTCGTCGTCGGCCGTCCGACCGACCTCGCCGACCGCGTCGTGCACCGCCACCGCAGCGACCTGAAGCAGGCGGTGCTGCGCATGCTCGAGGACTCGTCGAACTTCGACGCCGAACAGTGCCTGCGCGTGCTCGGCCACCAGCGCGGCGACGGCAGCCTCGCCGGCGGCACCGCCGCACTGCAGAAGGAACTGCAACAGCTGCTGGGCCAGGTGCCCGACGCCGCGGTGTTCGCCGATGGCTCGGGCCTGTCGAAGCAGAACCGCCTCACGCCGGGCCTGCTGGTGGTGGCGATGGTGCAAGCGAGCCGCGGCAAGGCCGGGCCGGTGCTGCGCGCCTGCCTGCCGGTCGCCGGCCAGAGTGGTACGCTGACCGACCGCTTCGTCGGCACCGACCTCGTCGGCCGCGTGCGCGCGAAGACCGGCTGGATCCGCGGCGCCTCGGCGCTGTCGGGCCTGGTCGAAGGCAAGGACGGGCGCGTGCGCTGGTTCTCGATCCTGATGAACTACGACCCGAAGGTCGACGGCCTGAACAAGGACCTGAAGCAGCTGCAGGAGCAGATCGTGCGCGCCATCGACACGCTGGACGCCCGCTGATGCCGGAGATCGGCAAGTTCCTCGGCGAAGCGCAGCGTCTGGCGCTGCTGGCCGGCCGTGAACTGATGCGCCATCGCCAGCAGGCGACGGTGCACGCCGAGAGCAAGGGGCAGCGGCGCGAACTGGTGACCGCCGCCGACCGCGCCGCCGAGCAGATCGTCGTCGGTGGACTCATGGCCGCGTTCCCCGAACACGGGGTGCTCGCCGAAGAAGGGGTGCTGACGACGCAGGGTGTCGCCAGCAAGGACGCGGAATGGGTGTGGATCGTCGACCCGCTCGACGGCACCACCAACTTCGTGCACGGGCTGCCGCACTTCGCCGTCGCCATTGCGCTGGCGCACCGCGGCGTACCGGTCGTCGGCGTCGTGCACGCGCCCGCCCTCGGCGAGACGTTCGTCGGCGCGCGCGGCCGCGGTGCGCGCCGTCTGTTCGCCGACGGGCGCGAGCAGGTACTCAAGGTCTCGACGACGGCGGCGTTCGCCGACGCGCTGCTGGCCACGGGCTTCAGCTACGTGCGCAACGAACCGGGGCGCGACGACAACAGCGGCCACGTCGCCGCGATCCTGCCGCACTGCCGCGACCTGCGGCGGCTGGGTTCGGCCGAACTCGATCTCTGCTACGTCGCCGCCGGCGTGTTCGACGGTTACTGGGAGCTCTATCTCGCGCCCTATGACACCGCCGCCGGTTCGGTCCTCGTGCGCGAAGCGGGCGGCCTCGTCACCGACTGGCAAGGGGGCGAGAACTGGCTGTTCGGCCAGCAGGTCGTCGCCAGCAACGGCCTGCTGCACGGCGAGCTGCTGCACAAGCTGTCGGCTCGCACCAGCGTCGCTTCGCCGCGCACGACGGTGACGCTGTTCCGTCCGGTGGGTCCGCAGGAGATGGCGCTGATCGAACAGTCGGGCAATCGCGCGTTCCCGCCGCGGCTGCCGGGGCAGCCGATCTTCTATCCGGTGACCAACGAGGCCTACGCGGTGCAGATCGCGCGCGACTGGAACGTCAAGGAGAGCGGGGCGGGGTTCGTGACGCGGGTCGCGGTCGACGCGGCGTTCGTCGCGCGCTACCAGCGGCACGTGGTCGGCGGGGCCGAGCACGAGGAGCTGTGGGTGCCGGCGGAGGACCTGCCGGAGTTCAATCGCAACATCGTCGGCGAGATCGAGGTGATCCGGCGGTTCCCGGAAGGGGCGGTGCCGACCGCGGCGGGTAGTTGAGTGGGCGCTCCCGAGCGGTCAATCGCGGACGGACCTGGCGATTGTGCCGGCAGGTGTTTTTATAGGATTACTTGGGATGACAACATTCGTCGACAGCAGGTGTTATCGGATGTGGTGGCGGCGAGTGGGCGAGTGGTATCCTATCTAAGCAAAAGGATCGCTGGAGGGCCGCTCTCCTGCGATGTGCTGGCGGACGGTCGAGTGATGGATTACACCGAGAACTTCGGAATGATGCCCATCAGCTCTGTTGCCTTGGCGGAGGCAGTCAGATCCCTTGTTGGGCAGCAGGTTGGCTTTCACGAGGTTAAAGTGCGTGACGAGCGGGCTGAGCGGGTGATGTGGTTTATCAGGCCGCGCTTGGCGTGCGCAGATCGGAGCTTGAGCTCCTGGGAGGGTGTGGCGGGTCGGCGGGGCGTGGTTACATACGATAGGTTGGTTTTGGATGCCTCGCGGATTCCGAGTGAGACTGAGATATTTAGACTTGCTGACGATCCCCGGTGTATCGTCGTGTCGCAGGTTGTTAAGGACACGATGGTGCGAAGCGGTTGTCTCGGAGCGCTGTTCTTGAAGATCGCAGCTGCATAGTGTGGTGCCGTGCTCGCGCTTTCCGAAAACTCGAACGACCGCATTCCCGGCAACTGATGTCGACTTTGCGGTCCAATCCTGGTGCCGGCTCCGCCGCCCGAGATCGTCGCTCGCGCACCGGCTTCGCGGCTCCCGCAGCGAAACGAACCTGGATCACCTTCCCCTGACTGCCGAGCCGGGCAGATCGCACGCGACGGGTTCATCAAGGAGACCGGGGCGGGTTCGTGATGCGCATGCACGTCGAGGCGGCGTTCGTCGCGCGGTATGAGCGGCACGTGGTCGGCGCGGCCGAGCACGAGGAGCTGTGGTTGCCGGCGGAGGACCTGCCCGAGTTCAATCGCAACATCGTGGGCGAGATCGAGGTGCTCCGGCGGTTCCCGGAGGGGGCGGTGACGACGGCTCCGAACAGTTGAGCCGCTCTGCGCGTAGGATGCGTGGATGAGGCTGCTCACGCGCACGGGGTTGTCGTTCGGGATGGTGTCTCGCCGAGCACAGAGGCCGGCGCGAGAGCGGCAGTTGCACGCAACGACTCCCTGACGACGATGCAGGTATGCCTGTGAAGTGGGTGATGCGTGTAGCCCCTGTCCTGCTCCTTGGGTGCGTTTCCCTTCCCTCCTTCTTGGCGGCCCAGGATCGGCCCGCCAGGGTGCTCGGCACTCACGTCAACAACCACCCGTCGGACGCGTTCACCTCCATTCGAGTCAGCGAGGACGGCCGTGTTTCGTTGGTATCGCGACGCGATGCCCGTCCGGTGCGATGGTCCTTCCAGACTGGGGTTGCGTTCGCTGGTAGCTACTGCCTGACGGAGTCGGACGCCCTTCGAGGGTTGATCGTTGCCGGAAGAGGCGAGAAGGGCAGTGGAGTGCTCGAGCACTGGTTGCCCGATTCGAATGGGCAGTGGGTACGGCGGTCGCGCCTGGAGATGCCTGGTGCCGACTTCGCAGGAGTCGCCTGTGGAGCTGGTGCGATCTACGTCCTGGACTGCGTGTCCCGGCGGCTGCTGAAGGCGGCTTGGATGCCGTCGGACGACCTCGGGGGTGTCCAGCTGGCCGAGGTCTGGACGGATCTCGATGTGCCCCTGCTTGCGGAAGCCTCCGACCTCTTCGTGCGGTGGGTTCCTGCTGGACATCTGCCAAGAGTCGACCGAGCGGCTCTGCTGTTCTTGGAGTGGTGGCAGTGCGATCTGCCGGTGAATTGCCACTGGATCGACCCGGATTCGCCTTGGCCGGTGGCCAGACCCTACGTGCTGGGTGGTGATGACGAGACGGTTGCCTTCGTGGTTGCGGACAGGCAGACCGCGATTGCCGGCAACAGGGAGCTGTCGGTCGTCGCCACCGGTGGCTTGCGCTTCGAGGTGGTCGACGATGCAGGCCGCGTGGTCGGTGGTGGGATTGGATCGGCAACCGAATCGCGTCAGAGGGTCCGCCTGGACTCGGACCTCGAGCTCGGGCGCGTCTACATCGTGCGAGATCTTGGGAGTGGGACCAGCGACCGTTTCGAGTGTGTTCGGAAGGGGCTCTCGGAGTCCCTGTCGGATGGCATCACCCTGTCTGGCCTGACCCTGGCTTTCGGCCCTTCCGGTGCACGGTCTTCCGTGCTGACGGTCCGACTGCGGCTCGAGCGTCGCACGGAACTGCCCGCGAGTCGACCTTGTCACGGCCTGCTGCTGCTGGGGGATGGCCTCGATGCGTGCGATCGGTTCGAAGGCAGTCAGGGGCACCACTGGTTGGTTCGCCCCGCGTGCGTGGCGGCAGTGATGGGAGAAGTAGCCGGCGGCATGCGGGTTGGACTGCTTGCAGCAAGCTGGAACGTTCCCGTGTCCGTGCCTCTTCTTGGTCGTGACCTGCTGGGCCAGCTGGTGGTCCCCGACGGAGGTCATGTCCGACTCAGCGAGGTCGTGATGTGCTCCGTCAGAGAGTGACGAAGGGCGGCACCGTCTTCGCGAGCGGCTTCAGGAACACAAAAGTCGGAGCCTTGTCGTCGCGCTTGCCCCACTCCGGCGGCGTGAGCTAGGTTCTTGTGATGGCAACCCAGAAGAAGCGCGCTGGGGGACGCAGGTCCACGCAGGAGCGCCTTGCCGAGTTGGATGCGATGTTCCGCAGTGGTGCTTTTGAGGAAGCTCGCAAGCAGCGTGAGGCGGCCGAGGCGGAGGCGCCGAAAGTCGTCGGTGCGTTGAATGCGGCGGGGTTCGAGTGGACCAAGAGCCTGGATCCTCTTCTCGCAGGCGTCAACGAGCTCAGTGGCGACCAGTACAGGATCGTGGCCTCCGTCTTCCTGCAGCATCTCGAGGCCGGGCTTCCTCCTTTGCTTGCGAACAGCCTGTTGCAGTCCCTGGCCTCAACCAAGCCTCGGTCCCGGGCGAGGCCCTACTGGGCCCAGATCTCCAGCTTGTTCCTCAGTGCAGCAAGCAGCGAAGTTCGGGATGGCGCGGCGGTGGCTCTGGCCGCGATCGCCGAGCCCGCGGACGGCGAGGTTGTGCTGTCATGGCTTCGCGACGCGCGATTCGGCGAGTCCAGGATCTTCTTTCTGCGGGCTCTGCGGCGCCTTCTCCCTCCGGCAGAACGCGCTGAGGTTCTCGAAACGTTGAAACGTGATCCTGATCTGGAAGTGGAGTGCGATCGTGTGCTGCGCGGGATTGGGCCCAACGATGGATAGGGAGCCTGGATCATGCAGCAGTCCTGGCTGCCGTCGGCAGCGGAAGGTTGATTGGGCGCTACGCGTCGAAGCTGTTTGGTGCAATCACGCACGTGGTGGAATGCTAGAGGTGAGGCAACCGTGACAAAGCAGGTGTACGAACTGACGGCGGCCGATCTAGAGCGATACCCCGTATGGGTGTTGCCGACGGATGATTCGGTTGAGGATGAGGCCTCTGTCCGCCCTGTGAAACGCGGCGAGATCGTGCCAGATGGCTTGCAGCGAATCGGGCGCGCAGTCTTTACGGACGGCAGAGGTCGCTCTTGGACCGGTTACATGTATCTTGGCGGCGGTGTGGATATCCTGGATGCGCGACCCGTTGTGTGGTGCAATGACGTGTGCATCACGTTCTGGAATGGAATGATTGCCCCGTCACGGGACTACTTGGATCGTATCAGGGATTTGGGGATCCAGTGGCCGGTGCATTTCAGGACAGATGCTGATGGGGTCGAGGCACAGTTCGGAATGCTCGCCGGTGTGTACTTCATGGACGGACGGGCCGTCAGGTTGGTTGAGGTCGATTGACCGAGCTGCCCTAGGAGATGACACCAGGTCTGCGTCTCGTTGTCGCGGCGAAGGCTACCGGACAAGCCTGTGCCGAAACTGCCGCGGGGCTTGGAACAGCCGCGTGGCGGCGGGAGTCGGCGGCTGGACAGGGGCGTGCGCCGGCGGCAGTCTGGCGGGATCGGTTCCGAGTGGTCCGGGACCGCAGCTTGAACCTCCTGCACCCAGACTTCGAACGGATCGCGCAGCATGATGACGAAGCTCTACAGGCGCTCCCCGGATGGCGCTCTTGACTATCATGAAGCGTGGGTGCGGGATGGTGAGATCACTGAGCACTGGGGCAGAGTTGGCTCGACCGGTGAACAACGGGTTCACCCGCTACCAGACCGCCGTAAGGGGAGGGCGGAGCTCGCGCGGATTCTCGCAATGGCGCGCCAGGGTGGATTCTCTGAGCTTGCCGATGACGACTATGCGAGGCTCCTCGTCGAGTACGAAATCGAAGGCATGGGCACGCCTGCGGACGTCGACAAGCGCTCGCGCCTCGAAGATCTTCTCAACGAGCTTCTTGGCTGGACCGGCCTGGGACACTGCGATGGTGGAAGCATCGGCTCTGGGACGATGGAGGCTTGCTGTTTCGTCGTCGACTTCGAGATCGCCAAGCGAGTGGTGCAGGACGGGCTGGCCGGGACGGAGTTTGCAGACTTTGCGCGGATCTTCGACGAAGATGCTGACTAACAGGACCTTGGGCAGGCATCCATGAACCGGAAACGTCAACGCAACGGGCCGTGGTACGAGGGGCTCGGCGTCGTGAGCATTGGCGGCCAGAGCGGCGGCCCGGATGTCAGCAGAATCGGCTGGATCAAGATTGAGCTGTGGCGTCTTCTTGGATCCGAGTGCTCCAGTACGCACTGTCCTGCGATCGCCCACTACGCCATCGCGCTTCGTGTCGGCGGTGAGTTCGCCAATTGGACTCCCGCGAGGATCCATCGTGTTCGACGCGATCGCGTCAATCGCTCGATCGGGTGCGACATCGACATTCCGGTCTCCGAGTGGGAGGGGAAGACTCGACACGCTTTGCGGTGCTATTTGGCGGAACGTGTCGAGGCTGCGATCGATATCATGGCGAAACGGCTTGTGAAGGATGGGGAGCACGTGGATTTGCCGAGCCTGATGCAAGAAGTGCGTGCGGCGACTTCTCGATTCCTGGGGCCAGGCTGAGCATCCGTCGTCAGATCACCAACCTGACTTGCCTAGGCTTACCCGTACAGGCTGATGTCCGGCGGCGGTCGACGACCCCCGGCATGCGCAAGCTGCTGCACACCGCCGCCGAGGATCTGCTCGAGGTCATCATGCGTCGCTACGAACGAGCCGGCACGATCATGACCTCCAACCGCCCAGTCGAAGGCTGGGGCAAGCTGCTCGGCGACAACGCCGCCGTCAGCGCCCTGCTCGACCGGCTGCTGCACCACGCCTACGTGCTCAAGTGCGGCCCGAAGATTCCCCTCACTCGCGCAAGCATGGCGGCGCTCGGAATCGTCGGCCGAGCGCATCCTTGCTTCGTCACCGACAACCGTTCCTCACCGTCGTCCGCGACTCGCAACTGGCCGGTCTTGACGTGTCCCCCGAGGACTGCCAGCTTTGCAGCTCGGCGTTGGGCGGACTTTGCCCTCCAGAAGAAGCGATGAACGTCAACTCGCGATATGTAGTCTCGTGCGCGCTCGCGGACGAGAAAAAGCTCGTCGATGCGATCGGCGCTGCTTTCGATCGGAAGCTCGGCCTCAGCAAGAACGTCAGTCTTCTGAATGGTCACAGGCCGCAAGTTCTTGATCACATTTGGTTCAACCTGACGAAAGCGGACGGTCTATACATCGAGCTGAGGCGCAACTGCGACGTTGAAGGGCGCCTGGAACTACCGAGCTTTCCCGACCATCAACTCATCTTGTTCACACGCGTCAACGAAGCGTATGCCGTTGCGAATGGAGCCGATGTGAATCAAGTACAGATGCACGCTGCCGCGTGCATCGGCCGTCTTCCGTACGATGTGATTCTCGTCGACCACCCGGCGTGAGATCTGGCCTCACAACAAGCCCGGATGCCGCAGGAGCATGGGTGTTGGCGCGCGATCGCGCGAAGTTGGAGAAGCTGTGTCGCTATGTGGCGCGTCCCGCGGTAGCTGAGCGGCTGCTGGTGGAGCTGAGCAAGCGAAGGCGACCGCGGCTGAGGGTCAGCGCGGCGTCAGCAGGCGACGAGCGCGCTCCGCCAGTTCGCCCTGACCATCGGCGAGCACCTGCAGCTCGGCTTGCAGCGCCACGCGGTCGTCGGCGGTGAGCTTGTCGCCGATGGTTCGGAGCCAGCGAACACACGAAGCGTCCTGCTTCGGATCGTTCGCCTCGCGGCGTTGCCGGGCGAGATCCAGCAGCCGCACGCCGAGCCAGCGGTGGACGACCACTGCTTGCTCGGGAGCGTTGCGGATCGAGCGGAGTGCGGCGACCACGCGTCTCGTGTCGCGGACGTCGGGAGGTGTCGGCAGCGGCCCGTCGATCACCGGCAGCAGCAGCGACGGTGTCAGTTCCGTCGAGAGTTCCGACCAGGCGACTTCTTGGATCCGACCTTCCGGGGAGCGCGCGAGTTGAATCAGGGCAGCCTGCGCCGCTGGGTCATTGTCAGCAGCCTGGCCGAGGGCGCAGGCCACCAGGAGACCCGTGGCAAGCCGATGGGCGTGGTGATCGCTGGCAGCGATCAGCGCGTGGACCAGCGCCCGCTGCTGGCCTTCGGGCTGCGGTGGCAGCAGCGCATCGCGTTCTGCCAGGCCTCCTGCAATCTGCATCAGCTGTCGTTCGCCGAGGCCTTGCACCTCGCCGGGTATGGCATGCAGCGTCGCAGCGAGGACTGCGTGGGGCGAGCCACTTGCATCGAGCCACGCGGCGAAGACCGCGGACAGGAACGGCTCGTCGAGCAGGACGGCTTCGTCGGCTGCGATCTGGCTGACAGCGAACTCGCACAGCCTCGCCGCATCGTGGGCATCGCGGTCGAAGAAGGCGCGCAGCAGTTCGTAGGCTTTGGGGATCTCGAAGCTCCGCAGCGTTTCGAAAACGCGTTGTCGATCCGGTTCGACGGGTGCTGTCGCGGACGTCGGCGCCAGCTCTGGCGGCGGAGCCATTTCACGGCCGGGCAGCTCACTGGGCTCAGTGATGCCGTGGGCCGCCGCCGCCGCAGCAGCAGCAGCAGCAGCAGCAGCAGCAGCAGCAGCAGCAGCAGCAGTCGGAGCCGCTGTCGACGAGCCAGCATCGATCGCCGGCGCGATCGTGTTCCCCTTCGCCAGCACGAGCCACGCGCCGACTCCGCACACGCTCGCCACCGCGAGGCCCATCCGCACCGAGCGAACAGTCACCACAAAAGCCGCCTCACACCGGCGTGCGCTGCGGCGTGAACTCGCCCGTGCCGTCGTCGACCATGCGCACCAGCATCGCCCCGCGGCACAGCGGCGAACGCTTCAGCAGCGGCCGCAGCACCGCCTGCAGCCTGTCGAGGTCGGGGCCGCAGAAGAACAGCGTGCACTCGCCGCCGCCGAGCTCGTCGCCGTCGTACTCCCCGACGCCCTCGGCTTCGATCGCCGCCGTCAGCTCGTCGGCGAACGCTTCGATCTCCTGCCGTTCCTGGTTGGTCCCCATCTGGCGGTTGCTGAGCTTCAGCACGACCAGCAGGTCCAGCTCTTCGGCGGGCAGGTCGTCGTCGTCGTCGGGGTCGTTGTCTCGGTTCACGGCCATGGCCAAAACGTAGGCGGTGGCACCGGCAGTTCCACCTCGCGGCGGCGGGGGCGAACCCGCGGCGCCGGCTTTGCATCGCCGGTACCGTCGGTATGCTGCGGGGTTCGTCGCTTGGCCACCAACTCGCCACAGACCCCATCGGGGGGCCCGGAAGGGCCGCAACCGAGCCCTGCCCAGGGTGGCAGCCAAGCAGCCTATGTAGTGGTCAAGGGGGCGCGTGAGCACAACCTGAAGGGGGTCGACCTCGCGTTCCCGCGCGACACCCTGACGACGTTCACCGGCGTGTCCGGCTCCGGCAAGTCGAGCCTCGCCTACCACACGATCTACCAGGAAGGGCAGCGCCGGTTCCTCGAGAGCCTGAGCTCCTACGCGCGCCAGTTCCTCGGCCGCATGGAGAAGCCGAAGGTCGACCTGGTCGAGGGCCTGTCGCCGACGGTGTCGATCGACCAGAAGCAGGGCAGCCACAGTGCGCGGTCGACGGTCGGCACGCTGACCGAGGTCAGCGACTTCCTGCGCCTGTTGTGGTCGCGGCTTGGCACGCCGAGCTGCCCCGAGTGCGGGGCGGCGATCGAGGCGTGGTCGCCGGACAAGGTCGTCGACGCCATCCTCGCCGACCACGCTGGCGTCGCGGCGATGGTGCTGGCGCCGGTCGTGCGCGAGAGGAAGGGCGAGTACCGGAAGGAACTCGCCGAGTGGGCGCAGAAGGGCTTCGTGCGCGCGCGCATCGACGGCGTCGTGCGGCGGCTCGACGAGGACATCCAGCTGCAGCGCTACGCGTACCACACGATCGAACTGGTCGTCGATCGCCTGACCATCGACGCGGCGGAACGCAGCCGCCTGGCCGAGGCGGTCGAGCAGGCGGTGCAGCTCGGCGAAGGCTCGTGCGCGCTGGTGTTCGGCGACGACCAGTACCGGCTGTTCTCGACACTGCGCAGTTGCCCGAACGGCCACGGTGCGTTGCCGGAGCTCGAGCCGCGGCTGTTCTCGTTCAACAGCCCGATCGGCGCCTGCCCGACCTGCGACGGCCTCGGCGAGACCTTCGGCTTTGCGCCGGAGCTGCTGGTCAAGGACGCCAGCAAGTCGCTGCGCGAAGGGGCGCTGCACGTGTTCACCGACGATGGGCGCCTGGTCTACGGGCGGCTCACGATCGAGCACCTGGCCGAGGTCGGCCGCGCGTTCGGCTTCGACGTCGACACGCCGTGGCACAAGCTGCCGGCGAAGGCGAAGAAGATCGTGCTGCACGGCTCGGGCAAGCAGACGTTCGAGTTCCGGTGGAAGCGCCAGAGTGCGATGTTCACGACCACCGGCAGCGATCGCATCGCGTTCCCGGGGTTGCTCGGCCATCTCGAGAACGTCTACCGGCCGTCGCGCGCGCGCCATCTCGACCGCTTCCGCGCGGCGGTGCCGTGCAGCGCGTGCCAGGGCGCACGCCTCGGGCCGGCGGCGCATCAATGGTAAACCGCTCGTGCGGCGGCCAGCCCCGGGCAATGGCGAGGTACCG
>VYME01000206.1_pt1 | contig 24154 bp, 24 predicted proteins | sample 5115281 | NCBI WGS metagenome assembly VYME01 (sample SAMN12291780, study PRJNA351875) | freshwater metagenome | isolation source: freshwater lake | place: USA: Michigan, Wintergreen Lake | collected 2013-08-08
GGTGTACGTCGAGGGGATGGTCCACGTGTCCGAACTCGGCGAGGACTACTTCAAGTTCGATGCGGCCCGTCATCAGATGCTGGGCGAGCGCACCGCGAAGCGGTACCGGCTGGGCGATCGCCTGCGCGTGAAGCTCGTGCGCGTGGACCTCGAACGTTCCCGCCTCGACTTCGTCCCGGTGGAAGGGCGCGGCCGATGAGTCGGCGCGATGGCGGCGGCCGGAGAGATCCTCGCTCCGGGCCGAGACCGGCGCCCGTCGCGGCATCGTCGAGCCCGTCGCGGCTCGTCTACGGATTCCACGCCGTCGGTGCGAGGCTCAGGCAGCGGCCCGAGTCGATCCTCGAACTCTTCGCAGCGTCGGCGCGTCGCGATCCCCGCATGCAGTCGCTGCTCGACGTCGCGGCGCGGCAGGGCGTGCGCGTGTCCGATGTCTCTCCCGAACGCCTCGAGGGCATGCTTCCCGGCATCCGCCATCAGGGCGTCGCCTGCTCGGTGGACGCCAGCGAGCGGGCGCTCGACCTCGACGACGTCCTCGACAGCGTGGAGGGGGATCCCCTCCTGCTCGTGCTGGATGGCGTGCAGGACCCCCACAACCTGGGCGCCTGCCTGCGTTCCGCGGATGCCATGGGCGCCCATGCGGTCGTCGCGCCGAAGGACCGCGCCGTCGGGATGACGCCCGTCGTCGAGAAAGTGGCAAGCGGCGCCGCGGAGACGACGCCCTATGTGATGGTGACGAACCTCGCCAGGACGCTGGTCGAACTCCAGGAGCGCGGCCTCTACGTCGTGGGCCTGGCAGGCGAGGCCGACACGGATCTCCAGGCGGCACCGCTCAGCGGACCGCTGGCGCTGGTGCTCGGCGCCGAGGGTGACGGGTTGCGGCGGCTCACACGGGAGCGCTGCGATGCGCTGGTCCGCGTGCCGATGTCCGGGTCGGTCGAAAGCCTCAACGTCTCGGTCACGGCAGGGATCTGCCTGTACGAAGCGGCCCGCCAGCGTCGGGCGGCGAGTGCGAAAAGCCCAAAAAAGACTTGATCGACAACGCGTTATTTCTATAATGCGCGGTTGGTTTCCTTGCTCTACCGGTACGCCCATGCCGGAGGGCTTCATCCACAAGGAGAGTTCATGAGGCACTACGAGATTGTTTTCATCGTGCACCCCGATCAGAGCGAGCAAGTGCCCGCCATGATCGAGCGGTACCGCACCATGGTGACCGCCAAGAACGGCGCGATCCACCGTCTGGAAGATTGGGGCCGCCGGCAACTCGCCTACCCGATCCAGAAGATCCACAAGGCGCACTACGTTCTGATGAACATCGAGTGCGACCAGGAAGTCCTCGACGAACTCGAGCACGCCTTCCGCTTCAACGACGCCGTCCTCCGCCACCTCACCATCAGCCGTCCCGGTCCCGACACCGCGCCGTCGCCGATGATGAAGGAAGAGAAGTCCAAGTCGCTCACGCCGCAGTCCGAGGGCGATGGCGAGACCAAGCCGGCCGCTCCGGCAGCGGCGGCCTGACGGACCCGTTGACGGACAACCGGGTCAGGCTCACCGGTCACATCGAGACGATCGACGCGCGGCGGGTCTCCCCCGCGGGCGTTCCCTCGGTGCGATTCACCCTCCGGCATCGGTCCACTCAGACCGAAGCCGGGCACCCCAGGCAGGTGGACTTCGTGTTCAGGGTGGCGGTGATTGGTGAGCTTGCCGAGGTGGCGGCCAGCATGGAGGCCGGCGCCGACGTCAGTGTGGAAGGCTTCCTCGCCCAGTCGAGCAGCCGGAGCAGCTGGCCCGCATTGCACGCAACGGATCTCAGACGGATCTAGAGAACCCAGGAAAGAAGGAATACCGACATGGCATTCGGAAATCGTGGCAGGAACGGCAAGGATCGCAAGAAGGACGACAAGGCCTCGCGTCCGCTGTTCAAGCGTCGCAAGTTCTGCCGGTTCACGGCAGAGAAGATCGCGGAAGTCGACTACAAGGACGTCGAGATCCTGAAGGACTTCATCAACGAGAACGGAAAGATCATCCCGGCCCGCATCACCGGCACGAAGGCGCACTACCAGCGCCAGCTGTCGGCGGCCGTGAAGCGCGCGCGGTTCCTCGCGCTTCTTCCGTACACCGACCTGCATTCCGGGAGGTAATTCGACATGCAGATCATCCTCCTCGAGAAGGTCGTCAATCTGGGGCAGCTGGGCGACGTCGTGAAGGTCAAGGACGGCTACGCGCGCAACTACCTCATTCCGCAAGGCAAGGCGAAGCGCGCGAACGAGGCCAATCTGGCCGAATTCCAGGCGAAGCGTGCCGAGCTCGAAAAGGCGCAAGCCGCAGCTCTGGCCACCGCGACGGACACCGCCACGCGCCTCGAAGGTCTCACTGTGCAGATCGCGCAGAAGGCCGGCGTCGACGGGCGCCTGTTCGGTTCGGTGACGAACCACGACATCGCCGAAGCGCTGCAGGCGCAGGGTTTCGCGCTGGAGAAGGGCGCGGTGCGGATGCCCGATGGTCCGCTCAAGATGGTCGGCGATCACAGCCTCACGGTGTCGCTGCACACCGATGTGACCGCGACGATCACGGTGTCGGTGCTCGGCGAGCACTGATCCCGCGAAACGCCGGTTCAGAAAAAGCCACGCGCAAGCGTGGCTTTTTTTCGTCTGTGTTTTCGTCGGCGCGGCGCGATGCGAATGGCGTCGAATCGAGTTCCCGCCCGCCTCGACCGCGCCGTAGAATCGATCCTCAGGCGCGTGCGGCGCCGGCACAGCGAGACCCCTCCCCATGGCGCAAGCCGTCAGTCAACTGCATTCCGACCCCGCCATCGACAGCATCCGCGTCCCTCCGAATTCCGTGGAGGCGGAGCAGTCGGTGCTCGGTGGCCTGCTGCTCGACAACGGCGCGTGGGATCGCATCGGTGACTTCCTCAGCGAGTCCGACTTCTATCGCGCCGACCACCGACTGATCTGGCATCACATCTCGAAGATGATCGAGCTGTCGCGTCCGGCCGACGCGCTCACGGTCGCCGAGAGCCTGGAGCGCAGCAACGAACTGGAAGAGGTGGGTGGCCTCGCCTACATCGCGGCCCTGGCTCAGAACACGCCGTCGGCCGCCAACATCCGCCGCTATGCCGAGATCGTGCGCGAGCGCGCGGTCATGCGACAGCTCGCCGCCGTCGGGACGGCCATCGCCGACTCCGCCTACAACCCCGGCGGTCGGGAACCCGGGCAATTGCTCGACGAAGCCGAGTCCCGCGTGTTCGAGATCGCAGAGGCCGGCTCGCGCGGCAAGCAGGGCTTCCTCGCGATGCCGCAGCTCCTCACGCAGGTGGTGGAGCGCATCGACATGCTCTACAACCGTGACAACGCGAGCGATGTCACGGGCGTGCCGACGGGCTATACGGATCTCGACGAGATGACCTCGGGCCTGCAGCCGGGCGACCTCGTCATCGTCGCGGGGCGCCCGTCGATGGGCAAGACCGCCCTGTCGCTGAACATCGCCGAGAACGTCGCGCTCGAAGCGGGGCTGCCCGTCGCCGTCTTCAGTATGGAAATGGCGGCCACGCAACTGGTGATGCGTCTGATCGGCTCCATCGGCCGCCTCGATCAGCACCGTTTGCGCACGGGCCGCTTGCAGGACGATGACTGGCAGCGTCTCACGCAGGCCGTCGGCCGGTTGAACGAGTGCCCGATGCACATCGACGAGACGCCGGCGTTGAACGCGCTCGAAGTGCGCGCGCGGGCCCGACGCCTGCACCGGCAGTACGGCAAGTTGGGCCTCATCGTGCTCGACTACCTGCAGCTCATGTCGTCGTCCACGCAGGGCGAGAACCGCGCGACCGAGATCTCGGAGATCTCCCGGGGCCTGAAGGCGCTTGCGAAGGAATTGAATGTCCCGGTGGTCGCACTCTCGCAGTTGAATCGAAGCCTGGAACAGCGCCCGAACAAACGGCCCGTGATGTCGGACCTGCGCGAGTCGGGCGCCATCGAACAGGACGCCGACGTGATCCTGTTCATCTACCGCGATGAGGTCTACAACCCCGACAGCCCCGACAAGGGCGTCGCCGAGATCATCATCGGCAAGCAGCGGAACGGCCCGATCGGCACGGTGCGGCTGACCTTCCGCGGCGAGAACACCCGGTTCGAGAACTACGCGAACCCGAACAAGTACTGAGCGCGGTCACGCACCGCCGCCTTCGCCTGCCCGAAAACGCCACCAATCTCCGGACACGCCCACCATGATCTACCTCGTCCTCGGACTCGTGCTCTTCCTTGCCGTGCATTCGACGCGGATCTTCGCAGACGATTGGCGCACCCGACAGATCGCGCGGCTCGGCGAGGGCGCGTGGAAGGGCATGTATTCCTTCGCATCGATCGCGGGTCTCGTCCTGCTCGTCTGGGGCTACGGCCAGACGCGTATCGATCCCGTGGTGGTCTGGGACCCGCCCGCCTGGACCCGCCACCTGGCGGCGCTCCTGATGATCCCGTCGTTGGTTCTCGTCGTGGCAGCCTACGTGCCGGGCAATCGCATCAAGGCCGCTGTCGGGCATCCGATGGTGGCGGGTGTGAAGGTCTGGGCGATCGCGCACCTGCTGTCGAACGGACGCCTCGGCGACATCGTGCTCTTCGGCGCCTTCCTCGCTTGGGCCGTGCTCGACTTCCGCGCTTCCCGACGTCGTGATCGCGCCGACGGCCGTCGCTATCCCGTGGCCGGCGCAAGTCGCAGCATCATTGCGATCGCGCTGGGGCTGGTCGCCTACGGCGTCTTCGCCGCCGTGCTCCACGCGCGTCTCATCGGCGTGAGTCCGTTCGGCTGATCGCGTTGACGCTCCTCCGCGCCGTCCGGCATAGTCGGCGAAGGTCGATTCGACGATGAAGGGGGAGCGGACATGATGTGGACACGCCTGTTGGTCGCAGCGCTGGCGCTGCACCGGACGCACGCGCTCCAGCCGGGAAGCGGCGCGATGCCTTGCGATGCCACCGTCACCGTCGATGAAGCGCTCGCCGCCGAGGCCGCACGCCACGCAGCCCAGATGGCGAACGACTTCGCGGCGATGGAGCGGCTCTTCGCGGAAGACCTCGTGTACATCCACTCCAGCACCGCCGTCGACACGAAGGCGAGCTTCATCGAGTCGATGCGCTCCGGCACTGTGCGCTATCACAGCATGACCCTCGGCGATGTCACCGTGCGCTGCTACGGTGGTCTCGCCGTCATCAGCGGTCGCGCGGGGTTCGAGGTCACGGCGCGGGGGCAGGCGATGACCATGGATCTCCTGTTCCACGCCCTCTGGGCGAAACGAGCGTCGGGGCTGCAATTCGTATCGTGGCAGGCCACGCGCCTTCCCGCGAAGAGCTGATCTCCACGACGTTGGTGTCCATCGCGGCTGAATGCAGCAACCACCGTCCGCGCGGCGCTGACGTCCCATGAGCGATGTCACCGAGACGCCTCTCGCGCGTCCATCGTCTCCGCGCGATCTCTTCCTCACCTTCAACTGGCTGGCGCTCCAGGGGTTCGGTGGCGTGCTCGCGATCACGCAGCGTGTCCTGTGCGAGGAGAAGCGCTGGCTCACGGTCGACCAGTTCGTCGAATCGCTCGCCGTCGCGCAGGTGCTGCCCGGTCCGAACGTCGTCAACGTCGCCCTCATGGTGGGCGATCGATTCTTCGGCTGGCGCGGCGCGTTCTCGGCGATGGCAGGGATGCTCCTGGTCCCGCTCGTGCTCGTGCTCGCCCTCACCGCGCTCTACGCCCAGTTCTCCGCGTACCCCGCCGTGGCCGGCGCGCTGCGTGGCATGGGCGCGGTCTCTGCCGGGCTGATCGTCGGCACCGGTCTCAAGCTCGCAGACGCCTTGCGTCGGAATCCGATGGGCGTGCCGGCGTCCGTCGCGCTGCTCGTGGCCACATTCGCCGCGGTGGCAGTGATGCGTTGGCCGCTGCTCTTGGTGCTCCCGGGCTTCGGTGTGCTGGCATGCGGATTCGCCTGGCGACGGCTACGGCAGGAGGCGGAGGCATGAGCGGCGGCCCCGACCTTCTCGCGCTCTTCGGACACTTCCTGGTGTTCTCGCTGCTCTCCATCGGCGGCGCCATCACCGTCGCACCCGAGATGCATCGGGTGCTCGTATCCGAGATGGGGGCGCTGACGGACGCGCAGTTCACCGCGTCGATCGCGATCGCCCAGGCTTCCCCCGGCCCCAACATCCTCTTCGTCGCCGTGATGGGCTATCAGGCCGCGGGCCTCGCCGGCGTCGCGGCGACGCTCTGCGGGATCATGCTGCCTGCGACGACCCTGGCGCTCGCCGTGTCCCGATGGGGCCACGCGAGGCAGGACTGGCGGGCCGTGCGCGCGTTCAAGTCCGGCATGGCGCCGATCGTGATCGGGTTGCTCGTCGCCACCGGCTGGATCCTCACGGTGCAGGCGCCGGGCTGGCCGCACGTCGTGTTGACGCTGGTCGCCGCGGTGCTTTCGTGGCGCACGCGCGTGCATCTGCTGGCGATGATCGCCGCCGGCGCCGTCTTGGGGGCGATGGGCTGGGTGTGAGCGCGGGTGGTGTCGCGGTTCGCCGGCTGCCGTAACATCGGGCTTCTGAACGGCGTCGACCGGGGGGAGGGGAGCATGACCAAAGGGCTGGATACCCAGGAGCTTGCGCAGTATCACGATCGCGGATACGTCATCCCTTCGTTCCGTCTTCCGCGCGATCTCCTCGAGCGTCTGCAGCATGGCGTCGACGGCCTGCTCGCCGGCTATACCGACGTCCCGCAGGAAGACCTCGCGAATCCGCACATGCTGCCGCCGTCGCACGACGGCCGGCCGAATCCGTTCCTCGAAGCGGCCACGCATCCCGGCGTGCTCGACTGCGTGGAAAGCGTCCTCGGTCCGGATCTCGTCCTCTGGATCACGCGCGTCCTGTGCAAACCCGCAGCCACCGGCCGTGAGGTGCCCTGGCACCAGGACGGCGAGTACTGGCCGATGCGTCCGCTCGCGACGTGCTCCGTCTGGATCGCCATCGATCCTGTCTCGACCGACAACGGGTGCATGCGCTTCATTCCAGGTTCGCATCGCCAGGACACCCTCTACCGCCACCACGTGACCGACCGCGACGACGTCGTGTTGAAGCTGGAACTCGACCGCGACCAGTTCGACGAGGCGCAGGCGGTGAACGTCGTGCTCGACCCGGGACAGGTGTCGCTCCACGACGTGCGCCTCATCCACGGCTCCCTCGCGAACCGGTCGGGTCAGCGTCGCGCCGCGCTCATCCTTCGCTACATGCCGGCCACCGCCCATTACGATCGTTCGCTCGTGAAGCGGCGCAGCGGCAGTTCGTTCGACATCGCCGACCAGCCGCTGCTGCTCGTGCGCGGCACCGATCGCACCGAAGGACGCAACGATTTCGCCCACGGCCATCAGCTCTGGTGGCAACGCTACGCACGCGGCCTCGCAGTCGCATCGGGCAGCGTCGGCTGACAACCCCAGGCATACGGCCCACAGGAGGCAGGATCATGGCAGACCAGACAGCGCGGCTTCGCGCAGTGACCCCCGGCAGCTTGCGCGATCGCGTCAGCGAAGAGGAATGGCAGGTGCGGTGCGATCTGGCGGCGGCCTACCAGCTCGCGGCGCACTTCCGCTGGACTGACCTCATCTATACGCACTTCACCGCGCGCGTGCCGGGCAGCGAATACATGCTCATCAACCCGTACGGGCTGATGTTCGACGAGATCACGGCGTCCTCGCTCGTGAAGATCGACCACGCGGGGAACGTCATCGACGACGAAACGGGGCTCGGCATCAACTACGCGGGCTTCGTGATCCACGGCTGCGTGCACCAGGCGCGTCCCGAAGTGAATTGCGTCATCCACACGCATACGCGCGCCGGCGTGGCCGTGTCCGCCCAGGCCTGCGGCCTGCTGCCGCTCAGCCAGCATTCGCTGCGCCACTACGGCATCCTCACGTACCACGACTACGAAGGCATCGCGCTGGAACTCGACGAGCGCGAGCGCCTCGCGCGCGACCTGGGCCCCACGTCGAACGCGATGATCCTCCGCAACCACGGCCTGCTGGCGCTCGGCAGTTCGGTCGGCGACGCCTTCGAGACGATGTACTACCTCGACACGTCGTGCCAGATCCAGATCGACGCGATGGCGACCGGGCGCGTCGATCTGACGCTGATTCCCGAAGACATCGCGAAGAAGGGGTACGAGCAGTTCCAGGGAGATGGCGGCGCGGAGAACATCAAGGCGTGGGCTGCGCTCACCCGCATGCTCGACCGGAAGGGCATCGACTACCGCCGATGAAGCGTCACCGACACGGATCGCGGGCGGCGAGCCCGGGGATGGCCATCGGCGGGGGTGCCACCCCGGGAGTCGAACCGGCGATCCGCCGCGCCGCGGACCGCGATGCCGAGATGTTCGGCCGCCCGGCCGCCGGTTGGCGGCGGCGCTGGTACGAGGTGATCTTCGAATCGGACACCCGGGCCGGGCGTACCTTCGATCTCATGCTGCTCGCGGTGATCGCGGCGAGCGTCGCAGTCGTGATGCTCGACAGCGTCCGCGACATCGGCGGTCCGAACGCCGACCTGTTCAATGCGATGGAATGGGGCATCACGATCTTCTTCACGCTGGAGTACGTCGCGCGCCTCGTCTGCGTCGACCGGCCGCTCCGGTATGCCCTCAGCTTCTATGGCGTCGTCGATCTCCTGTCGGTGCTGCCGACGTATCTCGCGATCTTCGTCCCGGAATTGCATGCGCTCATCGACGTGCGCGTGCTGCGCCTTCTGAGGGTGTTCCGGATCCTCAAGCTGGCCGCCTACCTGGCGGAGTTCCGCTTTCTCGGCAGCGCGCTTCGTGCGAGCCGTCGCAAGATCCTCGTGTTCCTGTCGGCCGTCGGCATGATCGTCGTGATCATGGGCACCGTGATGTACGTCGTGGAGGGGCACGCGAACGGTTTCACGAGCATTCCGGTATCGGTGTACTGGGCGGTGACGACGATGACGACGGTCGGCTTCGGCGACATCACGCCCAAGACCGATCTCGGCCGGCTCATCGCCTCGGCCATGATGCTCATGGGGTGGGGCGTGCTCGCCGTTCCGACCGGTATCGTGACCGCCGAAATGACCAGCCTGCGATTCACTGCCGACGAGGCGCAGCGATGTGGTGGTTGCGGCCATGGCGAGCACCCGGTGGCCGCGCGCTTCTGCCACCGATGCGGGGCAGGGCTCGAGGTCGGGGCACGGGCCGCGGTCGACGAGTGACGCGGATCGTGCGGGAACTTTGCTATCGTCATGGGGCGACTCGCAGGCAGGAGCGCATCCCGATCCGACCCAGGAGACACCCCATGAAGACCCTCATCCTCGCCGCTTCCGCCGCGATCGCGCTGACCGTTGCCGCCCCGGCCTTCGCTCAGGACAAGAAGACCACCCTCAACCTCGAGACCGCAAAGAAGATCGCCGCCGGCTGCGTCGCCAAAGCGAAGGCGGAAGGCTGGCGCATGAACATCGCCATCCTCGACGACGGCGGCAACCTGAAGTACTTCGAGCGCATGGATGGCGCCTTTCGCGGCAGCATCCAGATCGCCCAGCTGAAGGCCAACACGTCGACCATGTTCCCGTTCCCGACCAAGGCCATCGGCGAGATCGCGAAGAGCATCCCGGGCATTGCCCACGTGCCCGGCGTCGCGACGTTCGAAGGTGGCCTGCCCATCAAGACGGGCGCCGGCGAACCGATCGGCGCCGTCGGCGTCAGCGGTGCCTCCGCAGAGCAGGACGGCATCTGCGCGCAGGCGGACCTCGATGCCGCTGCAGCCGATCTCAAGTAAGCACCCTCCGCGCGGGGCTCGCCCGGTCCCGCGCCCTTCCGCCGGAGTCATCCATGAGCGCGCCTGTCGTCGTCGAAACGCGAGATCGCATCACTCGCATCCACCTGAACCGTCCCGAGAAGAAGAACGCCCTCACGGTCGCGATGTACCAGGCCCTCGCGGACGGCCTGCGCGGCGCGGACGCGGATCCGTCGGTGCGCGTCGTCCTGATCCATGGCGAGGCGGATTGCTTCAGCGCCGGCAACGATCTGGCCGATTTCGCGGCGCGGCCCGATCAGGGTGACGACGCCCCCGTTGCGCAGTTCCTCCGCGCGGTCTCCACTGCAGCGAAACCCATCGTCGCTGCCGTCGGCGGGCCGGCAGTCGGTATCGGCACGACGATGCTGCTCCATTGCGACTTCGTGTACGCGGCGCCGGACACCCGGTTCCAGCTTCCGTTCGTGCGCCTCGGACTCGTGCCCGAAGCCGCATCGGGTCTGCTGCTGCCGATGATCGCGGGCTACCAGCGGGCCGCGGAGCTTCTGCTGCTCGGCCGCCCGTTTTCCGCCGAGCAGGCGTTGGCCGCCGGGATCATCACGGGCATCGTCCCGACCGACAAACTGCTGACCCACGCCACGGAGATCGCCGTGGCGATCGCCGCGCTCCCGCCCACGTCCGTGCAGTTGTCGAAGGCGCTCATGAAGCGCGCGATGGCAGCACCGGTCGCCGAGCAGATGGCCGAGGAGAGCCGCCAGTTCCGCGCACAGCTGAAGTCCGGCGAGGTGAAGGAAGCCATCGCCGCCTTCTTCGAGAAGCGGCCGGCGGATTTCTCCAAATTCTGATCGCAAGGCGATCGGAAAGCTCGCTTGGGTTACCCTCGGTCATCCTGAAACGCGCCAGTACCTCGCATGACCCAGACCAGACAGAAGCTCCTTGCCGGCATCACCGTCCTCGACTTCACGCGTGTGCTGGCAGGGCCGTACTGCACGCGTCTCCTGGCGGACCAGGGAGCCGATGTCATCAAGGTGGAGCGCCCGATCGAGGGCGACGAGGTGCGCCACATCGTGCTGCAGCTCGATCCGGACCGCACGGACCAGAGCAGCTACTTCATCCGCCTGAACGCCGGCAAGCGCAGCATCGCCGTGGACCTCGCGCATCCGGAGGCGCGTGCGGTGATCCTGGACCTCGTGCGGCACGCCGATGTCCTCGTCGAGAATTTCTCCCCCGGCGTGATGGCGAAGTACGGGCTCGATCACGCCTCCCTCGCGCCGTTGCGACCGGACCTCGTCTACTGCTCGATCTCCGGCTTCGGTCAGACCGGGCCGCTGGCCGGCATGCAGGCCTACGCACATCTCATCAATGCGATCTCCGGGATGATGGATCTTGAGCGCGCAGGCGGACCGGAGCCGCGGGCGGCCTATCTCCAGGCGGCGGACGTGCTGGCCGGCACGCACGCGTTCGGCGCCATCTGCGCGGCGCTCGTCCGCCATGGACGAACCGGTGAGGGTGCCTGGCTCGACGTGTCGATGCTGGAGTGTCTGGTCGGTGCCGACGACATCAACTACGCCGCTCTGCTGAACGGTGGCGTGGTCGAACGACGCGCGCGCGTCGGCATGGTGGTGCACGAGATCGGCGGTCGCCACATCGCATTGCAGACGGCCGGCGCGGCCCACCTCTGGGGGCGCATCGTCGCGCTCGCGGGTCGCCCGGAACTCGCAATGGATCCCCGTTTCGCGACGGCGCCAGCCCGCCGCGACCACTGGAACGAACTGCTTCCCGTGCTGCGCGAGTGGCTGGACACCTACGCCACCGTGGACGACGCCGTGCGGGCGTTGTCCGGTGCGCGGATCCCGACGGTCCCCATGTTGTCTCCCGAGGAGGTCGTCGAGCACCCGCAGATGACGACGCGGCAGGCGTTCCCCGAAGTACCGCACGTGGCGCGCGGCACCGTCCGCGTGACGGCCTCGCCGTTCCACGTGGACGGTCAGCCGGTGCATCCGGCGGGTGCGGCACCCCGTGAGGTCGGTGAACACACCCGCGAGATCCTCGAGCGGGTGGCCGGCTACGAGCGCGCGCGGATCGACGATCTCGAAGCGCGCGGCGTGGTGTCCACGCACTGAGCCGTGGTGCTTCGTTTCGAGGTTCGGACCTCTTCCCCACCACTTCCGGAGCCGCATCGATGAAAGCCGGTATCACGCTGCTGCGTTTCGCCCTCGGTCTGTATCGCGGCATCACGGCCTTCCTCGCGCGGCGGCTGCGCCGGAACTTCTATGTCTACCTGGCGCTGATCTTCTCCGTCTTCGCATGCCTCGACGCCTTCGTGTTCGAGAAGATCGTCGACATGCGTGAACGCGCCTACGACATGGTGATCCGCAGCCGCTTCATCAAGCCGGCCCCGGACCCGCAGATCGTGATCGTCGACATCAACGAGTCCAGTCTCTCGGCGATGTCGAAGGACTACGGTCGCTGGCCCTGGCCGCGGCAGGTGCTCGGCGAGTTCATCGAGCAGATCAACGCGCAGAAGCCGGCGGCGATCGTCTTCGACGTCCTCTTCAGCGACCCCGACGTGTTCAATGCCGGGAGCGACGAATACTTCGACGCGGCCATCGCGGGCTCGAACAACACCTTCTTCCCGATCCTCCGCCTCGACGAGTCGAGCGATGCCGCGAGCAGTGTCCGCGTCGGCATGCTCCCGGGTGTCACGCCGATGCCGGGCGCGAGCCCCGACAAGGAGCGCACGGCTGCACTCGTCGTGCCGCATCTTCCCGCCGCGCTGAAGAGCGGGCGCCTCGGCACGTTCAACATCTACCTGGATGCGGACGGCACCGCGCGCGCGTACACGCTGTTCCAGGACATCGGCGGCTGGCGCGTGCCGGCGCTGCCCACGCGCATCGGCGAGGTGCTCGGGTGGACGCCGCCGGTGGCGCAGGACCAGTTGATCAACTGGCGCGGCAAGCCGTTCAGCTACCACTACGAGGACTTCAGCGAGGTCTTCTTCGACTTCCTGTCGTCGGAGAAGAAGCGGCCGAAGGACGAGTTCGCCGGCAAGATCGTCATCGTGGGCTCCTCGGCGGCAGGCCTGTTCGACATCAAGCCGACACCGATGGACAAACACTTTCCGGGCGTCGAGATCCTGGCGACCGCGATCGACAACGTGAAGCACAACGATTTCATCCGCATCCCCGAGACCCATCTGCCGGCGCTCTTCGCGACGCTGCTGATCCTCTGGGCCACGGCGCTCGGCTTCTATCGCGACGTCGAGGCCGACCGGTTCGCGCGCATCTACGGTCTCTCGCAGGTCGCGCTGCTCGTCGTCTCGTATCTCACCATCAACCTCACGAACTTCTACTTCAACCTCGCCGGTCCGGTGTTCGTCGGCTTCGTGTACTTCTCGGTGGCGAAGGTCTACGCGATGGCCACCGCGACGGCGCTCGAACGGAACCTCGTCGCCGAGAGCCTGAGGGGGCAGGGCGGCCACGTGGGCGTGGTCGCCGTGTTCCACGCGACGGGGCCCGACGAGACGTCGCTCGGGATCTTCCTGCGCCGCATGGCGAAGGACATCGCGCGGGTGAGCAAGCGTGAGCGTGAGGTCGAACTGATCAAGGGCCGGCAGCGGGGCATCTGGCGGCTGCTCGAATCGACGCTGGTCGTGACGTGGCTGTACCGCCACGACGACGCCGAGGAGACGGCGCGCATCGAGGGCGACGTGAAGTCGCTTCTCGCTGCGATCCCCGACCTCGTGAACCAGCACACGATCTCCGGCGAGACGATCTCCGCGCAGGCCGTGCACAGCCGCCGGCTCGAGTCGGCCGATGGCGCCAACGGTTCGGCGGAGTGGCGCGTGCTGCTCTCGGAAGCGTTGGCGAAGGCACAGGAGCCGCACGCGCCGCCGCCGGCCTGACGCAGCCGCGGCGCGACTCCGAAACATGGGGTCGACGTCCGACCGGCGAGGCGGCGGCGTGTGCTATTTTCGGGCCCCGATCGACTCCGCGGCAGAGTGTCCCCATGAATGGTGCTGAAAGCCTGGTCCGCACGCTGCTCGCGAGCGGCATCGACACCTGCTTCGCCAATCCCGGCACGTCCGAGATGCACTTCGTGGCCGCGCTCGACAAGGTTGCCGGAATGCGATGCGTGCTCGGGCTCGCGGAGACGGTGGTCACCGGTTGTGCGGACGGCTATGCGCGCATGACCGGCAGGCCCGCGGCGACCTTGCTGCACTGCGGCCCCGGGTTCGCCAACGGCATCGCGAACGTGCACAACGCGCGCCGTGCCAATGCCCCGATGCTGAACATCGTGGGCGATCACGCCACCTACCATCGCCAGTACGACACACCGCTCACCTCCGATGCCGAGGGACTCGCGCGGGCCGTGTCGCACTGGGTGCGCACCACCGATTCCTCGACGCGCGTCGGCGCGGATGGCGCTGCGGCGGCGCAGGCTGCCCTGTCCCCGCCTGGGCAGATCGCGACGCTGATCCTTCCCGCAGACACCGCCTGGAGCGACGGTGGTGTCGTCGGCGAGGCGCTTCCGGTGCCTGCTCGCACGGCGGTCGCTCCCGACACGTTGCGGACCATCGCGCAGGTCCTGCGTAGCGGCGAGCGTGCCCTGATGGTGCTGTCGGGTCCGGCGCTGCTCGAAGCTGGCATCACGGCAGCCCATCGCATCGCGCAATCGACCGGGGCGCACCTGCGTGCGCCGACGCAGATGCCGCGCATGGTGCGCGGCCGCGGGCGGCCGGCCGTCGATCGCATCCCGTACGCGGTCGACCGCGCCCTCAAGCTGTTCTCCGAGTTCCGCCACGTGATCCTCGTGGGCGCCAAGACGCCGGCTTCGTTCTTCGCGTACCCGGGCAAGCCGAGCCTGCTCGCGGCGCCGGACGCGATCACGCACGTCCTCGCGCGGCCCGAGCAGGATGCCGTCGGCGCGCTCGAATGGCTGGCCGACGAACTCGGCGCGCCGCGCGACACGCCGATCCCGATCCACGATGCGCCGCAGCTCGCGCGCGGCGCGTTCGACCCCGTGGCGTTCGCGAGCACGCTCGGTGCGCTGCTGCCCGAGAACTGCATCGTTGCGGAGGACGCCGTGACCTCCGGGCGCGAGTTGCTGGCACCGACGTTCGGTGCGGCGCCGCACGACTGGCTGCAGATCACCGGGGGTGCCATCGGGCACGGCTTCCCGTGCGCGACGGGGGCCGCGATCGCATGTCCCGATCGCAAGGTGGTGTGTCTCCAGGCGGACGGCGCCGGCATGTACACGGTGCAGTCGTTGTGGACGCAGGCCCGCGAGAAGCTCGACGTGATCAATGTCGTCTTCGCGAACCGTGTGTACAAGATCCTCCACGGTGAACTGCTCAACGTCGGCGCGAAGCCCGGTCCTGCATCGAACGAGCTGTTCGATCTGGCGCGACCGGAGATCGACTGGGTCGCCCTCGCAGGGAGCCTCGGCGTCGAGGCACGCCGCGTCGAGAACCTCGAAGGGTTCGCCGACGTCTTCAAGGCGGCCACTGCGAAGCGCGGCCCCTTCCTGATCGAGTTCCGCATCTAGCGTGACCGGAGAAGCCAAGTGCACGACTACGATGTGATCGTGGTGGGTGGCGGGAACGCGGCGCTCTGCGCGGCGCTTTCCGCGAGGGAGCATTGCGACCGTGTCCTAGTGCTCGAGCGCGCGCCGGAGGAGGAGTCCGGCGGCAACTCACGGTTCACGGCAGGTGCCATGCGCGTCGCGTACCGCGGCGTCGACGATCTCCGCGAGCTGATGCCCGATCTCACCGACGACGAGGTCGCTCGCACGGACTTCGGGACGTACACGGAGGACCAGTTCCTCGACGACATCGCGCGCGTCACGCAGTACCGCTGCGATCCCGATCTCACCGAAGTGCTCGTGAAGCGCAGCCTCGAGACGCTGCAATGGATGCGCTCGAAGGGCGTTCGGTTCGTGCCGATCTACGGTCGGCAGGCCTTCAAGATTGACGGGAAGTTCAAGTTCTGGGGTGGGTTGACGGTCGAGGCGTGGGGGGGTGGTCCCGGTCTCGTCGAGGCGCTCACGCAGGCGGCCCGCAAGGCCGGTATCGACATCTGGTATTCGTCGCCCGCGCTCGCGCTTCTGCATGGTGACGACGGTGTTCAGGGCGTCCGGGTGAAACGTGCCGGGAGGACGACCGAAGTGCGTGCGCGCAGTGTCGTGCTCGCCGGCGGCGGCTTCCAGGCGAATCCGGAATGGCGTGCACGCTACCTCGGTCCCGGCTGGGAACTCGCCAAGGTGCGCGGTACCCGCTTCAACACCGGCGACGTCATCCGCATTGCGCTCGACATCGGGGCTTCGCCCGCGGGCAACTGGTCCGGGTGCCACGCGGTGGGTTGGGAGCGCAACGCGCCCGAGTTCGGCGACCTCGCGGTGGGGGATGCGTTCCAGAAGCACTCGTACCCCTTCGGGATCATGCTGAATGCCGACGGTCGCCGGTTCGTCGACGAGGGCGCCGACTTCCGCAACTACACGTATGCGAAGTACGGCCGCGTGATCCTCGCGCAGCCGGGTCAGTTCGCGTGGCAGGTGTTCGACCGCAAGGTGCTGCACCTCCTGCGCGACGAGTACCGCATCCGGCAGGTCACGAAGGTCACCTCCGACACGCTGGAGGGCCTGGTCGCGAAGCTCGACGACGTGAACGCCGCCGCGGCGCTCGACGAGATCCATCGCTACAACGCGGCGATCAAGCGCGATGTGCCATTCGATCCGAACGTGAAGGACGGCCGCGGCACGACCGGCCTTCCGGTGAACAAGTCGAACTGGGCCAACACCATCGACGAACCACCGTTCGAGGCCTACGCCGTCACGTGCGGCATCACGTTCACGTTCGGTGGCCTGCGCATCGACCCCGGTGCGCGCGTGCTATCCACCGACGGGCCGCCGATCCCGGGGCTGTACGCCGCGGGCGAGCTGGTCGGTGGCATCTTCTACTTCAACTACCCCGGTGGCAGCGGTCTCACCAACGGCGCCGTCTTCGGGCGCATCGCCGGTGCGGCGGCGGGGCGGGCCGCACAGTGAAGCCGATGCTCATCGGCGGCGAGTGGCGCACCGACGCCGATGACGTGATCGTCTCGGTGAACCCCGCCACGGGTCAGATCAACCACGAGGTCGCCGCCGCGGGTGTGCGCCATGTGGATGCCGCGGTGTCTGCGGCAGCGGCGGCGGCCGGGGCTGCGTCGTGGCGGGACATGCTGCCGCACAAGCGGGCGCGCCTGCTGGCGAAGATCGCGGACGTGGTCGAGGCCAGAGGCGAGCAGTTCGCGCGGCTGCAGATGATCGAGAACGGCAAGGTGCTGGCGGAATGCCGCACCCAGGCCGCGTCTGCTGCGGCCACGTTCCGTTACTACGCAGCGGTGTGCGAGACGCTCGGCGAAGACGTGAACCCGGCGCGCGGGGCGTACGTGTCGATGACGGTCCACGAGCCCTACGGTGTGGTCGCGGCGATCACGCCGTGGAACTCGCCTCTCACGATGGAAGCGCAGAAGGTGGCGCCCGCGCTCGCGGCGGGCAACGCGGTGATCCTGAAGCCTTCGGAGGTGACGCCGTCCGGCGCTATCGCCCTCGGCGAAGCGGCGCTCGAAGCGGGGCTTCCACCGGGGCTGCTCAACATCCTGCCGGGGACAGGTGCCGTCGCCGGCGACGCGCTAGTCCGGCATCCCGGCGTGAAGTGCGTGTCGTTCACGGGCGGCACGGCCAGCGGCCGCCGAATCGCCGCCATCGCCGCGGACAAGCTGATGCCCGTGGCGCTCGAACTCGGGGGCAAGTCGCCCCACATCGTGTTCGCCGACGCCGACATCGACGCCGCTGTCGCATCGGTGGCCGACGGCATCTTCGAAGGCACGGGGCAGTCGTGCGTCGCGGGCTCGCGCCTGTTCGTCGAACGCAGTGTCCACGATCGCGTGCTCGCTCTCATCGCGGAGCGCGCCCGCCGCCTCAAGCTCGATCTGCCCGACGCGGCCGGTGCCCAGGTCGGGCCGCTCGCGACGTTCGCCCACCGCGAGCGCGTCGAGCGATTCATCGCCACGGCTCGCGCGGAAGGCGGCGATGTCGTTGCCGGTGGCGGCCGACCGATCGATGCGCACCTCGCACAAGGGGCCTACTGCCTGCCGACCGTGGTGGCTGGCCTGAGGAACAGCGCGACGGTGTGTCAGCAGGAGATCTTCGGTCCGGTGCTGTGCGTCTTGCCGTTCGACGACGAGGACGATCTCGGGCGCCAGGCGAACGATTCCGTCTACGGTCTTGCAGCGGGTCTGTGGACCGCCGACTTCCGGCGCGCCTGGCGCGTGGCGAGACGATTGGAAGCCGGCACCGTCTGGATCAACACCTACAAGCAGCTCTCGATCGCCGCGCCCTTCGGCGGCTTCAAGGACAGCGGCCTCGGACGCGAGAAGGGCGTCGGTGGCGTGCGTCTGTACCAGCAGTCGAAGAGCCTCTACTTCGGGCTCGGCGGATGAACGCGATCACGCGAGGCCACAGCGCATGAACGAGCCAGTCATCGGTTTCGTCGGACTCGGTGTGATGGGCGAACCCATGTGCCGGAACGTCCGGGTCCGCGGCGGCTATCGCGTCATCGCGACCGACCTCGATGCCGCACCGCTCGCGCGACTGGGTGCGCATGGTGTGGAAGCCGGGCAGGACGTCGGCGCCATCGTCCGGGGAGCCGACATCGTGCTGGCGTCGCTGCCGTCCGGCAAGGTTCTCGAAGCGTTGCTGCGAGGGAAGGACGGCGTGCTCGACACTCTCCGTGCAGGGCAGGTGTTCGTCGACCTCGGGACGTCGCCGGTGGCGCTCACCCGGGAACTTGCTGCAGCGGTGGAGGCGCGCGGCGCTCGCTATCTCGATGCTCCGGTGGCGAGGACGCGGCAGGCCGCCGAGGAGGGCACGCTCTCGGTGATGGTCGGCGGCGATGCCGATACGTTCCGCGAGGTCCAACCCGTGATCGCGTGCTTCGCGTCGGACATCACGCACTGCGGTGCCGTGGGGAACGGGCAGGTGACGAAGATCCTGAACAACATGGTGCTGTTCGAGACCGTGGCGGCGCTTTCGGAGGCGGCTGCCATTGCGCGCCACGCGGGTCTCGATCCGGCGCTGCTGTTCGACACCCTGGCCAAGGGCTCGGCCGACAGCTTCGCTCTGCGGAACCACGGCCTGAAGGCCATCATCCCGCAGCGATTCCCCGAGCGCAGTTTTTCGGTCGCTTACGCGAAGAAGGATCTTGCCTACGCGCTGGAGCTTGCGGCGGATTGCGGTGTCGACGTCGACGGTGCTAGACGTGTCGATCGTCTCTTCGATCGCGCGATCGAGCAGGGGATGGGCGACCAGTACCATCCGGTCATCAGCAAGGTCATCGATGGGCGCTAAGGCGAGTCGCACAGCGACGCCCGCGGATCCCGTCGCGGCGGAGATCCGACCGGGCCAGTCCATCGACCTGCTGAAGGAACTCCACATCCTCACGCGCGATGGGAAGCTCAATCAGGATTCGCGCCGCAAGTTGAAGCAGGTGTACCACCTGTACCAGTTCATCGAGAAGCTGCTGCTGGAGCTGCCCGCGTCAGGGCATGGCATCACGCTCGCGGACCACGGCGCCGGGAAGTCGTATCTCGGGTTCATCATCCACGACCTGTTCTTCCGCGGTGGTGACGGCGGGCGGAAGGGCCACATCTACGGCATCGAGTCTCGCGCCGAACTGGCGCAGGCATCGCGCGAACTCGCCGCGCGTCTCGGGTTCGACGGCATGTCGTTTCTCGCCACGAGCGTTGCGGAGTCCGCGCACACGGAGGCCATTCCCGATCGGATCGACATCGTCACGGCGTTGCACGCCTGCGACACCGCGACCGACGACGCCATCGCGTTCGGTCTGAAGAAGCACGCGAAGGCGATGGTGCTCGTGCCCTGCTGCCAGGCCGAGATCTCCCGCGCGCTCAACGCCGACAAGGCCCACGCGCTTGCACGTACGCCGCTGGCGGAGTTGTGGCGGCGTCCTCTCCACACGCGGGAACTGGGCAGCCAGATCACGAACGTGCTGCGCTGCCTGTTGCTGGAGGCATGGGGCTACCAGGTCACCGTGACGGAACTGGTGGGCTGGGAGCACAGCATGAAGAACGAACTCATCATCGCGCGATACACGGGGCAGTCGAACGGGGCTGCCGCGCGGCGACTCACGGCGCTGCTCGAGACCTTCGGCCTGACGGCGCTGCAGGCGACGCGATTCCCGCTTCCCGCGACGACTGACTGACCCCTCCACGGCGCGGCCGCTGCCACGTCCCGGACGTGACATCCAACGAACAGGAGCTTCTCCACCATGGATCTGAAGATCACCGGCCGCAAGGCGCTCATCACCGGATCGACGTCCGGTATCGGCTACGCCATCGCACGCGGACTCGCCGCCGAGGGCGTCGAGGTTGTGATCACAGGGCGTACACAGGCCGCCGTGGATGCGTCGCTCGCCAAGCTCGCGTCCGAAGTGCCCGGCGCGAAGGCCGAGGGCGTCGCCGCCGACTGCGCGTCCGAAGCGGGCGCGGCGACAGTGTTCGCACAGGTGCCGACCGTCGACATCCTCATCAACAATCTCGGCGTCTACGAGCGCAAGCCGTTCTTCGAACTGACCGATGCCGACTGGCAGCGCGTCTTCGACGTCAACGTGCTCTCCGGCGTGCGCTTTGCCCGGCACTACGCCCCGGCGATGCGCGATCGCGGCTGGGGGCGCGTGATCTTCGTGTCGAGCGAGTCCGGCCTGAACATCCCGAGCGAGATGGTCCAGTACGGCATGAGCAAGACCGCGCAGCTCTCGATCTCCCGCGGGATGGCGATCGAACTGGCCGGCACCGGGGTGACCGTCAACGCGCTGCTGCCCGGGCCGACGCGCACCGAGAACAGCGAGAAGATGCGCGCCGGTCGCGCGAAGGCCGCGGGGATGACGGTGGCGGAACTCGAGGCCGACTTCTTCGTGACGTTCCGTCCGACGTCGCTCATCAAGCGCTTCGCGACGGCGGAGGAAGTCGCGAATCTCGCGGTGTACCTGTGCGGCGAAGGCGCGTCGGCCACGACGGGTGCGGCGATGCGCGTGGATGGCGGGACGGTGAATCAGATCATGTGAGGCGGCGTGTGCAGGATCGCGGGTCGAGGCGCCGGTCGGGCTTCGGCCCGACGCCCATCGTTGCAGATCGACACGGCGGTCGAGGCGTACGCCACGTCGAACCGAAGGCCGAGCCACACCACCGCCTCGCCCCATTCCGAGGCAACGCCGCCCCGTGTGCGCCAAAGGCATGCATCGCTAGGATCCGGTCCGCCGCCTCGCTATCGTCGGGTCGCGGGGACCACCGACCTCTCGCTCGGCGCTGGCTCCGCGTGACCGGAGCCTTCCCCATGTCCGCCGAAACGAACTTCACTGCGTCCGATTCGAGCCCCGATGGCGCCACCTACGACTTCATCGTCTGCGGGGGTGGCACCTCGGGATGCGTCGTCGCGCGGCGCCTCGCCGAGATCCCGTCGGTGCGCGTGCTGCTGCTCGAAGCGGGCGGCGATGAACGTGTCCCGACGGTCACCGACTCGCGTGTCTGGATGTCGAACATCGGCAGCGACCGGGACTGGCAGTTCCGCGCGGAGCCGTCGACCACGTTGAACGGTCGCACGCCGCCGCTGCCCATGGGCAAGGTGCTGGGCGGCGGGTCCAGCGTGAACGGGCTCATCTGGGCGCGAGGCCACAAGAACGACTTCGATTCGTGGGCCGAAGAGGCCGGGGATCCGAGCTGGCGGTACGAGTCGATCCTCGAACTCTACAAGCGCGCCGAGGATTGGGACGGCCTGGCGAATCCGCGGTTGCGCGGGCAGGGTGGACCCGTCTACGTCACGCTCCCGAAGGATCCCGTGCCGGTCGCACACGCGCTCGTCGAAGCCACGGCTGCCGCCGGGATTCCCGCCGCGGCCGACCTCAATGCGGAAACCATGGAGTCCGACGGCGGCTGTGGCATTCCCAACGTCACGGTGCGCGACGGCAATGTCCGGGTGTCCATGGCGAATGCCTATCTGCGGCCGGTGATGGACCAGCCCAATCTCACGGTGCTGCTCGGTGCCCGTGTGGAGCGCGTGCGGCTCGATGGCCTGCGCGCCGTGGGCGTGGACTATCTGCACGACGGGGCGCAGCGCACCGCGTTCGCGTCGGCCGAGATCGTGCTGTCGGCCGGCGCCATTCACACGCCGAAGATCCTCATGCTCTCGGGCATCGGTGACGAGCGGCAGCTGAAGGCGCATGGCCTTCCCGTCGTGCACCACCTGCCCGGCGTCGGCCAGAACTTCCAGGACCACATCCTCGTCGCGGGCTGCGTGTGGGAGTACCGGTTTCCGGAGCCGCCGCGGAACAACTCGGCCGAGTTCACGTTCTTCGCGAAGAGCGATCCGTCGCTGAAGACGCCGGATCTGCAGCCGGTCCTGGAGGAGTGTGCGTTCGGCAGCGAGATCACCGGGCCGCGCTTCGGGCTGCCCGCGGATCGCGCAGCGGCATGGACGCTCGCTCCGGGGCTGGTGCAGCCGACGAGCCGCGGTCATCTCGCGCTCACCGGGAACCGCGCCACGGACCCTGTCGCGATCCATGCGAACTTCCTGAGTACGCCCGAGGACGTGAAGGCGCTGGTCCGATGCATCGAACTGTGCCGCGAGATCGGCAACGCGCCGGCGCTGCGCGCGTTCGTGAAGCGCGAACTGATGCCGGGCCCGCTAGGGGGCGCCGAGATGGAGAACTTCCTGCGCGACGCCGCGGGCACGTACTTCCATCAGACGTGCACCGCGAAGATGGGACGCGGCGCGATGGCCGTCGTCGACGGTTCGCTGAAGGTCCACGGAATCGAGGGTCTGCGCATCGCGGACGGCTCGATCATGCCGACGATCACCACCGGGAACACGATGGCCCCGTGCGTGCTGATCGGGGAGAAGGCCGCGGACATTCTCCGTAGGGCGCACAGCCTCGCGGTCTGACGGGGGACCGGTCCTGCGCGGGGTCGTCCGCGGGGGGGTGCCCGCTGGCACCGGTATCGCCCCGTGCGGGACGCGGCCGATGCGCATGAGCGGCGCATGCTCGTGAGCGGGTCGCCGGCGTGTCACTTTCGCGCCGGCTCTGACCGACGCACCGCGATGACGAACTGTCCGCCATTCGGCGGTGCCACGCCGTGCCGGGCCAGAACTTCGTCGATGGTCTTGCCCGGACGGCCCGGTGCACCGGTGTCGACCATGATGCTCGCGGTCGTGCCGTCGGATGTCGAATGGACTGTCACGGCGGCCTTCGCGCCTGCTGCCGACAGTTCATCGGCGATCCGTGTGGCCTCCTCCTTCGGCAGGGCACGCAGGATCGGCGGCAGGCGTTCGGGTCCGCCGGGCTTGCCGACCAGCATCGGCAGCGGGGCGAACCACAGGAACGCGAGGACGGCTGCCCCGAGGACCGACCCGATGACCCACCGCCCGGACCAGTTCACCCAGGGTCTTCTGGCGGGGCGCGGTTCGATGAATTCCTCCGGTGGAGGGGCGAGCGTGATGTCGGCGTCGACGGCGTCGATCCAATCGTCTCCCGCGAACGTGCCGGTCCCACGGCCGTCATCCACCCCCTTGCCCCACACGCCCGCTGCATCGGATGCGTCGGTGCCGGGGGTCTCCGCGCGGACGACACGCGCCTCGGCGCTGGCGAGCTTCAGGCGCTCAGCCTCGGCCCGGGCGCGTTCGGCAACCTCGTTCGCATCGCCACCGCCGAGGAGCGTCACCCATTTGTCGTCGTCCTTGTCGATCATCTCGGCTCTCCCGTGCAGGGGCGGCTGCCGTCCGGGGTTTCGCAGCGGCACAGGGGAACGAGTCGAGAGTCCCTATCGCCATCGGCCGATGCCTTCCCGCGCAGCAGCCATGCCGGGGCGGCAGATGCATGCGCGGACTTCCTCGTCCGAGATCGCGACCGCCGCGTACTGGCCGAGCCGCCGTGCGTCGTGCGATCCGTCGATCTCGCAGACGGCGTGCGCGTGAAGCCGGCATCCGTGCTTTCGCCGCCGGGGTTTCCGTCGCGATCCGGATCGGGCCCCGACTCCCGAACGACGGACCGGCGGGCCGGCAAGGTGTCGTCACACACCTGCAACTTCGGCGTCGGACGACGCCGGGAACAGACACTCCTGCGCCGCAGCCCGTCAGCGATTCTCATCGTCGGTGATCGCCCCTGTGCCCATGGCGGGCTTTCGATCCGCCACGTCCATGACGTCCCGACTATATCGCGAGTCCCGTCGGCCCGGCAGTGCGCGCGCAGCGGCGTCCGGGGGGCGGGCCGCCGAGCCGGGCTTCGTGTGGTGGGGCTGCGTCGCGCGCCTGCAGCGCAGGGGCGATGCCCGCGACCCA
>VYME01000224.1_pt1 | contig 23867 bp, 21 predicted proteins | sample 5115281 | NCBI WGS metagenome assembly VYME01 (sample SAMN12291780, study PRJNA351875) | freshwater metagenome | isolation source: freshwater lake | place: USA: Michigan, Wintergreen Lake | collected 2013-08-08
CAGTCGCGACAACCGAAGCAGGCCAACGTCACCGAGTACGCGATGCCGGTCGCCAACGACACGCCGGTGGCCATCGCGGCGGCGCCCGACGGCACCATGTGGTTCAGCGTGGATTTCTCCAACGTCATCGGCCGGATCCGCAACGGCAAGGTCGAGCGCCTGACCAAGCCCGGCAACAACGTCGATGCGCTCGGCCTCGCCGTCGATGGCCAGGGCAACGCCTGGTACGGCGATGCGCCGGCCGGGGCCATCCTGCGCGTCGCACCGGACGGCACGCAGCAGGCCACGCCGCTCGGGACCGCGATCGCCCGCATCGGTCGGATGGCGGCGGCACCGGACGGTTCGATCTGGTTCGCCGAGAGCACGGCGTACAGCGTCACCCAGTTGAAGGACGGCAAGCTCGTCCGGCACGAGATGGACGAGACCCGGGGCCCGTTCGGCGTCACCGTCGCGCCCGACGGCACCGCCTGGGCGACGCTCCAGGGAAGCAACGGCATCCTGCGGATCGCGCCCGACGGCAAGATGCAGGAGTTCGAGATCCCGACCCGCGGCGCCGGTCCTAGCGACATCGCCGTGGGTCCCGATGGCGCCGTCTGGTTCCTGCAGTTCCGCACGAACCGCATCGGGCGCTATGCCAGCGGGCAGTTCACCGAGTTTCCGGTCCCCGAGGTGCTGGGCGCGATCTCGGGTCTCGTCGTCACGGCCTCGGGCGACGTGTGGTTCGGCGCCATCCGCGGCGCCGCGCTCGCCAAGCTCCACGACGGCCGGGTCACGGTCTACAAGCTGCCCCGGCAGGATGCCCGCCCCTTCACCCTCGCACTCGATCCCGCCGGGCACGTCTGGTACGCCGACATCCGTGGATTCGTCGGCATGATGAAGCCGGGGCAGTAGGCCAGCCGCGGCTACTCGTGGTCCACCTGCAGGGCCTCGAGGAAGCGCGACACGAGGTTGTACCCACCGATGGTCGCCGTCAGTTCCACCACCTGGGCGGGTGCGAAGTGCGCCCGGACAGCGGCGAACACGTCGTCCGGCACACGGATGTTCCGCGTCATCGCCGTGGTGTAGGCGAGCACCGCACGATCATCGGACGGGAACAGCGTCGACGCCTCCCACGTCTCCAGCGCCGCGAACTGCGCATCGGTGACACCGGCCGCCCGCGCGAAGGGCACGTGCTGCTCGTACTCGTAGCGCGCCCCGTTCAACAGGGCCACCTGCAGGATCGCGAGTTCGCGCGCCCGTGCGGACAGATCGCATTTCTGCCGAATCGCCGTGAAAAACTGCAACCACGCCTCCGCGACGGTCGGACTGTGCATGAGCACGCGATACAGATTGAGCAGGCGACCGCCACGCTGCTCGCGGATGTGCGTGGCGAGCGGCACGAGATCGGGACGATCGGCGTCGTCGAGCAGGGGAAGTCGGGCCATGGCGGGAGGTGCTCCTCGATTCGGAACCCGAGTGTAGATCCAGGCAACTCCGCAACGCCCACGTCGCATGGCTTTGCGATAATCGCGGCGCTTCGGACTTTCCCGAACTTCACTGGAATCGCACCCATGGCAGACGTCATCGACTACGAGATCTTCGGCACCGAGATGCAGTACGTGGAAGTGGAACTCGACCCCGGCGAAGCCGCCATCGGCGAGGCCGGCAGCATGATGTACATGCAGGACGGCATCACCCTCGAGACGGTCTTCGGCGACGGCACCCAGCAGGGCGGCCTCTTCGGCAAGCTGCTCGGCGCCGGGAAGCGGCTGCTGACCGGCGAATCCCTGTTCATGACCATCTACGGGAACCAGGCGAACGCCAAGCGGCGGGTGGCGTTCGCGGCCCCGTATCCCGGCAAGATCGTCCCCATCGATCTCTCGACGATCGGCGGCACGTTCATCTGCCAGAAGGACGCCTTCCTCTGCGCAGCGCGCGGCGTCTCGGTGGGGATCGCGTTCCAGCGAAAGCTGGGGGCGGGCTTCTTCGGCGGCGAAGGCTTCATCATGCAGAAGCTCGAGGGCGACGGCCTCGCGTTCATCCACGCCGGCGGCATGCTGATGAAGCGTGACCTCGCCCCGGGTGAACGCCTGCGCGTGGACACGGGCTGCCTGGTGGGCATGCAACCCAGCGTGAACTACGACATCGAGTACGTCGGCAAGATCAAGACGGCGCTGTTCGGCGGCGAGGGCCTCTTCTTCGCGACGCTGCAGGGGCCCGGCACGATCTACCTGCAGTCGCTTCCGCTCTCGCGCATGGCAAGCCGCATCTTCGCGGCCGCGCCGCAGACCGGTGGCGGTGGCCGCGAGCAGGGCTCGATCCTCGGCGGCATGCTGGGCGGTGCCGCACTCGGCGGATTGCTCGGCGGCGACGACGAGTGACCGACGCCACCAAAGGGGGGAACGGCCTGCTCTTCGGACCGGGCGTCGACCCGGGCCAGGGCGGGGTCCGTTTCTCGGTGAGTGCGCTGGGGATCCAGTTCCAGGGGGTGCACGCCGACCTTTCTCCCCCGGGCGGGTCCGCACTGCGGTGGCGAAGAGGGGGGTTCAACGACACCCAGCTGCTCGTCGAATGGACCACCGGCGAAGGCGACTTCTCGCTCTCGGTCGGGGATGCCGCTTCGCAGGCGGCACTCCTTGCCCACCTGCCTGGAGCGACCCGGGACACCTCCGGTCCGTCGCGAGCGACCCGCACCGCCAGCAACACGATGATCCTGGTGCTCGTGTTCCTGCCGATCGTCGTGATCAGCGTGCTTGTCTGGCAGGCGGACCGCCTCATCGACTGGGCCGTCTCGAACATTCCGGTCGAGACGGAGATCCGGCTGGGACGCGAAGCCTTCACGCAGCAGCGCCAGGGCCTCGCCGTCGTCGAAGATCATCCCGCGCTGCCGATGCTGCGCAGGATCGGCAAGGACCTCGTCGCGGGATCGCCGTATCCGTACGAATTCCACATCGTCCGCGACGAATCGATCAACGCCTTCGCGATGCCGGGCGGCTTCGTCGTCGTGCATACCGGGTTGCTCGCGAGTGCGGACAGCGCAGAGGAGCTGGCGGGCGTCGTGGCCCACGAGGTGCAACACGTGGAACGCCGGCACGGCCTGCGCGGCCTGGTGCACGCCGCGGGTTGGCGCGTGGTGCTGTCGCTCATCCTCGGCGACACCGGTGGTTCCATCGCCGGATCGTGGGTGCAGAACCTCGGCGACCTGCGGTTCTCCCGAAGCCAGGAGACCGATGCCGACCTCGAGGGCGTGAAGGCACTGGTCCGTGCGGACATCGACCCGAAGGGCATGGTCACGTTCTTCGCGAAGCTGGCCAAGGATCCGAGCCACCTGCCGGCGCTGCTGTCATCGCATCCTTCGAGCGAGGATCGACTCGCGGCCGTGACAGCCGCGTTCCCCAAGGACCGCGTCTATCGCCCCCTCCCCTACGACTACCCCGCGCTGCGCGGGGCCGCGAAGTAGGCGGGCATCCATGGACCTCCGCAGCCTCGTCCGGACCATCCCCGATCATCCGAAGCCCGGGATCCTCTTTCGCGACATCACGACGCTGCTCGCCGATGCTGCCGGCCTGCGCGAAGCCGTGACGCGCCTCGCGTCTCCATTCGTCGGCCAGGGCATCGACCACGTCGCGGGTATCGAGTCGCGGGGCTTCATCCTCGGCGCGCCGGTCGCGGTCGCACTCGGTTCCGGGTTCGTGCCACTGCGCAAGGCGGGCCGCCTTCCCGCCGACACCCTCGGCACGGACTACACGCTCGAGTACGGTACCGACCGCCTCGAGATCCATGCGGATGCCCTGAAACCCGGCGACCGCGTGCTGATCGTGGACGACCTGCTCGCCACGGGCGGCACGGCTGCGGCGGCAGTGCGCCTCGTGCGCATGGCGGGCGCCACCGTGGCGGCGTGCGCGTTCGTGATCGAACTGCCGGACCTCGGCGGTCGTTCCGTGCTCGCCGCCGCGGCAGTGGATGTCTGCAGCCTCGTGTCGTTCGATGGTCACTGACGGCACGGTGCGGCACGCAACACCCGGCACGATGCCCATCGCCTTGACTTCGCGCGACCCGGCACCTACCGTCGTCGCAAGAATCTTGACCACGCCGCGGTGACAGCGGCTCACGCGGAGGAAGGAGGCATGCCGCTGCCCCCGCGCGGTTCGACCGCGCTCGCCATGCCCGCCGACGCCCTCGTGTACGGCGTCCTGCTGAACGTCCAGGCCGACATCGTCCGCATGGGCGACCAGCTTTCCGCAGCGCCTTACAAGGCGCCGCCCCGCGCACCGATCCTCTACGTCAAGCCGGCCAACACGCACGCGGTCCACGGGGCGACGGTAACGATTCCGGCGGGTGCATCCACCGTCGCCGTTGGCGCCACGCTCGGCCTCGTGATCGGCCGGACGGCTTGTCGTCGCACGCCGGCCGATGCGGTCGACGTGCTCGCGGGCGTGACGCTCGTGCTGGATCTCTCCTTGCCTCACGCGAGCGTCTACCGCCCGCCCATCGTCGAGAAGTGCTTCGACGGCGCGTGTCCGATCGGTCCGTGGCTCACCCCGCTCTCGCAGCTTGCCGATCCTGCCGATCTGATCGTCCACACGACGATCGACGGCATACGGCATGCGGACACGCGTTTCGACGGGCTGGTGAGGTCGATCCCGCAACTGCTGTCGGACGTCACTGCCTTCATGACGCTGCATCCCGGAGACGTCCTGCTGGCGGGCCTGCCCCTCACGCTGCCCGAGGCAGGCGCGGGCCAACGGGTCGCCGCCGGCGCCGAGGGCCTCGGCACGCTCGAGGTGCTTCTCGAGCACGGAGGTGAACGATGAGGCACGCCCGTGTCGCCTTCGACGGCGCGATCCACGACGCGGTGGACGATCACGGCGAGCTGCTGCTCGACGACGGCAGGCGCGTGCGTGCCGACGACGTCGTGTGGCTGCCGCCGATCGTTCCGCGCACCGTCTTCGCGCTCGGGCTCAACTATGCCGACCATGCGAAGGAACTCGCCTTCACGCCACCGACGACACCGCTGGTCTTCCTGAAGGGTCGCAACACCTTCATCGGTCATCAAGCGACCACACCGCGCCCGGCAGACGCCACGTTCATGCACTACGAGTGCGAGCTGGCCGTCGTCATCGGCGCCACGGCCCGACGGGTGGCGCGCGAGGACGCTTACGCATTCGTCGCGGGCTATATGGTCGCGAACGACTACGCGGTGCGCGACTACCTCGAGAACTTTTACCGTCCCAACCTGCGCGTGAAGAGTCGCGATCGCTGCACGCCGCTCGGTCCGTGGCTCGTGGACCCAGCGGACATCCCTGACCCGATGGCACTCGATCTTTCCACGACGGTGAACGGCAAATCGGTGCAGCAGGGCAATACGCGCGACATGGTGTTCGACATCCCTGCCCTCATCGCCTATCTCAGCAGCTTCATGACGCTCTCGAAGGGGGACGTCATCCTGACCGGCACGCCCGAAGGGTCGGTCGATGTGCGTCCCGGGGACGAGGTCGTCTGCGAGATCGCCGGCGTCGGACGTCTCGTGAACACGATCGTCGCGGATTCATAGGGAGCACGCCTCCATGGGCCACCTCGCACTCGCCGCCAAGATCACGCACGTGCCGTCGATGTACTTGTCCGAGCTCCCCGGCAAGCACCACGGCTGCCGGGACGCCGCGATCGCCGGTCACCGCGAGATCGGCAACCGCTGTCGCGCCCTCGGCGTGGACACCATCGTCGTCTTCGACGTGCACTGGCTCGTCAACGCCGGCTACCACGTGAACTGCGCGCCGACGTTCCAGGGCATCTACACCAGCAACGAGCTGCCGCACTTCATCCGGAACATGCCTTACGAGTACGCGGGCAATCCGGCGCTCGGCCATCTCATCGCCGAGACTGCCACGGCGCACGGCGTGCACACCCTTGCGCACGACCAGACCACGCTCGGACTCGAGTACGGCACGCTCGTCCCGATGCGCTACATGAACGAGGACCGGCACTTCCGCGTCGTGTCGATCTCCGCCTGGTGCGCCTGGCACGATCTTCAGGACAGCCGCCGCCTCGGCGCCGCGGTGCTGGAAGCCATCGTAGAAAGCGACAGCACGGTCGCAGTCCTCGCCAGCGGCTCCCTCTCGCACCGGTTCAACGACAACGGCAGCCCGGAGGAATCCATCCACCAGATCAGCCGCGAGTTCTACCGGCAGGTGGATCTCCGTGTGGTCGACCTCTGGCGCACGGGCGATTTCAGGACGTTCTGCGCGATGCTGCCGGAGTACGCGAAGCTCTGCGTCGGCGAGGGTGGGATGCACGACACCGCGATGCTTCTGGGCATGCTCGGATGGGACGCCTACGACCGCCCGGTGGAGATCATCACCGACTACTTCGCGAGTTCGGGGACGGGCCAGATCAACGCCGTGTTCCCGTTGCCCTGAGCAGGAGATCCGAATGCCGCATCTCGTCGTCGAGTACACCGCGAACCTGAAGAGCGAAGGCGACATCCCGACCCTCCTCCGGAAGGCCAACCGCGTGCTGATCGACCAGGGGGGCGTGTTTCCCACAGGCGGGATCCGCTCGCGCGCGATCGAGATCACCGACTGGTGCATCGCCGACGGCGAGGACGACTACGCGTTCGTCCACGTCACGCTGAAGATCGGCGCCGGCCGCGAGGACACCGTGAAGCGCCGCGTCACCGACGCACTCTTCGAGATGATCAAGGCGCACTTCGGCGACCTGTACGCGAAGCGCTATCTGGCGCTCTCGATGGAACTCGTCGAGTTCTCCGAGGGCGGGACCTACAAGCACAACAATCTCCACGCGAAGTTCCGGAAGGCCTGAGACGGCAGCGCGGTGCATGGAAGGCGCTGGCCAAGGTGGGTGGAGGCGACACCTGTAGGAGGGGCCCATGGCCCCGAAAGCGACGGTTCCGGTTGAAGCGGTTCCATGCATCGACCGCTTTCGGGGCCATGGGCCCCTCCTACAAGAACCCTGTCACGCTGGCGACGGGGCCCCTACGTCCCGATCTTCGGAATGCGATGCGTGCCCAGCGCCATGCACACGTTCTTCGTCTCCATGTAGAACTCGAAACTCCAGTCACCGCCATCGCGACCGATGCCGCTCGCCTTCATGCCGCCGAACGGTGCCGGGAGATGGCGCACGTTCTCCGAGTTCACCCACAGCATCCCCGCGTCCAGGGTGCGGGCCATCCGCATGGCGCGACCTACGTCGCTCGTCCAGACGTAGCCCGTCAACCCGTATTGCACGTCGTTGGCGATGGCCACCGCCTCCGCTTCGTCGTCGAACGGGAGGACCGTGAGCACCGGCCCGAAGATCTCCTCCTGCGCGATGTGCATGCCGCGGGTCGCGTGCGTGAAGAGCGTCGCATTGACGTAGTTGCCGGCTGCGAGCGCTGCCGGACAGTCACCGCCTGCGCGTACGGTGGCGCCATCCGCGCGGGCGATGCGGAAGTATTCCGTGACCTTCTCGAAGTGGCGCGGATGGATCAGCGGGCCGAGTTCGGTCGCGGGATCCAGCGGATGGCCGACCCGGATGCGAGCGATGCGTGCCGCAAGCTTCTCGACGAACGCATCGTGGATGGACCGCTGCACCAGGAGCCTCGACGACGACGTGCAGCGCTCGCCGTTCAGGCTGTAGATCATGAACAGCACGGCATCGACGGCGCGATCGAGATCGGCATCCGCGAAGACGATCACGGGGTTCTTGCCGCCGAGTTCGAAGTGCACGCGCTTCAGCGTCGGGGCGCCCTGCGCCATGATTGCGGAACCAGTCTTCGATTCCCCGACGAACGAGATCGCCTTGACGTCGGGATGTTCCGTGAGCGCCTTGCCGGCTTCCTCGCCGAAGCCGTGCACGAGGTTCGCCACGCCGGCCGGCACCCCTGCTTCGAAGAGAATTTCCGCGAGCAGCAGTGCCGACAGCGGGCTCCATTCGGCGGGCTTGTGCACCACCGTGCATCCCGCGGCCAGGGCCGGTGCGATCTTCCACGTGGAGAGCATGAAGGGCGTGTTCCACGGTGTGATCACGCCCACGGGCCCGATGGCCTGCCGCATTGTGTAGTTGAGGTGCTCCGCGGTGGGAAGCGCCTGGCCATCGCACGCCGCCGGCGCGCGGTCCGCGAAGAACCGGAAATTCTCGGCGCCCCGCACTGCCGCCTTCGACATGTAGCGGATCGGCTGGCCGGTATCCATGCTCTCGACGAGCGCGATCTCCTCCTCGCGCGCCTCGATGAGGTCGGCGACGCGGTGGAGGATGCGCTTGCGCGATTCGCCCGGAAGATCACGCCACGCCGGGAATGCCGCTTTCGCAGCCGCCACGGCGGCATCGATGTCAGACGACGTCCCCCGGGCGACCTCGCACAGTCGCGAGTTGTCGACGGGGGTGGCGTTGTCGAAGCGGGCGCTGCCGGCGGGAACGAAGGCACGTCCGTCGATGAAATGGGGAACGCACGTTGCGCTGAACCGCGCGAGGTGCCCGGCAGCCCGCTCCAGGTTGGTCGCAAGCCCCGGGCTCGCGGAAGGGGCGGGTCGGTCGGTCATCGTGCACTCCGGCGTGGGTGAACCCGCCCCGGGGGCACGGGTGGAACAGTCAACCGGCGCGATGCGATGCCCGACTGACTGGCGCCGCAGATGGTTTCACCCGGTCCGGTACCCGTCAAGCCGTCGGCGGCCGGACAGCATCGCCGCCACAGTGCCGGGGCAAGCGATGGTCGACGGGGCGAGCAGTGCTACTGCTGCTGCGCCTGGATCGCCTGGGTCGCCGTCGCAGGGATGCCGACGCCAAAGTCGGGGCGGCGCCGCAGGTCGAGCGTGAGGGGAAACTGCGGGCTGGACTGCTCGGGCCGGTACGGCATGGGGCCGGGCGTATGACCCATCGCCTGGAAGCGAGCGACCCGGCGGGCCTCCGCCTCGTTCGCGTTCACGGGGAAACGCTGATAGTTGCGACCGCCGGGGTGCATCACGTGATAGCTGCAGCCGCCGATCGCACGACCGGCGAACGTGTCGTAGAGATCGAAGACGAGCGGCGTGTGGACACCGATGGTGGGGTGCAGCGCCGCGGGCGGTGACCAGGCCTTGTACCGGACGCCGGCCACGTATTCGCCGCGCGTCCCCGTCGGGGCGAGCGGCACCGGGCGCCCGTTGCACAGCAGCGCGAACCGATGGCCGTGCATGTGGCGGATCTTCACCTGCACGCGCTCGACCGAGGAATCGACGTAGCGCGTGGTCGCGCCGGCCTGCGTCTCCTCGCCCATGACGTGCCACGGCTCGAGCGCCTGCCGCACCTCCAGCTCGATGCCCTGGTACACGACGGTGCCGAAGCGCGGAAAGCGGAACTCGAAGAACGGCGCGAACCACTCGACCTCGAACGGATAGCCCGACGCGTTGAGATCGGCGACGACGTCCTCCATGTCCTGCGCCACGAAGTGCGGCAGCATGAAGCGATCGTGCAGGCTCGTGCCCCAGTCGACGAGATCCCCTTCGTACGGCGTACGCCAGAACCGCGCGACCAGCGTGCGCAGGAGGAGCAGCTGCACGGCACTCATCTGCCAGTGCGGCGGCATCTCGAACGCGCGGAACTCCAGCAGGCCGAGGCGCCCCGTCGGGCCGTCCGGCGAATAGAGCTTGTCGATGGAGAACTCGGCGCGGTGCGTGTTGCCGGTGACGTCGACGAGCAGGTTGCGCAGCAGGCGGTCCACCAGCCACGGCGCGAGGGTCTCCTCTCCCGCCCTGGTCTGGCGCGCCATCTCGTCGAACGCGATGGAGAGTTCGTAGAGGCTGTCGTCGCGCGCCTCGTCGACACGCGGCGCCTGGCTGGTCGGCCCGATGAACATGCCCGAGAAGAGGTACGAGAGCGCCGGGTGGTTCTGCCAGTAGGCGATTAGGCTTCGCAGAAGATCGGGGCGCCGCAGCAACGGGCTGTCGACCGGACTCGCGCCGCCGATGGTCACGTGATTGCCGCCACCGGTGCCCGTGTGCTTGCCGTCGAGCATGAACTTCTCGGTGGAGAGGCGCGTGAGACGGGCTTCCTCGTACAGGGTCCGCGTGTTGTCGACGAGCTGCCGCCAGTTCGGCGCGGGGTGCACGTTCACTTCGATCACGCCGGGATCAGGGGTGACGAAGAGACGCGTGAGACGCGGATCGGCCGGCGGCAGGTAGCCTTCGATGCGCACCGGCAGGCTGGTGCGGGCCGCGGCTTCCTCGATACGGGCCACGAGGGTCACGTATTGCTCCAATGTGGAGAGCGGCGGGAGGAACACGTGGATGATGCCGTTCCGGGCCTCCACGCAGAGCGCCGTCTTGATGACCGGGCGCACCTTGGGCTGGGCGTCCTGGTCAGCCGGGACTGACTGCGGAGACCGGAAGTCGGCGGGCAGCGGCTTGCGCTCGTCGAACGGATCGGGATGCACGATCGGTTCGTCATCCTCGGGCGCCTGCCACGGCAACGAGCCGAGGGGCAGCCGATAGCCGATGGGGGAATCCCCGCCGACCAGGTAAAGGTGCTCGCGACGCAGCGGCCACGGGGAACTCTGCCATCCCGGCCCCGTGGAAGCGGGCGCCAGCGGCAGCACCCAGCCCTTCACCTGACCAAGCGCGTTGTCGAGGAGCTTCGCGAGGCTCGAACGTCCGGCCGGCGTGGCGAGGTCGCGTTCCAGCGGATCGACGTTCACGGGCAGTCGCGCCTCGTCGGTCACGGCCGCCCAGATATCTTCGTAGGCCGGCACGAGCCGCTTCTCGGGAAGCCCGAGCAGACTGCATATCGTCTGGCTGAACCGTTCGGCTTCGACGGGTCCGGCCGCGCCCTTGCGATCACCGGCAAGCAATGCGGGATCGTTCCAGAGCGGCACGCCGTCCGCGCGCCAGAGCACGCCGAGCGCCCAGCGCGGCAGCGGCTCGCCCGGGTACCACTTGCCCTGCCCGTGGTACAGCATCGCGCCGGAGGTGAACCGATCGCGCAGTCGCAGCAGGAGTTCCCCGGCCAGTTCGCGCTTGCGGTCGCCGAGCGCGGTGAAGTTCCACTCGATCCCGTCCATGTCGTCTGCCGACACGAATGTCGGCTCGCCACCCATCGTGAGCCGTACATCGTGGGCGACGAGCTGCTGCTCGACGGATTCCCCGAGGGCGTCGATGCGCTCCCACTGCGCGTCGGTGTAGGGGCGCGTGACGCGCGGGTCCTCGTGGACGCGCGTGACTTCCATCCGGAAGCCGAACGTCACCTCGCAGACATCCGTGAAGCCGGTGACCGGCGCCGCGCTGGACGGCTGGGCAGTGGCCGCGAGCGGAATGTGACCCTCGCCAGCCATCAGACCGGACGTGGCGTCGAGGCCCACCCAGCCGGCGCCCGGCAGGAACACCTCGGCCCAGGCATGGAGGTCCGTGAAATCGGCTGCCGGTCCGGACGGACCGTCGATGGCCTTCACGTCCGCGGTCAGTTGCACGAGATACCCCGACACGAACCGGGCCGCGAGTCCGAGATGCCGCAGGATCTGCACGAGCAGCCAGCCGGAATCCCGGCAGGAGCCGCTGCCCTTGAGGAGGGTTTCCTCGGGCGTCTGGACGCCGGGCTCGAGCCGGACGATGTAGCTCACCGCCTGCTGCACGCGCTGGTTCAGGTCGACGAGCATGTCGACGGTGGCGACGGGTGAGGCCAAGCGCTCCCGCCGATACTTCTCCACCCAGGCGGCGAGCAGCGGCGTCAGGGGCTCGGTCTCGAGGAACGGTGCCAGCTCGCGGCGCGTGACGTCGGTGTACTCGAACGGCACCTGCTCCGCGCTCTTCTCGAGGAAGAAGTCGAAGGGGTTGATGACCGTCATGTCGGCCACGAGGTCGACGACGATCTTCAGTTCGCGGGTCTTCTCGGGGAAGACCAGCCGCGCGACGAAGTTGCCGTAAGGGTCCTGCTGCCAGTTGAGGAAGTGCTTGGCTGGCGTGACCCGCAGCGAGTAGCTCTCGATGGGCGTCCGGCAGTGGGCCGCCGGCCGCAGTCGCACCTCGTGGGGCGTGAGGTTCACGGGCCGGTCGAACCGGTAGTGGGTCTCGTGGTAGAGGGCGACGCGAATGGTCATGGTGGACTTCTAAAGTCTGGGCGTTCGACGTGGGGCGTCCCGCGCTAGGCGCCGGGAACGGAGAGGATCACTGGGGACCGCGCGGCGATCTGTGCGCAACCGAACACATGGGCACCGGGCACCCGCCTGCACCTAGGGAGCGCGAACGCCGTCGATCTCAGGACACCCAGTCGGGATTCGGCAGTTCGCCGAAGACGCGGCGCAGACCACCGCCCCAGCCTTGCCGGAGCATCGTGAAGTACGGATCGCCCTCGCCGATGCGGCGATGGATCCCGACCCGCAACGAGTCTGTCGGGTACCACAGCATGTCGATCGGCAGCCCGACGGAAATGTTGGAACGAATGGTCGAATCGAACGAGATCAGCACGCACTTCGCGGCCTCGGCCATGGGCGTCGCGCTCGTCACGACGCGATCGATCACGGGCTTGCCGTACTTGCTCTCGCCCACCTGGAAATAGAGATTCTCCGGGGTGGCCTCGATGAAGTTGCCCTGCGAGTAGATGTTGAAGAGCCGCGGTTCCTCGCCCTTGATCTGCCCGCCGAGCACCAGCGTCGCGCTGTAGTCGACGTTGCTCTGCATGAGGTACGGACCATCCCGCCGCTGCATCTCCCGCAAGGCGTCGCCCACGATGTTGGCGACGTCGTACATGCTGGTGGCAGTCCAGATGGTCTCGCGACCGGGCTCCGCCTTCGCGTGCCGGTCGAGGATGTTGGTCACGCCCTGCGTCATGGCGAGGTTGCCCGACGAGAGCAGCACCATCACGCGGTCGTCCTTCTTCTCGTACACCTTCATCTTGCAGAACGTCGCGATGTGGTCCACACCGGCGTTGGTTCGCGAGTCGGAGGCGAAGAGCATGCCCGAGTCGAGCAGCAAGGCTACGCAGTACGTCACGATCCGTCCCTGACTGTTGGTCTTGTTCGAAGGCCACGACTGTAGCCAGTTCGGCGGCCGCCGTCACGCGGCCAGCCGGCGGCTGTCCACGGCGAAGAAGGCGCGGTTGATCTCGCCACCCAGCTCGTGCACCCGCTGCAGGAACTCGGTGAGATATTCGTGAAGCCCGTAGGCGAAGAGGATGTCCATTCGACCGAAGTGGAGTGCCGCGTGCATCTCGCCGGCGAGGCGCAGGGCCTCCTGCTCGCCGGGCCCGCAGATCTGCTGGAGGATCTCGTACGCCTCGTTCATGCACGCATGCAGGCTACGGGGCATGTCGGCGCGGAGAATGAGCAGTTCGGCGACCTTGAGCGGCGCGATCACGTCCCGATACACCTTGCGGTACGACTCGAAGGACGACACCGAGCGCAGCACCGCGGCCCACTGGTAGTAGTCGACCGCGCCCCCGACATCGTCCACGGACGGCAGCAGGACGTGGTACTTCACGTCGAGGATCCGCGCCGTGTTGTCGGACCGCTCCATGAACGTCCCGAGGCGGTTGAAGTGGAATGCCTCGTCGCGCAGCATCGTCCCGACGGTCACGCCGCGGAAGAGGTGTGACCGCTCCTTCACCCATTCGAAGAAATCGAGCACGCGATCGGACGCCATGCGCTCTTCGGACAGGCGCTGCACCTCGAGCCAGGTGCCGTTGATGACCTCCCACATCTCGGAGGTGATGCTCCCGCGCACGGCCCGCGCGTTCTCGCGCGCCGCCCGGGCGCACGAGTAGATGCTCGACGGGTTGTCGGGGTCGAGCACCATGTAGCGCATCACGCCGGTGGCGTTCACCTGGCTGTATCGGCCGCTGAAGGGGTACAGCGTGCCGGTGATGTTGAGCGGCGCGAACCACTCCTGGTCGGCAAGGCGCGCATCCTTCGGCACGAGGGACATGCGATACGTGACGTCCAGCATCCGCGCGGTGTTCTCCGCACGTTCGACGTATCGGGCCATCCAGTAGAGGTTGCTTGCGGTTCGGCTCAGCATCGGATTCGGGCTTCGGACGTTCGACGGGGGGCGTGGCAGGCGGAGGCGATCGGCGGGCGGGGTGCGTGCGTCATTCGAGCACCCAGGTGTCCTTCGTGCCGCCGCCCTGGGAGGAGTTCACGACCAGCGAGCCTTCGCGCAACGCGACGCGCGTGAGGCCGCCCGGGCACATCACGACATCCTTGCCCGAGAGCACGAACGGCCGGAGGTCGATGTGCCGCGGCGCGACGCCCTGCTCGACGAAGATCGGGCAGGTGGACAGGGACAACGTCGGCTGCGCGATGAAATTCTCCGGGGAGTCGAGAACGCGCAGGCGGTAGGCCTCCCGCTCGCGTTCCGTGCTCGTGGGGCCGATGAGCATCCCGTAGCCACCGGACCCGTGCACTTCCTTCACCACCAGTTCCGGCAGGTGCGCCAGCGTGTACTCCAGGTCTTCGCGATTGCGCAGCTGGTACGTCGGCACGTTGTTCAGCAGCGGTTCCTCGCCGAGGTAGAAGCGGATCATCTCGGGGACGAACGGATAGATCGACTTGTCGTCGGCGATCCCGGTGCCCACCGCATTGCAGAGCGTGACCTTGCCCGCACGGAAGGCACGCACCAGCCCCTTCACGCCGAGCACGGAATCGGAACGGAAGACCTCGGGGTCCAGGAAATCGTCGTCGATGCGGCGGTAGACGACATCGACGCGCTGGGGGCCGTGCGTGGTCCGCATGTAGACGGTGTCGTCCTCGACGAAGAGGTCCGCACCTTCGACCAGTTCGATCCCCATCTGCTGGGCGAGGAATGCGTGTTCGAAGTACGCGCTGTTGAACTGGCCGGGCGTGAGCAGCACCACCGTCGGGTTCTCCACCTGCGGTTGGGCGACGGACCGCAACGTGTCGAGCAGCAGGTCCGGGTAGTGCTCGACCGGCGCCACCGCCTGGTGCGAGAACAACTCGGGGACCAGGCGCATCATCATCTTGCGGTTCTCGAGCATGTACGAGACACCCGAGGGCGTCCGGAGGTTGTCCTCCAGCACGTAGTACTCGCCTGCGCCTGCCCGGACCAGATCGATGCCCGCGATGTGCGCGTAGACGCCGCCGGGGACATCGACGCCCACCATCTCGGGGCGATACAGCTTGTTCTGCAGGACACGATCGGCGGGGATGCGGCCGGATCGCAGGATCTCCTGCCCGTGGTAGACGTCCTTCAGGAACGCGTTGAGCGCCTGCACCCGCTGGCGCAGTCCGCGCTCCAGCTTCCGCCACTCCTCACCGGGAATGATGTGCGGGAGCATGTCGAAGGGGATGAGACGCTCGGCCCCGGCCTCTTCCCCGTACACGGCGAACGTGATGCCGACGCGATGGAAGAGCATGTTCGCCGCCTCGCGCATCTGCCGGATCCGCTCGGGCGAGGTCGCGGCGATCCACTCGGCAACCCCTGCGTAGTGCGTCCGAACCGCCCCGTCGGGCGTGTACATCTCGTTGAAATTGGCGGCATACGACATGGCGTTAGGCACACGGCTCTCCCTTTCCGCACATCTGTGGTGCAACCCATGTGCCACCCATGGAATCTCTTGTTTTCTTCTTCATTTTCATAGGATCACAAGAGATTATTCATCTATTACATCAGATGGTGCACGGCACCATCGCCGTGCTCACCCCCACCATCAGCACCATCGCGGTGCCATCGAAATCCGGGCTTCGTCACGTGCCACCGCGCAATGCCCCCGCGACCCGCACCACCTGCTGCACCACCGCCGCGAGCGTGGCCACCTGCGCGGCATCCGTCAGCCGGTCGTCCGCATCGAACGCCTGGCTCGCACGGGGCACCCCGAGCCGCTTCGGAACGACCAGACACCCGAGATTCATCAGGATGTTCCGCAGCATCTCCATCGCGCGGAGACCGAAGAACACGCCGCCGGCGGCCGAACACAACCCCACGACCTTCCCTTCGTAGGGCACGATCCCCGACTCCGCGCCATCCTGGCGCGACACCCAGTCGATCGCATTCTTGAGGGCCCCCGACACGCCGGCGTTGTATTCCGGGCAGGCGATCACGAACGCGTCGTGGGCGATGAAGAGATCCTTCAGCTTGCGCGCATTCGCGGGCAGACCGGACGCCTGCTCGAGATCCCCGTCGTACACCGGCAGCGGGTAGTCCTTGAGGTCGATGAACGTGGCTTCGGCGCCGGCGTCGCGCACCATCTGCGCTGCGAGGCGAGCCAGCTTCTTGTTGAGCGATGCTGTCCGGAGACTGCCGGCGAAGACGAGGACGCGGACGGGGCTGGATGATTCGGACACGGCCATGCGTGGCTCCTGTGGAGGGTCTGACGGCAGTCTACCCCTGCCCTGCGCCGCGGCCTCCGGAAATGCCGTCGGGCTGGTCAGCCGGCCGGCATGTCCATGTAGCTCACGTGTGCCGACACGACGCGCCAGCCCTCGGGCATCCGGACCCAGGTCTGGCTCTGCCGGCCGACGCGCGTGCCGGGCGGCCGCAGGAACTCGGTGTTGGCCGTCGCGAAGTCTTCGCCGTAGGTGGTGATCACCGTGTTGCGCGTCGTGCGTGCCAGACCCACGGGCGACCTCGCCGAGCGGAACGACGCGATCGCGTCGTAGCCGTACAGGTTCTCGGTGATCCCGTAGCGCAGCGTGAGCGGGCTGTTCCAGAACAGTTCGTCCAGGACCGCGACATCGTTGCTCGTCAGCGCGGCTTCGTAGCGGGCGAAGGCAGCCGTCATCTCTGCGACGACGTGGGGCAGGTTCAATTCCAAGGGGTCATCCTCCGACGATGACGCAGCGGGCGACGCCCGCGCGTTCGAGTTGCAGCGCGGCCCTGAGGCAGAGATCCTCCCGCCACGGCGCCGCGATCAGTTGTACCCCGAGGGGAAGCCCGGGCCCGGCGATCGGCACCGCCGCCACCGGGAGTCCGATGCACGAGATCGGCTGGGTGAAGAGGCCGAGGCTCGGCCTGAGCGGCAGACGCTCGCCCCCAAGCTCGATCCACTCCTCGCCGAGGAGTGTCGCCGACACCGGGGTCGCGGGCGCCACGAGCACATCGACGTCCGCGAAGATCGCGCGCACCTGCTCGGCGAACCAGGCGCGGGTCTTCTGCGCCTGCACGTACCAGCTGGCGGGTGTCAGCGCGCCGGCCAGAAACCGGTCGCGGTTGTGCGGCTCGAACCCGTCGTAGTCGCGCTGCAGCGTCTCTCGATGCAGTGCGCCGCCCTCGGCCGCCGAGATGACGAACGCGGCCGCACGGGCCCGTTCGACTTCGGGCAGTTCGATCGTGCGATGCGCGCCGAGCGCCTCTGCTGCCCGCATCGACACCGCCCGCGCCTCCGGCGATGCCCAGTGGTCGAAGTACCCACCCAGTCGCGCCACGCGCAGTGGCTGCCCTGCGTCGCGCGCAATCAACTGCGTGACCGGCTCGATCGGTCTCTGCGCGCAGGCCGGATCGGTCGGATCAGGACCCTGCATGGCGTCGTAGCAGGCCGCGAGATCCGCGACATCGGTCGCGAACGGACCGAGGTGATCGAGACTCGCGACGAACGGGAAGCTGCCCGACCGCGACAGCCGGCCGTACGTCGGCTTCAAGCCGAAGATCCCGCAGAGCGAGGACGGCACGCGGATCGAGCCGTTCGTGTCGGAGCCGAGCGTGATCGGCACCATCCCCGCCGCCACCGCGGCAGCGGATCCTCCCGACGAGCCACCCGCCGTCCTCGCGGTGTCGTGCGGATTCCTCGCGGGGCCGTAGCCGGTGTTCTCGGTGGTGAAGCCGTAGGCGTAGGCATCCATGTTGAGCGCCCCGACCAGCACGGCGCCGGCGGCCTGCATCCGCTCGACCAGCACGGCATCGCGCTCGGCGGGCAGTCGGCGTTCGTGCAGGCGCGAGCCCGCCAGCGTCCGCAACCCCGCCACATCGAAGAGATTCTTCACGGCGAACGGAACGCCCGCGAGCGGCGGCAGGGTCTCGCCCCGGGCGCGCCGCTGGTCGACGAGCGCCGCCTCGTGCCGTGCGCGATCGGCAGTGACGTCGGTGAACGCATGGATGGCACCGTCACCGGCGGCGATGCGTCCGAGCGCGGCATCGACCTCGGCCGATGCCGTGGTATCGCCGCGCGCAATGGCCGCGGCGATCGCGAGCGCGGTTCGGGGAGCGTTGGTACTCATGGACGGAACTGCGGTGCCGGCTCCGCCGTCTCGCCCGGATCGAAGGTCATCACCAGCTGCGCGATGGCCGCATTGCGGCGGAAGACCGCCTGGACGCGGGCGAGCTGGTCGGCGTCGAGCGCGAACCCCTGCAGGCGGGCGGCAGCATCGACATAGTCATCGAGAAGGGTGTCGGAGATCATCGGCGGGCGGATCCTGTCGAGGAACGATGGCGGGAAGGCACAGGACGGATCGTACCGACGACCCGCCCGCAACACATCAGCCGATCGCCTCGATCACGGCACCGGACGTCGCGACGGCACCGAAGACGCCGCCCTGCATCGTGACCATCTTCAACGCGGCGAGGTGGTTGCCGTGATCGGTCGCACCGGTGCAGTCGGCGAGGATCAGGCATTCGAATCCGCGGTCGTTGGCCTCGCGCATCGTGGTGTGGACGCAGACGTCGGTGGTGATGCCGGTCAACACGAGATTCGTGATGCCGCGCGTGCGCAGGATCAGTTCGAGGTCGGTCGCGCAGAAGGATCCCTTGCCGGGCTTGTCGATGACGACCTCGCCGGGCCAGGGCGCGAGTTCGGGAATGATGTCCCACCCCGGTTCGCCGCGGACCAGGATGCGGCCGCACGGGCCGGGATCCCCGATGCCGGCGCCGATGCGTTGAGACCGCCAGCGCTTGTTCGCCGGGAGGTCGGAGAGGTCCGGGCGATGGCCTTCCCTTGTGTGGATGATCGTGTAGCCACCCGCACGCATCGCGGCGAGCAGCGCCCGGATGGGTTCGATGGGCGCGCGCGTGAGGGACAGGTCGTAGCCCATCGTGTCGACGTAACCCCCGATGCCGCAGAAGTCCGTCTGCATGTCGATGACGATCAGCGCCGTGTTGTCCGGGCGCAGGGCCCCGTCGAACGGCCAGGGGTACGGATCGGCGGCGACGAACCGCCCGGCGCGGGCGTCAGTCATGCCCCACCCTCTCACCCGCCGGATGATGACGTCCGGCGCTTCCGTTCCATCGCGGCATGGCGTTCCCCTCGGAGGTGTCGTGATGATTCTGCGGCGCGCAGCATCGCTGACGGCGTCGAAGTCCGGCGGCTCTTTCGCAATGCACATGCCATCGCAGGGCCGGCCTCGCGACCGCGGGAACAGCAGTCATCGGCCCGGCGCACGTGACGTCCCCGACGCACTTGTGGTGCAATCGCGATGCTCCGGCACCAAAAAGGCGCGACGTCGGCGACGGGATGTTCCGTCATGCACAGCCCCGCTGCGTCGACGCACCGACACGGGACTCCGCGCCCCCTCCCCACGACTCCGAACGACCATGTCCGACCCGATCGCGCGCGCACTCGGCTTCGCGCTCATGCTGGCGTCCGCGCCGGCACTCGCGGAGTCCGGCCCGTGCCCGGAGCGCCCGGCTTTTCCCAACATGCGGTACGAGGAGGATTGGCGCTTTCTCCAGGCCCCCGCGTGCCGCACGGACCCGTGGGACCGCGCGAAGTACATCGATCTGGGCCACGGCCGCAGCCTCTCGTTCGGCGGTGATCTGCGGATCCGGTTCGAGCGATTCTCCGATCCGGGATTCGGGCGCGACCGACTGGACCGCAACGGGTATCTCCTGAATCGCGGCCTGTTTCACGGACACCTGCGCTGGAATCCCCGCGTCGAAGTGTTCGCGCAGATCGAGACCTCCGACGTGAACGGCCGGCGTGCCGGACCGCGCGCCAACGACCGCGATCCGCTCGACCTCAATCAGCTCTTCGTGCAATGGACCGCTCACGAGAGCGGCGCGGATCACATCACGCTCCGCGCCGGCCGGCAGGAAGTCGAACTGGGTTCGGCCCAGTTCACTTCCGCGCGCGATGGGCTGAACGACCGCCTCTCGTTCGACGGCGTGCGTCTCATCGGCGAACTCTCCGGCTGGCGACTCCACGGCATGCACACGCGGGTCGTGCCCACGCGGCGCGGCGCGTTCGATGACGGCTCGAACGGCAACGACACGCTCTCGGGCGTCTTCCTCGCGCGCGCGCAGACGCTGCTCCTGGACGGGAATGCCGTGGTGTATGTGAACCGCCGGGTACGACCCGGCTCACAGTACGCGGGCATCAACGAGGGCGAGCAACGCATCACCCTCGGCACCCGGTGGTGGGGCGGCGACGGGCGTTGGGACTACAACTACGAGGCAGGCCGCCAAACGGGCCGCATCGGCGCGAGCGGGATCGACGCCTGGTACGTCAGCGCGGACAACGGACTGACCTTCGCCGATGTGCCCTGGCGCCCCCGGGCGGGTCTGCGCTTCAATATCGGCAGCGGCGACCAGTCGCCGAACGACGGTGAGCTCAACACCTTCTCGCCGCTGTTCGCCTCGACTGCGTACTCGGGCCTGTCAGGCCTCGTGGGTCCGTCGAACAGCGTGGCCGTGGCACCTTCGGCGACCCTGCGCCTGCATGAAGACCACACCGTCACGCTCGGCGTGGTGGGCTTCTGGCGCCAGAGCACGCAGGACGGCACGTACAACATCTTCTCGGAGGTCCAGCGCATCCCGGGCTCCAGCGACGCGCGCCACGTCGGGACCCAGTCCACGCTGCAGCATGTCTGGACGCCCACCCGGCACGTCACCATCTTCACCGTGCTCGCCTGGTTCGAGGCCGGGGCCTTCCTTCGCGAGACGCCGCCCGGCCGCAGCACCAGCTACTTCACGACGTGGTGGTCGTACCGGTTCTGATCGATCCGCCCCCTGCGCCACGAGGCGTCCGCGCGGAACCCCGGTGCTATAGTCCCCACCTCTCCCCAGCACGCTCCTCGCCACCATGGAAGTCGAACTCAGCTACGGTCGCGGCACGCTCTCGGTCCGCCTCCCGGACACCTGCCGCCCGACCATCATCCGCAAGGCCGCCATGCCGGTCCTCGCGCAACCGATGCAGGCTGTCGAAGCCGCGCTCGCCGCGCCTGTGGGCTCGGCGCCGCTCGCCGAACTCGCGCGTGGCAAGCGGTCCGCGTGCATCCTCATCTGCGACATCACGCGCCCGGTGCCCAACGGGCTAATCCTCCCCCCGCTCGTCCGCACGCTGCTCGCGGCCGGCGTGCCGCGCGACAACATCGTGATCCTGGTGGCCACGGGGCTGCACCGGCCGAACCTCGATGCGGAACTCGAGGAACTGGTGGGCGACCGATGGGTGCTCGACACGGTCCGCGTCGAGAACCACTACGCGCGGAACGACGAGGATCACGTCGACCTCGGGCCCACGCCCCATGGCACGCCGGTGAAGATCGATCGACGCTTCGTGGACGCGGAACTGAAGATCGTCACCGGGCTGGTCGAACCGCACTTCATGGCCGGCTACTCGGGCGGCCGGAAAGTGATCGCGCCCGGCGTCGCACATCGCGACACGATCACCACGTTCCACAGCCACCGCTTCATGGCCGATCCGATGGCCGAGAACTGCATCCTCGACGGCAACCCGCTGCATCGCGAACAGCTGGCCATCGTCGAAAAGCTGAAGCCCGTCTTCGCCGTCAACACCGTGATCGACGAGCACCGGAACATGTCGTTCGTGAACTTCGGCGAGGTCGTCGACAGCCACCTCGAGGCCGTCGAGTTCATCCGCGGCTATGCCCAGGTGCCGGTCCCGCGCCGCTTCAGCACCGTGGTGACCAGCGCGGCCGGCTATCCCCTCGACAAGACCTACTACCAGACGGTGAAGGGCATGGTCGCCCCGATGGACATCCTCGCGCCGGGCGGCACGCTCATCATCGCCTCCGAGTGCTCCGAGGGCATGGGCTCGCACGAGTACGTCGAAGCGCAGAAGCGCCTCATCGGGCTCGGCGCAGACGGCTTCCTGCGGGACATCAGCGCGAAGCGTTTTGCCGACGTGGACGAATGGCAGACGCAGATGCAGGTGAAGCCCATGAAAGTGGCTCGCGTCCAGTTGTTCACGGGCAGCCTGCCGCCGGAGCAGCGCGCCCTCACCGGCGTGGACATGGTCGACTCCGTGGAAGCGGCCGTCGCGGCGAGCATGCAGGCATCGGGCGACGACCACGTCGCCGTGATCCCGGAGGGCCCGTACGTGGTGCCCGTCTGCCGGGAAGCCGCCTGAGCCGGACGGTGCCGGAGGAACTTCCGGCCGGCCCGAGTTGCATCAGGCTCTCTTAATGCAACAAGGTTGCTCACCCGTCGCGGCTGTGCTTTAATTCGCCCGTCGCACTTCTGCAACTCGATGGCATCGGCTTTCCGCTGGCGCCCGGTGCTCGTGACACCGTCCAGAGTCGCAGAGCGGTCGGCCCGGAATCCCAACGCTTGCTCTCTCCTCCGGGGTTCCCGTTCACCCGCCCGGACCCATCAAGGGTCCGGGCTTTTTTTTGGCCGCGACCCGCGACCGGACCGTGACCTGCCCGCATCAGCCGCCTGACCTCCGGCGACGGGGAATCCACGGGCTGGCGACATCGCGCGCCGGCGTGCGTCGAACACCCGGCCGCGCTACAGTCAGGGCATGAGCAGCATCCTCCTCATCGGATCGACCGGACTCGTCGGAAGGCAGGTGCTCCGACTCGCGCTGGCGCATCCGGAGATCGACCGGATCGTCACCCCGGTCCGTTCCGACCTGCCGCCCCATCCCAAGGTCACTGCCCCCAGGGTCGACTTCGAACACCTGCCGGAAGAGGCCCCCTGGTGGCGTGCCGACGCCGTGATCTGCACGCTCGGCACCACGATGCGCATCGCGGGTTCGAAGGAGGCGTTCCGACGCGTGGATCACGACTACGTCCTGCAGGCGGCAACGCTCGCCCGACGGGCCGGCACGGCGGTGTTCGCACTGAACTCCTCGGTGGGCGCCGACGTCGATGCCGGCTCGTTCTACCTCCGGGTGAAGGGGGAGACCGAGCGCGATCTGGGCGCCCTCGGATTCACCTCTCTCACCTGCGTGCGGCCCTCACTCCTGGACGGCGGACCGCGCCCGGACCGGCGCCCCGCGGAGTTCGCTGCGTTGATGCTGGCGCGCTGGCTGCGACCGCTGATTCCCCGCCCTGGACGCGCCTCCAGGAATCCACATCGTCACCCCCGGCTGAGGTGGCGCCGGATCAACCTCGCAGCCAGTCCACCACGCCCCGGCCGGCAGCACGGCCGGACGAGAGACAGGCCGTGAGCAGATAGCCACCCGTGGGCGCCTCCCAGTCGACCATCTCGCCGGCACAGAAGACGCCCGGCAAATCCCGAAGCATCCAGTGCTTGTCGAGCGCGCTGAAACGCACGCCACCGGCGGTGCTGATCGCTTCGTCGACCGGGCGCGGACGCACCAGAGTGATCGGGACAGCCTTGATCGCCGCCGCCAGTGCCGCAGGATCCGCGGAGACGGCAGGCGCGACACCCTCGTACAGCAGCGCGACCCGGACGCCGTCGATGCCCGTCAGGCGCTTCAGATGCTGTCCCATCGAACGCGCCCCCCGCGACTGGGTCAGGGTTGTCGTCAGCCAGTCGAGACTGCGCTGTGGCGCGAGGTCGACGCGGATCACGACCGATCCGGCTTGCTCGATGACCTCCCGCAACGGGCCCGACAACGCGTAAATCAGGCTGCCCTCGACGCCCGTCGCCGTGACGACGAACTCCCCCGTGCGCTCGAGGGTGTCGCCGCCCACGTTCTCGAAGCGGATGGCGACCGCCTTGACCGGACTGCCGGCGAACCGTGTGCTCAGATGATCGCTCCAGGCCGCCACGTCGAACCCGCAGTTCGCGGGGCGCAGAGGCGCGATGTCGACACCACGCGCCGCCAGCAGCGGGACC
>VYME01000210.1_pt1 | contig 23799 bp, 18 predicted proteins | sample 5115281 | NCBI WGS metagenome assembly VYME01 (sample SAMN12291780, study PRJNA351875) | freshwater metagenome | isolation source: freshwater lake | place: USA: Michigan, Wintergreen Lake | collected 2013-08-08
TCACCGGCCGCGTGGCCCTCGCCGACCGCGCCGCCGTCGATGCTGCCGTGGCCGCGGCGAAGGCCGCCTTCCCCGACTGGGCCGAGGTGCCGCCGATCCGGCGCGCGCGCCACATGTTCGAGTTCCTGGGGCTGCTGAACGAGCACCGCGACGCGCTGGCCCGCGCCATCACGGTCGAGCACGGCAAGGTCTTCACCGACGCGCAGGGCGAAGTATCGCGCGGCATCGACATCGTCGAGTTCGCCTGCGGCATCCCGCAGCTGCTGAAGGGCGACTACACCGACCAGGTCAGCACCGGCATCGACAACTGGACGCTGCGGCAGCCGCTCGGCGTCGTCGCCGGCATCACGCCGTTCAACTTCCCCGTGATGGTCCCGTGCTGGATGTTCCCGGTCGCGATCGCCGCGGGGAACACCTTCGTGCTGAAGCCGAGCCCCATCGACCCGACGCCGTCGCTGATGGTGGCCGACCTCATGAAGCAGGCCGGCTTCCCCGACGGCGTGTTCAACGTCGTGCAGGGCGACAAGGTCGCGGTGGACGCGCTGCTGGAACACCCGGACGTCCGCGCGGTGTCGTTCGTCGGCAGCACGCCGATCGCGCAGCACATCTACGAAACGGGCGCCCGCCACGGCAAGCGCGTGCAAGCCCTCGGCGGTGCGAAGAACCACATGCTGGTGATGCCCGACGCCGACATCGAGAAGACCGTCGACGCCCTGGTGGGTGCGGCCTACGGTTCGGCCGGCGAACGCTGCATGGCGATCAGCGTCGCCGTGCTCGTCGGGGACGCCGCCGACCGGATCATGCCGCTGCTCACCGAGCGTGCCCGCACGCTGAAGGTGAAGAACGGCCTCGAACTCGACGCCGAGATGGGCCCGATCGTCACGCGCGTGGCACTCGATCGCATCCGCGGGTACATCGCGCAGGGCGTCGCCGAAGGCGCGTCGCTCGTCGTCGATGGGCGCGACATGGCGGTTCCCGGTCACGAGGGCGGCTTCTGGTTGGGCGGCACGCTGTTCGACCACGTGACGCCGACAATGCGCATCTACCGCGAGGAGATCTTCGGGCCGGTGCTCGCGTGCGTCCGCGTCCCGGACTTCGCGACGGGCGTGCAGCTCATCAACGATCACGAATTCGGCAACGGCACGAGCTGCTTCACGAGCGACGGCCACATCGCCCGCGAGTTCGCCCGCCGCATCGAGATCGGCATGGTCGGCATCAACGTGCCGATCCCGGTGCCCATGGCATGGCACGGCTTCGGCGGGTGGAAGCGCAGCCTGTTCGGCGACATGCATGCGTACGGCGAGGAAGGGGTGCGCTTCTACACGCGCCAGAAGAGCGTGATGCAGCGCTGGCCCGAGAGCATCGGCAAGGGCGCCGAGTTCGTGATGCCCACCGCGAAGTGACGACGATGGCAGCGCCCGAGTTCGACTACGTGATCGTCGGCGCCGGCACCGCGGGGTGCCTGCTCGCGAACCGGCTCTCTGCGGACCCGTCGCGCCGCGTTCTGCTGCTCGAAGCGGGCGGGCCGGACAACTATCACTGGATCCACATCCCCGTCGGCTATCTCTACTGCATCGGCAATCCGCGCACGGACTGGCTCTACAACACGGAGCCGGACGCCGGGCTGAACGGCCGCAAGCTGCGGTATCCGCGTGGCCGCACGCTGGGCGGGTGTTCCAGCATCAACGGCATGATCTACATGCGCGGTCAGGCGTGGAACTACGACGAGTGGGCCCGACTCACCGGCGATGACGACTGGACGTGGTCGAACTGCCTGCCGGACTTCAAGGCGCACGAGGACCACTATCGTCTCGACGACGGTGTCGACGGCCACGAGGCGTTCGCGAAGCTGCACGGCGTCGGTGGCGAATGGCGCGTCGAGAAGCAGCGGCTGCGGTGGGACATCCTCGACGCGTTCGCGCTCGCGGCCCAGCAGGCGGGCGTCCCGGCGACGGACGACTTCAATCGCGGCGACAACGAGGGCGTCGGTTACTTCGAGGTGAACCAGCGTTCCGGCTGGCGGTGGAACACCGCGAAAGCGTTCCTGCGGCCGGTCTGCACGGCGCGCGAGAACTTCACGGTCTGGACGAACGCACAGGCGCACGGGCTCGAGATCTCGACGGGTGCCGACGGCAGGCCGCGCTGCACCGGCGTCGAGGTGTTGCACGCCGGACAGCGCGTGACGGTGAAGGCCGCGCGGGAGGTCATCCTCGCCGCGGGCAGCATCGGATCGCCGCAACTGCTGCAGCTGTCGGGGATCGGGCCGGGCGCGCTGCTGCAACGGCACGGCATCGCCGTGAAGCATGACGCCCCGGGTGTCGGCGCGAACCTGCAGGACCATCTCCAGATCCGCGCAGTGTTCAAGGTGACAGGCGCCCGCACGCTCAACACGCTCGCGAACAGCCTCTGGGGCAAGGCGATGATCGGCGCGGAGTACGCGTTGAAGCGCACCGGCCCGATGAGCATGGCGCCGTCGCAGCTGGGCGCCTTCACGCGGAGCGATCCGTCACGCGCGCATCCGAACATCCAGTACCACGTGCAGCCGTTGAGCCTCGACGCGTTCGGCGAACCCCTGCACAGCTTCCCGGCCTTCACGGCGAGCGTGTGCAATCTGGCACCCACGAGCCGCGGCACCGTGCAGATCCGCAGCGCGCGGCCGGAGGACGCCCCGGCCATCGCCCCGAACTACCTGAGCACCGACGAGGATCGCCTGGTGGCCGCGCAATCGCTGCGCGTCACCCGCCGCATCGCGGCACAGCCGGCGCTTGCGCCGTTCAAACCCGAGGAGTGGAAGCCGGGCACGCAGTTCCAGACGGACGACGAACTGGCACGGCTCGCCGGGGACATCGCCACGACCATCTTCCATCCGGTCGGCACGACGAAGATGGGCGCTGCGGACGACCCCATGGCCGTCGTCGACAGCCGGCTGCGCGTGCGCGGCGTGGCGGGTCTGCGCATCGCGGACGCCGGCGTGATGCCGACCATCACGAGTGGCAACACGAATGCGCCGACGCTGATGATCGCGGAGAAGGCGGCGCGCTGGATCCGCGAGGCCTGAGGCCCCGGTTTTCCCTCGTTCGGGTGACGCGTGGCGGAGGCTTCGTGATCGCGGAAGACGTGGTTACCATGCTCGACGCTTCCGATCCACGAGGCCACACGATGTCGGCATTCACGCGAACATGCCGGGGTGACAGGTCATGCTGAGCCTCCTCGGACTTCTCATCGGACTCGGCGCGCTGGTCTACCTGATTCGGTTCCGACCATTCCGGGTGCGGTTCGTGAGTTGGCTGATGGTCTGGCTCGGGTCGATGGCGACGGCGTTGGCCCAGACGGGAGAGGGTCTCCCCTTCGTCGAGCGGGGCGGGCTGCTGCAGAGTGGATTGACTCGAGGGATGGTGGTTTCGCACCTGGGACCGCCGCCGGTCACGCGTGAGCACTACGAGGCGGGGGATCCACCGCTGACAGGCGCGCTGGTGTTCGAGTATCCGAACTTGGGCCTCGCCTTCGTTGTGCCGCCGGTCGAGCGCCCCGCAGCGGACCCGCGGGTAGCCTTTCTCGTCGTCAAGAAGCCGGCCGCTGCACGCACGCCGGAGGGTCTGGGCATCGGCATGCATTGGAGCGAAGTGCGTGCACGCAAGCCCGGGGGGCGGTTCGAAGGCAAGGGCGGTCGCATCGACTGGATCGACAGCGCCGGGGCAGGTTCGCGGAAGGCGAGTTTTCTGGTCACCACCGATAACGTCGTCGAGTACATGGTGTTCGATGCCGGGATACCCCACGAGGCCGCGTACAGCGGCTGGATCAAACCGGTGCGCCGGGTGCTTGCAGCTGCATTGCTGCTCACGCTGATCTTGGTGATGCCCTGGTTGCTCAAGGGCTACCCGGCGTATCTCATGCGCAAGATCGAAGCACAGGCACCCATGCGGGCTCTGTTGGGAAAGGGCATGCTGATTCTTTCGCCACTGCTGTTGGCAGCGGGCTTGGCTGTAGTCCGCGAAGGAGGGTCGATTGGTCTGCTCGGCGTGATCATGATCCTGGGCGGCGCTGGGCTGCTGCTGCCTGCAGCATTCAACCTGGCGCTCGATGGGCGACTGACGCCCGCACGGCTGTGGGTCCTCGGACTGGTGGGAGTGGTCACGCTGACTTTGGTATTCGTGTTTCGGTAGGCTGCATCGACCGCTCCCGGATGCGCTGATGTATCGCTTCTCCATCCGCCGCCTGAGACAGCTCGGCGCGCCGGTGGGCTCGTACGAGATTGATCAAGGGAAGCAACCGTCGGCAGACCCTGCAGCCTCCCGGTGTGGCCCCGAGCGTTCGGCGCGCATGTCTGCAAGACCCGGCCCTGATCGCACGATCGCGGGCGCAGGACGTGCCGTCTCTGACCAGGTGCCGCTGATCCCGGGCAATGGGCGGGCACGGAAGACACCGCGAACAGGATAGACTCTCGCGGTTTTCAGACTCGCCCCCTCGCACATCGTGAAGCAGACCATCGTTACGCTGGATATGGAGGGAGTCCTGACTCCCGAGATCTGGATCGCCGTCGCCGAGAAGACCGGCATCGAGGCCCTGCGCCGCACGACGCGCGACGAACCGGATTACGACAAGCTGATGCTCTACCGGCTCGAGATCCTCGACCGGCATGGCCTGACGCTCTCGCAGATCCAGGAGGTCATCGGCTCCCTCGAACCGCTGCCGGGCGCCCGCGCCTTCCTCGACGAGCTGCGGTCGTTCACGCAGCTGCTCATCCTCTCGGACACCTTCGAACAGTTCGCCGCACCCTTCATGCGGCAGCTCGGCATGCCGACGCTGCTGTGTCATCGGCTGGTGGTCGAGAACGATCGCATCGTCGGCTACAAGCTGCGTCTGCCCGAGCAGAAGCGCGCGGCTGTCGCCGCCTTCAAGGGCCTCAACTACCGCGTGATCGCCGCAGGCGATTCGTTCAACGACACCTCGATGCTGATCGAGGCGGACGCCGGGTTCCTCTTCCACGCGCCGGACAACGTACGGCGCCTCTTTCCGCAGTTCACCGCCGTCGACGAGTACGGCGACCTGATGGGACTCATCCGCGGCGCGATGTCCGGTCAGTGAACCGGACCACACTCTCGCGACGCAACCGGGGACAAGCATGATGAAGGGCGCGGGACACACCACAGCGGCATGGCTCGTCGCGTCGATGCTGGCGCTATCCGCCTGCGGCGACGGCGGTGCGCCGAAGTACCTGGAATCGGCGAAGAGCTTTCTCGCGAAAGGCGATGCCGCGGCGGCGGTGGTCGAACTGCGCAATGCCATCCGCGAAGACCCGGACCTCCCGGAGATCCGATACCTCATGGGGGTCGCGCTCCTCCGGTCGAACGATCCGACGGGCGCGGCGGTGGAACTGCAGAAGGCGATGACGCTCAACTTCGATCGCAACCTCGTCGTGCCGGAGCTGGCCGAGGCGCTGTACCAGACGGGCGCCCATGAGAAGACATTGACCACGCTCGAGTCCGGCCCGGTGAGCCCGCCGGCGGCGCAGGCCACCGTCGAAGCCATCCGCGGCGATGCGTTCGCCGCGACGGGCCAGATCGACGCGGCGCAGCAGGCCTACGAGGCTGCCCTGAAGATCGACGCGAAGCACGAGCGGGCGAAGCTCGGGCAGACGACCCTCGCCGTGGCCCGCGGGGACCTCGCGAAAGCGGAGGCGATCCTGACGGAGACGTTCGGCGCCGATCCGAAGTCGAGCCAGGCATGGCAGTTGAAGGGCATCCTCGCGGACCGCCAGGGCCAATCCGATGCCGCCATCGCCGGCTACGAGAAGGCCATCGCGCTGAAGCCGGCCAACCTGGCGGCGTATGTGGCCCTCATCCCCCACCTGATCACCCGAGATCGCCTGAAGGATGCCGAGGCGCAGCTCGCGGCCATGGGCAAGATCGCGCCGACAGCTCCCGCCACGGCGTATGCCGATGCCGTCATCTCGTACGCCAAGGGGGACACGACACGCGCCAGGGGTGCCATCCAGACCGTTCTCAAGAATTCCCCGGACGACAATCGCGCGCGGCTGATCGGCGGGATGGTCGAGCACGATCTCGGCAACTACGCGATGGCCGAGAAGCTCCTCACGGCCGTCGTGAAGACCTCACCGGGACAGGGACGCGCGCGGTTCATGCTGGCATCCACCCTCGCCCGGGAAGGCAAGGTGCTGGAGGCACGGCAGACGCTCGAGCCGCTGCTCACCGCGCCCAACCCGGCAGCCCCGGCGCTGGAACTGGCGGGCGACATCGCGTTGCGGCTGGGTGACACCGCGCAGGCGGTGGCGAACTTCGGGAAGGCGATCGCCGTCGATCCCAAGCGCCCCGGCCCCGTGATCGGTCGCGCCCGCGCCAACCTGGCGGCCGGCAAGTTCGACGCGGGCATAGCCGACTTCGCGGCGGCGTCCGCACTCGACCCGACACAACCCACCGCCGACATCCTCGCGATCGAGGCGCTGCTCCAGAAGGGCCTCGCGGACCGCGCGCAGGCCCTCGCCGATACGCTTGTGAAGCGGCTGCCGGACCAGGCGGCGGCGCACAACGCGCTGGGCCTGGTGGCAAGCGCAAAGGGCAACAAGGCGGGCGCCAGGGCAGCCTTCGAGAAGGCCGTCTCGCTCGCCCCGACGTTCATCCCGGCCGTGAGGAATCTGGTATCGGCGCAGATGGATGCCGGCGACTCGAAGGGCGCCATCGAGAGACTGCGGGCGCTCGTGAAGACAGACCCCGGAAAGCCGGAGGCCGTGGTCTTGCTGGTCGCCGCTCTGCAGCGTACCGGCGCCCCGGCCGATGAGGTGCTGCCCGTCATCGATGTCGCGCTGCGCGAGAACGTGCTTGCCCTGCCGCTCTTCATCATCAAGACCGACTACCTCCTGGCACGCGGCGATACCAAGGGGGCCCTCGACGCCGCACTCGCCGGTCAGGCTGCGTTTCCGGGCGACCCAGGCGCGCTCTATGCCCTGGCGCGGGTACAACTGAACGCCGGAGATTCCCAGCAGGCGCTCGCCAGCTTCGGCAAGCTCGCCGCGGCCGCCCCGAAGGCCACTGCACCGCTGCTCGGCATCGCGGAAGCCCATGCCGCGGACCGCCACTGGCCGGAGACGCGAGCCGCACTGAAGCGCGCCATCACACTGGCACCGGACGAGCTTCCTGCCTACCTCGGGCTGGTGCGGGCCTCCCAGGCGGGGGCGGAGTTCGTTCAGGCCCAGGAAGATGCACGCGCCATTCAGAAGAAATGGCCCGCCCGACCCGAGGGTTGGCTGTACGAGGCGACAGCGCTCGATCGGCTCAAGCAGGGAAGCCAAGCGGAACAGGTCCTGCGGAACGGCCTTGCCGCCAGCAACGCGTCGGAGGTGCTCGGTGCGCTCTACCAGCACCTGCTGGCCGACCGGAAAGTGGACGAGGCCGGGTCGACGCTCGCTGCGTGGATCGCGAAGCATCCCGGCGGTGCGCGCGGGATGCTGGCCGCCGGCGAGGTGCACCAGGCCCGGGGAGAGTTCAAGGACGCCGAGAAGTGGTTCCGCAAGGCACTGGAACTCCGCCCCGATGACCCCGTGGCGCTGAACAACCTCGCCTGGACCCTGGGAAAACTGGGCGACAAGTCGGCCTTGGACGTAGGTAAGCGCGCGCTCACTGCTGCCCCCTATGCTGCCGCGGTGCTCGATACGGTGGGCGTGCTGAACGTTCAGTTCGGCAATCGTGACGAGGGGATCAAGCAGCTTGAATCCGCGGTGGCCCGATCGCCGGCGGACGCCCAGATCCGGGTCAATCTGGCCCGGGCGCTGATCGCGGCGGACCGGAAGCCGGATGCTCGAGTTCAGCTGCACGCGGCAGCGCGACTGAAACCGAACGACGACGATGCCAAGGCCATAGCCGAACTTATGCGTTCCCTTTGAGCGTAGTCCTTTCGGGAGGGGTCGGTCGCGAGGACGTCGGCATGTCGGGAGAGGGGTCGCGTCGAATTGCCTTACAGACCAAGCGAAGGCCACGCACGAGAGCGGTTTTGTTCTCTATGGAACAAACGCTTAAAACCTCTGGACCGTTTAGTGCTTTGCCGCCGCGCGTCCAAGCCGGGAAACCGATGTGGACCTGCAAAAACTATCGAAACCCCTGGTACGCCTTTCCGCTTGGAGACAAGAAAGTGCTCAAGAACATTCTTGCCACGGCAGTCCTCGGTAGCCTGATGGCCGCCGGTTCCGCCTGCGCTGCCATCATCAGCGGTGGTAGCTTCTCGAACGCCCTGCAAGCCACCGAAATCAACCAGACCGGCACGCTCAATCTGTTCGATTCGACGCTCGGTACGCTGACCGGCGTAACGCTCACGCTGGCCGGAGCGTCACGGAGATCACCCTCACGAACAGGGCCGCCAACCCGCTAGGCACCATCGCCACGGCGCAGACCACTCTACTATTCTCCTCCAACCTCAGTGGCCTGACGTTCTTGCCACCGGTCTCGCTCTCCGCTGCGACCGGTTCCGTGACCCTGAACCCCGGCGAAACGCAGTCGATCGGCCCCCTGAACGATTCCGACACGAGCGTGCTGAACCCGGCGGCCAGCCTGTTCGCTGTGGCGGGTGGTGGCTCCTTCACGATCTCCTGCTCTTCGCTCAGCGGATTCACTGTCGCGGGCGGCGGCAGCAACATCGCCTCCACGCAATCCACCGAAGCCGCCTGCGGCGCGAACATCAGCTACGAATACACGTCCCGCCCGCAGGTGCGCGTGCCGGAACCCGCCACGCTGGCCCTGCTGGGTCTGGCCGTGGTCGGTGCCGGGGTTGCGCGTCGCAAGTTCGCGTAATCAGGCAGTAGACGCAGCAAAGAAAAGCCGCCCTTCGGGGCGGCTTTTTTGTTGTCTTCGCAGGACCGCTGGAGGACAGCAGGGCCGCGTCAGGATACGAAAACGGCAAGGCCGCGTGATCCCTCACGCGGCCTTGTCGCATCTCACCATGCCGGTTCTGCGAACGCTCAGTGGCTGATCATCCACGGACGCTTCGACGGAAAGCTCTTCTTCCCGTCGGGCGCCACTGCCGTGGTCTTGCTGATCCCCGAACCGCAGCCGCAGCCCGCACCATGCACGTGGCCCAGCTTGGACGACGATTTCGGTTCGTGCTGCGCGCGCTCGTTGGTCGCATGGGCGATGCGCGACGCCGCGGGCATGCCAGCGTAGGCAGGTGCCGTCAGCATCGCGCGGTCGGCCGCGCTTCCACATTCCGGGCACGCGTGCGGGAGGGACGACTCGGCCATGCGACGCAGGGCCGTGAACTCCGTACCGCAACCGCCACAGGCGTATTCGTAGACCGGCATGACGGGCTCCTTACTTGTCCGGCGACATCGGGATGTCGACGCCACCCTTGATGTGCTTCACCGGGCCGGCTTCGCTCGGGTTGATGTCGAAGTCGAAGATGCCCGTGGGCAGCCAGAGCGTCGCGCACGCGTTCGGGATGTCGACCACGCCGCTGATGTGACCCTGCACCGGTGCCGTCCCGAGGATCGCATACGCCTGGGCTTTCGTGTACCCGAATTTCGTGAGGTACTCGATGGCATTCAGACACGCCTGTCGATAGGCCACGTGGACGTCGAGATAGTGCTGCTTGCCGTACTCGTCGACCGAGATGCCTTCGAAGATCAGGTAGTCGTTGTAGGTGGGCGTGATCGGGCTCGGCTTGAAGATGGGGTTCTTGATCCCGTACTTCGCGACGCCGCCCTTGATCAGCGTGACCTTCATGTGGACCCAGCCGGCCATCTCGATGGCGCCGCAGAACGTGATCTCGCCGTCGCCCTGGCTGAAGTGGAGGTCACCGACCGACAGGCCACCGCCGTCGACGTACACCGGGAAGAAGATCTTGGAGCCGCGCGAGAGGTCCTTGATGTCGCAGTTGCCGCCATGCTCACGGGGCGGGACGGTCCGGGCGCCTTCGGCACCGATCTTGGCTTTCAGGTCACCCTTCGCCTTGCCGGCGTGGGCCGTGGGCGAGAACGGCGGGTTCGCGAGCGGCGGCACACGGTCTGGCGCCGTCTTGATGAAGTCCACCTCGCGGGTGTTCCACGTCTCGAGCAGCTTCGGGTCGGGCAGGCAGCCGATGAGTCCGGGGTGGATCAGGCCGGCGAACTTCACACCTGGCACGTGGCGCGAATGCGTGAAGAGGCCGCTGATGTCCCAGATGGACTTCTGCGCGAACGGGAAGTGCTCGGTCAGGAAACCGCCGCCGTTCTTCTTGGAGAAGAAGCCGTTGAAGCCCCACAGGCTGTCCTGCTTCGCGCCCACGTCGAGCAGTTCGACGACCAGCAGGTCACCGGGCTCGGCGCCCTTCACGCCCACCGGGCCCGACAGGAAGTGCACGGTCGAGAGGTCGACATCGCGCACGTCGTCCGCGCTGTCGTTGTTCTTGATGTAGCCGCCGGTCCAGTCGTACGTCTCGAGGATGAAGTCGTCGCCGGGGTTCACCCAGCACGCCATCGGGATGTCCGGATGCCAGCGGTTGTGGATGTTCTCGTTGTCGTACGGCGAACCGTTCAGGTCCACCTTGATGAGGGTCTCGGGCATGGCTCTCTCCTTCTTGTTGAGCGTGGGTTTCTCGGATCGGGATTCAGACCGACAGGTACTGCTTGATGCGGGCGGGGTCGATGTTGGCCCGGTCCGCTTCATGAACGAACCGCCCCCCCTCGATGACAAACATGCGATCGGCCACCTCGAGCGCGAAGGAGAACACCTGCTCCGAGACGACGATCGTGATCTCGCGCAGCTTGCGGATCTCGTTCAGCGCCTTCGCGATGTCCTTGATGATCGACGGCTGGATGCCTTCGGTGGGCTCGTCGAGCAGCAGCACCTTCGGATTCGTGACCAGCGCACGGCCGATGGCGAGTTGTTGCTGCTGACCGCCGGAGAGATTCCCGCCCTTGCGATGACGCATGTCGAAGAGCACCGGGAACATCGCGTAGATGTCCTCGGGAATCACCTTCTCCTTGGCGTTCTCGAGGCCGGTGCGGAGGTTCTCCTCGACGGTGAGCGTCGGGAAGATCATCCGCCCCTGGGGCACGTAGCCCACGCCCTTCGCGACGCGGCGGAAGGACTCCTCCTTCGAGATGTCGGCGCCGTCCACACTCACCTTGCCGGACTTCAGCGGCAGGATGCCGATCAGCGACTTGAACAGCGTGGTCTTGCCCATCCCGTTGCGGCCCATCACGGCGACGGTCTCGTTCTTCCGCGCCTCGAACGAAATGCTGTGGATGGCCTCGCTCTGGCCGTAGCTCACGCACAGGTCGGATACGCTCAGCATGACCGGTCTCCCTCAGTGGCCCAGATACACGTCGATCACCTTCGGGTCGGCCTGCACCTTTTCCATCGGACCCTCGGCGAGGATCTTTCCCTGGTGCATGACCGTGACCTTGTGTGCGATCTTCGCGACGAATTCCATGTCGTGCTCGATGACGATCATGGCGCGGTTCTTCCCGATGCGAGCGAGCAGCTCTGCCGTCAGCTCGCGCTCGCGGACGCTCATGCCCGCGATGGGCTCGTCGAGCATAAGCAGTTCGGGGTCCTGCATGAGCAGCATCCCGATCTCCAGCCACTGCTTCTGACCGTGCGAGAGCAGGCCGGCTTCCATCGACAGCTGATCCGCCAGGCCGATCTCGGCAGCGACCTCCTCGATGCGCGCCTTCACGTCGTCGGTGCACTTGAAGGCCAGCGCCCCGAACACGCCGCGGCCGCGCGGGAACGACACCTCGAGGTTCTTCCAGACGCTCAGGTTCTCGTAGATGGACGGCGTCTGGAACTTCCGGCCGATGCCCGCACGCACGATCGCGTGCTCGGCGAGGTCGGTCATCTCCTGGTTCTTGAACTTGATGCTCCCGCCGCTCGCCTTCGTGCGACCGCAGATCAGGTCGAGCAGCGTGGTCTTGCCCGCGCCGTTCGGGCCGATGATCACGCGCAGCTCGCCGCGGTCCACGTAGAGCGTGAGCTTGTCGATGGCCTTGAAGCCATCGAACGAGACGGTGAGGTCTTCCACCGCCAGGACGAAATCGGAGTTGCTCATGGTGTGCGCTCCTCGCTCAGGCCGCGGCCGGGCCCATGCGGCCGGTGGTGGGTGCGGACACCGCGTCGCCGGCGTCGGCAATGCGGGTCGCGACGGGCTTCGCGACGTCTTCCTGGGGAGTCATCGGCGCGACAGGCGGCACGGCAGGCGTCTCGGGCTTCTTCTCCCGCTTGCCGAGCAGCCAGGGCTTCACGAAGTCCTCGAAGAGGCCGGCCAGTCCGTTCGGGAAGGCCATCACCACGCCGATGAAGAGCGCTGCCATCAGGAAGAGCCACAGCTGCGGGAAGCTTTCCGAGAAGTACGTCTTGCCGAAGTTGACGAGCAGCGTGCCGTACACCGCACCCACCAGCGAGTTGCGGCCACCGACCGCGGCGAAGATCACCATCTCGATCGAGGGCACGATGCCGACGAACGAGGGCGACATGAAGCCCACCTGCAGGGCGAACATCGCACCGCCGATCCCGCAGAGCATCGCCGCGAGGCAGTACACGAACACCTTGAAGTTGGCGACGTCATAGCCGGAGAAGCGCACCCGGTCTTCCTTGTCGCGCATGGCGAGGAGCAACGTCCCGAGCTTGGACTTCTGGATCCAGCGGCAGAGGAAAATCGCGCCGAAGAGCAGGATCGCGTTCGTGAAGTACAGGGTGTACTTGGCGGAGTCGGTGCGGACATCCCAGCCCAGCATGGTCTTCAAGTCGGTCATCCCGTTCACGCCGCCGGTGTAGCCCTGCTGACCGATGATGAGCACCGTGAGGACCAGCGCCACCGCCTGCGTGATGATCGCGAAGTACACGCCGCCCACGCGCCGCTTGAACATCGCGAAGCCGACGATGAACGCGAGGAGCGTCGGGACGAAGAGCAGCGCGAAGATGGCGAAGGGAAGATGACGGAAGGGCTCCCACCACAGGGGCAGCTGGGTGATCTGGTTCCAGTCCATGAAGTCCGGGATGCCGGGCGTGGACTGGATCTTCGTGCTGATCGGGTCCGAGGCCTCGAGCTTCAGGAACATGGCCATGCAGTAGCCGCCCAGGCCGAAGAACACTCCCTGGCCGAGGCTCAGGATGCCGCCGTACCCCCACAGCATCACGAGGCCCACGGCGACGAACGCATACGTGAGGTACTTGCCGATCAGGTTGAGACGGAAGATGTCGGTGGTGAGGGGCATCACCACGAAGATCAGCAGAGCGAGAATGATGATTCCCGCGAGGTCCGAGGTGCCCAGCCAGTGTCGAAGTTTGGTCATGGCGTGTTCCTGTGCGATCGAATGAGAACCGGGACAATCACCGCCGCACCTTGAGGGCGAAGAGCCCCTGCGGGCGAATCATGAGGATGGTGATGATGGCGAGGAGCGTGATGACCTTCGCCATGGAGCCCGTCAGGAAGAACTCGGTGATCGATTGCGCCTGGGCGATACCGAAGGCCGAGGCCATCGTTCCGAAGAGGCTGGCGGCGCCGCCGAATGTCACCACCAGGAATGCGTCGACGATGTACAGCGAGCCGCTCGTGGGCCCGGTGGAACCGATCGTCGTGAAGGCTGCGCCCGCGACGCCGGCGATGCCGCAGCCGATCGCGAAGGTCATGCGGTCCGTCTTCTTGGTGTTGATGCCGATCGCGTTGGCCATGGTTCGGTTCGCGACGGTGGCGCGCACGCGCAGACCCCAGCGCGACCGGTACAGCATCAGGAAGACGCCACCGGACACGAGCGCCGTCAGTGCGAGCACGAAGAGGCCGTTGATCGGGATATCGAGGCCTTCGGCAGGGCTCCAGGACCCCATCAGCCACTCGGGCAGGGTCGGGCTCACTTCCTTGGCGCCGAAGGTCGAGCGGAAGATCTGCTGCATGCCGAGCGACAGGCCCCACGTCGCCAGCAGCGTGTCGAGCGGTCGACGGTAGAGGTGCCGGATCAGCGCCCATTCGGCCAGCCAGCCCACGATGAACGCGAGCACGAAGGCGATGCCGATCGCGATCAGGAAGTAGTACGGCATCAGCCCCGGCGCGTATGTCTCGGTCAGGGTCGATGCGAGAAAGATGGTGTAGGCGCCGATGGTCATGAACTCGCCATGCGCCATGTTGATGACGCCCATCTGGCCGAAGATGATCGCGAGGCCCAGGCCCATCAGCAGCAGCACGCTGAAGAGCGAGAGGCCGGCGAAGCCCTGCATCATCACGATGTTCCAGATTTCCGATGCGCTCATGGCGGCGGTTCCTTGCCTTGGTTGCCTGTCTTGTCGAGCACGCCGGCACGGAGGCACCGAGGAAACACTTCACTCGCCGGATATGCCTCGGTCGCGTGTCTTTCGACGACGTCGGACTCGGTGCGCTTCCGGCATTCCCCTCGGTACCTGTCGTGCTGCGTGTGGTCGTCCCGTGCGGTTCGAGCCCGTGCCCCCGCCACCACACGACTCCGGGGAACTGGAGTCGCGGGCGGGGCGCACGTCACGTGCGGATTACTGATAGCCCTTGGGGAAGGGGTTCGGTTCGATGAGGTTGGGGGACTCGGCGATCAGCTTGAACTGGCCGTCCGTCTGGATCTGGCCGATGCGCGCCTTGCTCCAGAGGTGGTGGTTCTCGTGGATCTTCACGTAGCCCTCGGGGGCGGTCTTCAGCTCGATGCCAGGCGACGCGGCGGCCACCTTGTCGATGTCGAAGCTGCCGGCCTTCTCGACCGTCGCCTTCCACAGCCACGGGCCGAGGTAGGCCGCCTGCGTGACGTCGCCGATGACCTCCTTGGCACCGTACTTCGCCTTGAACGCATCCACGAACTTCTTGTTGTTCGCGTTATCGAGGCTCTGGAAATACTTCATGCAGGCGTAGAAGCCGTTGCAGTTCTCGCCGCCGATCCCGAGGAGTTCGTCCTCGGTCACGGAGATCGTGAGGAGCAACTGCTTGTCGGAGGTGATGCCGGCGGCCTTCATCTGCTTGTAGAACGCCACGTTCGAACCACCCACCACGATCGCGTACACGCAGTCCGGCTTAGCGACCTTGATCTTGTTGATGAGCGAGTTGAAGTTGGTGTGGCCGAGCGGGTAGTACTCCTCGCCCACGACCTTGCCCTTCTGGAAGTTCTCGATGTGCTTGCGGGCGATCTTGTTCGACGTGCGCGGCCAGATGTAGTCGGACCCGATCAGGAAGAAGGTCTTGGCGTTCTTCTCCTTCTGCACCCAGTCGAGACCGTAGATGATCTGCTGCGTGGCTTCCTGGCCCGTGTAGATCACGTTCTTCGACTGCTCGAGGCCTTCGTAGAAGGTCGGGTAGTACAGCATCCCGTTTTCCTTCTCGAAGATCGGCAGCACCGCCTTGCGGGAGGCGGACGTCCAGCAGCCGAAGACGGCGGCGACGCGGTCGTTCACCAGCAGCTTCTTCGACTTTTCGGCGAAGGTCGGCCAGTCGCTCGCGCCGTCTTCCTGGATCACCTTGATCTGGCGGCCGAGCACGCCGCCCATCGCGTTGATCTGGTCGATGGCAAGGCGTTCGGCCTGGATGGAACCCGTCTCGCTGATGGCCATCGTGCCGGTCGCGGAGTGCAGCTGACCCACCGTGACTTCGGTGTCCGTGATCGCAAGCTTGGTGGTGTTGACCTTGGCGGTCGGGAACTGCGTGTTGGCGAGCGACATGCCCGACATGCCGATCAACGGCAGTGCGGCGAGGCCCATGTTGAACTGGCGGCGGGAAAGGGATTCGAGTCCCTTGCGATCGTCCTTGGATGACATTTGGCATCTCCTGAAGAAGGGGTCACGAGATGCGGCATGTGGCCAGCACGCCGCGAGAACACGCTTGCAGATTAGGCAAGCGGTCCCTTTGCGTATGTACGTACATTCACGTACGACGCGCTTCGTGGGCTTCGCGCGGACGCGAATGCGCACCGAGAGACCGCGCGTGCGCCGCAGTGGATGTTTCGCCTCGCCTGTTGCAGCATGCGGCGCGCACAGAATTTGCGGCCGCCTGTCTCTCGCCGCGCGCGAGCGCGAGAGAAGTTGCCGTTTCCGCAGGCTGGCGACGCCGATGTTCATTGCGCCGCCCCAAAGATGGGCGATGCCCAACCACGACGCACCACCATGGCCGCCACACAGCGCATCGTCCGCATACGCCGCGAATACAACCAGTGGGTCGCCAACGAGACCCTCGAGGACTATTCGCTCCGCTTCACCGCGAAGTCCGCGCGGCGCTGGTCGTCGTTCCGCGTCGCGAACACCGCGCTCGGCGCGATCTCCTTCCTCGCGCTGGAAGCGATCGGCGGCGCGATCGCACTCAACTACGGGTTCGTGAACTCCACGTGGGCGATCCTCGTGGTCGGCCTCATGATCTTTCTCACGTGCATCCCGATCAGCTACTACGCCGCCAAGTACGGCATCGACATGGACCTGCTCACGCGGGGTGCCGGCTTCGGGTACATCGGGTCGACGATCACCTCGCTGATCTACGCGTCGTTCACGTTCATCTTCTTCGCGATCGAGGCGGCGATCATGGCGCTCGCGCTGGAGATGGCCTTCGGCATGCCGCTCTGGCTCGGGTACATCGTCAGCTCGCTCGTGGTCATTCCACTGGTGACCCACGGCATCACGTTCATCAGCCAGTTCCAGATGTGGACGCAGCCGCTGTGGGTCGTGCTGCACATCACGCCCTTCGCCTTCATCGCCCTGAAGAATCCGACAGCCTTCGCCGACTGGACGACCTTCTCGGGTCGCCAGGGTGACGGCGGCGGCAGCTTCGACCTGCTGCTCTTCGGCGCCGCCTCGGCGGTGGTGTTCTCGCTGATCGCCCAGATCGGCGAACAGGTGGACTTCCTCCGGTTCCTGCCGCCGGAGCGTCAGACCGGCCGCCGCCGCTGGTGGGCCGCGCTGCTTTCCGCGGGGCCCGGCTGGATCGTGCTGGGCGTGCTCAAGCTGCTGGCGGGTTCGTTCCTCGCGTTCCTCGCGCTCCAGCACGAAATCGATCCGGCGCGCGCCGCGGAGCCGACGCAGATGTACCTGATCGCGTTCCAGCACGTCTTCACATCGCCGGGCTTCGCGCTGTTCCTCACGGCGCTCTTCGTCGTCGTCTCGCAGCTGAAGATCAACGTGACGAACGCGTACGCCGGCTCCATCGCGTGGTCGAACTTCTTCGCACGGCTCACGCACATGCACCCCGGCCGGGTCGTCTGGCTCGTGTTCAACGTGATGATCTCGCTGCTCCTCATGGAACTCGGCGTGTTCCGCGCGCTGGAGCAGGTGCTCGCGCTCTACTCGACTCTCGCCATCGCCTGGGTCGGCGCGCTCGTGGCGGATCTCGTCGTGAACAAGCCGCTCGGCATCTCGCCCTCGTATGTGGAGTTCAAGCGCGCGCACCTCTACGACATCAATCCCGTCGGCGTCGGGGCGATGCTGCTCGCGTCCATCGTGGGCATCGCATGCTTCACCGGCGTGTTCGGACCGACGGCCGAGGCGCTGTCGCCGTTCATCGCCTTCGTCGCCGCGTTCGTGACGGCACCCGCCATCGCCTACGCCACCGGAGGCCGCTACTACATCGCGCGCCGCCCGCGCGACTACTCCGAACACCCGACGCTGAAGTGCGTGATCTGCGAGAACGCGTTCGAACCGGAGGACATGACCCGCTGTCCCGCCTACGCGGGCCCCATCTGCTCGCTCTGCTGTTCGCTCGACGCGCGATGCCACGACGCCTGCAAGCCGCACGCGCGGCTCTCGCACCAGTTGAGCACGACGCTCGCGGCGTGGCTGCCCCCTGCCGTCGCGCGGCGGCTCGACTCGCGGCTCGGGCACTACGTCGCGGTGGTCGGCATTCTCGGCATCGTGAATGCCGTCATCTTCCTGCTCGTCAACTATCAGGTGGCGCAGACGCAGGGCCCCGAGGCCGCGCTCGCCACTGCGGCACTGTGGAAGGTGTTCGTGGTGCTGATGCTGATCTCCGGCGTCGGTGCGTGGCTCTTCGTGCTCGCCCAGGAAAGCCGGCGCGTGGCGGAGACCGAGTCCGGACGCCAGACGCGGCTGCTGATGCGCGAGATCCGCGCCCACAAGCGCACCGACGCGAAGCTGCAGCGGGCGAAGGAGGCCGCGGAGGCCGCGAACCTCGCGAAGAGCCGCTACGTGACGGGCATCAGCCACGAACTGCGGACACCGCTCAACACCATCCTGGGCTACGCGCAGTTGATGCAGCGGGACGAAGCCCTCAACGTCCGCCACCGCGGCACGCTCGGGACCATCCAGCGCAGCGGCGAACATCTCGCGGGGTTGATCGATGGCCTGCTCGACATCGCGCGGATCGAGGCCGGAAAGCTGCAACTGCATCGCGGCGAGATCCGCCTGCGCAGCTTCCTGGATCAGCTAGTCAGCATGTTCCGGCTGCAGGCCGACGCGCGGAATCTCGACTTCGTCTACGTGCCCCGCGAGCCGTTGCCCGAGGTGGTGAACGGCGACGAGAAGCGCCTGCGGCAGATCCTCATCAACCTGCTCTCCAACGCGATCAAGTTCACCGAGAAGGGCAGCGTCGAGTTCCGTGTGGCCTACCAGCGCCAGATCGTGGAGTTCACGGTGAAGGACACCGGTGTGGGCATCGCCGGCGAGGACCTCGAACGCATCTTCCAGCCGTTCGAGCGCGGGCGGTTCAATCTCGGCAATGCGGTGCCCGGCACGGGCCTCGGCCTCACGATCAGCAAGCTGCTCACCGAGATCATGGGCGGCAGCCTCACCGTGCAGAGCGAGCCCGGCGAAGGCAGCATCTTCCGCGTGAAGATGATGCTCTCGCCCGTCGCGCACCCCGAGGCGCTGCCCGGTCCGCGGCGCACCGCCACCGGCTACACGGGGACGCAACGCACCGTCGTCATCACCGACGACGAGCCCGCGCATCGCCAGGTGCTGGCCGCCCTGCTCGCGCCGCTGGGCTTCCGTGTGCTGCTCGCCGAACGCGGCGAGGCCTGTCTCCGGCTCACCACCGAACACGAGGTCGATCTCTTCCTGCTCGATATCTCGATGCCCGACATGGACGGCTGGACGCTCGCCGCGAAGCTACGCGAGGGCGCCCACGCCCACACGCCGATCCTGATGGTCTCGGCGAATGCCTTCGACGGTCGCAAGGACGGCGCGCAGGGCCCGGTGCACGACGGCTTCCTGGTGAAGCCGGTGGACTTCGATCAGCTCTTCGACAGGGTCGCCACCTTCCTGCGCCTGCAGTGGGTGTACGACAACGAGATGCCGTCCGCGCCGGCGTTGCCGCCCGCGTCGGACGCCCCCCCGCTTCTGTCGGACGAGGCGGCAGAATCGCTCCTGTCGCTGGGTGCCATCGGCTACGTGCGCGGCATTCAGCGCAAGCTGGACGAACTGGATGCCGGCGGGCCGGGGGAGCGCGCTGCCGCCGCGCGACTGCGTCCGCTGGTGGCAGAGTTTCAGTTGAAGCGGTACATGCAGCTGGTGGAGGAATTGCGTGAACGGGCAGTCTGAAGGAATGCGCGGCGATGTCGTGCTGGTCGTGGACGACACGCCGGAAACCCTGTCGCTGGTGACCGATGCGCTGGAGGATGCCGGCATGTCCGTCCTCGTCGCGACCGACGGACCGACGGCGCTGGAGCGCGTCGCCCTGGTGAGTCCGGACGTGATCCTGCTCGACGCGATGATGCCGGGCATGGACGGTTTCGAGACGTGCATGGCGCTGCGCCGCATGCCGGGCGCGGCCCTCGTGCCCATCATCTTCATGACCGGCCTGTCGGACACCGAACATGTGGTGAAGGGCTTCGACGCGGGCGGCGTGGACTACGTGACGAAGCCCATCGACCCGGGCGCCCTCATCGCGCGCATCCGCACGCACATCGCGAACGCGCGGCGGATGTCGAGCACCCGCGCCGCACTGGAGGCCGCGGGCCGCGCCCTGATCGCCGCGACGCCCGACGGTCGCATCGAATGGCATACGCCGAAGGCCGATGGCTTCATGACCGAGCTGGCCCGCGGTACGGGCGACGGCAACATGCTGCCCCGTGCCGTGGTGCAGTGGCTCGGGTCGGCGGGCGCGGCACCCGATGCGCGCTCGCTCAGCTGGCCACCGGAGGCCCCGCGCTATCGCCTCACGTCGCTCGGCGGCGTGGGTGGCCAGCAGTGGCTGATCGCCGTGGAGGACAGCGACGAATCCGCGCGCACCGCACTGCTCGCGACGCGCTTCCAGCTCACCGAACGAGAAGCCGAGGTGCTCCTCTGGGTGGCCATGGGCAAGTCGAGCCGGGACATCGGCGACATCCTCGGCATGAGCCCGCGCACCGTCGACAAGCACATGGAGCGGATCCTCGCGAAGCTCGGCGTGGAGAACCGTGCCGCGGCCGCGGGGCTCGCGGTGCGCGTGCTCGGGGGCGCCTGACGCTCCCATTCGTCACAGGCTCGGGGGCGCCTGACGCCCGTCTCGCCGCGCGGTCCATGGCGTAGACTCCGCCCCACAAAAAAACGTGAGGGAGGGAGCAGCCGATGATCAGCTACGACGTGATGGAATGGGGCGGCACGCTGCAACGGCGCGAGCATCCGACCCCCGTGCCGACCGGCACCGAGGTGCTGCTCAAGCTGGAGTTCTGCGGCGTGTGCCACAGCGATGTCCACATCCGCGACGGCTACTTCGACATGGGCGGGGGCAAGCGCTTCCACATGAGCGAGCGCGGCATGAAGCCGCCGGTGACGCTCGGCCACGAACCCTTCGGCACCGTCATCGCCGCCGGCCCCGATGCGGTCGATGCCCCCATCGGTCAGAAGCGGCTGGTGTGTCCGTGGATCGGCTGCGGCACCTGCGTGCGCTGCCTCGAGGGCCAGGACAACCATTGCGTCGCCCCTCGATGGGTCGGCGTCCATCGCGCCGGCGGCTACGCCGATCACCTGCTCGTGCCGCATCCCCGCTACCTCGTCGACGCGAGCGGCATCGACCCGGCATGGGCCGCCACGCTCGCCTGCTCCGGTCTCACCACCTACTCCGCGGTGAACCAGCTGGCACCGATCCCGAAGGACGAATGGGTGGCGGTGTTCGGGGCCGGCGGTCTCGGGCTCATGGCCATCGGGATGCTGCGGGCCCTGGGCCACGAGCGCATCGTCGCGATCGACATCGACGAGGCCAAGTTCGCGGCGGCGCGCGATGCCGGCGCTGCCGCCACCGTGAACGGACGCGATCCCGAAGCCGCGAAGGCATTGCTCGCGATCACGGGCGGGCCGATCTACGGCGCGGTCGATCTCGTGAACACCACGGAGACCGCGAGCCTCGGCTTCGCATCGCTCCGGAAGGGCGGCCGGCTCATCCTCGTCGGGCTGTACGGCGGCGAGATCCCGCTGTCGCTCGTCGCGGTCGTCCAGCGGGCGCTGACGATCGTCGGTTCGAACGTGGGGACGGTCGCCGAGCTGAAAGCCGCTGTCGAACTCGCGCGGAAGGGGCTCCTGAAGCCCATCCCGATCGAGCGACGGTCCCTCGCGGACGTGAGCCGCACACTGGACGAACTGAAGGCCGGCAAGGTCACGGGGCGCGTCGTCGCCGTGATCGACTAGCCGGGACCGTTGCCACCGGACGCCGCAGCGCTTTCCGACGCTGCGAGGTCCGATCCGCCCAGCACCATGACCCACGACTACATCATCATCGGCGCCGGCTCGGCGGGCTGCGTGCTCGCGAACCGGCTCACGGCCGACGGCCACCACGACGTCCTGCTGCTCGAGGCCGGGCCGCGGGACGCGAACCCGTGGATCCACATACCGCTCGGCTACGGCAAGCTCTTCGCGACGCCCGAGGTGAACTGGATGTACCAGTCCGAGCCCGAGCCCGGACTGCACGGCCGGCGCGTCTTCACGCCGCGCGGCAAGGTCCTCGGCGGCTCCAGTTCCATCAACGGGCTCGTCCACGTCCGCGGCCAGGCGGAGGACTTCGACGAGTGGGCGCGGCTCGGCAACGCCGGCTGGAGCCACACCGACCTCCTGCCGATCTTCCGGCGCTCCGAGGACTACCAGCACGGCGCCGATGCCCATCACGGCGCCGGCGGTCCGCTGTCGGTGAGCGACATCCCCGACCGGCATCCGCTCTGCGATGCGTTCATCGCCGCCGGCGGCGAGCTGGGCATCGCGCGCAACGACGACTTCAACGGGGCCCGGCAGGAAGGCATCGGGTACTACCACACGAGCGCCCGACGCGGCCGGCGCTGCAGCAGTGCGGTCGCCTATCTGCACCCCGCGCGTGGCCGGCGGAATCTCCACGTGACGACGGGCGCGCTGGTCACGCGCATCCTGTTCGAGGGCACCCGCGCGGTCGGTGTCGAGTTCCGGGCGGACGGCGCAACGCACACCGTGAAGGCCGGGCGCGAGGTGCTGCTCTGCGGGGGATCCTTCAACTCCCCGCAGCTCCTCCAGCTCTCGGGGGTCGGGCCGCGGGATCTGCTCGAACGGCACGGGATCCCGCTCACGCTGGACGCGCCCGGTGTAGGCGAAGGCCTGCAGGACCACTTCTACGTGCGCACGGTCTGGCGATGCGCCCAACCCGTGACCATCAACGACGCCCTCGGCAGCCTCGCCGGCAAGGCCCTGACCGGCCTGCGCTACGCCCTCATGCGTCGCGGCCCGCTGACGGTGAGCGCCGGGTATGCGGGCGCATTCCTGCGGACGCGGCCCGATGTCGAGCGGCCTGACATCCAGCTGTACCTCATCAACTTCAGCACGGACAAGATGGGGACGGGCCTGCACCCGTATCCCGGCTTCACGGTGTCGATGTCGCCGCTACGACCGGAGTCGCGGGGCTGGGTGCGGATCCGGTCGGCGGACCCGTCGGAGGCGCCGGCGATCCAGTACAACTACCTGGCGACGGAGGATGACCGGCGTGTGGTGATCGATGGCCTGAAACAGGTGCGATCCCTGGTGCGGGCGAAGGCGATGCGGCCGTTCGTGCTGGGCGAACAGGCGCCCGGGCACGAAGTGGTGTCGGACGAGGACTGGCTGGACTACGCCCGCACGGTCGGCGGGACGGTGTACCACCCGAGCTCGACCTGCCGCATGGGGCAGGACCGACTGGCAGTGGTGGACGAACGATTGCGGGTGCGCGGCCTGCACGGCCTGCGGGTGGTGGACGCGTCGATCATGCCGAACGTGGTGTCGGGCAACTCGAACGCGGCAGCGATCATGATCGGCGAGAAGGGCGCGGATCTCATCCTGGAGGATGCGCGCCCCGCCCGCTGAGTCGCCGGGTCGCGGGGAGACGGCGGTGTGGAGAAGCGATCAGACGCCGTCGACAGGCTTGTCACCGGAGGCGTCGGCGATGCGCGCCTGCCACGCGGCGTCCGCACTGCCGAAACCATCGTCGGCGGCTGTCGCCAGGCCACGACGCAGATACTGCCCGGCGCCCGCACCGCCGAGATCCACGGTGGCCACGCCCGCGAGGGCGGCCGCCAGGGCCAGTTGGTCTTCGCTCACGATCTTCTCCTGCTTGCCCGAGTGTCGATCCCCTTTCCACCTCGTCCGGCGGAGGCCCCGTCGAGCGCCTCTTCACCGGCCCTTCCGGCAGTGCCGAATCGGCACTTCCCTCCTCGTGCAACCGTCCACCAGGGGACTCGGTGGCGTTGCTGCAAGACACGTCCACGGCAGCATTGTGCGTGCCGGGATCCGGTAGCACGATGTGCATAGCGATCGCGCCCGGCTCGCAGCCTCTCGGCTCGCGACCGTTTCGATCGCGCGAGGTCACCCGCGAGCCGGCCGGGATCCTGCCGATAAGGGTTCGGTGCGGGGCCCATCCCGTCCCGCCCCGAGGCAGAAGAGTGGCACACGCATCCCACATGGCGAACAC
>VYME01000211.1_pt1 | contig 23777 bp, 17 predicted proteins | sample 5115281 | NCBI WGS metagenome assembly VYME01 (sample SAMN12291780, study PRJNA351875) | freshwater metagenome | isolation source: freshwater lake | place: USA: Michigan, Wintergreen Lake | collected 2013-08-08
GAAGCGGCGCGGCGGCGCGCCGCCCATGCGCGCGGCACGGAGCTGCAGAACCTGCGCGACGAGCTCGAATCGAAGCGGCGCTGGCTCGCCGTCGCCGCCGGCACCGAGCCGTGCCCGGAGTTCGTGCTCGACGAGGCGACCCGGCAGCAGTCGGCGAAGGAACTCGACACGGCGCTCTGGCGGCTGGTCAGCGCCACGGACCCGGTCTGGAACCGCGAGCCCGAGGCCCTGGCCCTGGCGCGCCTCGCGCTGGCCAAGGTCGACGCCGGCGACCCGTCGCTGACCCGTCAGGAGGCGCTGCGCGGCCTCGGGCAGGCCTGCCTGCGCTGCGGCCTGTTCGACGAGAGCCTGCGGCACGGCGAGGCGGTGCTGGCCATGCTGACCGGCGCGGAGCGCGAGCGCTACGCGGCGGAAGTGGAGAGCCGGCGCCGCACCATGGCCGCCGTGCGGCGGCCCGACGCTGCCGAGCGGCTGCAGCCCTTGGCACTGCGGGTCGCGGCGCTGGAGCGCGAAGTGGAGGGCACCGGCATCCAGTTCGCCGACGACGCCGACCGCTTCCTCCATGAGCAGTTGCAGCGGCGCATCGACGACCTGCGCGACCTGACGGCCGCCGACGGTTTGCTCGCCGGCGTGCGTCGGCGGCTGGCCTTGGCCGAGACGATGCTGGCGCGATCGATCGAGACCCCGCGCGCGACCTGGACGCAGCGCCTCGCGGCGATCGCCGCGGCCCCCCGGTACGGCGGCCTCCAGCTGGAGCCGATCCCGGGCCTCGTGCCGCTCGGCCCCGACCCCGACAGCGGGCTCGACGAGTTCGTGCACCTCGCTTCGGGCGAAGGCGAACGGGCCGTGCCGGCCCGCGGCGCCGATGGACGCCTGCAGCTGCACCCCGACCACGGCATCGTGCTGGTGCTGGTGCCCGGTGGGGACGCGCAGCTCGGCGGCCAGGCCGAGGACTCCGGGGCCCCGCGCTTCGATCCGGAGACTGGGCCAGGGGAGAGGCTGCGTCGGGTGACGCTGGCGCCGTTCCTGATCGGCAAACACGAGGTCACGCAGGCGCAGTGGGCGCGACTGCTGTCCGGCGCGGCGGCCCGGCGGCGGCCGAGCCTCTACCAGGCCGGCCGGCCGTTCCGCAGCATTCCGGGGCTCGTCACCGAACTGCACCCGGTCGAGAACGTCGACCAGCTCGAAGCGGCGCTGTGGCTCGGGCGCGCCGGGCTCGCGCTGCCCGACGAGGCCCAGTGGGAACACGCCGCGCGCGCCGGCTCGGCCGGCCGCTGGTGGCCCGGCGACGACCCGGCGGACCTCGCCGGCACCTGCAACCTGCTGGACCAATCGGCCGCCACCAGCGGCGGCCTCGCCAACGTGAACTCGCCCGAGCCGTTCGCCGACGGCTACGGCGGCACCGCCCCGGTCGGCACCTACCGGCAGAACCCCTTCGGCCTGCACGACGTGCACGGCAACGTCGCCGAGTGGGTGGCCGAGCGGTTCCAGAACGGCACCGCCGGACTCGAGCGCACGCCGGCCCGGGCCGGCCAGGAGCAACCGTTCGGGGTCACCCGCGGCGGCTCGCACCTGAGCCAGGCGACCAAGGCGCGCAGCAGTGCCCGTGTGGTCGAGTCCGCCACCCTGCGCGCCTCGAACAACGGCCTGCGCGCGGCCATGGCGTTGCCGCGCCCCTGACTCCATCCGCGCTGGCGGTCGAGCACGTGGCCGCTGCACCGCGTTCCGTCGTCAGCAGACGGAGCGCCGTGTGCGCGAGCGACTGCGGCACCCGGCGCGAGCTACAGATCGCCCAGCGCATCGAACACGCGCGTCAGCGGCAAGGCGCGAATGCCGGTCGCGACCTCGAACTCGCGCGCTGGGATGCGACGTATCGCGGCTCTCGCCGCCGATCGGCGTTGCCGAGTTCGCTGGCTCGACGTCGGGGTGCGGGCCCCGCTTCACCCTGCGGGCGAATCCGGCACGCAGAAGTCCCACTCGATGTGTGCTCCGGTCTTCGTGGCGATGTGGTGCAGCAGGTGCCGCATCGCCATGCTCGGCAGGGACACCGACAACTGCCCCGGTTCGGGGTCCGTCCCAAAACACATCTCCACCAGGTCCAATGTGTCCCCGAGGTCGAGGTCGGGACGCTCCGCCACCCACGCCTCGAACGCCTTCGGCGTGATGCGCGGATGCGACAGGGTCAGCGTCAGCACGGGTTGGTCCTCGGGGCCGGCGGGATCCAGCAGATCGTCGAGTGTGTAGGCGTCGCCGCGCAGGTCGGCTGGCGCGGAGTCGCCGGCGCGGCTGATCGCGCCACGATAGGTGTAGCCGCACGGCGTCACGCCGTGGATCCGAGCCCCGGCCCGCCGCAGGACGCGCACGTTGTCCCAGTTCCCGATCCGTGCCGCACTGAGGATCGGCACGTCCTCCGGATCGACCGCGTCGATCGGAAAGCCAAGGTCGACCAGTCGCTGGAGCACGTCGGCACTGCCTTCGATCGCATACCAATGCAGCATCGTCTCCCCGACGCCATTGCGGTTGCCGAGGCACTGCGCCACGAGGGGTGCAGGTGGCTGCCGGCCGGCTTCGAGGATTCTGTACAGTTCGATCCAGCCTGGTGCGTGTGCCACCCGTGCAGTGTCGGGTCGATGGCTCTCGGCGCCAACAGGGACGCGGGTTCGCCGGGGCGAATGGTGGTGTTCGACTGCACGTCGGCTGGATGCGCTGGCGGCACTTGCCGTCGCTCGTCGACCACGGTCCTGGTCAGGGCCGCGCGTTGAAGACGGACGAGAACGCTCACTCGCCGGCCGTGGCTTCCTCCGGCGACTGCCGTAACCAATTCTCGACGGCTGAGCTGTATGAAAGGAGCTGGCTCGTCGCGCGTCGGCAGCGCTGGCCCGTTGCGCGTCGACGGCCCTACCCAGGAGTCCCAGTGAAGCATCTCGCACTCGTTGCCTCGTTGGCGTTGGCGCAGAGCTGTTTCGCGCAGGTCGACAACGAGCCATTGGTCGGCACGGTCCTCGATCCCGCGGGCAAGCCGATCGCTGGCGCGCGAGTCGAGATGTGGCGCAGCGAGGGCCAAGGCTTCGTGGGGCTCGATCTCGAGTACGCCCGCACGTTCACGAAGCGTGCGACCGTGCCGACAGACAAGAACGGGCGCTTCGCGATGCAGGTGCCCGTTGGCCATCCCTATGAACTGCGTATCGATCAGGCGCCGCATGCACGCTGGATCGGGCGGCAGTCCGTGGTCGGCGGCGAGATGCAGGTGCGGTTGCAGCCTGGCGCGACGTACGTCGCGCGGCTCACGTCCCATGATGGATCTCCCGCGTCCGGGCGTGTTCGCGCCTGGTTCGTCGACAGCCATGAGGAGGCTTGGAATGGCCGTACCGATGCCGCCGGCGTGTTCCGCATCGAACGGGTTCCGCCCGGGCAGTTGCGCGTCGAGGTGCAACCCGACGCCGCGCCGAGCCCGGCGTGGTCGGACATCACCCTGACGGCGGGTGCGACGTTCGAGCACGAAGTGCCGCTCGCTCGTGGCGTGCTGCTGCAAGGACGCATCGTCGATGCAGCGACCGGCAAGCCGATCGACAACGCCAGTGTCGGCGAGGGTTGGACGATGCGGCGGCGGGTTGGCACCGATCGCGAGGGGCGCTACGCGATGCGTGGCTACGGCAGCCCCGGCGCGAGCGATGTCCACTGCCAGGCGCCTGGCTACGTGGAGCAGATCGTTCGCAATCCCGGGACCGCCAAGGATCCACTGACCCTGGATTTCCGGTTGGAGCGTGGCCTGGCGGCTACCGGCCGCGTCGTCGACCCCGACGCCAAGCCGGTCGCCGGCCTCTACGTGCGCGTCTTCGCGACCCGGCACGATGGCAAGGAACAGGTGCACGACTGCGTCAGCACACGCACGGCCGCCGACGGCAGCTTCCTCGTGACGGGCCTACGGTCGGAGCTCGACCACGTGCTCGTTCTTCGCGGCGAGCCGTGGGCCACGGCGGTCTACGCGCTGCCAGCAGCGGATGCCACCGGGACCAAGCTCGCTGGGGAACTGCGGCTCGCGAAGCCGAACACGGTGCGCGGGGTTCTGGTCGGCCCCGATGGCAAGCCGCGCCCGGCCGCGAAAGTGATGATCTGGGGCTACAACAGCGACCGGCACCGGCTCGACCCGCGGGGGGCACTCGCCAAGGCGGCGATGTCGACGACGAGGCATGCGCCGAACAGCTGGGGATTGCTCGACATGTACGTCGGCGGCCACGAGGTCACGACCAATGCCGAAGGCCAGTTCGCGTTCGCAGCCTTGCCGGTCGGCACGTTTCGACTGATCGCCTACGCCGAGAACAACCACCGTGTCTTCGAAGGCGACAACTTCGAAGTACCGGTTGCAGCCAGCAGGCCCTTCGAGCTGGTCACCGACAAGTGAATGGGGCTGCGACTGCGGCGTGGTTTCGAGTGCGACCGCACGGAACCAGTTCGTGGTGCGGGCGCACAGGGGCTCGCGAACGCGACGTTCGTCGCGGCCACGGCGGCGGTCTGCGGCATGGCGAACCGCCGCGAGGGCGCCCACCCTGGCGCCGATGCCGGAGGAGATGGGATCGCGATCGCCGGAGTCCATGGCGACCTGCGTCCCTCCGGGCGCCAGCGACGATGGCCCTTCCGCCACCACCCGCAGTCGCTGGCGAGCGACTACAGCCGCGGGCGGTCGATCAGTTCTGTCCGACCTGGATCCGCACCGCGTTGCTCAGCCGCGTCATGATGGTCGGGCCACCGAGCAGGCCGTCGAGCACCACGAACTGGGCGTAGACCTCCGCGCCTTCGACGCCCGGCGGCACCGGCAGCGGCACCGTGCCGACCACGTTGGCGGACGGCAGCAGGAACACCTGGTGCACCACGGGCGACACGAAGACCCCTTGGCCGCAGCCGAGCGGGTGGATGCCCGGCACGCTGAGGCCGGGCCGGCTGACCACGATGTCGAGCAGCTGGGCGCCGATCACGGTCCCGGCCGGCACACCGACGGCGTCGAAGGTCAGCTGCTGGCCGGCGAAGGCGCGGCCGTTGTAGGCGACGCCGCCGCCGGTCGGCGTGGCGAGCACACGCTGGCCGATGTTGCCGATCGTGCCCTCGACGCTGGTCGTGAACGGCACCTCGACCGACAGGTCGCGCGACTGCGGATCGACCAGCGGGGTGGCGAGGCTACCGCCGCGGCTGAAGCCGACGAGGGCGTTGTAGCTGGGATTGTCGTTTTCGTTGTTCGACGTGTAGCTCGGCATCGAGCCGTAGCGGAACTCGACCACGTTGGTGGTCTCGAAGATCGCCAACTGCAGGTTGTAGACCCCGTGGCCGAAGATGCCCGCACCGCTGACCGACTCGAAGGTGCCGACGTCGAGCCACGTCACATAGGCGACGCGGTTCGGCGCCGTTCCGGCGACCAGCACGTGCACGCCGGCATTGGCGTTGCTCGCCGTGTTGCGATCGGCGTGGAAGTCGTACCAGCAAGGCGCCAGGCGCGCCGGCGCTGTCAGGAACTCCTGGGCGGTCACCGAGAAGTCGGAGCCGCCGGCAGCGGCGAGCCAGGCGAAGCCGTCGACCGTGGCGCGGATCGCCGTCGTGCTGCCGCCCGGGTACGCGAAGGCGAAGCCGAGGTTCAGAGTGGCGGCGCCGCCGTCGCCGGTGGCACTCGGCGTCGCGTTCACGCGGGTCGCGTCGAAGGCACCAGCACCTGCCGTGACGGTGTACGTGGTCGGCGTCGTCGGGTTGTTCGGCGTCAGCGTCAGACCCACCAGATCGAACGGCTGGCCGGTGAGGAAGCCCTCGTAGAACGTGGAGGCCTCACCGCCGCAGGCGGCACTGTAGGTCTCGTTGCGGGCTGGCAGCGTCACCGCGCGGCCGCCCGTGCCGTCGATCTTGAAGGCCATGACCGGTGGCGACGTGGAGAGGATTCCGGTCAGCGACGCCGTCGTGGCGGTGCTGATGCCTGCTCCGCGCACCACGGCGAGGCCGCCGGTGGTGTCCTGCAGGTCCATCACCGGCCCAACGCCCGCGGGCACGGTGGCCGCGGCCGGGATCGTCACGTCGATCAGCAGGTTGCCCAGCGTCGGGTTGAAGCTGTAGCCATTGATCGGCGAGTTGAAGAGGTCGAGCTGGATGTTGTAGTTGTTCGGCGTGGAGCCGATCGACCGCGCCACGGTCACCAGCGGGAAGGTCACCGTCTCCACGTTGATCGCCGCCGCCAGATTGAGGGCGAAGTTGGTGCCGAGGGCCGACGGAGCCAGATTGGTCCGACCCAGACGCACTTGCACATTGGCCCAGGACTGCCCGCCGCGGTTGGGTTCGCCGTCCTCGCCGCGGAACATCAGCTTGTCCAGGAAGACGGAGCCGATGACGCCTGCCGACGTGAAGTGGCTGCCTTCGTAGATGACCTGGAACCGGCCGCCGCCGTTGCGCCACCAGGTGTTCGAGCCCTCGGCCCCGACCTGTAGCGTGGATTCGCTCAGGTGGTGGTTGTCGGGCAGCACCACGGTCTTGCCGGGGCTCGTGACCCCCGTGAGGGCGATCGTGTAGGTGGTGGAGGCCGCGAACGACTGGCCGTTCCACCCGTCGATCGGCTCGCGGCGACGCGGTCCGTCGGGTGCCCGTTCGTCGTTGAACGGCGCGTTCTGCCAGATCAGCTGGCCCTTGGCGATGGGATCACGATTGTAGTTGTTGACCGCCAGCAGGTAGGTGCCGGGATACGGCACGAATTGGCCGGTGATCGTCGATTGTGGGCCGGTTGCGCCAGTGATTCCGTCCTGATGCGTCACGCCGCGGCCATCGGCGAAGAACAGGAACAACTGCGTGTCGAGCGTGGTGCCGCCGACCGTCGAGGCGGTGAACGCCGCCGGATCGACGATGTCGATCACGTACATGTCGACGTCGTCGCCGGCCAACGTGCCGGCGATCGCCGTCAAGTTGGTGATGGTGCCGGCGGGCACCTGCGCCGACAGCGGCAGGTCACCGGCGTCGCCGATCTCGTTGAAGGTCTGGGCTGGCAATGCCAGGGCGGAGGCGAGCAGCACAATGGGCGTGCCAAAAGCGAGACGATGCATGGTTCTCCTTGGTGTGACGAGTTCCGGAATCCGGTCCGCGGAGCGAGGCTCCTCGACACCTATCCCGAGGCGCGGAGGCTAGTCGCCCGGCGCTCCGCGCGGCATCCGCCTTTGGCCGCAGTCCGGTGTGGGCGCCCGCCGCGGGCTCGGCAGAGCCGACCGTCGCGGCTGCAATCAACGACGCAAGCCGAGCAAGGGCATGGAGGTGGACGCCGGCATGGGCCACGAGCAAGGCGCCGCCCCAGCGACGAACTTCACCGCAGTTTCATCTGGAATGCGAGCGAACTGGGCGTGCGCGGCGATCGGCGCCAGGGCCGCGGGCAGATCGCCGGCTGCGAAGCCGAGCGAACGCGAGCGCGAGAACGATCGAGCCGGCACCGGTCGGCGGCACGAGCCGGCCGCAGAGGCCGTGTTCGCAGACCAGGCCGTCCGCACAGCGCTGGATCACCGCCGCTGGTCGGCCATCATCTCGACCACGTAGACCAACACCGCGTTCGCCGGCACCCGATTGCCGGCCCCTTGCTCGCCGTAGGCCAGGGCCGCCGGAATGGTCAACCGGCACACCTCGCCCGGTCGCATGCGCTGCAGCCCTTCCCAGAATCCCGGCACCACCCATTCCCGCCGCAGCGGCTCGGGTTCGCCGCGCACCAGCGACGAATAGAACACCGTGCCATCGGCAAGCCACCCGGTGTAGTGCGCGCGCACCGTGGCATCCGCAGCGGGCCGTTCGCCGGCGCCCTCGCGCAGCACCTCAGTGAGCAGCCCCGAGTCCGTCGTGATGCCCTTGCCCGGCGCCGTGCGCGCGAACTCCGGCATGCCCTCCGGCTTGCGGTCGTCGAACTCCGGCGCGATCTCGGTGGTGATGCGGAACGGTCCGAACGCCAACGCGAGCGACAGGCTGCGCGGCGTCCGCTTGCTGTCGCGCAGCGCGATCTCGAGCTGTTCGACCACGGTGGCGTCGCGCACCAGCTGCACCGGCACGCGCAGATCCGGTTCGCTACCGCCGATGGTGGCATTGCTGCGGCCACTGGCATCGACCCGATCGGCGGCGAACAACACCAGGGACCATTCCTGCTTCGCCTCGCGTCGCGCCCCGACATACCAACGACCGCGCGGCAGCGTCTGCTTGCCGAAGGCGAGATCGACGTCGGTTCGCAGCGTGGTCAACCCACCTTTGCCGAGCAGCAGCGACGTCGCCGTGTCCTGCAGCACGAAGCCTTCGTAGTTGGGCCGCCACTTGGGCTGGCCGTAGTCGATGGCGACGCTCTGCTCGCCCGAACGGCCGATCCAGGTCGCGCGGGTGCTCTGACGCACTTCGCTGCCGACCGAGACGAAGAACTGGGCGGGCAACGCGCTGGTGAGCAGCAGCAGGACGGAACCGAGGCGAGGTCGCGAGGTCATGGGCGTCACGCTAGCCGCCGCGGCGGCCAGGCCCGGTAAGCGCCTCGTCAGTCGGCGCCACGGCGTGCTTGCACCCGAACCAGACTTGCGCCGCGGGAACCTGACAACGTCGTGTTGACAGTCCACCTGGGCCGCGCATCGTTGCCGTGCGTCGCCCGAACACCCGACCTGCGCGTCGGCGAGCGACTGCGCACGAGGTCGGCATGCTCCACAACTCCATCCGTACGATCGGGCTCCTTGCCACCCTCACCGCTTGCGCGACGGACCGCGCGGTGGTGCACCGAACCGTCGAAGGTTCGCTGCTGATCGCCGAGAGCGGCCCCGACACCGGCATCGGCATCACTGCCGAACTCGTTGGCAGCGAGGTGGTGTGCCGCAATGCCGACAAGGAGGCCGCGCCGATCGGGTTCATCCTCTTCGAGCGCCGAGACATGGCGATGGCATACGGCGTCTACGCGCTCGGCCTGGCCAAGAACCCTATGTGCGTCGGCCGACCGCTCGATGGCGCGCCCGTCGCGTGGGCGGACAAGGACCACGCTCAGGGGTTGACCTATCTGCTGGAGCGCGTGTCGGTGCCCGAAGCCAAGGCGCTGGTCGCGCGAAACGGTGCCCACTGGTTCCGTCCTGGCCTGCGCGTGTTCTTCGTCATGCCTGGCACGCCCGTGGATCTGACTGCGGTGACCGGCGCGTCGGCGGCGACCGGGGCGCTGCGGATCGTGACGCTGGAGTGAGCTTGGGCCCACCCGGGCGTTCGGGTGTCGGCGCGCGATCGCGAGCAGCTGGAGAAGCTGTGTCGGCATGCGGCGCTCCTGGCGGCTGCCAGCACGGGGCACCTGGCGGAGTCCTGGCACCGGAGTCGGCCGTGGCCGAGTCGGTCGACAAGGTCGCGGCGACGTGAAGAACACGTTCGGGATCGAGGGTCTTGGTCTGTCCCAATGGATCGGGAACGCGCCGGGTGCTGGCGGCGATCCATGATCCGGGGTCGATCGCGCGGGTGCTCAGGGCGATGGGGCTGTCGGTGGAGGTGCCGTAGCAGGCCCGGTGTCGGGCGACGCCGGCGGGGAAGCAGTCGGCCGCGTCGGGCTTATGCTCGTCGTTCCTGTCGCCGCCGGCGGCTAGTGACACACGCATGAACCAAGACCATCGATTGGCCTCCGTACGATTCCCACGCTCGTCGCGCTATCACCCGGATTGGATCCTGGCGGGCGCCAGCGGAGGAGCCAATGCCCTCTGGCTGACGGAGTGGCTCACCGAAGCAATGCCGTTGCAGCCCGGTATGAAGGTGCTCGACCTCGGCTGCGGCCGGGCGATGTCGTCCATTTTCCTGCGCCGCGAGTTCGGTGTTCAGGTCTGGGCCACCGACCTGTGGTTCAACGCCTCGGAGAACCTCCAGCGCATCCGGGATGCAGGAGTCGAGGATGGAGTCTTCCCGATCCACGCCGACGCGCGGGCGCTGCCGTTCGCCGCGGATTTCTTCGACGCCATCGTGTCCGTGGATTCTTTTCTCTACTACGGCACGGACGATCACTATCTCAATTCCCTCGCACGGTTCGTGAAGCCCGGCGGTCGGATCGGGATCGCCCAAGTGGGCCTGACACGGGAGATGGACGACCCGGTTCCCGAACACCTCCGGCATTGGTGGACTCAGGAGCAGTTGTGGAGTTTTCACTCGGCAGCCTGGTGGCGACATCACTGGGGCCGGACGGGCATCCTGGACATCGAAGCGGCCGACCTGCTGCCCGAGGGCTGGCGGCATTGGTTGGAGTGGCTCCGCGTGGTTGCTCCCGAGAATGCGAACGAGATCAAGACGCTGGAAGCAGACGCTGGCAGCCATCTCGGTTACGTCCGAGCGGTGGGCCGTCGCCGGCCCGAAGCGCAGCTGCAGGAACCCATCCTGTCCATCCCTGCCCACTACGTGAAGAAGCCGCTCCTGCACGACTGGCAGGCAGGATCATGAACAATCGCTGCAGTCCCTGGCCGACGTCGAACCCGGTGCAGGGGAACGGTGCTGGGTTCGCCGGCGACTCGGTTCCCCAGATTGCTAGACTCGCCGAGTGACCCTGCCGATCGACGACATCCGCGACGAGTTCGAGCGTCGCCTCCGCGCCTCCAACCGTCTCGTGGTCACGGCGGAGACCGGTGCAGGCAAGTCCACGCGCGTCCCGGTCTGGCTCGCCGAGCGCTTCCCCGGCCTGATCCTGGTGGTCGAACCGCGCCGCGTCGCCTGCGACGCGCTGGCGGACTTCTTGTCTTCGGAACGCGGCGAAGCCACCGGCGGCTGGTTCGGCAGCCGCGTGCGCTTCTCGGATCGATCGAGCGAACGCACGCGCGTCCTGTTCTGCACCCCGGGCGTGGCGCTGCGCATGCTGGCCGAAGGACCGGCACCGGGTGCGATCGTCGTCGACGAGTTCCACGAACGTTCGTGGCAGATGGACCTCGTGGTCACTGCCGCGGCGAGTGTGCAGCGCTTCCGCTCTGTGCCGCTGATCCTCACCTCCGCCACGATCGACGCCGAGGCGGCGGCCAGGCCGCTCGGTGCGACCACGCTGCACGCGACGGGCAGGATGTTCCCGGTCGACGTGTCCTACGAGGCGAGCACGATCGAACCGACCGCCGAGCAGATCGGCCCGCGGACCGCGAACGCGATCCAGAAGGCGCTGCGAACGCACGAAGGCGACGTGCTGGTGTTCCTGCCCGGCCTCAAGGAGATCCGCGCGGTCGAGGTGTCGCTCGGTCGCTGCGCGGAGGAAGTGCTGGTCGTGCACGGCTCGCAGCCGCCGGAAGCGATGCGCCGCGTGTTCCAACGTCCCACGCGCCGGCGGATCTACCTGGCGACCAACGTGGCGGAGACCTCGATCACGCTGCCGGGCGTGCGCATCGTGATCGACAGTGGGCTGGCGAAGACGCAGCTGCACCGGGCTGGGCGCGCCGTGCTGGCGACCGTGCCGATCTCGACTGCATCGATGCAGCAGCGCGCCGGGCGTGCGGGACGTGTTGCGGCCGGCGTGTGCGTGCGGCTGTGGTCGGAGCGCTTCGGCGCCGAGCCGTACCAGCGCCCGGAGATCGAACGCGTCGAACTCGACGATCTGCTGCTGCAGGCCGCCGAGCTCGGGCTGTTCGGGGCGGCGTTCGACAACGCCACCTGGATCACGCCACCGCCGGCGTTCGCGGTGCAGCGCGCGCTGGCTCGCATGCGGTCGCTGGCGGCGGTCGACCAGACCGGGTTGACGGACCGCGGCAAGGCCCTGGCCCGACTGCCGGTCTCGGCGGAAGAAGCGGTGCTGCTCGTCGACGCGCCGCCTGCGATCGACGCGACGCTTTGCGACCTCGTCGCGATCCTGCAGGCCCGCGGTGGCTTCCTGCGCAACCTCGACGATCTCGGCGCCGGCGAGCGGGCGGCGGCGATGGCCGCGCGCAGCGAGCTGCTCGCGGGCGTCGGCGACGAGGTCACCATGAACCTGCGGTTGCTCCGCGACGGCGAGGCGAGAACGCACCATCTCAGCCAGAAGCGGCTCGACGAGGCGCGCGCGATCCGCCGGCAACTGCGCGAGCTGACCGGCGCTCGCGGCGAGTCGATCAAAGGTCTCGACGCCTTCCTCGTCGCGCGTCTGCCGCAGACGGGGTTCGTGCGGCGGCCGCGCGCGGAGAACTCCCAGGCGCGCTCCGTGCCGTGGGCGAACGGAACCGTCGAAGTGCAGGTGTTCCCGTTCGAGCCGCTCGACCCGGCGGTCGAGCCGCGCCCATGCACCGCCGCGGTCGTCCTCGAGACCGAGTGGCTGGCATCGTCGGGTGGTGTGCGCGGCATCGGTCGCATGGTGCTGCCGTCGGATCCGAAGGTGTTCGCGGCCGCGGGCCTCGGCGAAGCGACGATCACCGACGTGCAGCTCGACAAGAGTTCGCCGGGCCGGATCCAGATCACCGCCACGCGCGAGCTGCAGCTCGCCGGCGTCTGCCTGGCGAGTGGCGAGGTCGAACTGAGCGGCACCGACCTGCATCGCGCCATCGCCGATCTCGTGCTCGCGAACCGACTGTTCCGAGGTGCTGGTGAAGAACTGCGCGATGCGTTGCACGCCTGGGCGCTGTTGGCGCAGTGGCGGGGCGAGCCGGTCGCCGAACATCGCACTTCGTCGGCGCCGGCCCCGAGCGATGCCGCGGCCTGGCTCACGCAGCGGCTGGCGACGCTCGGCGTCGAGTCGGCCGCCGACCTCGCACTGCTCGATGCGGACGATTTGCTGCCCGATGTGGCGGCCGCGACCGGCGTGCCCGAATGGGTCGCGGAGCCGATCGTCAAGGCCTTCCCGCGGGTGTGGCTGCACGAGGGTGGGCAGTACGCGTGCACCGTGCAGGCGGTCAGTCGAACGGTCGAGATCGAGCCGATCGATGGCAAGGCGCGCAAGCAGAAGGAACCGTCGGTCGCGGCGCTGCCGCGCTTCCAGGGCTTCCGCGTGGTCTACGTGCAGGGCAGTCGTCGGCTGACGCTGCGTTGATCTTCGCGCCGGGGCTCGTTCCGGAGCGCCGCCGGGCCTCTCGATCCGTGGCTATTCCCGAAGCCGCTCGGCCGCGACGACTTCGATCTCGGCGTGCAACGACGCGTCGCCGTGCCGTCGCAGTTGCTCCAGCACCGCGTCGGCGACTGCATCCTCGCGGGCGTAGCTCGCCGCCTCCAGCAAGACCCGTTGGCAGGCGATCGGCGCGCGCAGGATCGTCGGCGTGGCTCGCCGGCAACCGATCACCTTGACGAGGCTCTCTGCTGCTGCCTTGCGCACGCCCTCGTCGCCGTCCTGTTCCAGCAGCGCGACCAACACGTCTCCGACCTGCTTCTCGGTGCCGTGACCCAGCAGGTCGGCGACCAGGCTCCGCACCGATGGATGCGCGTGCCGGCGGAGTCGGAGCAGGCCGTCGAACCCGATGCGGCCTCTGGCTCGCGACAGCGGCTCGTCGAGATCGCGCAGCCCTCCAAGCAGTGTTTCGACGTCGGTCGCGCGGCGAACGACCTCCCAGCCTTGGGCGTAGGCCGCGCGCAGTCGCCGCATGAACTTCGGATCCCCGGAGCCGAGGCAACCGAAGCACACACAGTGTGCGGTCGGCAGGGGATCGGGGGACTTGGTCCAGCCGACCAGTTGCCTCGGTTCGACGACGCGCAGGATCTCCTTCTTGTCGATCTTGCGCGGTACGACGACCTCGGCACCTTTTGGGTTGGCCATCACCCAGGCTGCCGCTTCGGCGGCGGTGGTGGTGTGGTGCGTCTGCCAGTAGCAGCCGACGTGCACCAGCTCGTCGTCCGGGATGCGGAAGTGCACGGCGACCATGCGCTGGCCGTGTTCACTGCGCAGCTCGCGCAACCACTGGTACGTCGTCCAGAAGTCGGCGACGATCGGCATGGCGTAGACGCCGCGGATCCCGGACTTGCCGCCGACCTCGAGCCTGGTGGGTTTCGCCGAGATGCCACCGCGCAGGATGGCGGCGCTTTGCGTGATCGGCGTCAGGTGAAGCAGGCGCACCGGCGCATGCTACCGTCGGCACGTTCGTGCCGCGGATGGCCGTGGCGCTGGCGGTCGAGCTCGACGCGCGCGTTTGCGTGAGGACTTGGGCCCCGCTGGAACCGCGCGCCGGCACGGCTCGCTGGCGCGAGGCCTCGGCTGTGTGCTTGCCCACCGTCCTCCGAGCGGCTCAGGTGTGCGGATGAGCGAGCGTTGGGCCCAGGAGTTCGAGCTGCGCGCGCGAGCGCACTGGACCGACGGCTTGAAAGAGGGTCTTGCTTCCCTCTCGCGCCAACCGGCGGGAGAGGAGTAAGGATCTACCAATGGTCGTGTCGCCAGCCGTCCCCACCTCGCCCGGTCCCGGGCGTACGCACAGCGCCAGATGAACGAGTTCCCCATCTTCGCGCTCGTCGGCGCCGCCTGTACGGGTGCAGAGCTGCTCGCTCCCCTGCTCGGCTCGCACCCGGACATCGCGATGGCCGGCGAACTGTTCCGCGGCAGGAGGCTCGACGACCCGATTCCGTGGTTGGAGGCGTCCGGGCGCGACGACCTCGTCGCGCTGCGCCGGCACGACCCGGTGGCGGCGCTGCGCGAACTCGGCGACCTCGCGCTCCGGACCGGGCGCCGTTCGTTCGGCTTCGTGATGTCGTACGAAGATGCCGAGCGTGTGCCCCGCGTCGTCGACCAGCTTCGCGCGCGGCCGAACGCGCGCGTGGTGCATCTGACCCGGCGCAACCGACTGCATCGCTTCCTGGCCGAACGGCACGTCGGCCGCGCCGAGTCGTCGACTCCGCTCGGTGCCACGCAGGTTGCGCGCGACTTCGTGTTCCAAGCGCGCCGCGAACGCATGCTGGCGCACGCCTTCGGCGACACGCCGGTGCAGGGGGTCTGCTACGAGGATCTGGTCCGCGACCCGGCCGCGGTCGGCGCGGCGGTGGTCGAGTTCCTGGGCCTCGCGGGGCACAGACTGCGGCTGCCGCCGGCCGCAGCGGACGCGCCGGCGATCGGGGCCGCGGACCGCGACGCGTTGCGCCGGACGTTTCGCACGTGGCTCTCCTGCTTCGAGGATTGATCGATGTCGCACGCCTACGCCGAAGCCGACCGGCCCCTGCTCGACTACCAGCTCGTCGACGTCGAAGGTCTGCCATGGCCGGTGCGCGGACCGGTGCCCGACCTGGACGCACCGTTCTTCGTCTGCATCGGTTCGGCGCACACGTTCGGCAGGTTCTGCGAACGGCCCTACGCGACGCTGCTCGCGCAGCGACTCGGGCTGCCGGTGCTGAACCTCGGCATCGGCGGCACCGGGCCCGCGTTCTTCCGCAAGCCGGAGCACCTGGCGATCCTGCGGCGTGCCCGCTTCGTCGTCTGCCAGGTCCAGTCGGGGCGCAGTGCCGGCAACTCGCGCTTCCTGACCGACGGCGGCTACCAGGGGCGCGTGCTCGACACGGGGGAGGTCGGCACGTTGTCCGTGCAGCTCGACCGCTGGTTGCGCGACGAGCCGCGGGACGTCGTCGAACGGCTGATCGCGGAAACGCGCAGCAACTACACGGCGCAGTACCGCGCGTTGCTCGAGGCGATCGGCCGGCCGACGGTGCTGTTCTGGTTCTCGAGCCGATCGCCCGACTACACGCCAGGGTTCGCGAACGTGCGCGAGCTGCAGTCGGACTATCCGCACCTCGTGGACCGGGCCACGGTGGATGCGATCCGTCCTCACGCGACCCGCTACGTCGAGTGCGTGTCGCAGCGCGGTCTGCCGCAGCGACTGTGGGCGGCCGAGGAGCCGGTCCTCGAGACGCACGTCGGCAGCGACGGCTGGCTGCACAACGTCTACTACCCCAGTCCGGAGATGCACGAGGACGCGGTCGCCGCGCTCACCGAGGCATGCGTCGAACTGGCGAAGGCGCCGCCGCCGGCTGCACCGCTGCCGCCGCTGCCGGGCTCGACCGCGAGACTGCCGGTGTGGTTCGTCGTCGTCAGCTCGGAGCGGACCGGGTCGACGCTGCTGGTGTCGCTGCTGGATTCGCATCCGGACATCGGCGTCGCCGGGGAGGTCTTCAACGGACGCCACGCCGACGACCCGATCCCGTGGGCTCCCGTGCAGGACCGCCGCGACCTGATCGCGCTGCGCCGCGACAACTTCCGCGAGCTGCTGGTCGAGCTCGCGCGCGAGGCGATCCTGCGCGACAAGGCGGCGTTCGGCTTCAAGCTGCACTACAGCCAGGCGGAGACGCGGCGCGACGTCGTCGAGCTGCTGCGATCGATCCACGACCTGCGCGTCGTGCACCTCGTGCGCGAGAACCGCTTGCGGCGGCTGTTGTCGCACGAACGCGCCCAGCGCAGCGACGAGTGGGTGCGACTCGCGGACCGCGGCGGCGAGGGTCGCGGACCCGCACCGATCGTGGCGCTCGACTTCGAAGCCTGCGTCGAGGACTTCGCGACCCACATGGAGCACGAGCAGCAGACGCGGCTCGTGTTCGCAGGCAAACGCCTGCTCGAGCTGACCTACGAACGTCTCGCCGCCGACCCGGCCGCTGCCGCCGACGAGGTGCTCGACTTCCTCGATCTGCCGCGGCGCACGTTGGCATCCGGCACCGAGAAGACCGGCGAGCGGAGTCTGCGCACGGCGCTCGCGAACCACGACGAGCTGAAGGCGCGCTTCGCCGAGTGGCTGTCGTGGTGCGACGAGACGGAGCCTCGGCGCGATCGCGGCTGACGCGGCCAGCGCCGCGCCGCTCGCCAGCGCCGCGGACTCGCGCTGCGCCTTCGTCGGCGTGCGAACGCTGCTTGCCCACGTTCCCCCGAACGGTTCCTGTGCACAGATGAGCGAGCGATGGGCCCAGGAGTTCGAGCTGCGCGCGCGAGCGCTCTGGACCGACGACGCCGTGCGCCGCGTCACCGAGGGCAAGGACCTGCCGATCCTGCCGTCGAACGCGCCGACGCTGCTGCGCGCACTCGGCCTGCTCCATCGCGATGCGTCGATGCCGCCGCCGCAGGTCCGGAAGTTCCTGCAGCTCAATCACATGATCCGCATGCTGCGGCCGCCGCTGCTCGAGCTGATCGAGCGCGGCGAACCCTTGCGCATCGTCGACGCCGGCTGCGGGCTGTCGTACCTCACGCTGTCGCTGGCGTGGTGCTTCCGCCACGTGTTCCAGCACCCGGCGACGCTGGTCGGCATCGATCGCGATGCGGCGCGCGTGGCGTCCGGCCAGGCGACGGCAGCACAGCTCGGTCTCGACGACATGCTGACGTTCCAGGCGGGCTCGATCGCCGGCTATGAACCGAACGGCAAGGTGCACGCGATCCTGGCGCTGCACGCCTGCGACACCGCGACCGACGACGCGATCGCGCTCGGTCTGCGGCACGGTGCCGAGCTGATCGCGGTGGCTCCGTGCTGCCAGGCGGAGCTGGCGCGGGCGTGGGCCGAACTCGCGACGAGCGGGACCGGCCCGATGCAGCCACTGTGGAGCACGCCGCACCTGCGCCGCGAGGCTGCGGCGACGATCACCGACACGATGCGCGCACTGCTGCTGCGTGCCGCGGGCTACGAGACCCGCGTGGTGGAGTTCGTGCCGTCCCAGCACACGCCGAAGAACACGCTGATCCGGGCGATGCGACGCGGGGTGCCGGACGAAAGCGCGCTGCAGCAGTATGTCGCGCTGCGGGACGCGACCGGCGGGGCCGGGATCTCGCTGGCGCGGACGATGGGGGCGTGAGCTCGCTCGGCCGTTCAGCGCCGTTCGCCGAGCGCCTGGTCGAAGGCGGTGCTACCGCCGACCACCGGCAGCGTCAGCGAGGTGGCATCGAGGTCGACGGTCAGCTCGGTGCCCGCCGCCGGCCACAGCGTGAAGTCGCGGTCGCTGGCGAACACCATCAGCGCGATGCGCTTGCCGGCGGCGATCACCTGGTCGTCGGGCTGCAGGTCGAACGACAGCTCGTAGTGCTGGCCCGGCACCAGCGGTTCGCTGCGCCGCAGCGAGGCGTGGTTCTGCGGGTCGGCCCAGCCGCGCGTGATCACGTTGTCGGTGATGAGGCCATTCGGAGTCCATGGCAGCTGCACGAGCCACACCGAGAGGTTGGCCGCGGGCTTGCTGCTGGCGATGCGAACGGTGAACCGGCACGTGCCCGACACGTGCAGCGGCGCCGCCAGTGGCGCGGTCGCGTACAGCAGGCGATGCGGCGAGCGCGCGGCTCGTGCCAGCGTCTCGCCGTCTTTGGCGACGTCGTCGACGAGCGTCTCCGCCTTCTGGCCTCGCGGCGCCACGGGCCGCAGGTCGCCGATCGCCGCACCTCCGGCACACGGGTGCAGGATCACGGGCGACGCGGCGGGGTGCGGGTAGTCGGGGTAGGCGGTCGGCGTGTTGCCCTTCGCGTCTTCGCGGACGATCCAGCTGCGTGGGTCCTTCTCGACGCCGTTGTCGATGCCGTACAGGAAGCGCGTGAACCAGCGGTTCTGCAGCGCCAGCGGCGGCGGGCCCCCGTGGCCACCCTGGTGGAAGTAGGCCATGCACGGCACGCCCTTCTGTTTCAGCGCTGCGTAGATGCGCACGCTGTGCTCGGGCATCACGTTCCAGTCGTTGAACGCGTGCGCCATCAGCGTCGCCGCGCGCAGCGGCGCCAGGTCTTCGAGGTAGTCGCGGCCGGCCCAGAAGTCGTTGTAGTCGCCGCTGCGGCGGTCGAAGCCGGCCCGCATCTCGCCGTCGCGCACGTGCTCGTTGCACCACGCGCGGCGCGCCGGGTTGCCGCTGTTGATGAAGTCGTACAGCACGTCGATGTCCTCGCCCATGTAGCCGCCTGGGTGCCGGACGAGGCCGTTGCTGCGGTAGTAGTGGTAGTACGAAGTGTTCGGCGCGATCGGGAGGATCGCCTCGAGCCCGGCGACGCCGGTGGTCGCGGCGGCGAGCGGCAGCGTGCCGTTGTACGACGTGCCGGTCATGCCGATCTTGCCGGTGCACCAGGTCGCCTTCACCTCGACGTCGCCGTCGATCGTCGTGTAGCCCTTCGCGCGCCCGCACAACCAGTCGATCACGGCCTTCGGCGCCAGCGATTCGTTGTCGCCGCCGACCGTCGGGCAGCCTTGCGAGAAGCCGGTGCCGGGCGACGACGAGTGCACGACGGCGAAGCCGCGCGGCACCCACGTAGTCACCTCGGAGTCGCTGATCATGCCGGCCTTCGGCTGGGCCGCGATCGGCGGCATCGGCGCGCGCGGCGGCGGCTCGGCGCCGACCTCCTGCTTCGGATCCCAGAACCAGCGGCTGTCGGTGCCGCCGGTGCCGGCGAAGTAGGGACTCGTCTCGTAGACCACCGGCACCTTCAGGCCTTCGGTCTCCGTCTGCTGCGGTCGTGTCACGTCGACGTGCAGGCGGTCGGGCCTGCCATCGCCGTCGGAGTCGAACGGGGCCTCGACCCACAGGAACTGGCGGATCCACGTGGCCGGGTCGGCGAAGCCGGCGACGACCTGGGCCTGGCCGTCGGTGAACACCGGCAGCGTGCGTTCGGGCTGCTGGGCGGCGAGCGGCAGGGCGGTCACCAGGGCGATGCCGAGGCGGCACCATGCTTCGGGAACGCGGTGGGTGCGCGAGCAAGGCGCGGTGGCGATCGGGTGGCTCATGGCATTCTGTGTGGGGAGGACGCGCAGCCGGGATCATGCCGGAGCTCGTGGCGACTGCACGACGCGTCGCGGCAACTTCGCGTGATGGCGGCCTCCGCAATCCCTGCACCCGATCGATGCCGCGATCGGCCGCGGGTTGCAAGATGCGCCGCATGACCGAGGCCCTGATCCACGACGTCTACTTCACGCTGCACGACGGCAGTGCGGCGAACATCGCCCGTCTCGTCGACGCCTGCCACGAACTGCTGCGCGGTCACCCCGGCGAACTGTTCTTCGCCGCCGGCCCGCTGGCTGCCGAGTTCGATCGCCCGGTGAACGTGCGCGACTTCCACGTCGGCCTGCACGTCGCCTTCGCGTCGAAGCAGGCGCACGACGACTACCAGATCTCCCCGCGCCACCAGCGCTTCGTCGCCGAGCACAAGGAGACGTGGGCGCAGGTTCGTGTGTTCGACACCTACGACCGCCGCTGAGAGGCCGAGAAGACATCCAGCATACGGCCTCTCAGAGTCCTGTTTGGCGGCTGCCTTCGCAGCCGCGCAGAGCCTTCGAGAGATTCTCTCTCAGGCTCTGAACGGCCGCCGGCTTCGCGCGCTCCGTGCTGAAGCGCCGGCGGTGGTGTCGACGCACTTCCCTGACATGCGCCTTACCGGGACGCATCGTGGCCCGACTAGACTCGTCCGCCTCGAGGAGGTCCCCGTGCACCCACGGCATGTCGCGCTCGCGTTCGTGTTGCTCTCGTCGGCTGCTGCCTCGCAGCAGCTCTCCGGCACCTGGTTCACCACGCGCGGCGTGCTCGAGCTGAAGGGCGACGGCGCCGAGCTCACCGGCACCTACGGCGACGACCAGGGCCATCGCCTCTCCGGCACGCTGCGCGGCGGCACGTTCGCGTTCGACGCCACGGAGGGCGAGGCGAAGTTGACGGGAACGTTCGTGTTCGACGCGAGCGGGCATCGCTTCGCCGGCGACTGGAAGTCCGGGCGACGCAGCGACACCTGGCGTGGCTGGCGCCACGATCCGGCCACCGAGAAGGGCGAGCCGGTGCGCGTCGCCGGGTTCTGGCGCACTTCGTGGGGCATGCTCGAACTGACCCAGGACGGCGACAAGCTGACCGGCGGCTTCGGCGCCCAGGGCTGGTCGACGGTGCAGGGCACGATCGCCGGGCGCTTCCTGCAGCTGGACTACCAGAGTCCGTTCGGCAAGGGCGTGTTCGCGATCGACGTCGACGCCGACGGCAAGAGTGCCCTCGGCAGTGCCCGCGGCGCCGAGCAGGGTGCGTGGCCGCTGGTGCTGCAGCGTCTCGACGGTGCCACGCGCGCCGTTGCGCCCGTGGCCGGCTCGGTCGAGTGCGGTATCGGCAAGAACCGGCTCGTCTACTGGCTGCACGCCCCGAAGCGCTGGCAGCCGGGCCAGGCCCTGCCGTTGCTCGTCTTCCTGCACGGATCGAACTACGCCTCGCGGCCGTACGTCGAGTCGATCGGCGCCAGCGAGCTCGGCGAACGCTACTTCGTGGTCGGCATCGACGGGGAAGCGTGGCTCGACAGCAGCCAGGCGGGCGAACCGCGGCAGAACTACACCTACGTGAACTTCATGGGGAAGAGCACGTACGAGGGCTACCCGCACACCGACCGCGAGAGTCCGGCCCTCGTCGCGGAGCTGATCGCGGACCTGCAGCAGCAGCTCGGCAGCAAGCGCACGTTCGTCGGTGGCCACTCGCAGGGCGGGTTCCTGACCTGGTTCCTGGCGCTGCACTATCCCGAACTGGTGCACGGCGTCTTCCCGATGGCGAGCGGGATGGTCATGCAGTGCGAGCCCGACGTCTTCGCCGACACGGCGCTGCGCGCGCGGCAGCGCCAGGTCGCGATCGCCGTGGTCCACGCGAAGAACGATCCGGTGGTGCGCTTCGCGCAAGGCGAAGCGTCGTGGCGCAGCTGCCTCGAGCAGGGATTCCCGACGCTGCGCCTGTTCCAGAACCGCGCCGGGCACATGTTCGCCGGTCTGCCGTGGCGCGACGCCGTGCAGTGGCTCGAGGACATGACGAGCGACGACGCGGCTCTGCTGCAGCGCGCCGCGAACACCGCGATCGACGAGAAGCGTTGGCGCGACGCGCTGGCGCTGATCGCGCGCCTCCGCCGCCTCGAGCCAGTGCCCGCCGAGACCGCCGCACTCGCGCATCGCGTCGACGAGGTGGCGAAGGCCGATGCAGCGAAGTTCCTCGCCGTGGTCCGGCAACCCGGCGACGGCGCGTGGATCGACGCCTTCCTCGCCTTCCGCGACGACTTCGAGTTCGCCGACTGCTGCCAGGAGCTGCGCTCGGCCTTCGCCGCCCTGCGCGCGCAGCACGACGAGCCGGCGAAACGGTTGCTGAGCGAAGCGCGGGGTCTGTTCCAGAAGGGCGAGCGGGAGGCCGGCTGGCAGAAGTACGAAGTGCTGGCCAAGGAGTGTTGGGCGAGCAGTTCCTACCCGAACGTCAAGCGATGGCTCGCCGACCGCCGCTGATCGCGACCGGCCGCAGGGTCGGGTGCCGATCGCGTCAGCTCGCGGACGGCGCGACCGGCCGCAGCTCGTGCATCAGCGCCACGATCTGCTTGCGGAACGGGCGCAGCAGCGGATTGGACGCGATCTTCACCGCCATCGTCACCATCGCGACCGTGCGCTCGACGAGCTTCGCCGTGCCTTGTCGCTGCGGCGAGCGGTCGTGGATCCAGTACAGCACGATGCCCATGCCATAGGTCCACAACAGCCTCGGCAGCTCGGCGGCGAGGTCCTTCGGCACCTTGGTGTTGCTGCCCGCGATGGCCTCGGCGAACAGGGCCTCGCCCTCGGCGGCGACGTCGGCGCCGGCCGGGTGGAACGGATTCAGCGGGCTCTGCGGGTCGGCGGCGCTGCGGAACATCAGCGCGCTGAAGCGGTGGTACGGCTCGATGACCGCGAGCTTGGCCTGCATCACCGCCAGCAGGCGATCGTGCAGCGTCTTGGCTCTTGCCAGCGGCGCCTTGGCGGCGGCGACGTGGGCTTCGTGCACTTCGCGGTAGAAGGCCTGCAGCAGCTGGTCCTTGCTGGCGAAGTAGTAGTAGGCGTTGCCGAGCGAGACGCCGGCGGCTTCGGCGACCATGCGCATCGTGGTCGCCTCGTAGCCCTGTTCGCGGAACAGCTCGAGCGCCTGGGCGACGATGCGCTGCTTGGTGCGTTCGCCTTTGCCGCCGGGCGGCTCGGGCAGTGGGGCGTCAGCGGGCGGATCGGCCTTGGCCATGCACGCACGCTAGCGGCGCCGCCGCTGCTTCGTCCATGCCGCGAGGCCGGTGACGGTGGCGAACAGCTTGTCGGCCAACGGTCGCCAGGCTGGCCGCGCGAACCGCAGCGACATCGCCCGCCAGTCGCGCAGCGCCCAGAGCACCACGATCCAGGCGTTGCTGCCGCGCCACACGGCGCCGTCGTCGGCGGTGACGGTGATCTTCTCGAGCAGTGCCTTGGTGCCGAGCGGGCAGCCGGAGCTGCTCGCCGTCTGCGCGGCGACGCAGCGCAGCGGCACGAACTTCGGCTGCGCGCGCAGCCAGGCGGCGGCGCGCGTGCAGAAGGAGCAGTCGGCGTCGAACCAGACGGTCAAGGCGCGCGGCTGTGCATGCATGGCATCACCCGTTCGGGCCCTGGGCCGGCAGCGGCGGCAGGCGCAGGTCGGGCGCCACCGGCACCGGTGCTTCGGTCAGGTGCTTGTGACGGCGGATCCGACTGAACACGTAGAGGTTGAAGAAGTGCATGCCGCCGAGCACGACCAGCACGAGCCCGACCTTCCAGCTCAGTGTCTCGACGGCCTCGGTCGCCGTGGTCGGCGCGGTCGCCACCTTCAGGGCCAGCGACATGTAGCCGAAGTTGACCAGGTAGAAGCCGACGACCAGCAGGTGGTTGACGGAGTCGGCGAGGTCTTCGCGCGCCGCGAACACGTCGACCAGGAACGCGCGGCCGTTCTTGTGCAAGGTCCGGCCGACCCAGATGCAGAGGCCGATGCTGAGGACGACGTAGGCGAGGTAGGAGTAGAGCGACACGGTCACGGGAGCCTCCTTCGTGGCTGAAGTTGAACGTGTTCAAGAAGCCGGGCCCCGACCGCGGATTTCGTCTGGATGCAGAAATCTTGAACGCGTTCAAGAAGTCGCCAGCCCCGCTCCCGGCACCGCCATGCCAGCGGCGGGAGGCGTCGGCGGACCGCGCCAGCGCGGAAGACCCCAGCAG
>VYME01000212.1_pt1 | contig 23587 bp, 10 predicted proteins | sample 5115281 | NCBI WGS metagenome assembly VYME01 (sample SAMN12291780, study PRJNA351875) | freshwater metagenome | isolation source: freshwater lake | place: USA: Michigan, Wintergreen Lake | collected 2013-08-08
GCACCATCGCGTCCTGCACGCCCGCGTAGGCCGAGTACGACTTCCACATGCTCACCGGGATCTCGGCGCTGTTCACGAGGTGCAGGATCGCCACCGTCAGGATGAACCCGCCGAAGAACCAGTTCGCCACGTAGATATGCTTCACCTTTCGCGTGGCCACCGTCCCGAAGAAGACGATCGCGTACGACACCCACACCAGCGTGATCAGGATGTCGATGGGCCACTCGAGCTCCGCGTACTCCTTGCCCGTCGTGACACCGAGCGGGAGCGTGATCGCGGCGAGCAGGATCACCAGATTCCAGCCCCAGAACGTGAAGCTCGCGAGTGGCCCTGCGAAGAGGCGCGCATGACAGGTGCGTTGAACCGCGTAGTAGGACGTCGCGAAGAGTGCCGACCCGCCGAACGCGAAGATGACCGCGTTGGTGTGAAGCGGGCGCAGTCGTCCGTACGACAGCCACGGGATTCCGTACGTCAAGTCCGGCCACAACAGTTGGGCGGCGATGATCACACCGACCAGCATCCCCACGATCCCCCATACGAGGGTCATGATGGCGAACTGTCTGACCACCTTGTAGTTATAGGTCGTCTCTTCTTGCATGTCCGCTCCCTTTCTCCGGTAAGGCGCCTGGTGGCGATCGATGGAGACGTTCCAGCGATCACAGGCCGATTATTGCGATGCAGCGATCGGGAGCGGTTGACCTGGATCAAGCGCGCGAAGATGGATGGGCGCGGTCGATTGATGCAGATCAAGGGAACGGGGCTCCGCGCGAGCGGAAGCGAGCTTCGTCGACAGCGCCGCTCACTTCTTCGCGGGCGTGTCGTCATCCTGCAGGAGGCGGTGGGCCGGCCCTTCGAGGTCGTCGAACTGGCCGTTCCTCACGGACCACCAGAACACGATACCGACGAGCACCACCAGAACGAGCGAGAGCGGGATGAGAAGAAACAGGATGTCCATCGTCAGCCTGCCGTCGAAGCGGTTGCGGTGATCGGCGTCCGCTGGTCGGCCGGGCGTCGCGCACGTCCGATCCGCAGCGCGTTGAGTACGACGAACAGCGAGCTGGCGGACATCCCCAGTCCGGCGGCCCATGGCGTGATCCACCCGAAGGCAGCGAGCGGGATCGCGATCACGTTGTACGCGAACGCCCACGCGAGGTTCTGTCGCACGAGTCGCATGGTGGCCGTCGCGATCTCGAAGGCCGGCAGCAGTGCATCGAACCGCGCACTGACCATCACGATGTCGGAGGCCCGTTGCGCCAGCACGGCACCGGTGCCCATCGCGATCGAGACGTCGGCGCGCGCGAGGACGGGCGCGTCGTTCACGCCATCGCCCACCATGCACACGACGCCGCCGGTGTCCTGCAACTCGGTGACGAGGCGGTGCTTGTCCTCGGGCGACTGACCCGCGCGCCATTGGTCGATCCCGCATTGGCCTGCGACGTGGCGAACGGCGTCCTCGCCGTCGCCGCTCGCGAGCATCACCACGAGACCGGCATCGCGAAGCCGCGACACCACGCCCGCAGCGTCCGGACGAAGACGATCGCCGAGCGTGAATCGCATCAGCGGCCCCGACGCCTCGGCGAGCCAGACTTCGGTCATTCCCGCCATGGGCGTCGCTGCCGAACGCGGTAGCGGGCCCGTCAACGCTTCCACATGGCGGCGCGATCCGAGCCTCACGCGACGCCCGTTCCATTCCGCCTCGACGCCCTCGCCTGCCACGTGACGCACGTCGGTCACGGTGACCGCATCGCCGGTCGAACCACGAAGCGCACGGGCCACGGGATGATCCGATCCTGCCTCCATGGCCGCCGCAAGCGCGCGGCAACTTGCGTCGTCGACGGGTCCGAGCACTTCGGCGGAGACGATGGAGAACACGCCCTCGGTCAGCGTGCCGGTCTTGTCGAGCACCACATGCGTCACGCGGGTCAGCGTCTCGATGGCGCGTTCGCGCGTGACGATGAGGCCTGCCTTGGCAAGTGCGCCGGTCCCCACGGTGAGCGCCGTCGGCGTGGCCAGCGAGAGCGCGCACGGACACGTCACGACGAGAACCGCCACGGCGACGGCCAGCGCGCGCGACGGGTCATGCCACCACCACGCCGCTGCCGCGAGTCCGGCCAGGAACAGCACGACGATCACAAACGCCGACGCGTAGCGGTCCGCCAGCGCCACCAGTGCGGGGCGCTCCGCGTGCGAGCGTTCGGCCAGTCGCACGATCGACCCCAGGCGGGTGGCATTGCCCGCGCGCTCGACCCGCACGACGACGGGCTGCGACGCGTTGATGGCACCGCCGACGACGCTGTGCCCGGGGCGCTTTGCGACAGGCAGCGCTTCCCCGGTGAGGAGGGATTCGTCGGCGCGGGTCTCGCCTTGCACGAGGACGCCGTCCGCCGGGAAAGCCGCACCGGGACGCACCAGCACGTGGTTTCCGACGGAGAGCGCGATGGCCGGCACGGTCTCGGTGATGTCCGACGCCGGCCAGTCGTCGAGGCGCTCCGCCGTGGCGGGCAGTGCGCGTGAAAGATGTCTCAGGACCTCGACTGCCTTCCGGCGGGCACCCGCCTCGAGCCAGCGCCCGCCCAGCAGGAAGAACACGAACATCGACACCGAATCGAAGTAGACCTCGCCCTGCCCGCTCACCGTCGCCCAGACGCTGCCGAGGAACGCAGCGCCGATGCCCAGCGCCACGGGAACATCCATCCCGGCCCGCCCGCCGCGCAGATCGCGCCAGGCACCACGGAAAAAGGGTGCGGCCGAGTAGAAGATCACGGGCACGGTGAGGAGCAGGCTTGCCCAGCGGAGCAGACGGGCGATGTCGGGGGTGAGGTCACCATCCATCGCGATGTACGCGGGGTAGGCATACATCATCACCTGCATCATGCCGAATGCCGCCACGAAGAGGCGCCACAGCGCGTCGCGACGCTCGCGGCGGTCGAGTGCCTCCGCGGCGGCATTGTCGTTCGGCCAGGACCGGTAGCCGATGGCCTGAACCGCGGCCAGGATCTCCGAGAGCCGGATCTTCGCGGGGTCCCACTGGAGATGCGCACGACGCGTGGCGTAGTTGATGTCCGCCCGGACAACGCCAGGCTGGCTGGAGAGATGCTGCTCGTTCAGCCAGACGCACGCGGCGCAGCGGATTCCCTCCAGCAGCAGCGTCGCCTCGCAGGTGCCGTCGGGCCCGCGTTCGACGAAGCCCGCCTGGACCTCCGGCCGGTCGTACACGGCGAGATCCGGCAGCGCGACGCTGTCGGTAGCGGCCGGGGACGCCACGGCGGTTCGCGAGGCATAGAAGGCTGCGAGGCCGCTTCCGAGGATCGTCTCGGTGACGGCCTGGCAGCCCGTGCAGCAAAGATTGCGAGGCGTACTGTCGACCAGCGCCACGTACCGGCCGGGTTCGGTCACGGGCAATCCGCAATGGAAACAGGGCTCGCCGTCCGGCGTCGGACCCTGGGCGACAGGCCTGTCGACAAGCGACGAGACTCGCGGGGAATCGGATGGGGAAGACGCTCGGAACACCGGCCTCTGGGTCCTTCGTGCCGGGGGTCACCCGGCGCGCTCTGGTACGGGAACCCAAGGTACGCCAGCGCCGGATGGCCGCGATTGACCTGGATCAACGCGGCCGGATGTGACGTCCCCGGCCGTCAGTGGGAGAACGGCAACCTGGTACGGAGGTCGCGCAACCGCTGGAAGAGGCTGCGGGACATCCTGGAGTTCGCTTCCTTCTCGGGCTCGACCCGCTGCGCCTTCAGGAGCCCGGGGCTGGTCTTGTAGGTGTGATACCGGTTCAGCGCCGCGGCGACGTGCTCCTGCAGCATCCCCGGCGCGAGGGGGCGATTGATGAACCGGTACACCTGCACCTCGTTGATGAGGTCGATCAGCATCACGGCGTCGGGCGCACCGGTGATGGCGATCGTCAGGATCTGCGGGTACGCAACCTTGAGCGCATGCAGCAGCGCCTTCACGGCGGCGGGGTCGGCATCGAGATCCGCCACCAGCACCGCCACCTCGCGCTCCTGAAGGAGCCGCAGGGCTTCGTCGAGATTGCGGGCCTGTCCGACCCAGTGCCGTTCGCCGAAGTCCCGCACGGCGTGGGGCATGATCTCGTCGCGCGGATCCAGGCAGAGGATCGACTCGTCGAAACGCGACTCCGACGGCAGGCGCCACGCGGGAACGTCCGGTAGGGAGGCTGCGATATCGACGGCCTCGGCCACGACGCGCTGCAGCTCCTGCGCATTCCACGGCTTGTTGATGAACCGCCAGACCTCGCCATCGTTGATCGAGCCGACGATCGACGCGAGATCGGAGTAGCCGGTGAGCAGGATGCGGACGCTGCGCGGCGACACTTCGCGGACCTGCCGCAGCAGTTCCACGCCGAGCATGCCGGGCATCCGCTGGTCGGAGATCACCACCTGCACCGGGATGCGCTTCACCATCTCGAGCGCCTGGACGGGATCGTCCGCGGTGTAGACGCGATACTGCTGGCGGAAGAGCGCATGGAGGGCCGTCAGGATCCGCATCTCGTCGTCCACGAACAGCACGTTGGCGCGGTCGCCCGAGGCCACGGGCTGGACGTTGACGTTCACCGGCGCCAGCGGCGCGAGCACGTTCGGCGCGGGGACGCCGGGCAGCGTGCCGCCCTCCTTCGCGAGGTTCGACCGCAGCGACTTCAGCATCTGCGGGGCGACGCGCGGCACGGACGACTCGATCGGTGGCGGCGCCCCCTTCACGAGCGGGTAGTGCATCGCGTCGCGGATCGCCGCTTCGAACTCGCGGGCGCTCTGGAACCGATCGGCGGGCTCCTTCGAGAGACCGCGCAGCACGAGCGGATCGAGCACGGTCGTCAGGAGTTCGTTCTTCACCGACGGCGGCACCGGCGTCTCGGTGAAGACGCGGTGCATGATGACCGCGCTGTTCGGCCCGTCGAACGGACGCTTGCGCGTCAGCAGCTCGTAGAAGATGACGGCGACGGCATAGAGGTCGGTACGCGGGTCCGCGATCTCGCCGGCGAACTGCTCGGGCGCCATGTACGACGGCGTCCCGATCAGGTCACCCGTCTGGGTGAGGTTCGACGATTCCAGCCGCGCGACGCCGAAGTCCGCGATCTTGATGACCCCGTCGCGGCTCACCATGATGTTCGAGGGCTTGATGTCGCGGTGGATCACGCCCTGCGAGTGCGAGTACGCGAGCGCCGACAGCACCTGCAGCAGGATGTCGCAGACCTTCTCGGGTTCGCTGCTGAAGTCTTCACCGTGGAGGTAGGCGGTGAGCGGGCGCCCGAACACGCACTCCATCACGAGGTAGACGAGATCGTCCTCTTCGCCGGAGTCGTACACGGCGACGATGTTCGGATGCTGCAGACGCCCGGCCGCGCGGGCCTCCACGCGGAAGCGGGCGAGTATCGCCTTGGATTCCTGCGGATCGAGGCGGGCCTTGTCCACCACCTTGACGGCAAGCGTCCGCTCGATGACCGGGTCGTAGGCCTGGTAGACGGTCGCGGTGGCTCCCACGCCGAGATGCCCGCGCACCTCGTATTTGCCGATCCGCTCCGGAAGCTTTCGCATGCTCGCCCGTTCCGCCTCAGGCTGCCGCTGCAGCGGCGGGCACCAGCGGCAGGATCACGGTGAAGCGCGTCCCCTGCCCTGTCTTCGATTCCACGGTGATGCGTCCGCCGTGCTGCTGCACGATCTTGAACGCGATCGACAGGCCCAGCCCCGTCCCCTTGCCGACGTCCTTCGTCGTGAAGAACGGGTCGAAGATGCGTGGCAGGACGTCCTTCGGAATCCCATGGCCATTGTCTTCCACATCGATGGCCACCTCGCGCTCGCCCACGAGTCGGGTGGTGAGGATGATCGTCCCTCCAGTCTCGGGCGTCGCCTGCGCGGCGTTGGTGATCAGGTTGAGGAATACCTGGTTGAGCTGCGAGGGTGAGCAGGTGATGGACGGTATCGTCCCGAAGCGCTTCACCACCGACTTCATCTTGACCACGTTGCGGGCGATCTTCAGCGTGCTTTCGAGGCAGTCGTGGAGATCGACCCGGGAGACCTTGTTCCGGTCCAGCCTGGCGAAGTCCTTGAGGTTCACGACGATGTCGGAGATCTGGCCGATGCCGTAGAGGCCGTCGTCCACCAGCCGTCCGAGGGTGGGGATCGCGTCGGCTTCGTGCAGATCGGCGGCCACCGTGCTGACGCGAGTGAATTGGGCATTGACCGCGTCCTCGTCGGCATCGCCCGACTGCAGCAGAGCGAGGAGTTGCGATGTATCGGTGGACAGCGAAGAGATCATCGGTAGCTGACCCTGGACCGCCTCGAGGCTCGCCTTGACGTAGGCGAGCGGCGTGTTGATCTCATGCGCCACGCCGGCGACCATCTGCCCGAGCGAGGACATCTTCTCCGATTGCACCAGCATGGCCTCGGATTCCTTCAGGTGCGTCATGGCCTCGGACAGCTCGCGAGTGCGGAGATCCACCTTGTGCTCGAGGGTGTCGTTGGCGCGCTTCAACTGGAGATTGATGCCGTTGATGATGCGATAGCTCCGCAGCAACTGGGACGCGATGTAGGCCAGCACGACCAGAAGCGCCGCGGAATAGAAGACGAGGTAGACGCGATACAACTCGCGCTGCTCGATCGCCGCCTGGAAACTCTGCTCGAACAACTGGCCCAGCGCGTCGGTACGGGGCCCGGTGGGATGGTAGTAGACCTTGCCGAAGAATTGTTCACGGGCCGGCTGGACGGTCCGGAGCGCGCGCAGATGCTCGACGGTCTGCTGCAGGGGTTCCCGGTAGCCGGCCGGGAGGACCTCCAGTGCCGCGAGCATCTTGAACTCCGCGTCCTCGATCTCCTGGGCGAGTCGTCCGGCGGACACGACACTGAACTCCATCGATTTGGTGGAGAGCCGGTCAAGCAGCCGGCGGACGTCGTCGATGCGTTGTCCCGCGAGCGTGCCGCCGCCCGCCTCGAAGTCGCGCAGCCGGGCCTGGGCTGCCGACACCGACTGCAGGACATCCCGCAATGCCGTGTTGGAAACGCCCGCGGCTTCGCGGTAGCTGGCAATGAGATCGAGCTTCTGATCGTAGAGGGTGCTGAGTTGCGCCACGTTCGCGACGAGGACCTGATCCTCGAGGGCGCGGGCCTGCTCACCCAGTTCGTTGATGGCCCGTCCGAGGCGATCGCGGGAGACGCGGAGCATCTCCGGGTCCGCGAGGAACTCCGTGCGGGACCGGAGCACGGACTCGTTCCAGCCAGCGTCGAGTTCCCGCAGGTCGCCCAGCAGTGCGTTCACGCGCACCTGCCGGCCGAAGTCCACGGACTGCGTCATGTAGACGAGGAACGCGAGCACTACCGTGAGGAGCACGGCGAGAATGATCACCAGAAACCGGCGCAAGGTCGTCCTCGGAGGGGCAGACGCGAAGTCTTGTTGTGGTGAGGTTCCAGCGGTGAATTCTACCGGCTCGACAGAATCCGCAAGCGATCACTGTCGAAAAAAATTACGCCGCCGGTGAACTGCCCCGGCGGCGTGGATTACCTGCCATGAATGACTCGTCAGCGCTTTTCGGCTTTCGGCATCGTCAGCGTGATGATGGCGCCCAGCACCGCCAGGGCGGCAAGCGCGAAGAACGCGGCTTCGGTCGAATTCGTGGCCTGACGGATGCGGCCGATCATGTCCGGACCGAAGTGTCCGCCGAGGTTGCCGACCGAGTTGATCCAGGCAATACCCGCCGCGGCGGCCGTCCCAGACAGGAACGCGGTGGGCAGCGACCAGAACGTGGCGACATACGACAGGATGCCGCTCGTGATCAGCGTGAGGCCGATCATCCCGGGCACGGGCGCCTTGCCCACGAGCGCCAGCATGAGCATGCCGACTGCCGCCACGAGCAGGCTGATCGCCACGTGCCACCGGCGCTCGCCGGTGCGGTCGGAGTGGGAACCCACCACGACCATGGAGACCGCGGCGACGCCCCAGGGAATCATGCTGAGCAGGCCGACCTTCAGGAAGTCCTTCTTGTCGACGCCCAGTTCCTGGATCAGCGTGGGCATCCAGAAATTGACGGCGTAGAAGCCGACCACACCACAGAAGTACACCACCGCCAGTGCCCAGACGCGGATGTCCTTGAACGCCCCGAGGAAGTCGTGGCTGCCACCGAGATCCTTCTTGGAGGCATTGTCCTCGGCGATCCGGAGCGCCACGAGGTCGCGCTCTTCCTGGGTGAGCCACTTGGCGTTCTTGGGGCCGTTGTCCAGGATCACCAGGACCAGCACGCCGATGATGACCGACGGGATGCCCTCGAGGAGGAACAGCCACTGCCAGCCGCGCCACCCGTTGTAGCCGTCCATGTACTGCATGATCGCGCCCGATACCGGTGAGCCGACGACGTTGGCGATGGCGATGGCCGTCATGAACAGCGCAGTCATCCGGGCGCGGCGCGACGACGGGAACCAGTAGGTCATGTACAGGATGATGCCGGGGAAGAAGCCGGCCTCCGCCACGCCGAGGATGAAGCGCAGCGTGTAGAACCAGAACTCCGTCTTCACGAACATGAATCCGCAGGAGATGATCCCCCAGAAGATCATGATCCGCGCGATCCAGAGCTTCGCCCCCACCTTCTCGAGGATGACGTTGCTGGGGACTTCGAAGATGAAGTAGCCGATGAAGAAGATGCCGGCACCGAAGCCGTACACCGTGTCGGAGAAACCGAGATCTGGTGCCATCTGCAACTTGGCGAACCCGACGTTCACCCGGTCGAGGAACGCCACGATGTAACAGAGGAACAGGAAGGGGATCAACCGACCCGCCACCTTCTTGAAGGTGGCTTCTTCGAACTCCGGGGACACGCTCTGGATGGCCAAGTCGACTCCTCCCTTTGTTTTCATTCGATGGACCTGATCACGTCCCGGGGCTTGCAAGCCTGACTGGCCTGTCTGTCGGGAAGCGGCGCGTATTGTAGGAAGGGGGGCGGTTGTTGGCTATGCCCGTGTGGGCATGAAAAGAGTTGACCCGGATGGGATGTTTCGGCTAGGCAAGGGCTCGCCGGCACCACCCAAAGAAACGGCCCGGGGGAGTCCCCCGGGCCGCGGCAATGCACTACCCAACGTGCGTCGGCAACTCGCCATCAGGCGCGGGCTGCCTGGCGACGCACCGCGAAGCCGACGCCCAGCAGGCCGAGGGCCAGCATCGCGTACGTCTCGGGTTCCGGCACTTCCGGCACGGAGGTCAGCACGGCCTCGGTGCCGCCGATGAAGCCGACGACGCTCGGCGTGCCCCACACCTGGGCTGCTGCGATGTACGACTGGGTACCACCGGACGAAACGGCAGCGAACAGGTCGATGTCGATATTGGTGTTGCCGCCGTCGTACGTGAAGGCGAGCTTGCTCGAGATCGCGCCGTCCGGGCCAAGGGCGCCCTGACCGAAGGTGATCATCACATCGTACGCGCCACCGGGACCACCGAGCGAGAATCCGTTCGGGGCGACGACCATGCTGGTCGGATTCGCACCCGGGTACGGAAAGCCCGCGTTGCCGGTCCAGAGGATGTCGAGCAGGTTGTAGTCGAAGTTGGCGACCGCGGATTCGTTGATGTTGAGGTAGATCGCCGTGGCGTACTCGCCGGCGCTCAGGCTGCCGAGACCGACGACCTGACCCACCTGTGGATAGCCGGACAGACCGAAACCGGCGACCTGGGCGGCAGTGAAGGGCGGCGGTTCCAGCGTGCCCGTCGTCGTGACCTGCAGTTCCACCCAGTTGCGGACGCCGTTGAATCCGGAACCAGCGGTGAAGTCCAGATCCAGCAAGCGGACATTGACGCCGGGGGATCCGACGGCGGGGCCGGAACCGGCGATTGTCGTGTTCAACGCGATGTCGGCAATCTCGATCGGGCCTGCGGCGAGAGCCGGGCCGGTGAGACCGACTGTGGCAGCAACGAGCGCCGCCAGACGAGTCATCTTGTGCATGCAAAAGTCTCCAAGGTTGGTTGGGTGCGGAGGTTCCGCGAACCGCCCTGCACCTTTGTGCGGGAGGTGCCACCGCCAGTTTTCCCGGCAACGCCGCAAGCATTGCGTCACCGGTCTTCCCGACGAGACACCCACCTTCAGCGCATGGTCGATACCCCGTTGCCGAGGACGTCGACCCATTCACACCGATGGCCTTTGAATCATAGCCTGGCAAGCCTTACGAATGAGTTACCGATTCAGTTGGCTGAAGGGCCCACCCGCCCCATGATGATCCCGAAGCCCCGCGTGGATACCCGGTGCAGCTACACCGGTTCAGTCGCTGTGCATCCGGTCGAGATCGATCACGGTGCAGGCGAATCCCGCGCGACCCCGCGGACCTCGAAGCGCACGCGGTCGAGCACGGCGCCGCCGGCATCCGAAAGCACCAGCTCGTAGCGGCCGGGCAGCGGCTTCCAGAGGGCCACCCCGCCGGCATCCGTCGGCAGAGATGCCTCGTTCAGGCGCCACCTCAAGCCCTCCGCCGCCTGCGTGGGCTTGAACCGCACCCGCTGCGACGCGTCGGGAATATCCGGGTCGACCGCGAGGATGGCCCCGTTGCCGGGATAGCCAATCCTGACCCCTGCCCCCACCGACGGCGCGAGAGCGACCTCGACGACTTCGGTGCCTCGCAGGAAGAACTCGTCGCGATCCGGCTCGATCGCCGGCATGAACTTCACGCGATGCATCACCACGCCCGCCGGTCGAGGCGGTGCGGTCGACGCCTCGTTCCGGTGCAGCCGCTGCATGATCGCGAGCCATGCCGGTGCGGCGCCGCTCACGCCGGAGACATCGCGCATCGGCGCGCCGTCGAAGTTGCCGACCCACACGCCGACCGTGAAGTGGCGTGAGAATCCGATGCACCAGTTGTCGCGCATGTCCTTGCTGGTGCCAGTCTTCACCGCCGTCCAGAAAGGCGTTGCCAGCGGATTCTCGAGACCGAAGGTCGCGCTCCGCGCCGTGCGGTCGGAAAGGATATCCGCGACGATCCACGCGGAGGCCGCATCGGTCACCGTTCGGGTCTTTCCCGGAGGCGCGGGCAGGATGCGGATCGGGGACCACTGCCCCCCATTGGCCAAGGTGCGGTACGCGTTGACCAGTTCCTTCAGCGTGACCTCGGCCGAGCCCAGCGCGAGCGAATAGCCGTAGAAGTCTCCCGAGGGTGTGACGTGCTCGAAGCCCAGGTCGCGCAACCGGTCGGTGAATCGTTCCGGCCCCAGCAGCATCAGGGTCCGCACGGCCGGCACATTGAGCGACCCCGACAGCGCGGCTCGCACGCTCACCGGCCCGCGGAAATCGCGGTCGTAGTTCTGCGGAACGTAGAGCCCCGAGGGCGTGACGAGGTCGGCCGGGCTGTCGTCGAGCAGTGAGGCCGCGGTCAGCAGCCGTTCTTCGAGTACCTGCTCGTACAGGAAGGGCTTCAGCGTCGAGCCTGCCTGCCGCGGCGCCTTCACGCCGTCGACGAACGGCGCGGCGGATCCGCTCCCCTGGTTGCCGGCATAGGCGAGGACATCCCCGGTCGCGTTGTCGACCACCAGCGCCGCGGCGTCCTGCACGCCGCGCTTCGCGAGTTCGCCGATCTGACGGGACAACACATCGAGCACCGCCGCCTGCGTGCGCAGGTCCACCGTGGTGACGACCCGCGGGGCATCGCGCGAAAGGAGTTCACGCGCCAGATGCGGTGCCAGCGCGACCCGGGCATCGAGCCGCGGCGCTCGTCCCAGTGTCACCTTCGCGAGTGCATCGAACGGAGCACAGTCGACGGCGGACTTCGAAGGGGCCGCCACGCCGCACGCACGACGTGCGACGACGTCAGGCGGGGCGTTCGGGCCGCGCAGCAGCGCTGCCAGGATCGCCGCCTCCCGGGCATCGACACCCGACGGGGCTTTGTCGAACAATCCGCGCGCCGCGGCACCGATGCCGGTCAGCTCTCCCCGGAACGGCGACAGGTTGAGATACGCCTCCAGAATCTCGCGCTTGGCCCAGCGCGCCTCCAAGGCACGGGCCGCACGGATCTGCTCCCACTTCTGCGCCACGGTCCGATGGCTGCCGGCAGCGCGGAGCGCAGGCTCCAGCATTGCCGCGACCTGCATCGACAGCGTGCTCGCGCCGCGTGGCGCACCCTTGAGGAACGTGTCGACCGCGGCATCGCCCAGCGCCCGCCAGTCGACGCCGCCGTGCTCGAAGAACCGTCGGTCCTCGGCGCGTACCACGGCGTCGACAAGCGCCGGGGAGATCTCCTGCAGTGGCACCCACGGGAGGCGCCGCACCGCGTTGTCGACGCGCAACTCGTGGAGCAGTTCGCCGTGGCGATCGAGGAGCTGCGCTTCACTCGGCCGATGGCGCCGGCGCACTTCGTCGAAGGCCGGCAGCGTGGCGGCCGATGCCACCCCGACCGCGCCGAGCAACAGCGCTGCGACGACCGTCCGCCGCACGCGCATCGACACCGTTCGGTGTCGCGGACTATTCGTCTCCAACGACCATCTTCGGATTCGGCACCTCACCGAACATCTCCGGCGCGTACATGGCCTCCACCCGCGTCGACGGGAGCTGGAACGTCCCGACGTTGTTCAGCCGGACGTCGTAGACCAGCGTCACGCGCCCCTTCGGCACGTAGCGGTAGTACGCACGGAACCCCTCGAAGGTGCGTTCCTCGTAGATCGGGCGGACCCAGGCATCGCGATCGCCGCCTGCCGGCGCCCGATCGGTGTCGCCACCGAGTCCGCTCCCGAGGATCGCGGCGCCGGCCGGCACCGGGTCACTCACCACGACCCACGTCATGTCGGCATCCGCATCGATCTCCAGCGTGACCCGCTGCACGTCGCCCCGCTTCGGATGCTTCGGATCGCCGGAGACCGCGCTTACCGTGCGCTTGATGCGATACCCGCTTGCCAGCGGCGCCGTCAGCGGCACCGCCGCGCGGCTCTGCACCGTGATCCACGGTGCCCCCGTGCCGTCGTGGGCCACCGCAAGCGACCCGGGCGCCGTCGGCCACGGCACGTTCAGCACGCTGCCCGCCGGCGCCTTCGTCCAGTCGGCCGACCGCTTCTGCGCTCCGGTACCGGCGGTCGTCTCGCCGGTCACGGGCTCGGCTTCGAAGCGGTTGGCGAAACGCTCCATCGCCAGCACGCCCCACGCATTCGCGACCGTCGTATTCCAATGGCCGGCCTGCTGGCGCATGAGGCTGCCGCGGGCCAGTCGCGGAAGCTCTCTCTGCCAGGCGGGGTCTTCCATCACCGCCAGCAGCGTGCGGTTCGCGTTCACGTCCGTCGAGACCATCAGCCACCAGAGATTGTCCGACGCCTCCGTCGAGAAATTCATCGTGGTGCCCTGCAGGTTGATCCGCGCACGGAGCACCTGCGCCGCCTTCGCGCGATGGGCATCGCGGTCGGGCATCGTCTTCCAGCGCGTTGCCAGCGACAGCCAGTCGACCACGGCGGAGGTCGGCCAGTGGTCCGGATCGACCGTGAACGACCCGGCGAGCGCGGCGTCCATCTCGGGGCGATGCCGCGACAGTGCCTCGAGTGCTGCCACCTTGCGGATCGCGAGGTCCGCCGTCTTCAGGGTGCCGAACCGGCTGACCCGCCCGGCGACGAACCCTTCGAGACCGTCGAGCATCCGCGCCTTGGCGCTCTCGGGCATCGTCCAGCCGGCCTCGTGCGATACCGCGAGCAGGTACGCCGTCAGCGAATCATCGCCATCCCACGGCCCGGGGAAGTACTTCGCCAGGCCGTCGGCATCCAGATGCGTCGGCAGGGTCGACATGACGGCCTTCCACGCCGTCTCGTCACGCAGCGCCACGGCCTTCGACGTCCGCTGCTCGAGGCAGGTATACGGATACCGGGTCATGTACTCCTGCACGCCGGAGAGATCGTCCGCCAGCCGTGCCCGCAGATTCACCCGCAGTTCTCCGCGCCCGGGAATCGCGTCCGCGGGGAGCGCCACCGGGAGTTCGAAGCTGCCTTCCACGCGCCCGAGCGTCGCCTGCAGCGTTCTCACGGGCACTGCCGGCGTCACGCGTTGCGACACGCGGATCCGATCGCCAACAGCGTCGCCCTCCCCGCCCGCCACTTTCGCGGCCACTGTCCACTGCAGCGCGCCGACGTCCACCGGGACGGCGACGTCCCAGGCCACGTTGCGCGCCTCGCCCGGCTGCAACGACAGGGTCTTCGGTGCCGTCGCGATGGCGTCCTTGCGCGCCGGCGTCGCAGTCACCGACGCCTCGACCGTCAGATCCAGCGGCTGCGTCGAGGCATTGCGCACCGTGAAGACGGCCGAATAGCGATCCTGTTCCCGCACAAGCGGCGGCACACCCGACGTGAGCTGCACGTCCTGCGTGGTGCGCACCGTGCCGTGGCCTGTACCGAACATCCCCGTACCACCGCTCGCGATGGCGACGATGCGGAACGCGCTGAGCGAATCGCCAAGCGGCACGTCCAGCGTGGCGCGTCCGGCGTCGTCGAGGGCCACCCGCGCCTTCCACAGCAGCAGCGTGTCGAAAAGCTCGCGCGTCGACTGCCGACCACCGCCGCCGCCCGGCGCCACGGCCTTCTTGCCGAAGTGCCGCTTTCCCACGACCTGCATTGCCGCCGTCGCGGTCTCCACCTCGATCGGGCGCGGATCCATCATGGTGTCGAGCAGCTTCCAGCTGTCGTTCGGCTTCAGGTCGAGCAACGCCTCGTCGACCGCGGCCACGGCGATCTCGGTGCCCTTCGGCGGCTTCGTGCCATCGGCCCGGGCGACCTCGATCGTCACCCGCACCTTCTCCCGCACGCGGTACACCGGCTGCGCAGGCCTCACGGACACCTTCAGTTCGTGCGCCTTCCAGCCCACCTGGATGCCCGCGATGCCGAGCCGGAACGCCGGCTTGCCGAGGTCCACCAGCGCCGTGGGTTGCACGCCCGCGACGCGCCCGCGGACCGCGAGCACGGACACGAACGTGTTCGGCGCGTAGTGCCCGCGCACGGGTACCTTGACCACCGGCGACTTCCCGGACAGGCGCGTGACGAACCCGTCGATCACGCCTTCGCGCTCCACGGTGACCAGCGCCGTGGATTCGCGGAACGGCGACCGCACCTGGAACACCGCCGTCTCGCCCGGATCGTATCGACGCTGCTCGGGGATGACGTCCATGCGGTCGTCGTCGCCCTGCGAGAACCACCATTCGTCCGAGCCGGCGACCCACGCCTCGGCCTTCGCCACGGCCGCATGGCCCTGGGCATCGGCCGCGCGCGCCCGCAGGATCACGTTCCCGGACTTCGCGACGGGCGCCTCGCAGATCAGCAGCCCCTGGGCGTTGGTCTTTCCCTGGCAGAAGTCGCCGAGGCGACGGATCTCCTCGCCGTACTCGTAGGCGTAGAACCCGCCGATCAATCGCTTGCGATGGGAGAACGAATGGCGCTCGAACGCATCGACCTTCACCGCCTGATCCGCGAGCGGCTTGCCGGTCGGGTCCACCGCCGTCACGCGCAGCTTCACGCGGTCGGACGAATGCGCCCATCCGTCGGGCTGCACGGCGAGCAGAACGCCCGAAGGCCAGAGCGTCGTCCGCGCGGCCCGCGTCAGGACCTGCCCGTTGGGATCCGCATACTCCATCTCCACGAGCAGTTCGCGCGGCGTGTCGGATGGCGGCAACGCATCGATCGACGTGCGCGCCGCACCGCCCGCATCGAGCACCAGCGGGCGTGTCGACAGCACCTGCGTGCGGCCCTCGGCATCCACATTCCCGCCGGTTTCGGCGGCGCCCTCGTCCAGGCTGGATTCCCCGCCGGACTTCTTGCCCTCCGCGACATCCCCGTTCGCGAAGACGGCCCCATCGAAGGCCGGGAACGTGACCGACTTCGGCTGGGTCACCGCGCGCACCTTCACGCGCTGTCCGCCCGCGCCACCGCCGGAGAGATAAGTGAGTTGCACCGAGGCCTCGACCGCCGCGGGCCGCACCTGCGCCGTGGCCGGCAGCTGCACCGTCGCGCGGAGTACCGGAATCCGGAACTCCTCGACCCGGAAATCCCCCGACCGCGCGCCCTGCACCCAGCCGGTCTCGGCACCCTGCTTCGGCCCGGCCAACGTCACCGAGTACTCGCCCAGCTTGGCGTCCTTCGGAACGGGCCATGTCGATTCCGCCGTGCCGTCCGCATTCCACGCGAGCGGCAGCTCCCAGCGCTGATCGGACCCCGAATGCTGGATCACCGCGCGCACCGGCAGCTGCGCTGCCTTGGCGAACGCGAATCCTGACCCCGTGCGGCGGCGCCAGAAGTGCTTCATGCCCACGGTGTCGCCGGCGCGCAGCAGCGTGCGGTCGAAGACCGTCGCGACGGCTTCCTCGCCGAAGCGCGCGTCCGTGCGCAGGTTGAACCGCCAGGTGCTGATGCCGTCGTTCCAGCCGGAGAAGACGAACGACGCGTCGGCACCGCGGCGGGCGGTGACGAAGTACTGCTTGTCCCACTTGTCGCGGCAACCGGGCAGCGCCTCCTGCTTCGGCAGTGCGCGCTTCACGCGGGCGATCCCAGAGGCGTCGGTCTTCCCTTCGAAGTAGGACTTGCCGCTGCAGTCGAGTACGGCGACCTCGGCTCCGCCAGCCGGCGCTCCCGTGTCGAGCGCGGTGACCCACACGAGCGAGCTTTCCCGACCGAGCTTGAAGTGCACCGCGAGATTCGTGACCAGCGCACCGGCCGACACGTAGTACGGCTTGCCGTCCTTCAGCAGGGCCTGCCCGAGGCGCGGACTCACGAGCTCGACGACGTGGAAGCCGGGTTCCGGCAGCGGGATGCCGACGACCTCGAACGTCTTGTCGTCGGGCGAGCGCGGCAGCGACAACGCCTTCGTCGCATCCGTCGCGCGGAAGATGCTCGAGGACACGTAGCCACCTTCCGTCCACTTCGCCTCACCATCGTCGAGGCGCTTCATCCAGAACAGGATGTCGCGGGGCGACTGCACACGGAGCCGGCGTGCGGCCACCCCCGGGGCGTCTGCCACGGAGACCTGCTTGCCGGTCAGCGTCTTCTCGATGTTGCGCACGGTGACGGCAAGCGCCGGGTCCGCATTCAGCTCGAGCAGCCCGAAGCGCGATGCGAACTTGGCGATCGGCGGCGCGGCGTCGGTCTTCACCGTGATCGGGAACCGCTTCGCATTGGTGAGCGGCCGGCCGGCGTCGTCCACGAGATCGGCAGGGAGCGCGAGCCGGAAGTTGGACGACTCCAGATACGTCGCCGGGAACGTCAGGTTCGTCACGAAGCCGGAACGACGCTCCTCGTCGGACAGCTTCGGGGCCACCACCTTGCCGCCGGCGCCGGTCAGGGTGACTTTCTCCGCGGCTGAAACGGCGATCGGCGCCGTGAACTCCAGCGACATCGGCAGGACCGGGATGCAGTCGGCGTTCGGATTCATGCGCTCGCAGCGGAACTTCGCCGTGAAGGCGCGGCGCACGCGATACGCGAACGTCTGCTCGACGGTGGTCTCGATGCCGTCGGCCGAGGCGATGCCCTTGCCCCAGACGAGCTGCACCTCGGCCTCGTTGGGCAGGCGCGCGCGACACGCGACGAGCGTCACCGGCAGGCGGTCCCACGCACGCTCGCGCACGGCCCGGTCGAAGGCGTCGCCATCGCCGGCTCCGTCGCGCAGACGGTTCAGGAAATCGGTCTGGCGCTCGAGCACGGCCTTGCGCTCCTTGCCCGTGACGACCCGCACGCCCACGCGGTCCGCCCGCCCGGAGATCGAGCACCACGCATGCTTCGCGACCGACGCCTCGGTGGCCTGGGTGTCGAGGCCGAGGATGAAGACCTGCTGCTCGTCGATGGTCTCGTCGCCCTCCCACGGCCGCGTTTCCCGGACGCCGGGGCCACCGGTGGTGAACTCGCGGGCGCCTGCCGCAACGGGTTCGCCGGCGAGGTCTGCGAGGCCCGTCTTCACGCGGAAGCTGCAGCGGATGCCGCCGGGGACATCGCGCTCGAAGTCATACACCCACTCCCGCGCATCGACCCAGCGACCGGTGCCCTTCGCCTTGCAGTCGATCTCGAAGGGTTCCGGGCCGCGCGGATCCCCGAAATTCACCATCGGCGTCGAGAACCGCACCGCCACCTGGCGCGGCAGCTTCACTTCCCCGGTGGGCGAGAACTGCTCGATGTCGCCGGCGATCACCGGGCCACAGGTGGCCGCGAGGAAGACGGCGGCGAGGAGCTTGCCAATGACTCGATGCATGGGACGCGGGATTCGCTGGTTGGGGGCGACGGCCGGGTCAGGCCACCGCCAGATGGAAGGGGAGAAGTGCGCCGTGCTTGCGCTGGCAGCCGGCGACGCAGGCGTCCCAGATCTCGCGGAGGAGAATGTGGGGATCATCGCGACGGCGCCACGGACGGGTGTCGATCCCGTCGTCCTCGCGGAAGTGCGAGTACGCGGGCGGATGCGCGAGAAAGAGTTCGCGGTCGGTTTTCTCGGCGATCCCGAAGCGCTTCAGGACGAGATCGCGGTAGCGCTCCGATACGAGCGTGACGTCGTGCGTGAACGGCGTCACGAAATCCACCTGCACCGGGAAGTAGCCGAAGCGCCGCGCCAGATTGCACACGTAGCCGAGCGAGGCCCCGTAAAACCCGCCCACCTTCCCCGCCTTGTCGACGCACCGGTACTCGGGGTCGTAGAGCACGGCGAATTCGATGGGCGGCGGAAACTCCGGCTGCACCTCCAGCTGGATCACCTTGGGCCGGAAGCCCGCGCGCAGGATCTCCAGTAGCACCGGACCGTCGTAGCCGTCGATGTCGAGCTTGAGGAAGTCCGGGCTCTCCGGGCAACCATTGTTGCCGAGGAGATCGGCGACGTTGTCCGGCGTGATGAACGTGCTGATGAGCTTGCGGATCGATTCCGCGGGCAGATTCGCGAGCAGCGCCTCGTTGCGACCGCCTTCGATGGCGAGGCCCGCCCATCCCGCGCGATACAGCGGCAGCACCGGGTCGTTGCACGAGACGCCGTCACCGGCGCCGAGGTTCACCGCGAACCGGTTCGCGAAGCGCGGCTGGGAGGCCGCGATCTCCTCCGCGAACCGATAGGGCGCGTGCAGCGTGATGTCGTAGTCGCGTCCTTCCTCGGGGACCTTCAGGACGACGCGGCGCACCGGCGGCATGGACTCGCTCATGGCGCCGTCCGCGAACACGCGAAATCGAGCGTGGCCCGCCCGCCGCTGCCGGGCTGGATGGACTCCCATACGCGCTTCATCTCGCCGGACGACCAGAGCACCTGGCCCTCCGTGCCGATCAGCTCGAGCGACACCGCGCGGTGCTGGACGCGCTGGCAGTCGTCCTCGACCACGCCGACGGCTTCGCGCACCAGCGGCAGGCCCGGCGTGTCGCCCATCGGTGCGGGCTCCCGGTAGACGGATCGCTTGGACAGGCGCACCACATCGCCACTGCGGGCGAGCGACGCGGCATCCACGAAGTGTTCGACGTCGCCGTCGACACCGACGCTCACCCACTCGGCAGCCATCGCCACCGCTGACGCCAGCATCGTCACGGCGAGCCCCAGACCCGCCATCCCCAACTTCCTCTTCATGCCGCCTCTCCCATCGGTTTGCGTCCCCCCTGCGCGCTGTGCCACGATCGACCGCCCTCGGCCCCGAGGATACATCGACCCACTCACCCACACGATGCCGTCCGACACCCCCAGCGAAGCGCCGATCGACCCCGCTGCAGCGCCCTTCGAGAGCGCCGTCCAGACCACCGCCCGCCATGCCGGCCGGGTGGCCAAGTGGGTGGGTCTGACGGTCGGGGGCCTCGTCGTGCTGATCGTGGCCGTCGTGGCCTGGATCGCCTTTGTCGGCATCACGATCGATGCCTCCAGTCTCCGACCGCGTATCGCAACGGCATTCTCGGACGCCTTGAAGCGCGAGGTGCGGTTCGACGGGCCCGCGCAACTCGAGATCTCGGGCCAGCCGAAGCTGAAGGTGGGCGGCGTCGCCATCGCCGACCCGGGTGGGTTCGCCGAAGGCACGCTCGTGTCCGTGGGCGAGGTGCGGCTCGCGCTCGATCTCTGGAAGCTGATCGGCCATCGCCTGCACATCCAGGACCTCGCGGGCAGCGATGTCGTGCTGAAGCTTCGGGTGAACGCCGACGGCACCAACAACTGGACCTTCGCGATCCCGCCCTCGGACGCCGCGCCGAAGCCGAAACCCGATCAGCCCGCCGATACCGCGGCCGCGAAGGACGCCGCGGCCATGCTCGACATCGGCCGCTTCGCGCTCGAACGGATCACGGTCGAGTACACCCCCGCCGGTGCGAAGAGCAACTACTTCTCGCTCGACAGCCTGCAGGGCGAATCACCGAGCGGGCAGCCGATGAAGCTCGCGATGCAGGGCACCGTCGAGAAGACGTTCCCCTACAAGGTCGCCTTCACCGGTGGCTCGCTGCAGGAACTCCTGGCCGCAACGAAGCCGTGGCCCTTCGACTTCCGCGTCGATTTCCTCAGCACGATGCTGTCGCTGAAGGGCACGGTGGCGGGCACCACCGGCGATGTCGACTTCGCGGTGGCGACGGCCGATCTCGCCGAGGTCGAGCGCCTGCTCCAGGCCACCTACCCGAAGGTCGGCGCGACCGAACTCGGCGGGCACGTGCGCTTCACCCCGAAGACGGTCGACATCACCGGTCTGGCCGGCAAGATGGGCAAGACCGTCCTTTCGGGGAACCTCTCCTTCGACCAGCGCGGCGCGCGACCGTCGATCACCGGCAAGCTCGCCCTGCCCTCGCTGGATCTCCGTCCCTTCCTCACCGACGAGCCCGACAAGCAGGAGGAACCCCCGAAGAGCTTCCGCGACACCTACAAGGAACTCGCGAAAGCCACCTTCTCGCTGTCCGCCCTGAAGACCGCCGACGTCGACCTCGAACTGCAGGTGGACCGCTGGCTGAGCCTGCCCGGCGACGCCCGCGACGCGAACGTGCATCTCATCGTGAAGGACGGCCGGCTCGACGCGCCGATCAAGGCGACGATCACCGACGTGGCGCTCGAAGGCCGCATCACCGCCGACGGCACGATGGATCCGCCCCGGTTCGCGCTGGCACTCGGCACCCAAGACTCCGACCTCGGCGGTCTCGCCGAACTCTTCGCCGGCGCGAAAGGCATGAAGGGCCACGTCGGGAGGTTCGCGGTGGCCGTCAAGGCCGAGGGCGACCAGGGCGCCGAACTCGTGAAGTCGCTCGACATCCAGATCGACCTCGACAAGAGCAGTCTCTCGTACGGCAACCTCGAGGGCGGTCGCCCGGTGGAGTTCACCGTCGAGCACTTCTCGGTGGACCTCCCCGCCGACAAACCGCTCGAAGGGAAACTGGTCGGGTCCCTTCTCGGCCAGCCGTTGAAGGCGGCACTCACCGGCGGCTCGCTCGAGAAGGTGATGCTGGAGGAAGGCTCGCCGCTCGACTTCTCGATCCAGTCGGGCAGTGTGCGCGCGCACCTTCAGGGGGTGCTCGTCGCCCCGACGCCGACCACCGGTCCCACGCTCGCGTTCGACCTGACGGCCAACAAGACGAGCGAGGTCGCGAAGTGGCTGGGTCTGGAAGCCAAGGCCAGCGCGCCGGTCGCGCTGAAGGGCAAGGCGTCGATGACCGAAGGCGACTGGAAGGTGGACGACGTCGTCTTCCGGCTCGGCAGAACCAACCTCGGCGGCAACGCGGCGCTCGTCCGCGAAGGCACGCGCGAGATCGTGCGCGTCCGGCTGGATGTCGGCGAGATCGACGTCGCGGAGCTGCAGTCGCTCGTCCCGCCCTCGAAGCCGAAACCCGCACAGTCCGCCAAGCCCGGTCGCCCCGTGCTCGAACTGCCGATCCTGCCGAAGGGCATCGACATGGGCGACGCAGACCTCAAGGTACGGATCAAGCGCATCACGGGGACGACGCTCAACCCGCGCGACATCTCGTTCGACGGCAACATCCGCGACGGCGCGATGCAACCCTCGCCCTTCGCCGCCACCGTCGCCGACATCCCGTTCAGCGGTGCGGTGTCGCTGGACCTCCGCAACGACCCCATCAGCAGCCTGTGGCTCGCGGCCGGCCCCGTCGACATCGGCAAGCTGCTCCGCACGCTGGGCCTCGCGCAGAACATCGATGCCACGGTGGGCGCCGTGCAGATCGCGCTCATTGCGCGGTCCAGCCTGCTGGGCGACATGCTTGCGAAATCCGAACTCATCGGGAACATCGACAAAGGCAAGCTCGTGCTCCGCGACGCCAACACGAAGGCCGAGGCGCGCATCCAGCTCGATGCCGGCGAGATCACCGCGAAGCCCGGTCAGCCGGTCCGCCTCGCGCTCAAGGGCTCGCTCGACGACGTGCCCATCACGCTGGGCCTCGAAACCGCGAAGGCAGCCGACCTCGTCCGCCCCGAAGGACGCATCCCCTTCATCTTCACCGCCGAAGCGGCCGACACGCGCGTGAAGCTCACCGGCGCGATCGCCAAGCCTGTGGGCGAAGGCGACATCGAACTGGCACTCGCCCTCGACGGCAAGCGCTTCGACAGCCTGAACCGCCTCGCGCGGACATCCCTCCCGCCGTGGGGCCCCTACTCCCTGGGCGGCAAGTTCCGGATGTCGAAGCAGGGCTACGAAGTCGCGGACCTCGCGGTGCGCGTGGGCGCGAGCCGGTTGCAAGGCCGCGGCGCCCTCGTCACCGCCCGCGCGAAGCCGAAGCTCACCATCGATCTGGCATCGCCCAGCATCCAACTCGACGATTTCAAGTTGGACGGCTGGTCCGCCACCGAAAAGAAGCCGGAGAAGAAGAAGGCCGAACCGGAAAAGTCCGCCGAGGAAGTGAAGGCCGAAGCCGAGAAGGCGACGAACGACGCCCAGAAGATGCTGAGCCCCGAGGTGATGCGCCGGCAGGACGCCTACCTCACCGTGCGCGTCGACGAAGTGCTGTCCGGCAAGGACAAGATGGGCAGCGGCCGCCTCGACGCGAAACTGGAGAACGGCCGCGCCGACATCGGCCCGATGGAAGTGAACGTCCCCGGCGGCAGCGCCAGGCTATGGCTGGGCTATGAACCGACCGACACCGAAGTGAAGGTCGACACCAAGGTCCGCATCGAGCGCTTCGACTACGGCATCCTCGCCCGCCGCTTCCAGCCCGACGCCGACTACAAGGGCCTGCTCACCCTGCGGATGGACGTGAACTCCCACGCGAAGTACCTCGCCGACATCCTGGAGAAAGGCAACGGCAGCCTCGAATTCGCGGTGTGGCCCGAGAACATGCCGTCGGGACTCGCAGACCTGTGGGCCGTGAACGTGCTGTCCGCCCTCCTCCCGGCCGTCGACCCCGACAAGGCCTCCAAGATCAACTGCGCCGTGGCGCGGTTCGATCTGAAAGACGGCCTGCTGACGCACAAGACCATCGTGATGGACACGAGTCGCATGCGGGTGACAGGCGCCGGCGGCGTCGACTTCCGGAACGAGACGCTGAAGTTCCGGATGGCCCCTCAGGGCAAGAAGCCGGAGTTCCTGAGCGTGGCGATCCCGGTGGAGGTGAAGGGGAGCTTCAAGGGCTTTGATGTCGGGGTGTCGGCGGGGGATGTAATCGGGACGGTGGGGAGGTTCGCGACGTCGATTTTCTGGGTGCCGATCCAACGATTGGTCGAAAAACCGTTGCCGAGGGA
>VYME01000213.1_pt1 | contig 23443 bp, 19 predicted proteins | sample 5115281 | NCBI WGS metagenome assembly VYME01 (sample SAMN12291780, study PRJNA351875) | freshwater metagenome | isolation source: freshwater lake | place: USA: Michigan, Wintergreen Lake | collected 2013-08-08
CCGGCTGGAGAGCTATGCGCGCGGGGCTGCCGAGCAGGCCATCGGTCCCGGAACCTACATCGCCGAAGTGCTGGGGCCCGGCCGGCTGCGATGGATGATCCGCATCGATCCGGAGACAGCGGAGGCGCCGCGATGAGCCTCCGCCGCTGGCTTCCGCATCCCCGACTGTCCCTCCTGCTGGGGGCGCTGTGGCTGGCCCTCGCAGAGTCCTGGGCTCCCGGCCATGTGGTCCTCGGTGCCATCCTCGGCGTCGGACTCCCGCTGCTCACCGCCGGCATCCTGCCCGACCTGCCGACCATCCGCCGCCCCGGGCACCTCGCGGCCTACGTGATGCTCGTGCTGTGGGACATCCTCGTGGCGAACGTGAAGGTGGCGAAGCTCGCGCTCGGCCCGCTGTCGCGCCTGCACCCGGCGGTGGTGGAGGTGCCCCTCGACATCGAGGACCCGGTCGTGGCCTCCATCCTCGCGGCGACGGTGACGCTGACCCCCGGCACCGTGTCGATGGATGTCGACCTGGTCGCGCGCCGGCTCATCGTCCACGGTCTCGACGTCCCCGACGCGGCGGCGCTGGTCGCCGGGATCAAGGATCGCTACGAACGTCGACTGCTGGAGATCTTCGGATGATCGACCTCGCCCTCCTCGTGGCCACCGGCATGCTCTGCGTCGCGCTGCTGCTCGCCCTCTGGCGGCTGGCCATCGGACCCGGTGTCTGCGACCGGATCCTCGCGCTCGACACCCTGACGGTGAACGTGACCGGGCTCCTCATCGTCGCTGGCATCCGCACCGGACGCACCGATGTCTTCGAGGCGGCGCTGCTGTTCGCGGCGCTCGGGTTCGTCGCGACGGTGGCGCTGGCGCGCTATGTCGAGCGCGGGCGCATCTCGGAGTAGGCCATGGTCGACGCCCTGATCGCCTTCCTCCTCGTGACCGGTGCCGCCTTCATGCTGCTCGGGTCCCTCGGGCTCGCCCGGTTTCCGGATCCGTTGAGTCGTCTCCACGGGCCGTCCAAGGCGACGACGCTCGGACTCGGCGCACTGCTGATCGCGTCGATGGTCGCCTTCCTCGCCGGTGGCGGGCAGCCCGGGGTGCACGAGCTTCTGATCACCCTGTTTGTCGCCCTTACCACCCCCGTCAGCGCTCTTTGCGTCGCCCGCGCGCTGCGTCGCCGGGGCGACTGACCGAGCCTTCTCGACCTTCCGACCGCGCGCATTGTTTGGTCTCCTTGACCTGAATCAAGGAAATCCATTCCTCCCGACGGCACACTGGCGCCGTGCTTCGGGGTGAGGCACACGCGGGACGGGGCGGCTCGGCCGCCGCGAACCGCACCGCAGTTGGTGGTACCCGCCGTCGGATGTAGCGATCCGACGGAATCCGGTGGTTGCTTCGCTACGTCGTTTCAGGGATTTCGGGGCACCGCAAGGTGCCCCGTTTTTTTTGGGCGGGGCGAGGCGCGATCCGGAGACTCCGGCGAGGCCCGCAAACGGGGCGCTGGGCCGGCCCGGTCGGTCTTCACGCCTCCAGCAGACGCTGCACGTGCCCCGCGATCGCCAGGCTCGCCGTCAGTCCGGGCGATTCGATGCCGTACAGGTTCACGAGCCCCGGGACGCCGTGGTCCGCGGGCCCGTGGATCCGGAAGTCGGCAGGCGGCTCGCCCTTGCCCGAGATCTTCGGGCGGATGCCCGTGTACCCGGGTTGCAGGGCGCCGTCGGCGAGGGCCGGGTAGTACCGACGGATCGCTTCGGCGAAGAGCGGCTCCCGGGACTCGTCGAAGACGTAGTCGATGCTGTCCACCCACTCGATGTCGGGCCCGAAGCGCACCTGCCCGCCGAGATCGATCGTCACGTGCACGCCGAGCCAGGAACCGTGGCCGACGGGGTAGATGAGGTGCTTGAACGGCGCCTTGCCCGAGAGCGTGTAGTAGTGCGCCTTCGCGTAGAACTGCCCGGGGATCGTCTCGGCGGGAATGCCGTGGATGCTGCGTGCCAGCTGCGGTGCCGTGAGGCCGGCCGAGTTCACGACCGCTTCGCAGAGGATCTCCATCGGTTCGTCACCGCCCACGCGGAGCACGATGCCCTCCGGTGTGACCTCGCCGCCCAAGACGGGACTGCGGAACACCGGCATGCCGCCCGCGTTCTCGAAGTCGCCCTGGAGGGCCAGCATGTACGCGTGGCTGTCGATGATGCCGGTGGACGGCGAGAACACCGCGGCCACGGCCTTCACGTGAGGCTCCAGCTCGCGGACTTCGCCGAGGTCCATCTCGCGGAGATCGTGCACACCGCTCGCGGCGGCGGTGGGGATGTACTTCATCACCGCGGGGATCTCCTCCTCGCGGCTCGCCACGACGATCTTCCCGCACCGGGCGTGCGGGACGCCATGATCCCGGCAGAAGTCGTAGAGCAGGTGCTTGCCCTCGACGCAGAACCGCGCTTTCAGGGAGCCTTTCGGGTAGTAGATCCCGGCGTGGATCACCTCGGAATTGCGGGAGCTGGTGTGCTCGCCGATGCCGGACTCGGCTTCGAGGATCAGGACTTCGCGCCCGGCGAGCGCGAGTTCGCGGGCCACGGCGAGCCCCACCACCCCGGCGCCGATGACGGCGCAGTCGATTCGTTCTGCCACGTTGTTCCGCAAGCCGTTCGTTGAAAAAGTCGCGGAGCCCCTTGGGGCTCCGCATGGGCCGGATCATACCGGCAGGTGGCTTCGATCTCGCCGTGTCCGACCCGGCGATGGCGCAAGGAGATGTGCGTAGGCCAGCCTTCAGGCCGACGCTGTGAAGGCATGGTCACGGCGGTTGCCACGGGAGATGTCGTGTCGGGCCGAAGCCCGACCCACGCCACAGCCAACCCGACCCTTACAGCAACGCGCGCGCTGCCTGCATCGCCGCCTGCATGTCGGGCAGGGCGGTGACTTCCGGCACCACCTGGAGATAACGCACCACGTTGTTCTTGTCGGTCACGATCACCGCACGCGCCAGCAGGCCCAGGGGCTTGATCACGAGGCCGTTCTTCTCGCCGAACTCGCGCATGTTGTAGTCGGACACGAACGTCACGTTGGAGATCTTCGCGTCCTTCGCGAAGCGCGCCTGCGCGAACGGGAGGTCCATGCTCACGGTGATCATCTCGACCTGCTTGTCGAGGCCGCCGTTCTTCTCGGACAACTCGTGGGTCTGCTTGTCGCACGTCGGTGTGTCGATGGACGGCACGACGCTGATGATGCGCACCTTGCCACCGCCGTCGGCGAGGTTCACCGGCTTGAGGCCCGCGCCCGTGACCATCGCCGCGGGCAGCGGCTGGCCGACCACGACAGCGGTCCCCGACAGCGGGAGCGGATTGCCCTTCATCTTCACACTGCTGCCGGCGCCCGCGGGGACGGTGCCCTTGTCCATCGGCATATCGGCCTGCACGGCATTGGTGCCCTTGTGGGCGCAGCCGACCAGCGCGGCAGCGGCCATCAGCGATACGATGATTCTGATCATGGGTCATTCTCCTCGGGGTGAGTGCGGGGCGCGGTCGCGCTCCGTCGTCTATCGTACGCACGAATCCACCTTCCGGACGCAACCATCCGAAACTCCACGCATCCTGCATTCGCGGCGGCGGCTGCGCTCACGGACCTCGATGCGCTTTCGGCAGCCGTCGATCCGGCGGCGCTGCAGGTGTTCGTTGCCGCGATGCCGGTCCCGCCGGTCAATGCCGATGGTCGCCCGCTGAGGCCCGTCGACCTGCCCGCCGGCGGCGCGGCGGCCTACGAGCGTCGGGTACGCGAGACGGGCGAGATCGCCGTGCGCCCCGACACCTGGCACGACCGCCTCAACGTCCTCGCGTGGTGCCTGTTCCCGCGGGCCAAGGCTGCACTGAACGCCCGTCACGTCGCCGACCTCGCGCAGGCCGAAGCGCCCGTCCGTTCGCGCGTGCGCGATGCCCTCTCGCTGTTCGACGAGGACGGTCTTGTCGTGGCGTGCGCGGACCCGTCGCTCGCCGCACTCGTCCGCGCGCACCGCTGGACCGAGCTGTTCGTCGACCGGCGCGCGGATGTCGTCGCGCATCTCGCCTGTGTGCCGTTCGGCCACGCGCTGATGGAGAAGCTGCTCGACCCGTTCATCGGTCTCACCGCGAAGGTGCGCTTCGTCGACGTGTCGTCGGCGTGGTTCGATCTGCCGTGGCGCGAACGCATCGCCGTGCTCGACGCCGCACTCGCGGCGATGGTGTGCGATCCGGCGGACTTCACCACGCCGCGCGTGCTCACGCCGCTGCCGGTGCTCGGCTTGCCGGGATGGTGGGGTGCCAACACCGATCCTCGCTTCTTCGAAAATCGGAGATACTTCCGCGCCTCACCGGAGCCCGGATCAAGCCATGTCCAAGAACGTGCATAACGATATCCTCGGCGCCATCGGTCACACGCCGCTGGTACGACTCAACCGGATCGTCCGCGATATTCCCGCCACGGTGTACGCGAAGGTCGAGACGACCAATCCGGGCCACAGCATCAAGGACCGCATGGCGCTGCGCATGATCGAGGACGCCGAGCGTGCCGGCCTGCTGAAGCCCGGCAGCACGATCATCGAGGGCACCAGCGGCAACACCGGGATGGGCCTCGCGATCGCGGCCATCGTGAAGGGTTACAAGTGCATCTTCACGACCACCGACAAGCAGTCGAAGGAGAAGGTCGACGCGCTGCGTGCCTTCGGTGCCGAGGTGATCGTGTGCCCGACCGACGTCGACCCCGAGGATCCGCGCTCGTACTACTCCGTGTCGTCGCGGCTCGTGAACGAGACGCCCAACTCCTGGAAGGCGAACCAGTACGACAACCCGAGCAATGCCCGCGCGCACTACGAGAGCACCGGCCCCGAGATCTGGGAGCAGACCGAGGGCCGGGTCGATCACCTGATCGTCGGCGTCGGCACCGGCGGCACGCTCTGCGGCACCGGTCGGTATCTGAAGGAGAAGAAGCCCGGCGTGCAGATCCTCGGCATCGACACGTACGGGTCGGTCTTCAAGAAGTACAAGGAGACCGGCATCTTCGACAAGAACGAGATCTACCCGTACGTGACCGAGGGCATCGGCGAGGACTTCCTGCCCGAGAACGTCGACTTCTCGGTCATCGACCATTTCGAGAAGGTGACCGACCGCGACGCCGCCATCTGGACCCGCGAGATCGTGCGCCAGGAAGGCATCTGGGTCGGCTATTCGGCGGGTTCCGCGATCGCCGGGCTCATGCAGATGAAGGACCGCTTCCGCGCGGGCGAGACCGTCGTCGTCATCTTCCACGACCACGGCACCCGCTACGTCGGCAAGATCTTCAACCCCGACTGGATGCGCATGATGGGGTACGAGAACGTCGACGGCCCGACGGCCCGCGAACTCGTGCGCAACAAGAAGGCGGCAGCGCTCGTGGGCCTCGAGGTGACCGCGAGCATCGCCGACGCGATCCGTCTCATGGGCGATCACGACTTCTCGCAGATCCCGATCACGCAGGACGGCCGTATCGTCGGCTCGCTTTCCGAGGCACACGTCTACGCGTGCATGGTGAAGGATCCGAAGCTCCGTGCCGAACCCGTGAAGGCGATCCTGCAGAAGCCGTATCGCTTCGTCGACATCGAGACGCCGGTGTCACTGCTCGCGCCGATGATCACGCCCGAGCAGCCGGCGGTGCTCGTGAAGGACTTCCCCGCCGACAAGACCTACCTGCTCACCGGCTACGACGTCCTCGGCGTGCTCTGAGCGCTGCCGCGGGGAAGGCGTCAGGCGTCGTACCGGTCGATGACGTGGCCGGGTCCGGCGTCGAGCGCCACGTAGTCCTTCCCGTCGAACACCTGCGTGCCGTTCACCCACACGCCGTGCACGCCGGTCGGTCGGCGGATCATGCGTTCGCCGCCGGCCGGGAGATCGCGCTGGCGCACCAGGCCCGAGAGGCCGACGGTCGACGGATCGAACAGCAGGAGGTCCGCCCACCCGCCCGGCGCAATGCGCCCGCGCCCGGGGATGCGGTACTGCGCCGCCGGGTGTGACGTCAGCCGGCGCACGCCTTCCTCCAGCGTGAACGTGCCGGTATCGCGCACCCAGTGCGACAGGAAGTGCAGCCCGAAGCCCGCGTCGCAGAAGTAGATGAGGTGCGCGCCCGCGTCGGAGAGCGCGATCACGCCGGCCTCGTGCTTCAGCAGCGGCGTGACGCCCGCGTCGTCGTTCTGGAAGAGCTTCGCGATGAAGCGCGTCCGCAGGCCGTCGGCGAGCGCGGTGTCGAAGAAGAAGTCGAGCGGATCGGCCCCGGCTTCCCGCGCTCGTTGCGAGACCGACGTGCCGTCGGGCATCTCCACCTTGCGCCAGTCGCCGTGGAAGAGGATGCCGGGCTTCGTGTGCGCGAGGTTCTCGCGTAGCCGCGCACGGAAAGCGGGGTCGGCGTAGATCGCCGGCAGATCGCCCGGCTTCGCGCTCTTAACGCGGTCGAACGCATCGTGCGACAGCATCAGGTAGGGGTCTTCCAGCGTGAAGTCGAAGGACAGCGGCTGGCAGCTCGTCTGGATGGCGACCTCGTGGCCGCGCGCCCGCGCCGCGGCGCAGCGCTCGTACCAGTCCATCGCGGTCTTCGGCGAGCTGGCGTTGTGCATCGTCAGCACCGTCACGATGAACGCGGGTCGCCCGGTGCGCTCGACGATCCCCTCCATGAACTCCGGCGTGCCGCGCGGGCCCGTCGCCATCACGAACACGCCGCGCCCGGCTTCCCGCAACGGCTCGACCAGGGCGTGCAGTTCGTCGTCCGAGGCGATGGTCGACGGCATCGGCAGGCCGCCGAAGCCGCTGTGATTCGGCGAGAACGACGACGCGAAGCCGGCGGCGCCGTTGGCCATGGCGTCCTTCACGAGCGCCCGCATCCGCGCGAGCTCCTCGGCGGTGGGCGTGGCCCGCGTCGATGCTTCCGCGCCCATCACGGCAGTGCGCACCGTCGAGTGCCCGAAGAGCACGCCGACGTTGGCGTACGGCTTCACGCGCCGCAGCTGGTCCAGATATTCGGAGAACGTCTCGAACTCCCAGCGCGTGCCGGTGAGCAGCGCGTCGAGGTCCATGCCCTCGACCACCGACAGGTTCTTCACGATCGTCTCGCGCAGGGGCGCGGGGCAGGGCGCGATGCCGAAGCCGCAGTTGCCCATGATCGCCGTCGTCACGCCGAGCGACGGCGAGGGCGAGAGCGTGCGGTCCCACGTGATCTGCGCATCGAAATGCGTGTGCACGTCGACGATGCCCGGCATGAGCGCGAGGCCGTCGGCATCGATGGTCCGCCGCGCGGCATCGGTGATGCGGCCCATCGCGGTCACGCGGCCGTCGTTCACGGCGACGTCGGCCGTGATGCGGGGGGCGCCCGTGCCGTCGAAGACCGTGGCGCCGCGGATCAGGAGATCGTGCATGGTGTTTCCATGAAGAGGTGAGGACACACGAGCAGGCGTGTCGGCAGGGACCGTCCGATTCTATGCGCATGGTCCGCAGGAATCGCGCTGCAGTGCATGAATGCGTGGCGACGAGGATGGCGCAATAATCGACGCCCTCCGCCATCGCTCCGGGACCGCCACGTGACGACCGCCACCGCTTCGACCACCGCACGCCACGATGCGCCCCCGGCCCTGCGCCGGCTCGCGCCTGCCATCGGCGCGGAGCTGATCGGCATCGACTTCTCGCGCGACATCGACGACACCACGTTCGCGATGGTGTACGACGCATTCCTCACATACGGCGTGCTGCTCTTCGGCGTGCAGGACCTCACGCCCGCGCGGCAGGTCGCGTTCGCGCGGCGCTTCGGCGAGGTGCAGATCCACGTGATGAACCAGTACCACGCGGACGGCTTCCCCGAGCTGTACCGGCTCTCGAACCTCGACGAGCACGGCAATCCGAACGGCCGCCATCCGGACAAGGGCACGCTCGCGTGGCACACGGACGGCTCGTGGCGGCCGGTGACCGGCCAGGCGACGATCATCTATTCGGAGATCGTTCCCGAGACCGGCGGCGAGACGCACTTCTGCGACATGGTCGAGGCGTACGAGCGGCTGAGTCCGGAATGGAAGGCCCGCATCGCCGGCCTGCGCGCGGTGCACAACCTCGACTTCTCGCGCACGCGCCGCCACGGCGAGGATCCGATGACCGAGGCGCAGAAGCGCGCCACGCCACCCGTGGATCACCCGGTCGTGCGCACGCATCCCGAGACGGGCCGGAAGTGCATCTTCCTGGGCGACCACGCCGAACACATCCTCGGCATGGATTACGACGCCGGCCGCGCCCTCATCGAGGAACTGAACGCGCTCGCCATCCACGCCGACCTCAGCTACGAGCACCACTGGAAGCCCGGCGAGATGCTCGTCTGGGACAACCGACGCCTTCAGCATCGCGCGACGGAGTACGACGCCGCGACCCAGCGCCGCGTGATCCGCCGCTGCACGGTGCTGGGCGAAGTGCCTCACTGAAGCGGGGTCAGTTCGCAGGCGTCGCCTCTCCAGCGGTTACCATCGCGCCCTCGCCGCTGGCCCTGCACGCGGCGAGCCATCACCACGTACCAACCCCAGGAGGAACCCATGCTGCTCGACGTCCGCACCTACACCTGCCGCCCCGGCACCATCAAGAAGCATCTCGCGCTCTACGAGGCGAAGGGCAAGGGCCCGCAGACCCGTCACCTCGGCCAGCCGTTCGCGTATCTCACGACCGAGACCGGCAACGTGAACCAGTACATCCACATCTGGGCGTACGAGAGCGCGGGCGATCGCGAGACGAAGCGCGCGGCCATGTGGGCCGATCCGGAGTGGCTCGCCTACACGCAGGAGAGCGCCGCCCTCGGTGCGCTCGAGTCGCAGGAGAACCGCCTGATGACCCCGGTGTCGTTCTTCCCGATCAAGCGCTGAAGGCACGGAACGCATCGACGGCGCGTGGCAGCGCCGTCGGTGAAGGGCCTGCTCGACGGGCGGCGCCGAGGCCCTCAGGATCTGGCGGCGCCCGCCGAAATGTGTCGATACCCGGCCATCGATCCACCTGACAGATGTCTCTTGCCACCCCCCGGCCCGCTGCCGGTCCCTCGTTCGTCGCGCTGGCTCGCCTGGCGTTTGCCCTCGCGCCCGCGGTGGCGATCCTCCCCGTGCTGGGCTGGTGGCTGGGTGACAGGTTCGGGGCGCCGCTTCTCTCTGCGTTCCTGACACCGCTCGTGCTGTTCGTCGTGATCGGTGCGCTGGACCACGGCATCGGCGTCGATCTGCGCAATCCCGACGTCGATGAGGCCGTGGCAGTGCGCGCGGACCTGTGGCTGCGCGCACTGCCGGTCATCGTGCTGCCGGTGTGTGCGGCGCTGACCTGCTGGGGCGGCTGGGTTGCCGCCACCAGCGACACATCGCTCGCGGCCAGGACCGGACTCGCGGTGGCCGTCGGCATCGTCAACGGTGTCCTGGGCATCACGGCGGCCCACGAGCTGATCCACAGGTCGGCCCCATGGGAGCGTGGTGTCGGGGCAGCCCTGCTCGCGCTCGTGTGCTATGGCACGTTCAAGGTCGAGCACATTCGCGGTCACCACGTCACCGTGTCGACGCCGAAGGACCGGTCGTCGGCCACGATGGGGCAGTCGCTGTTTGCATTCCTGCCCGTATCGATCATCGCCAACGTGACGGCGGCCTGGGAACTCGAGGCCGTCCGGCTGCGGCGGCGGGGGCGCAGCCTGCTGGGACCGTTCAACGAGATCCTGTGGCTCACAGCGGCCAGCCTGATGCTTGCGATCACCTTCGCGATCGCCTTCGGCGCCATCGGAGTCGGGTTCTTCGTCGTGCAGAGCCTCGTCGCGATCGTGCTGCTGGAGATCGTCAACTACATCCAGCACTACGGCTTGCGGCGACGCCTGATGCCCGACGGACGCTACGAACGCACGACGATGCACCATTCGTGGAACGCGCCGTACCGGCTGTCGAACTGGTTCCTCTTCAACCTGCAACGCCATTCCGACCATCACGCCCACGCGGATCGTCGCTATGGGTTGCTGCGGCATTTCGACGACAGCCCGCAGATGCCCACGGGCTACGGCGGCATGGTGCTGCTGGCACTCGTGCCTCCGCTGTGGTTCCGGGTGATGGACCCGCTCGTGAAGAGCTACTACGCCCGACAGTCGGCCGCGGAAGCGGAGTAGCTGGGCTACCGCGCGAGCGCCCGCTCCTGCTCCACGAGCTTCCGCCGCAGGATCTTTCCGGAAGGCGACTTCGGGATCGCGTCGACCACCTCGATGCGGCGGATCTTCTTGTACGGCGCCACACGTTCGGCCACGAAGGCGAGGATGGCGTCGGTGTCGATCGGCGCCTTCAGCACCACGAATGCCTTGGGGACCTCGCCGGTCTCCTCGTCGGGGCTCGGGATCACCGCGGCATCCGCCACCGACGGGTGCGAGAGGAGCACGGCCTCCAGCTCGGCCGGGGCGATCTGATACGCGTTGTGCTTGATCAGCTCCTTCACGCGGTCGACGATGTAGAAGTAGCCGTCGGCGTCCACGTACGCGACGTCGCCCGTGCGCAGCCAGCCGTCGGGCGTGATCGTCTCGGCGGTCGCGTCCGGCCGGCGCCAGTAGCCGCGCATCACGCTCGGCCCGCGCATCCAGAGTTCGCCGCGACCGCCCGCCGGCGCGTCGGCACCGGTCTCCGGATCCACCAGTCGCGCTTCCATCTGCGGCCAGCACACGCCCACCGAGCCGCTGCGCGAGAAGCCGAGCGCGTCGATGTTCGTGATCGACGCCCCCGCGAACTCCGTCATGCCGTAGCCCTGGTAGATGCGACAGCCCACGCGTCGTGCGCAAGCCTCCTCGACCTCCTGGCCGAGCGGGGCCGCGCCGCTCCCGATCGACTCGAGGCTGGAGAGGTCGTACTTGTCGACCAGCGGGTGCTTGGCGAGGCCCAGAACGATGGGTGGGACAAGCGGTGCGTACGTCACGCGATACTTCTGCACGCAGTCGAGGAACACCTCGAAATCCCAGCGCGCCATCGTCACGAGCTTCGCGGCGACGCGCAGCCCGAGCATCAGGATCAGCATCATTCCGTAGATGTGGAAGAAGGGCAGGGCGGCGAGGATGACGCTCTCGCTGACCTGCGGGCGCGTCGGCACCGCCTGGCAGAGCTGCGCGACGAGATTGCGGTGCGTGAGCATCACGCCCTTCGGCACGCCGCTGGTCCCGCTGGAGTAGGGCAGGGCGGCGAGATCCTCCGCCGGGTCGATGGTCACCGTCGGCACCGGGCCCGTCTCGCGCATGAGAGCGGCGTAGGGGGTTGCTCCGTCCCCTTCGCCCAGCACGATGATCTCCTCGACGGCCGTGCCGGCTGCGGCGGCCAGTGCCTGCGGGAGCAGCGGCCCGACGGTGAAGAGGAGCCGTGCGCCCGTCTCGGTGAGCTGGTGCGCCACCTCGTCCCGCGTGTAGAGCGGATTCATCGTGGTCACGATGCCGCCGACCAGATTGGCGCCGAGGAACACGCAGCCGTACTCCGGCACGTTCGGCGACAGGATCGCGAGGACATCGCCCTTGCGGAAGCCCCGGGCGGCCAGTGACGCCGCGAAGCGCTCGGTCTGCGCGACCACCTGGGCCGCCGTCAGCGTGCGGCCGCTCGGGCCATCGACGATCGCGGCGCGCTCGCCCTGGGTACGCAGTGCACCCAGCACGAACTGCGGCAGGGATTCCTCGGGAATGGTGATGGGGTCGCACGGACTGCGGTGGATCATGGCGGCGCACTCGCTGCGTGGGTGAGTGCGGCATGGTAGGGGGCGACTCCGCGCCGGACAATCGACGGCCATGCGGCGCTGCGGCATGCATCCGCACGGCGGCGGCGCTCGTACCACCGGAATCGTCGAGTTCCTCGATTCGCAGGAGTGCGCCATGCCCCGCTCGATTCCGTCACCGTCGGCCATGCTGCGTTGCGCTGCGCTCCTCGCCGCGTCCGCCATCGCCGTACCCGCGCTCGCCGCGCCATCCTGCACGCTCCGGTCGGGACCGTATCGCACGCCCGTCCTCGAGCTCTTCACCTCCGAGGGTTGCAGCAGCTGTCCCCCCGCGGACCGCTGGCTGTCGATGACCTTCGACGCCGCGCGTCCCCGGACGAACGCCGTTCCGCTCGCCTTCCATGTCGACTACTGGGATCGCCTCGGCTGGCCCGACCGCTTCTCCGATCGCACCTACAGTCAGCGGCAGAGCGAGGTGGCGCGGCGGGCGCGATCCAGCACGGTGTACACGCCACAGTTCGTCTTCGATGGCGGCGATGCGGGTCCCGGTGGTATCGCCACGCAGCTCCCCGGGTTGGCGCGCAGCGCCGCGCAGCAGGCCCCCGCGAAAACGATCACCGCCGGGATCGTCCGCCAACCCGACGGCGCGCTGCGGATCACGGGGACGTCCGTACCCACCTCCACCGCCGGACCGGCAGCGGCAGGCGACACCTTCGTCGTGCTCTATCAGAACGCCCTCGTGTCGAAGGTCGCTGCCGGTGAGAACGCCGGCAGAACCCTGCGGCACGATTTCGTGGTCCGGCGGCTTGCCGGACCGTTCCCCGCCGACGCCTCCGGGCGCGCGGATTTCGATGTCCGCTGGGTGCCGCCCGCCGAATTTCGCGCCGACGATGCCGGCGTGGCGGTGTTCACCGAGGATCCGGTGACGGGTCGCACGCTGCAGGCGGTGGCCGGTCCGCTCTGCCCGGGGTGAACGCCCACCGGCATCCTCCGGAATGACCATGACGTCGCATCGGCACGCGGCGCGGTGTACGCTCGCAGCACCGCGCACGCCCTCGGGCCCTTCCCGCGCGGCCACCCGCGAGGAGAGGAACGCCCGATGCCCTACGCCATCCAGACGCTCGACAAGCCCGGCGCGCAGGATCTCCGTGCCCGGACGCGTCCTGCCCATCTCGAGTACCTGGTCAGACATCAGCATCTCCTGCTGGCGGCCGGTGCACTGATCGAGGACGACGGTACCGGCGGCAGCGGCGGCATCCTGCTCGTCGACACCGATGACCGCGCGGTGGCGGAGCGCTTCATCGCCGAGGATCCGTTCACGCTGGCCGGCCTCTTCCAGAAAGTCACGGTGACACGCTGGCGCAAGGCGTTCTTCGACGGCAAGTGCCTCGTCTGATCCGATGATCGCGGCGCGAAGTGCCGTGGCGGTGACGCGTGAGCCGGACCCACCCACCCGCAGGGACGAGATCCTCGACCCATGAAGTCGACGCCATCGACTGATCGGGACGCCAGCCTCACGCGTCCGGGGAATCGTGTGGCATTCGCCGTCGCACCGTGGATGGTGCTCGGGCTGTCACTGGTCCTCACGCTGTGCGCGTGGTGGTTCGTCAGCGTGGAGGGTTCGCAGGACGAAGAGCGGCATTTCGATGCGGTCGCCGCGGACATCGCCCAGCGCGCGAATGCCCGCTTCCTCGCGACCGAACAGGCGGTGCGCGCCGCCGCGAGCTTCGTTTCCACCAGCGAGGAGGTGACGGCGGCCGACTGGGAGCGCTTCGTCCGCGGTCTCACGCTGCCGGAGACCACGTTCGTGGGTGCCCGCGGTATCGGGTTCGTCCAGCGCGTGCCGGCCGGGGACCTGCCCGCCCACCTGGCGGAGATGCGGCGGGTCAAACCTGGCTACACGATCTGGCCGGCAGGCGCCTCGTCCGACCACTTCCCGATCGTGTATCTGTGTCACCTCGATGACATCAGACCCAACAGCCCCTTCGGATTCGACTCCGCCGCCGACGTGTCACGTCGCGAGGCGATCGATCGGGCCTTGGCGACGGCCAAGCTCGCCTATTCCCGCGTCGTCACCAATCGACCCGGAGGCGGGGAGGAAGCGAAGGCGCTCGTCCCGTCGGGGCCCGCGTTCCTGCTCTACGCCCCCGCATGGACACCGTCGGCGTCCGGGCCGGATGTCCCGGTCTCCGGCCTGGCGATGGCGCGCGTCGATATCGAGGCGCTGCTCGCGAGTGCGCTGCCGTCCGATGCCGCTGCGGCCATCACCCTGACCACGGTCGACGCCGACGGACGCACCGTCGCCGTCGACACGCACCCCGGTCAGGCGCGGCTCGCCAGGGTCGCGCACCGCGATGTCGCCGTCACCCGCGGCGGCGTCGATTTCTCGCTGCGGATCGCCGCGCTGCCGTCGTTCGGGACCGACGGTGCCGGGGACGTGATCCTGTGGATCCCGATCGTGGGCAGCCTGGCGTCCTTCGCGCTGTTCGGCGTCGTCCTGGTGCTCGACCGGCAACGCCGCAGCGAGGTGGCGGACCTCACGGCGGCAGTGGACGAGCACGAGCGCCGCTTCCGCGACATGGCCGATACCGCGCCGTTCACGGTCTGGCTCGCCGACACGACGATGTGGATCACCTATCTCAATCCCGCCTGGTCCGACAGCACCGGGCTTCCGGCCGGTCAGCCGACGCGCGCAAGCTTCGATGGTGCGTTGCACCCCGAGGACAGGCCGCTGCTGGATCGCACCGCCCGGGAGGCCCTCGCGACGCTGGCCGACTTCACCGTCCAGCATCGCATCCGCCACGTGGACGGCGAATGGCACTGGCACCTCACGCGCGGCCGGGCGATCCGCGACCGCGACGGGAAGCCCGTGGGGTTCATGGGCATGTCCCTCGACATCCAGGAGATCAAGCAGGCCGAGGCCGAGCGCGAGGCGAACCTGTCGCTGATGCAGGACCTCGTCGACGCGATCCCGACGCCGATCGCGGTGAAGGACGGCAACCTCCGCTTCATATACCTCAACACCGCCGCCAGCGAGATGTTCGGCCGGACACCCGACGAGGTGCTCGGGCTGGACGACTTCGCGCTGTTTCCCGAGGAGGACGCCCATCGCTTCCGTGAACGGGACCAGGCCGTCCTCGCCTCGGGTGAGGCCATGCGCTACGACGTGACCTATGCGCCCATCCGCGGCACGCGGGTGGTGAAAGGGCTGGGCATGAAGGTCCCGCTACGGCGTCCGGACGGCAGCGTCTATCTGGTGATCTCCGCCATCGACATGACCGAGCGCTACGAGGCCGAGCAGGCCGCCGAGCGCGAGCGTGCGTTCCTCGATGCCATCATCGACGCCATGCCGCAGCCCGTGTTCGTGAAAGACGACCAGCATCGGTGGGTCCGGGTCAACCAGGCGTTCGCCGACATCGCCGGTCGATCGAAGGAGGCGATGATCGGCCGCTGCGACGGCGATTTCCTCTCGCCCGAGGACGCGTCGGCGGCCTACGCGGAGGACGACGAGGTCCTCGACACCGGCGAGCCCCTGAGGCGGGAGATCTGCTCGCGGCGTCCGGGTGGCGGCGGTGGCTGGATCCTGCTGCGGAAGGCCCTGGTGAATCGCGACGACGGCCAGCGGTTCGTCGTCGGGACGCAAGCCCCCATCGACGATCTCAAGGCCGCGCAGGAGCGTTCGGAGAACGGCGAGCGGCTGCTCTCCCAGATCATCGACGCGCTCCCGATCATCTTCGTCGCCAAGGACCTCAACGGTCGCGTGGTGCTCGCGAACGATGCCTTTCTCTCGTTCCACGGATTCAAGCGCGAGCAGGTCGTCGGACACACCGACATCGAGCTGTTCGGCCCCGATCTCGGTGGCTGGTATCGCACGCAGGACAGGGCCATGCTGGAAGGTGGCGATCCCCTCACGTTCGAAGAATCCGTCACGGGCGCCGACGGCAGCGGTCACTGGGTCATCAAGAGCAAGCGGATCGTCGATACGCCGGCCACGGGGAAACTGGTGCTCGTCACGGTGCAGGACATCACCGGGCGGCGGACGGCCGAGGCCTTCCTGGATGCCGTGCTCCAGTCGATCCCCGTGCCCATCGTCGTGAAGGATCGCCACCACCGCGTTGTCCAGGCGAACCGGGAGATCCTCGAGTTCTTCGGGCGCAAGCGCGATGATTTCGTCGGCCGGACCGACGAGGACCTCTTCGAACCCGCGACCGCCGCGCAGAATCGTGCCGAGGACGACACGCTGTTCGCGACGCACGGCGAGAGTTCCATCGAGCAGCGCTACGACATCGCGGGCTCCCGCAGCGCGTGGATCATCAAGCGAAAGCGCGCCTTCTCGATGCCCTCCGGCGACCAGTTCGTCGTGGTGTCGTTCATCGATATCACGGAGCGCCGCGGGACCGAACTCGAGCTGCAGCGCAGCCGCGCGTTCCTCGATGCGCTGATTGGCGCGATGCCGCTGGGCGTGTGCGTCAAGGACGACGCCGGTGTCTGGGTGCTCGCGAACGAAGCCCTGCGCTGCATGTCCCCCAGGCCGGTGCAGTCGATGCTGGGGCGCCGCAACACCGATATCTTCGGCGAGGAGACAGGCTGGCGGTACGACGCCGAGGATGCCGAGGCGATAAAGAACGGCGTGCCGGTCGTGATCGAGGAGTACACGTCGCCGACCAACGTCGCCCCGTGGATCATGAAGACGAAGACGCCGGTGATCATGCCCGACGGCAGCCGCTATCTCGTGGTCACCGTCACCGACATCACCGCACCCAAGCGCGCCGGCGAGACGGCCGAGCGCGCCCGCCACTTCCTCGACGAGATCGTCGACGCGGTGCCGGTGCCGGTGTACGTGCGTGACGCCGGCCACCGCATCGTCGTCACGAACCAGGCTGCCGTGCGGCTCCACCGGCGTCCGAAGCTCGAGTTGATCGGCGCGTCGCTTGCCGATCTGCACGGCGAGTGGCCCGAGGCCGGAGCGCACCTCGTCCAGGCCACGGGCGAGTCGCGGGTGACCGAGGTCCTGGTGCCGTATCCCGATGGCCGCGAACTCTGGACGATGCGCAGCGAGGTGGTCACGCGCCTCGCCGACGGCAGCGAGTACGTGATCAGCGTCGACGTCGACATCTCCGAGCGACGAGAGGCGGAGCTCGCGCTGCGCGAGACCAGCCGGCGGCTGCAGGTCCTGAACGAGATCTCCCGCGTGATGACGGCGGGCGCGGCGATCGAGCGGGTCCGCCAGGTCGCCGTGCAGGAGCTGTCGATCCTCCTGGGTGATCAGGTCGTCGCGCTCTGCTCGATCGCGGAGGACGGCGTCCTGACCCCGCTGGCCTACGTGGCGCCAGGCGTCCGCGCGGACGCAGCGGACGTCGTGAGGGAGCAGCGTCTGGCCGGTCCGACCGTCGCGGCCTTGCGTGCCGGCGAGACCGTCAGGGTGGACGACGCGTCAACGGATCCGCTTGGCGCCGGACAACAGTTGATGGTCGGCGATGCCCCCGTCGCAGCCTACCTCGATGTACCCATCCGGGTGGGCGGCTCCGGCGGCGTCTTCGCGGTGCTGTGCGTGGCCGCCACCGCGCCCCGCAGGTGGACCGATCAGGAAGCTGCCGTCGTCGAGGAGGTATCCAAGACCCTGGCCGTCGCCGAGATCAACGCGCTGACCGATGCCGAGCGACGCCGCGTCGAGGCCGAGCTGCGCGATCGCGAGAACCTGCTGCGCACGACGGTGTGGGCGGCCGACCTCGATGTCTGGTCTTGGGATCTCCGGACCGACAAGATCCAGCTTTCGCCGAGCGGGGTCTCGCAGTACGGGCAGTCGGGCCATCCTCTCGAATTCGACGTCGCGTCGTTCATGAAGTACGTGCACCCCGAGGACCGGGAGCGCGTCGATCGGACGGTCCGCTCCGCGCTGATCTCCAGTGCCGATCACTATGAGATCGAGTACCGCCTCCGGCACGCGGAAGGGCACTACGTCGACACCCTCGTCCGCGCGCACATCAGCCGCAATTCGCACGGGGTGGCCGTCAAGGTCATGGGCGGGAGCATCGACGTCACCGAATACCGCGCCGCGCAGGAGGCGCTGCGGCGCCACCGGGACGACCTCGAGCGCCTCGTGGCCGATCGGACGCGGGAACTCACGCAGGCCAAGGAGGCGGCCGAGCGCGCGAACCAGGCGAAGTCGGAGTTCTTGTCGAACATGTCGCACGAGCTGCGCACGCCGATGCACGCCATCCTGTCGTTCTCGCGACTGGGCATCGATCGCGGGCACGGGGGGCAGGGTTCCGTCGACCGTCTCACGCAGTACCTGGAGCGCATCCACCAGAGCGGCAACCGCCTGCTCATCCTGCTGAACGACCTCCTCGATCTCTCGAAGCTCGAGGCCGGCAAGATGCACTACGAGTTCGACACCCACGAGCTGCCCGATATCGCCGGCACCGTCGTGGCGGAACTGGCGGCACTCGCCCGGGAGAAGGGCGTGCGGATCGTTGTCGAGGATTGCGGATCCGCACCGCATCCCTGGTGCGATGCCGCGCGCGTCGCGCAGGTCGTGCGCAATCTCCTGTCCAACGCGATCAAGTTCACACCCACCGGGCGCAGCGTGCGGATCATGATCGACGCCGACGTGCTCGATGGCGGGCCGGCCGCGCGGCTCCAGGTCATCGACGAAGGCGTCGGCATCCCGCCCAACGAACTGGAAACCGTCTTCGACAAGTTCGTCCAGAGCAGCAAGACCAAGAGCGGCGCCGGCGGGACGGGCCTGGGCCTCGCGATCTGCCACGAGATCGTCCAGCAGCACGGCGGCCGGCTCTGGGCGCTGAACAATCCGGACGGCGGCGCCTGCTTCACTCTCCTGCTGGGCACGTGCGCCTCCGCACCCGCCTCGACACCCTCGTCCACGGTCTGAACATCCCGCGGGGCTGCGTGCCATCGCCGCGCGGGGCTCCGGTATCCTCGGCCCGATGCTTCCCGTGACACGGCGTTCCACGCTCTTCCTTCTCGCCGCTGCCGGCTTCGTGTCCGGTGCCTCCATGCGCGCGACCGACCCGCTGCTGCCGACCCTGGGCCACGACTTCGGTGCCCGCATCGCCGACGTCGCGATCGTCCTCACCGCCTTCACGTTCGCGTACGGCCTGTTCCAGCCGATCCACGGCGTCGTGGGCGACCGGTTCGGGAAGCTGCGCGTGGTGTCCATCGCGATGCTCTTCGCCGCCGTCGCCGCCGCAGCCAGCGCCTTCTCCGTGGGTCTCGGCGGGCTCACGCTCTTCCGATTCCTGACCGGCATGGCGTCGGGCGCGGTGATCCCGCTCTCGCTCGCGTTCATCGGTGACCGCTTTGCATACGAGGGCCGGCAGGCGCGGCTCGGGCGCTTCATCGCCGGCACGTTGCTGGGCCAGAGCATGGGCCCGTTGATCGGCGGCCTGCTGTCAGACCTGTTCGGCTGGCGGGCCGCCTTCATCGCGTTGGGCGGTGCGTTCCTGGTCGTGGGCGTGCTGCTCGGCCGGGAGGCCCTGCAGGACGACGATCGCGGCAGCGGCGTCTTCTCGGCGCCGTGGCAGCGCTATGGCGAAATGCTCCGGTCCGCGCGCGCCCGCGCCGTCCTCGCCACCGTCGGGATCGAGGGCTTCCTCTTCTTCGGCGCATTCGGCTTCGTGGGCGCCTATCTCAAGCAGCGCTTCGGTCTGTCGGACAGTCTCACCGGCCTCGTCGTGGCGGGCTTCGGCATCGGCGGCGTGGCGTACAGCGTGATGGTCGCGCGGCTGGTGCGGCGTCTGGGCGAGGCCGGGCTCGTGCGGGCCGGCGGCGCCACGCTGCTCGCCTGCTTCCTCGGCATCGCGCTGATGCCGGGATGGTTCGCCACGGCGCCCTTCGTCGTGCTGCTGGGCTTCGGTTTCTACATGCTGCACAACACGCTGCAGGTGCGCGCCACCGAAATCGCCCCCGCGGCGCGCGGCGCCGGCGTGTCGTTCTTCGCGTTCTGCCTCTTCCTCGGCCAGGCGGTCGGCGTCACCGCGTTCGGGGCGCTCATGGACCGCTTCGGGTATCCCGGGCCGTTCGTCGCGGCCGGGCTCGGACTGGCGCTGCTGGCGATCGGCTTCCGTCGGTTCCTGCGCGCGCACCCGATGGGGGTCAAGGCGGCGTAGATTCGGACGTGGGTCGGGCTTCAGCCCGACGCGGCGAGGACATGGGCACATCGGCGAATCCTCGAACCCGGGCGTCGGCCTGAAGGCCGATCGATGCGAATCGAGCCTGTCCCGACCGCGGCTGGCGCCACGCCCCGGCGCTGTGCGAGCATACGCGGCTACTTCCGTCCTCCGGTGCCACCATGCAAGACGCCACGCCAGCCGCCATCACCGCCGACTCGCAGGTCGCCCGCATCTTCGAATGGCGGCGCGGGTTCAACACGATCCACCTGATCGACCTCGGCATCGAACTGGGACTCTTCAAGGCATTGGTCGAGACCCCTGGCGCCACCGCCGATGCGCTGGCTGCCAAGCTGTCGCTGCACGCCCCCTACGTCCGGACGTGGCTCTGGACGGCCCACGGCCTCTCGCTGGTCGACGCCGACGATGCCGGCGGCTTCCGCCTCGCGCCCTACATGGACCAGATCCTCGCCAGCCCGACGCATCCCCGCTATCTCGGCGGCTACGTCCAGCTCGGCACCCAGGTGGCGGCCGATGACTTCGCCCGCTGCGTCGATGCGTTCCGTACCGGGCAGGTCGCGCCGTTCCAGGGTCGCGGCGAAGCGTTTGCGCGGCTCATCGCCCAATCGACATGGGGCCTGCAGATCGCGACTGCCAAGAAGCTGTTGCCCTCGCTTGCGGGCATGCAGGCCGCGCTGGAGGCCGGCGGTTCGGTGCTGGAAGTGGGCTGCGGCACGGCGAACTTCCTCGTGCAGGTGGTGAAGGCGTATCCGAAGGCAAGCGCGGTGGGTGTCGACATCGACGAGGACAGTCTCGCCGTCGCACGCGGTCGCGTGGCCGAGGCCGGCTTCGGTGATCGCATCAGGCTGGTCGCCGGTGACATCGGGCAGGTGGTGCCCGCGGGCAGCGTCGACGCCGCCGTGATGATCGAGGTGCTGCATGAGATCTCGCCCGCCATCCGACACGCCGTGGTGAAGGCCGCGGCTGGCGCGCTCAAGCCGGGCGGCTGGATGCTGATCGTCGACGAGACGTACCCCTCGACGCTGGCCGAGAGCCGGCAGCCCGAGTTCCGTTTCCCGCTGCAGACCGGCATCGAGGAACTCACGTGGGGCAACGTGCTGCCCACCCGCGAGGAGCAGGAGCGTCTGTTGCGCGACGCCGGTTTCACGGGCGAGATCCAGCGGTCGCTGATCGGCGAGGGTTTCACCGTCCTCGCGGCGCAGCGCTGAGATGTCCGTCGACGCGCGCCCACCGGAGTCCCCATGAGCAAGCTGTACGACGAGGTGGTCCTCGACCACATCCGCAACGCGCGCAACTACCGCGTGATGGAGGGCGATCACCGCACCGGCGAAGCCGTGAATCCGCTCTGCGGCGATACGTTCACGGTGTTCGTCCGCGTGACCGACGACATCGTCGACGAGGTGAGCTTCCAGTGCGAGTGCTGCGGCATCTCGATGGCCTCGGCGTCGATCATGACCGAGTGGGTGCGCGGCCGGCGCGTGGCCGATGCGCTCGCCGTGAAATCGACCTTCCTCGCCGCCGCGCGCGCGCGGGCCGTGTCGGCCGCGGACGATGCACCGCCGGATCACGAGGCCGTCCTGCGCGTCGTGGCCGCCACGCCGAATCGCGAAGGTTGCGCGACGCTCGCGTGGACCGCGCTGGAAAACGCCCTCGCCGACCCTGACACCCCGCCGACTCCATGACCATGCGCCGCGTCCACGCACTGCTCTGCCTCGCCGTCTCGCTCTGCCTCGCGGTGGTCGCGCCTGCCGGGGCCGCGCCGGAGAAGGCGAGTGTGCGCATCGCCGTCGGCGGCAAGGCGACGCTCTACTACCTGCCGCTCACGCTCGCCGAGCGCCTGGGTTACTTCCGTGACGAGGGCCTCGAAGTCGAGGTCGTGGATTTCCCCGGCGGTGCGAAGGCCCTGCAGGCGGTGGTCGGTGGCAGTGCCGACATCGTGTCGGGCGGGTTCGAGCACACGATCCAGATGCAGGCGAAGGGCCAGAAGATGCAGGCCTTCGTGCTGCAGGGCAACGCTGCGCTCGCGCTGGGGCTGGTGAAGGGCCGCATCGATGCGTACCAGGGCCCGAAGGATCTCGCCGGCCGGAAGATCGGCGTGACGGCGCCCGGGTCGAGCACGCACACGCTGCTCAATCACCTGCTCGCGTCGGCCCAGTTGAAGCCGGGCGACGTGTCGGTCGTCGGCGTCGGCACCGGCGCCACTGCCGTGGCGGCAGCGCGCAGCGGACAGATCGACGCCATCGTGAACGTCGAACCGTCGATCGTGATGCTCGAGCGGGCGGGAGACATCCGCATCGCGCACGAGACGTTCAGCGAAGCGGGTTCGCGCCTCGTGTACGGCGGCGTGCTGCCGTCCGCATGCCTGTACGCGAAGATCGATTTCGTGCGCGCGAATCCGCGCACCGTGCAGGCGCTGACCAACGCGATGGTGCGGGCGCTGCGCTGGCTGCAGGCGGCATCGAACGACGACGTCCTGAAGACGATCCCGCCCGAGTACGCGTTGGGCGACCGGGCCGCCTACATCGCGGCACTCACGCGGCTGCGTGGCGTCTATTCGAAGGATGGCGTGATCCCGCCCGCGGGTGCCGAACTGTCGCTGAAGATCACCGCCGAGGACGATCCGTCGGTGCGCGGGGCGAACATCGCGATCGACCAGATCTACACGAACGCCTTCACCCGGAAGGTGCCGGCCCGGTGAACGGCGCGATGGTCTCGGGGTCGGACCGGATCACCGCCGCGGAGGGCGCCATGGACGAAACCGGGAATGACACGCTGCAGGTCGATGCCGGTCGCCGCCGCGCGATCCTGCGGATCGCCGCCGGTATCGCGGGCCTCGCGTCGGCCGCACCCCGCGCGCATGCCGCACCGGAGAAGCCGCGCCTCACACTCGCTGTCGGCGGGAAGGCGACGCTGTACTACCTGCCGCTCACGCTCGCCGATCGGATGGGCCATTTCCGTGACGAAGGGCTCGACCCCGAGATCGTCGATTTCCCCGGCGGCGCGAAGGCGCTGCAGTCGCTGATCGGCGGCAGTTCGGACGTCGTGTCCGGCGCGTACGAACACACCATCACGATGCAGACGCTCGCGCAGAAGGTGCAGGCGTTCGTGCTGCAGGGGATGAATCCCGGTCTCGAACTGGGCATCGTCCGCGCCCGTGCGGCTGCGTACTCGTGGCCGAAGGATCTCAAGGGCATGCGGATCGGCGTGTCGGCGCCGGGGTCCAGCACGCACATGCTGGTGAATCATCTGCTCGCCTCCGTTGGCCTCACCCCCGATGACGTCTCGATCGTCGGCGTGGGCACGGGCGCCGGCGCCGTGGCTGCGGTGCGGAGTGGCCAGCTCGACGCGCTGTCGTCCGTCGAACCCGTGATGAGCCTGCTCGAGAAGAGCGGCGATCTCAAGATCGTGCACGAGACGATCACCGACGACGGCACGCGCAGGATCTTCGGTGGCACCATGCCAGCGGCGACGTTGTACGCGAAGCAGGCGTTCATCCAGGCGAATCCGAACACCATCCAGGCGCTCGCGAATGCGATGGTGCGCACGCTGCAGTGGCTCGCGGCGGCGAGCACCGAGGACGTCCTGAAGGCA
>VYME01000216.1_pt1 | contig 23332 bp, 22 predicted proteins | sample 5115281 | NCBI WGS metagenome assembly VYME01 (sample SAMN12291780, study PRJNA351875) | freshwater metagenome | isolation source: freshwater lake | place: USA: Michigan, Wintergreen Lake | collected 2013-08-08
GCAGCTCGCCCGCTGATCCGGTTCGGGGCCGCTACGGCTCCGCGCGCACGACGCGCAGGTACGCGCGCCACGGGCCGACGTCGTCGGCGAGCCGCCGCGCCATCACCCGCGCGATCTGCGTCACGTGCGTCAGGTCGTGCGCGACCCACGTCGCCAGGTGCTGGCTGAGCGTGACGACGCCGAACTCCGGATGGCGGCCGCGCCGTTCGAGGTCGTTGGGCCGCAGCTGCAGCGCCGCCAGTTCGGCGAGGCTCTGCGCGCGGCCGGCGGTGAACTCCGCCAGCAGCTGCGGCGTGGTGCGCTCTGCCTGCCGCTGTTGTGCGAAGCGGTCGAACGGCGGGAACGCCAGCGCGTCGCCGTGCTGCAGCAGATGGCGCACACGCGGCAGCCAGTCGCTGCGTTCGGCCTCGATCAGGTGGCCGAGCACGTCGCGCGCGTTCCACGTGTCCGGGCCTTCGTTGCAGCGCAGCCACGGTTCGGGCAGCTCGCCGAGCCACGCGGTCAGCATGGCGGGGGTGCGCTGCAGCAGGGCAGTGCCTTCGGCGAGGTCGAACGTCATCGCCAGAGGGTAGGCGCTGCGCCGTTCACGCTGCCAGGGCCAGGATCCACGGCAGGATGCTGATCGCGATCGACACGAGGTTGGCGACCAGCGACACCGCGAAGACCTTCGCCATGGCGTGGCGCAGATCGGGCCGCAGCGTGTTCGACGCCCGCACGACGAGCCACAGCACCTGGAACTCGACCAGCACGACGCAGCCTTCGAGGCACGCGACCGTGCGCCACGCCGGGTAGGCGGTCGGCGACAGGCTGTTCACGAGGAGGAAGAACGTGATCCACGACAGCGCGTTCAGCTTCACCAGCATCGAGGTCGGCCGCTCGATGGAGGTGATCCGCCGCAGCAACCGCGAGCCGACGCGGATCTCGGCGAACATGGCCACGGCCGCGACCAGCCACAAGTCTGGCGTCGTGTGCGAGAACGCGACTGGGTTGGCGAGTGCTGGCAGGTTGGCGACGTCGAGCATCGGGGGAGAGCGGCGATGCTACGGGAACTCGCGCAGCGGTGGGGGTGTGCGCTCGCCCTGGCGGAGATTTCGCGCGCATCGAACGAGTTCGCGGTTGCCAGCCAGCGCTGCTGATGACGACGGCGGGCCGGGGCGGCGAAGAACGCGGTTGACGCTGCGTTCGCGAGTGCGTGAACTCGCGCGCATGCTCCGCCTCGCGATCGTGCTGCCGCTGTGGATGCTGGCCTTGGGAAGCTGCGCGAACGTTCCTGAGCCTGAGTCCACCTCGGTGCCGGCTGTCGCGCAAGCAGTCCCGGCGACGATGCCGGACCTGCGCGCGCAACCCGTCGACTTCGAAGTGCCTTCGGTGTGCACGACGACGAACGGCATGTGCCACTCGCTCGGGCTGAAGGTCCCCGAGGGGATCGGTCTCGACCTCGCGAAGACATGCGCCTTGCTCGCGCAGCGCCTGCAGCTCGGCAGCGGCAGTGGGTTCACGTTGTGGAACGGCGACTCGTTCCAAGACTTCGCGAAGATGGGGCTCGATGGCGATTGGCGTTGGGACGCGACGGTGTGCCCGACCTTCCAGGGCACGCCGTTCCCCCAGCTGCTCGGGACCATCACGGCCCACGTCGACGGCGTGCGCTGGGACTTGCCGGCGGTGAAGTTCCTGCCGACGGGCTCGGGGCTCGGTCTGCTCCACGATGCGGACTTCGCGAAGGCCCAGCGACGCGCCCACGTTGGAGGTGACGACGATCCTTCGTGGTCGGTCGAGCCCGTACTGGTCTATGCGCGACCCACGGATCCAATCCGCCGCGCAGGCATGCAGTGGCCGGACGAGTCGCAAGGCCCGATCTACCGTCCGTCGTGGTGGCTGCATCCCTACCTGTTGATGTTCGTCGACGCGGCGACCGGGTGTGTCTGGATCGAACGCGAACCCTGCTGACAGCGAGGCCGGTCCTCGGCCGGTCGCTCGCCGACCGTGGCACTGCGCGAGTCGCTTCCAGCAGGCGTTGGCGGCGAAGACGGTGGTTGACGCTGCGTTCGCGAGTGCGTGAACTCGCGCGCATGCTCCGCTGCGCGATCGTGCCGACGCTGTTGACGCTGGTCCTGGGAAGCTGCGCGAACGTTCCTGAGCCTGAGTCCACCTCGGTGCCCACCGTTGGACAAGCTGTGCCGGCGACGATGCCGGATCTGCGCGCGCAACCCGTCGATTGCGAAGTGCCGTCGGTGTGCACGACGACGAACGGCGATTGCCGTTCGCTCCGCATCGTGGCGAATGCGGAAGGACGCCAGGACGTCGCGTCGGCATGCAAATGGCTCGCGGAACGCATGCAGCTCGGCGACGGCAGTGGCTTCGCGCTGATGTCGGCGGAGTCCGTTCTCTACCTGTCGGAGCAGGGAGACAAGGACGGATTGCGATGGGCGGCAACGGTGTGCGCGAGCTTCCGCGGCACGCTGGTGCCACAACGGAATGGGACCTTGTCGAGTCACACCACCGGCCTGGAATGGGACGTGCCGGCGGTGTCCTTCACGCCGATGACGTCCGGACTCGGTGTCGTCTACGACGCGGCCTACGCGAAAGCGAAGTTCCGTGCGAACACTCTGGGGCCTGAGGATCCCGAAGCGCTGGCCGTGCCGATCCTCGTGTATGCACGGCCGAACGATCTGGGCCGGCGGCAGCACCTGCAATGGCCGGACGAGTCGGCAGGACCTGTGTACCGGCCATCCTGGGCGATGTACTGGCATGGGCACGTGTTCGTCGATGCCGGTTTGGGACTCATGTGGGTCGCGGAACACCACTGAGCCGCGCGTCCTGCTGCCGAGGGCTGCCGCTCGCCGATGGCCTCAGCGCCTGCCGGGCCCGTTGTCGCGCGACGGCTGCGGCCCGAGCTTGCCGCCGGTGACCCACTCGTAGAACCCCAACGCCTGTGGGCCCAGCACCAGATCCGCCGCCAGCGTGATCGGCGTCAGCGCCGCGCGCGCCAGCAGGCTGCCGTCGAACCACGTCGGTTGGTAGGAACGCTGCCACTGCACTTCGCGCAGCTGCAGGTGCCACGCCGACGACTGCGTGAAGCCGCGTTCGCTCGGATGCAGTTCGGCCAGCAGCCACAGGCGGTCGAGGCGCACGCGCACGTAGCTCGTGCGGCCCTCGTGCGCGAGGCGGGCCAGCAGAGACGCGCGGCGCAGCAACGGCAGGCGTTGGTCGAGCGGCCCATCGCGGTAGAGCTCGGCGGCGGGCTCGGCTTCGTGCGGCGCCAGCAGCGTCCGGTGGTCGGTGCCGACCAGCGTGTAGGCCACGAGCTCGGTGGGCGCCGAAGTGCCGGCGAGCCAGCGCGGCTCGAGGCGGTGGATGCGCCGCGCGGCGTCGCGCAGCAGTTCGGGCATCGGCGGGGCGCTGGTGGCCGCGGCGAACGCAGCTTGTGCTGGAGTGGGAGCGAGTGCGTCGAGCGTGGTGCGTGGCAGTTGCGAAGGGTCCACGCGCTGGACCGCGGCCTCGCGATCGACGTCGCCGTGCAGCACGACGCGGGCCTCGTCGCGATCGATCTCGCGGTTCACGAACTGGCGCACGGCGGCGATCGAGACCTCGCGCAGCGTGACGAAGTCGACGCCGTCGAGCAGCGTGGTGGCGATGTCGGTGCCTTCGCCCCGGCGGGCCACGAGGCACCAGTCGCCGTTCGGCCCGTGCCAGAAGACGCCGTGCTGCAGCGTCGGCACCGACGCGCGCACTTCGCCGTCGAACGCGACCGTGCTCTCGCCGAGCGGCGTCATGATCGGTGTCGGACCGGGCCAGGCGTAGTCGCGCCACAACGCGTTCGTGAGGCAACTGGGCAGCACGGTCAGCAGCGCCAGCGTGGCGAGGCGCGGGATGCCGCCGGTGGTCAGGAGGGGAACGGCTGGCACGCCGAGGTCCGTGGCTCGGGGGGACGGGTCAACGGATCTGCACTTCGAACGGCTGGCCATCGGTCGGGATCTCCGCCCAGCCCTTGTGGTCGCCGCCTTCGCGGTAGGCGAAGACGAAGCGCTGGCTGCGCGGTAGCCGCATGCGGAACCAACCCTTGCTGTCGGTCGTGGCGTCTGCGGTTCGGCGCACGGCGGGTGGCCCGCCGCGTTCGACTCCGTAGAGCGTGGTCGAGGCCGCTCCCTGGCCATTGCGGTCGACGACGCGGCCCACGACCAGCACGAGGCCGTGTTCCTTTGCATCCAGATCCACTGCCGTGGCCGCGGCGGCGAACGGCCCGTCGCGCCGCATCGCATCGACGCCAAACACGTCGAGGGCGGTCACCGGGCGATCCGTCCACAGGGTGTAGCGGCCGTCGCTGCCCGTGGTCGCGGTGACGAAGCCGCCGCCCTGCAGCTGCGCCCGCAACGGGGTGTCGGCGAGTGGGCCAGTCGTCCCGAGCACGCGTCCCTGCAGCGCGAAGAAGCGACTGCCGTCGAGGTCCACGTCGATGGTCTGGTCCTTGCCGTTCGCCAGCGGACCTTGCACCACGTGCTGCCAGCCGAGCGGATCGACGCGCAGTTCCTTCAGCTCCTGGCCGAGGCGAACGGCGAAGCTGCCGTCGTCCTCGGTCGTCACGTTGGTGATGGTTCCACCGACCACGCCGCGGCACAGCACGTCGACCTTGCCAGCGCCGCGGCCGTCCGGAGTCCGGATGCGACCGCGCAACGTCGTGTGCGGGACGCCGACGAACGAGACCTCGACGTCGCGGGCATGGCCCTCGGTCAGGGGCACGTCGCGCACGACTCCCTCGAGTTGCACCCGCAGTCGCAGGAGCGGTCCGGCGGCGAGCACGTCGAACCGGCCGTCGGCACCGGTCAGCAGCTGCTTGTGCCAGTCCGGCGTTTTCGCGGTCACCAGCACGACGGCGCCGGGGACGGGTTTGCCGTCGAAGCCGAGCACGAGGCCGTTGGCTTCCTGGGCTGTGGCGAGGGTGAGGACGAGCAGTGTCGCGACGAGGCGCGCCAACACCCTTCCGATCGACGTGGTCGTGAGCCCCATGGGGAACGATGGTAGCGAGCGCGTGGTCGCCGTCGAGGCAGTGCGCGCGAAGGGCGACGTGCGCGTCAGTCGAAGAACCAAAGCAACACGTCGCCCGGATCTGCGGCCAGCAGCACGAAGGCGCCCGCCCAGACGGCGCAGCCTACGGCCGCGCGACCCAACGCGCGCCAAGGCTGACGATGGTCGCGCAGCACGCGTGCGACCTGCACCACGACCATCGCCAAGGAACCTGGCAGCAGGCCAAGCAGCAGCACGGACGTCAGGTTCAACCATGCCGTGCTTGCAACGCCCTTCGGATCGTCCATCGAAGGGCGCGGGGGATGGCCGAGGTGCCACCAGGCCCCAAACCACAGGCCGTAGAGCGCAGCGCACACGAGCAACGGGTAGAGCGCCGTCGCGGTCGCCAGCCAGTCGAGCCAGCGCTTGCGCGCGGGCCCGTCGTCAGCAGCGTTCGTCGTGTTGCTTGCCATGGCGCGAACGCGCTCGCTCGGCGATCAGCCCTCGTACTTGAACGACAGGCTGACGCGCGCGCGGAAGGCGACGACCTTGCCGTTCTCGACCTTGCAGTCGAGCTTGCCGACTTCGGCGACGCGCAGGTCGCGCAGCGTCTTCGCCGCGGTCTCGATCGCGGTCTTCGCCGCGTCCTCCCACGAGACGCTGCTGGTGCCGATGATCTCCGTGACGCGGTAGACGCCGCTGCTGCTGCTCGTGCTCTTCTTCGCCATGTGGTGCTCCTTCGGGGAGTGCGAGGCGCGGCGAAAGCCGGGCCTCTCGAGCGGCGGAGCATAGGCGAGCACGCGGGCCATGGCACGCGACGGGTTCGTGGCGAACGCGTGCGAGACGCGAACATCGAGCGAACGGGGGGCGCGGGACACGGCCGCGCGCGGCGTGGTCGTGTGGGCGCGCGAACCGACGTAGCATGCGCGCATGCTGCTCGTCCTGCGTGCGTGGCTCGTCGTGCTGTTCGCTGCGTTCGTGTTGCCGGCGCAGTCGCCGAAGGACGACGACGTGGTGCGCGTGTTCGTGTTCGCTGGCCAATCGAACATGGTCGGCGCCGACTCGCGGATCGCCGACACAGCACAGTTCCCGCCGTTCGCCGATGCCGCGCAGGAGCTGCCGGCCGTGCGGTTCTGCTACGTCGTCGGCCGCGAGGACAAGCTGCGCTCGGCGGGCTTCGTGCCGCTGCGGCCGATCGCGGGCATGGTGGGCCCCGAGCTGACGTTCGCGCGCGAACTGCTGCGCCACGGCGCCGGGCCGCTGGCGATCGTCAAGGTCGCCGCCGGCGGCACGTCGCTGGCCACCGACTGGAACCCGGACCAACCCGCCGGCTTCGAGCTGTATCCGCTGGCGTTGGCGACGGTGCGCGAGGCGTTGGCCGAGCTCGATCGCCAGCAGGTGCGCTGGCGGCTCGAAGGCGTCGTCTGGCATCAGGGCGAGAACGACATGTTCGGCGAGGCGTCCCGCCGCGACTACGAGAAGAACCTCGGGCGCTTCGTCACCTGCTGGCGTCGCGATCTGCAGGCGCCGCAGCTGCGCTTCTTCGTCGGCGAACTGTGCACGAAGACGATCTGGGGCATGGACCATCGCCGCGAGATGCACGCGATCGAACGGGCGCAGCGCGCGGTCGCCGACGCCGATCCGTTCGTCGACTACGTGCCGACGTCGCACATCGCCGTCGAGATCGGCGGCGAGGCGGGCCTGCACTACCACTACGGCACGCTCGGCCAGCTCGAGCACGGCGTCGAGCATGCGCACGCCTACCTGCGCACGCTCGGCGTGGAGCCGCACGAGAAGCGCACGGCGAAGCCGTCGATGCATCCGACGAATCCGTCGATCGACCTCTACGTGCTGGCCGGTCATCGCAACATGGAAGGGGAACGCGCCTTCGCCACCCAACTCGCCGCGATGCCGGCGGCGCGCGAGCTGCTGGAGGACCAGGCCGACATCCCGTTCGCCTATGCGCTCGGCGGTGGCGTGTGGCGTTCCGACGACTTCGAGACGCTCGGCCCGGCGGGGCCGTACGGCACGTTCGGACCCGAGCTGAGCTTCGGCCGCGCCCTCGGGCGCGCGTCGCATCCGCCGTTCGCGCTGGCGAAGTTCACGCACAGCGGCGCGCAGCTCGTCGACTTCACCGAGAAGGGCAGCGAGGCGGTGACGCGCAACCTGTATCCGGCGTGGCTCGCCTTCGTGCGCGAGTCGATCGCCGCCCTCGAAGCGAAGGGCCACAAGGTGCGGCTCGCTGGCGTCGTCTACCACCTGGCCGAGAACGACATGGCGTGGCGGCCGTACCGGCAGAAGGCGGTGGCGCACCTGCGCGCGTGGATCGAGGCCTCGCGGCGCGACCTGGCGCTGCCGCAGCTGCGTTGGTTCGTCAGCCAGCAGACGCCGCCGAACGACCGCGATCTCGCCAAGGTCGACGTCACCGCCGAACTGCGCGCGCTGGCCGCGGCGGACGGCCACGTGGTGCACGTCGACGCATCGCAACCGCCGCCGCAAGCGGCGAAGCTGGTGTTCGACACCGCGGGCGTCGTGTGGCTCGGCGAACGGCTCGCCGAAGCCGTGCAGAAGCACCGCACGCCGTGACGCGCGGGCGCATCCTCCCGAGACCCGAGGCAGTGCTTGGCACGCGACGCGTCGCTGCGGCACGACGCGCCGCGAGAACTTCGCGACAGGCTGGCCGCTCTGCGCCGCCGCGGAGTAGGGCTGGCAACGCCGCCCGTTCCGGTCGGCACCACGAGGCAACCCATGAACCCGCGTCTCCCGTCCGTCCTGTTCGTTCTCTCCCTCGCCGGAGTCCTCGTCGCGCAGGAGACACCGGCGCCGACTGCTCCGAGCGCGCCGAACCCGAAGACGCCGCAGCACGAACGTCTCGCCGCGTTCGTCGGTGCGTGGCGCACCGAGACGAAGATGGCGGCGATGCCCGGCGTGCCGGGCATGGAGAAGGAGACCGAGATGGTCGGCGTCGAGCACGCCGGACTGGTCTGCAACGGCCTGTGGCTGCAGGTGCAGGGCGAAGGCACGTGCCAAGGCCAAGCGTGTTCGGGCCTGTGGCTGCTCGGCTACGACCCGATCGCCAAGGCCTACCAGTGCCTCGCGGCGTCCAGCATGGAGCCTGCGCCGTTCTGCCTCGAAGGGCGCTTCGACGAGGCGAAGAAGGTCTGGCACTTCGTCGGCGACACGCCTTCGGGGCGGCTGCGCAGCGAACTCGTGTTCGAGAGCGCGGACCGTTCGGTCGAGACCGGCTTCGTGCAGGGGGCCGACGGCAAGGAGGTGCAGTGCATGCAGATCGTGCGCACGCGGTTGCATGGCCTCGTCGCCAAGGACGCGCTGGTCGAGCGCGCGATCGCGAAGCCGGAGAAGGAGAGCAAGCTGCCGAAGCCGCTGGCGGCGCTGCATGCCGATTGCGGCACGTGGGACGCGGCCTTCCTGATGACGATGCCGGGCGCCGAGCCGATGTCGGCGAAGTGCCGCGAGGTCGTGGCACCGGTCTGCGGCGACACCTGGACCTGGTCGACGTTCACCGGCGACCTGATGGGCGGGCCGTTCGAAGGCCATGCACTGACCGGCTACGACGGCAAGAACGACAAGGTCGTGAGCTTCTGGATCGACAGTGCGAACGGGGCGTGGATGCGCACCGACGGCAGCTACGACGCGGCGAGCAAGACGTTCGCGATGACCGGCACGAGCTACGACGAGGCGGGCAAGCGCCAGGCGGTGTCGTCGACGGCGACGGCGACCGGTGTGGACGCGCGCACGCTGCGCATGGTGTTCGGCGCGGGCGACCGCCAGCACGTGATGACGATCGAGTATCGGCGTGCTTTGAAGTGAGCGGCGCCCTGGGGGCGTTCCGGAGGGAGCGGGAGTGGCCGCGATCGGCTATGGTGCGCGCCTCACTCGTCTCGCCGGGGAACTCGATGCGCACCCTTTCGCCTCTCTTCCTGTGTTCTCTCGCCGCGGCGCAGACGACGTGGATCGTCGACGACAGTGGCGGCCCCGGTGTGCACTTCACGTCGCTGCCGGCGGCGGTCGCGGCGGCGGCGACTGGCGACACGCTGCTGGTCGCGGCGGGGACCTACCAGGCGTTCCACGTCGCCAACAAGGCGCTGACGATCCTGGGTGCCGGGGCGACAGGGCCGACGGCGACCTTGATCGCGTCGCCGGTGACCGGTGTCTCGCAGGGCAATGCGGCAGTGCTGGTGGCAACGCCGCCAGCCGGCACGACGTTCCGTATGGCGGGGCTCGGCATCACGCCGTCGGCTCCGTTGTCGACGCACACGGTCCAGCTCGCGTTGGTCGGAGGCGGTGGGAGCGGCAACGTCGTGCTCACCGACGTCGAGTGTCGAGGCGGCGCCTTGGGTGTCGCCGGCTTGTCGGTCGACGGGATCGAAGTGCATGCTTCCCGTTGCTTGTTCTTCGCCGGAACGTCCTTGTTGGGAGGTGCCGGCGCCTCGGTCGTGGGCAATGGGGTCTTGGTCGCCGACGCCAGTTGGTTTCGGGGTGGAACTGGCACTCAATCCGGCTTGGTGTACCTGGCGTTCGGTGGTAGCGGCCTGTCCGTGATGGGCGCGCGAGCGTGGCTGTTTCGTTCGCGACTGGAGGGTGGGCACGCAGTCAACACGACGGGCCTGGGGCCGACGGGGGCTGGGGCCGCGTTGTTCTGCGATGGCAATGCGGTCGCGAGGGTGTACGGATCGGCGGGTGATGCCATCGTCGGGGGCTCGGCGACTTCGACCAGTTGGAACCCCGGCGCTGGAGGCCCTGGGATCGTGTGTCAGTCTGGCGGCAGCATCACCATTTGCGGTCCTGTCACTCTGATGGGGGGGACCGCTTCGCCCGGGTCGGCCGGCCCGGCGTCCAGTGGTCCGGGTCCGGTCGTCAGCTTGCCGTCGCGTCCCGTCACGTCCTTGCAGGGCACGTCCACGTCCGCGAGTGGCATCGACTTCGATGGTGGCCAACCCGTGACGTTGTTGCTGCAAGGCGCACCGGGGCAGTTGGCGATCCTGTTCCTGAGCACGATGTCGAAGTTGCTGGAGCTGCCGGGAGTCAGCGACGATCCACTGCTGGTGGATCCGACGGCGTTGGTCGTGTTCGGCGGCGCGCTGAGCGGCAACGGGGACTACTCCTTCACCTTCACGCCGGCCGTGCAGGCGCCGATCCTGCTCGACGTGCCGCTGCACTTCCAAGGCTGCGTGTTCGATGCCGCGAGCGGACTGTGGCTCGCCAGCAACGCCGAGATCCGCCGCATCCGCTGACCGGCTGCTTCAGTCTTCGCGCGTCGGATCGAGCACGCGGCCGAGGAACAGCACCGCACCGCTCTTCGTGTCGCGGATCAGGTAGACGAACGGCCGGTCGGCGCGGAACACCGGCTTGAACGGCACCATCTCGACCAAGCGCGGCACGGCCGCCCCGGGCGCCATCACCACGGCCGTCGCCGCTGCGGCCTCGGTGCCTTCTTCGCTGACCTCGACGAACGCCTGGTGCACGGCTTCGCCGACGAACAGCTTCTGGTCGACGTCGGTGGCGCCGTTCATGCCTTCGAACTGCGCGCCGCCATCCGCCGTCGGCCGCGTGAACGCGCGCGCCATGCCGAGCGTGCGCAGCGGCGCGCCGAGCTGCACCTGCGAGCGTTGGCGCCAGCGCGGCAGAGCGGTGTCGACTTCGCGGCGCTCGAGGTGAGAGAGCCAGTCGTTCAGGCGTTCGGGGCTGAGCAGCGACTCGAGCACGGAGAGGCGGTCGTGGCGGCGCGGCAGCAGCACGACCATCGCCAGGTCGACGCCCTTGTAGGGCAGCTCGACGATCTGGAAGCCGTCGTCGTCGGGGTAGGTCGGCACCGGGTTCTTGCCGTTGGCGGGCACCTTGGCCGGCGTCGCGAAGTACTCGCCGGTCCCGGTGAACGCGGCATACGGCACGTCGTCGTGCCAACCATCGTGCATCAGGCGCACGGTCTTCGTGTCGCCGGACCGGCCGGTGAACACCGCGTCCGTCGTCTGGCTCGTTTGGAACGGCACCTTCCAGGCGCCGCGGAACCACACGGCATTGGTCAGCACGAGCCGCGTGTCGGCGGTGATGCCGCCCGGCGGGATCAGGTCGCGGATGCGCTGCTGGGTGCGCCCGGCGACCCAGTCGTTGATCGTCGTGCGCGCACCTTCGGGGCTGCCATGGAAGTCGACCAGGTTGGCGCCGCCGGTGCCGTAGTGGCGGTCGAGGGCTCCGAGGAAGTCCGGCAGCAGCGGGGTGCTCCGTTCGCACCACAGCGCGTTGGCGGCGGTGAGCTCGTAGCAGTCGGCGGTGGCCAGTTGCGTGTTCAGCTCCATCGCCGTCGCCTCGGCCCGTTCGCCGGCGGCGCGTGCGTCCTTGTACTTGCTGGCCTGCATGGCCGCTTCGGCGTCGGCATTGTGCTTCGCCAACTGCTCGCGCAGCGCCGCGATCCGCGCCCGCGTCGTCGGCGACGCGGCGCCGCTGCCGTTCGCGAGCCGCTGCTGCAAGGCGGCGAACGAGGCGTGCACGGCGGCGAGCGGGCCGTCGGGAACGTGCAGCACCGTGCGCATGCCGGTCGCCGTTTCGCCGCGCGCGCCTTCGGCGGTCATCGCCAGCGCGGTGGCGACCGACCACGGCGACCAGCACAGGTTGGCATCGGGGGCGGCGGCGGCGAGCTGGCGGTAGACGGCGATGCCGAGGCCGTTGGTGGCGGTGCTCGCGAGCTGGGTCGGGTCTTGGGGCACGGTGAGGACGGCGACGAGCAGCGAGCTGAGGATGGTGGTCATGAGCGCCTTGGGCGAGGGCGGCGCGAACGCAGGATCTCGACGGCGATTCCCGAAAGTCCGTGCGACCTTGCAAGCGGCTCCACGTGCTCCGATCGTGGCCCAGGTGGTGGCCGCCGCTCTCATGGTCGCCTGCGCACCGATGGCCTCGAAGAAGCTGCTCGTCCAGAGCCCGACCAGCGTGGCACGGCATGAGGATGGGGTCGTCCTCGACGGCGTCCTCGTGCCCTGGGCGGAGATCCGCGCCGTCGGCATGCTGACTTGCGCGCCTTGGCCAGGTGTCGACCCCGACTACGTCGTCATCCAGACGCGCGCGGGCCGCCATCACTGGATCGAAGGGATGGGGTGGTCGGAACTGGCGGAGTGGAACACCCGCAACTGGAACGCCGAGTCGGTGGCCCGGCTGACGAGTTGGTGGGTGCAGACGTTGTCGGGGTTGCCCGAGCCACCGACCACGTTGCCGTTCGGGGAAGTCGCGGTCTTCGGCAAGGTGCAATGGCCGGCGCAGGATCGGGGCAGGCCCATGTACGCCGAGCGTGCCCGGCGATTGCTGGGGCTGCTGCCGTGGGACCGCGAGTTGGTCGCGCTGCTGGCGTGAGGCGGTGCCGTCAGCCGTGCATCCCGCGGAACGCGCGGGTCGCTGCGAGCATCGGCTGGTGGTTCAGGAACAGCACCAGGTCGCGCACGGTCGTGATGTTGCCGTAAAACGGGTTCGCCTCGGGTTGCTCGAGGCTGCGGCCGCAACGATCGGCGACGTCGAGGACCTCGAAGTCGAGGTCGTCCGCGTCGAGCAGGTCGCACAGCCGGTCGTCCGCTCGGATCGGCTTGCCGGCTGCCGTCAGGATCTCGTAGGTCGCGCGCAGGATCCACGTGTCGACGGTGCGCCGTTCGAAGGCGCGGGCGAAGTGGCAGATCGTCGCGTTCGTCCGCGGGGACTCTTCGGTCGGCCTCGGGTGACCGACGATGCGAGAGCAGACGAACAGCGTGAACGCCCAGAGCAGCACGACGCCAATCGACTCCCAGCTCGCCTGGCGCACGATGTGGATCACCAACGCCATTGGGAGGCCGACCAACAGGGTGGTCCCAAGGATGGTGACCAGGGCCTGCGCTACGGGGCCCGCAGCGGGCGGCTCGGGCATCAGCCGTGACGGAACACGCGGCGGAGTGCTACGCATGGTGGCAGTGTATCGGGCCCTGGAAGCGAGCGACGAGGTCGGAGGCTCCTGGTCGGCTTCGTGGTGCCTGCTCGCGGTGTTCCGCTGCCGACGTCACGGCCGGTTCGCCTCGCGGTTGCCGAGCCAGCTGCCGATGCGCGCCGTGTCGGACTCAAGGCGGATGCTGCAGTCGACGAGGTCCGGCAATCCGACGATGCCTTGCGCGACGAACAGCACGCCGAGCAGGCGGATGCCGACGAAGACCCAGTCGTGGCGATGCATGGAGTTCATGGAATGGAGCGGCGGGTTCTGCTGCGAGCCATCAGGTCGGACTCGTTCTTCGCTGGTGGCGGGCCATAGGGAGGCGCTGTCCTGCGCAGTGGGGCGCGGTCGGCGTGGCGATCGAAGCTGGGACCCGCTGCAACCGTGGCTTCGCTATCGTTCGCAGGATGGCCGCCGCTCCACGTGACACCGCCGCAGCCGAAGGACTTTGGTTGCCGCTGGCGAGTGCCTTCACTCCGCGCATGCTGGCGGGAGTCGCGGCGATGCAGGACGGCTTGCAGCGAGCCGGCTTCACGGTCCTGGCCGAGACGCTCGGCCTCCGCGAGCTGCCGGTCTCGCTGCTGCGCGTGAAGACACCGCACGCGTCCATCGAAGCCGCCGAGCAGTGGCTGCTGCGCCAGCTGCAGCCGCACACGGAGGAGGCCTGGGCGGAAGACGTGTCCTGCTGCCTGTCCCAGCGATGGCGGGACTACTACCTGATGTCCGGGGCCGACGAGGAGATCGAAGCGCTCGCGCAGAGGATCGGCGCGGCGCCGTCGACGTCGTTCGTGCTGGGCCGCGTGCGCGTCGGCGACGATCGGCACTACGAGTTCGAAGGGGCCCCGCGGGTCGCTTCGTCGCAGCGGCATCTCCACTGCTTCGCGCGAACGGCGCTCGAGGTCGTTCGCTTCCTGCCGGGCGTGCGTGCGCTGGGGCCCGAGCCGGTCGGCGATCCGCGGCGGTGGCTTGCGATCGAAGTCGCCCACGAAGCTCGGCAGATCGCCGAGCTCGAGGCCTGCGGTCAGGGGATCGACGCCCTCGGCTTCGCGACGTGTCGCTACACGTGGCGCGACGGCGGCTCGGTCCTGCTGGCCATCGACGCGGGGGACGCGATGTGGGACGAACTGGAGGTGCAGATCGCCGCGCGCTTGCCGAAGGCGCCGGCAGCCCAACCCGCGTGGCTGCGTCCGTACACGCCGTGGTCGTGGGAGCCCGGCGGCTACATCGATATCCATCGCCAGCCAGCACCCGACGGTTGGCTGCTGCGCGCGTGGCTCGAGCGGCAGCTCGGCATGCCCGTCGTGCACGCGGGGCAGCCGCTTGGGCAAGCGGTGGCGATCTCGGTGCCGTCGGCGCAGGTGGCGCGGGCGCTCGAACTGCTGGCGAGAAGGCCCGCGACCATCGGGCCAGACGACGTCGCGGGCATGTTCGTGCCGAAGCAGTACCGCTGAGCGGCGTCGTGCTTCGAGGCGCGAGCTAGGGCGTTTCGCATCGCGTCGGCAGGATCAGCAATGCCCACAGCGAGCAGCTGCCGCACGTCGCCACCAGCACCGCGTAGGCCAGCATCATCGAGACGAACGTGAGCGATGCGTCGATCTCCGGCCAGCTGGCGTCGACGAGCGTCCAGCCGACCAGCATCGCCCACACGAACAGGCCGGCGAAGCTGGCGGTGCCGAACAGCCACCAGCACCACGCAGGCGCTTCGGCAGTGGCTTCGGCGGGCGTGCGCGATGGCAGTGGCGTGTGCATGGGGCCTCGGTCGTCGTCGGCGCACGAGCTACGTCGCGAGGACTCCTTCCTCGCGCGCTGCGCGGCCGCAGCTCGTCGCCTTCTTCGTCGGTGTCGTGCCCACGATAGCGTCGGCGATTCGGCGTGGGGGCGGGCGCTCGAGCGGGCTCGCCGTTCCCGGCTCACGGCGCACGCTGGCAGGCGACCACGTCGTGACGTTCGTGCCTCGCAGCCGTTCGCTTCGCGGTCGCTTCATCCCTCGCCGCGTCGAACTCCGAGCGCACCCCGCAGCGCCTCCAGGTACCTGCCGGAGCCGGTCGAGCCGGCCTCGCTGCAATCGGTTCCGCGGCTGGAGACAAAACCCCTTCACTGGCAACATAAGTGCAGGCATTATGTCCCTATGCCGGAACGAGCCTTCGAACGGGAATCCGCGGTGTTCCGTCAGCATGGCGGCGGCCTGCGCATGGCCGAGGCGCTGCGCCTGGGCATCGATCGCAAGACCCTCTACGCCATGCGTGACGCCGGCATCGTGGAGTCGCTCTCACGCGGGGTCTACCGGCTGGCGGACCTCGGTCCGCTGGCGTTTCCAGACCTCGTCACCGTCGCCAAGCGTGTCCCGAAGGGCGTGCTCTGCCTCATCTCGGCGCTCTCGTTCCACGAGCTGACGACGCAGGTGCCGCACACCATCGACGTGGCGCTCGAGCGCGGCGCCACGAAGCCTCGGCTGGACTACCCGCCGACGAGGTTCTTCTGGTTCTCGGGGGCGGCGTTCCACGACGGCATCGAGCTGCAGCGACTCGACGGGACACCTGTCCGCATCTACGACCCGGAGAAGACCCTCGTCGACTGCTTTCGCTATCGCAACCGGATCGGGCTGGACGTCGTGGTGGAGGCCTTGCGCCTGTGGCGTGCGCGTCGACGCAGGAAGCTCGACGTGCTCTTGAAGTTCGCGCGCATGCGACACGTCGAGCGCGTGATGCGCCCCTACCTCGAAGCCTTGCAGTGACCGCCAGGAACCTCGCAGCCTCGGTACATGCCCGCCTGCAGAACCTGGCGCGCGCCACGAATCGCCCGTTCCAGGAACTGCTGCAGTACTTCGCGATGGAGCGGTTCCTGTACCGGCTGTCGACGACGCCGCACCGGTCGCGGTTCGTACTCAAGGGGGCGCTGATGCTGCATGTGTGGGATGCCCCGCTGGCGCGCGCGACCAAGGACGTCGACTTCCTCGGCCGGCTCGAGAACTCGCTCGAGAATCTGGGGCGGGTGGTCCGCGAAGCGTGCGCGGCCGAGGTCGAGCCCGACGGCATGGTCTTCGCCCCGGAGTTGGTCATGGTCGAGCCGTGGTCGATTCACCGTCCGCGGCTTGGAACCCCGAGCGCCCGCCGCAGCGTCTCCAGGTCCTTGTCGGCGCCGGTCAGGTAGGTGATGTCCTCGGTGACCTCGTTCTCGGTGTTGGCGAGGGCCACGGCGAACGTTCGTTCGGTGGCCGCGGCGATGCGACCGACCGCGGCGGCGATCCGCTCGACCTCCGCGAACCACTCGTGGTCTGCCTCCGGGACGTCTGGCAGCTCGTGGTACACGCCGAGCCCCCAATCGGGCAGATCGTCTGGCTGCATGGTGCTGTCGCGCGGAGCGAGCTCGTCGAGCACGCAGGTCGCGCGCGACCAAGGCTGCGAGGCGACGAAGTGATCGAGGTCGCGACGGATTCGCTCGGCGACGTCGTGCAGGTCGGAGCCTTCGACGCAGAAGAGCAGCACGCAGCGTGGCATGGTCTGCGATGAAACCACCGACGACGATCCTGGGCGAGCGCCGCGCGATCAGTTCACGACCGTGTCGGTGACCACGTTCGACAGCCGCACCCTGCCCAAGGACGACAGCCACAGCGCCTGCGCGTGCAGCGTCACACCGACCAGCGCCGGCGTGTTCGGCACCAGCCAGCTCACGGACCCGAGGCCCGCTGGCTGCGGGATCACCAGCGCTGGCAGCGGCGCCTGCGGCACGATGCCGAGCGTGCCGAACGGCGGCACCGGGATCGACGTGCGCGTCAGCGACAGCCACGGCACCACGACGTCGGTGCTGCCCGGGACGGCGAAACGCGCGTAGGCGTCGAGCTGCCAGAGGCGGCCGGGCTGCAGCAGGAACGGCGCGTGCAGCTGGTGGGCGCGGTTGGTGAAGAGGCCTTGCGCACCGAACAGGTCGAGGTCGCCGTCGTCGTCGGCATCGCCGAGTGCGAGCGCGCGACTGCCGAGCGGTGTGGGCGCGAGGCGCAGCAGCGTCTCGTCGAGGAAGTGGCCGGTGCCGTCGTTGACGCACAGGCGGTTGCGACCGAGTTGCTGCTGCAACGGCCAGTAGACGTTGCCGAAGACGAGGTCGATGTCGCCGTCGCCGTCGACGTCGCCTGCGACCGCGGCACTGGTGTCGTCGTTGTCGATCGGCAAGCGCAGCAGCGTGTCGTCGGCGAACCAGCCGGTGCCGTCGTTGACGTAGAGGCGGTTCTGGCCGGTGCCGCCGGTGACGAGATCGAGGTCGAGGTCGCCGTCGACGTCGGCAAGCGCCACTGCGCGCGCACTGGCGGCCCACGACACCGGCAGGCGCAGAGCCGTCACGTCGGTGAACGTGCCGGCACCGTCGTTGAGCCAGAGGGCTTGCTGCCCGTACCAGGCGAACGAGAAGGCGAGATCGAGGTCGCCGTCGCCGTCGACGTCGCCGGCAGCGACGCTCGTCGTCGCCAGGGTCGTCGCTGGCGTCTGCGTCGCCGTCACGTCGACGAAGACGCCGTTCGTGTTGCGCAGCAGGCGATGGTGGCCAGCACCCGCAGTGACCACGTCGCGATCGCCGTCGCCGTCGACGTCGACCAGCACCACCGCCTCGCTGTCCACCAGGCCGGGCGGCAGATGGGTTGCACTGACATCGGTGAAGGTGCCGGTCCCGTCGTTGCGCCACAGCCGGGCCGGGCCGAGGCAAGCGAGAAGCAGGTCGGCATCGCCGTCGCCGTCGACGTCGCCGAAAGCCGCCGCGCGCACGCGGTCGGTGTTCGCCGGCAGCTGGCTCGCCGTCACTTCGGTGAAGTTGCCGGTGCCGTCGTTGCGGAACAGCAGGTTCGGCTTGTTGTCGGCGGTACCGAGGAAGCAGTCGAGGTCGCCGTCGCCGTCGAGGTCGGCGAGGGCCGGCGCGTACCCTTCCGCCGCGGACAGCGGCCGCGCCGTGCCGTCGTGGAACACGCCGTTGCCGGCGTTGAGCCAGAGCTGCAGCGTCTGCACCCACGCGAAGGCGTCGACCGCGCTGGCCAGACAGACGTCGAGGTCGCCGTCCTGGTCGACGTCGGCGATCACCAGGCGCCCCGCGTCCCGGTGCTGCGGCACGTTGGCGCTCTGGTCCGAGAACGTGCCCTGGTCGTTGCGGTAGAAGCGGTCCGGACCGGCGTTGGCGAACAGCAGGTCGGCATCCCCGTCGCCGTCGGCGTCGAAGGCGGCGACCGCGGCGGTGGCGTCGTTGTCGGCCGGCAGCAGCGCCGTCGCATCGGTGAACACGCCACTGCCGTCGTTGCGGCACAGGCGGTCCTGGCCGGTGCAGCCGAACACGAGGTCGAGGTCGTTGTCGCCGTCGGCGTCGAGTGCGGCCACCGACGTGCAGAAGGTGTAGTTCGCCGGCAGCCGGCTCGACACGTCGGCGAACACGCCGTTGCCGAGGTTCTCCAGCAGGTGGTTGGTCCAGCCCGGTGCGATGAGATCCTGGTCGCCATCGCCATCGAGATCGGCCGCCACCACGCGCCCAGCCGTCCAACCGCCGATGCCGGCCAGCGCCAGCGCCGAGCCGTCGACGAACACGCCGCCCTGGTTGCGCCAGATGCGCAGCGGGAACGCGCCCACCTGCTGCGAGCAGGTGACGAGATCGCGGTCGCCGTCGCCGTCGAGGTCGACGGCGACGACGCGGACGTCGTTGGCCGTGTCGACCGGCAGTGCGGTCGCCGTCGCGTCGGTGAACGTGCCGCTGCCGTCGTTGCGGTAGAGCCGGTCCTGCTGGTTGTTGGCGCAGAAGAGGTCGAGGTCGCCGTCGCCGTCGCTGTCGAACAGCACGAGGTCCCGGCAGTTCTGCAGCAGCTGCGGCAGCCGTCCTGCCGTGGCGTCGGTGAAGCGGCCACTGCCGTCGCCGAGCAGCAGGCGGCACTGGCCGTCGGTGCCGACGGCGAGGTCGAGGTCGCCGTCGCCGTCGACGTCGCCGGCGCTCACTGCGTGCGCCAGTTCGGCGATGGCGGGGACGTGGGCCCGCGGCAGCTCCGCGAACTGCCACTGCGCGGCGAGCGGCAGCGCCGCGAGTGTGGTGACCGACAGCGTGGTGGTGAATTGGCGCATGGTGGTTCCGGGGTCGCGTTCAGCGGCGCAGCACGTCGCGCACGACGTTGGTGAGATGCAGCGTGCTGGCGGCCGACAGCTGCACGGCCTGCGCGTACACGGCGAGGCCGGCGAGCGACGGCGCGTTCGGCACCGCCCACGTCACCGCGGCGGAGCCGGCCGGCAGGGCCAAGACCATCGGCGGCAACGCTGCCATGGGATCGATGCCGAGCACGCCGAACGGCGGCACCGGGACCGCGATGCGCGTCGACGACAGCCACGGCCAGACGACGTCGCTGCTGCCGGGGCTGCCGCCGCGAACGTGCGCTTCCAGCGTCCATGGCCGGCCGGCGCGCAGCACGAACGGCGCGTCGAGTTGGCGCTGCAGGTTGGTCCACAGTGTGTCGGTCATCGGCTTGCCCAACAGGACGTCGGGATCGCCGTCGCGGTCGACGTCGGCGATGGCGACCGTGTGGGTCGTCGCGATCGTCGGCGGGGCCCACGCCGGGGTGACGTCGGTGAACACACCGCTGCCGTCGTTGCGCAGCACGCGGTCGTTCCCCGTCGGCGGCCCGAACAGGTCCACGTAGCCGCCGAGCACCAGATCGAGGTCGCCGTCGCCGTCCAGGTCGGCGGCGGCGGCCGACGGCGTCGTGTCGTTCGCCGCTGGCAGGCTCGTGCCGGTCACGTCGGTGAAGACCCCGCTGCCGTCGTTGCGGAAGAGCTGCTCCTGGCCATCGCCGGCGAACAGCAGGTCGAGGTCGAGATCGCCGTCGAAGTCGCCCAACAGCACCTGTGCCGTGCCGACCGTGGTGGCGAGTGGCGAGCCGCTCGTGGTGTCGGCGAACACGCCGTTGCCTTGGTTCGTCCAGATGCGAGCCGGCTGCAACCACATGCCGAGCACGAGGTCGAGGTCGCCGTCGGCGTCGAGGTCCCCCGCGGCGATCGTCCTCGCTGCTCCGCTCAACGGCGGCAGTCGCTGGCTCGTACGATCGACGAACTGCGTCCCGGTGTTCTCGAGGCAGAGTCGGATGCCGTCGCCGACACTGACGACGTCGATGTCGCCGTCCTGGTCGAAGTCGCCGGTGGTGATGGCGCCTGGCCACGACAGCGACGGCGGCGTCGTCGGCATCCACGCCGCGGACACGTCCTGGAACGTGCCGGAGCCGCTGTTGCGGTAGAGCCGGCACGGCATCGACGGTGTCGCAACCGAACCGGTCACGGTGACGAGCAGGTCGCGATCGGCGTCGCCGTCGACGTCGGCGAGAGCCAGGCCCTGCACGGACTGGTTGGCGCCCATCAGGTCGAACACCAGGTTTCGGCTGAAGCGGCCGCTGCCGTCGTTGCGGCCGGCCCAGGCCCGCCAAGCGTCGGCGATGACGAGGTCGACGTTCTCGTCGCCGTCGAGGTCGGCGAGCAGCGCGCGGTCGACCCCGGTGCTGCGCCACGGCACCTGCAACGCGATCGTGTCGGTGAACCGCGCGCTGCCGTCGTTGAGCACGAGGCGGCTCCACGTCGAGCCCTGGTTGCCGAACACGAGGTCGACGTCGCCGTCGCCGTCGACATCGCCGGCGGCGAGGCCGCGGCTCTCGTCCTCGTGCCACGGCATGCGCTGGGCCATGGTGTCGACGAACACGCCGCCGACGTTCCGGTAGAAGCGATCCGGGCCGACGTTGGCCGTGGCGAGGTCGAGGTCGCCGTCGCCGTCGAAGTCGCGCAGGACCAGGGCGTGCTCCAAGGCGGTGTCGACGGCCATCGCGGTCGTGGTCGCATCGAGGAACGTGCCGGTGCCCAGGTTGCGGTAGAGCCGGTTCTGCCCGCTGCGGGCGAGCACCAGGTCGACGTCGCCGTCGCCGTCGATGTCGCCGAACGCCGCCGCCCTGGCATCGATGCTGGCCGGCAGGCGCGTCGCGGTCACGTTCGCGAAGTGCCCCGTGCCGTCGTTCGCGTAGAGCTGGGTGGCGTCGCCGGTGACCACGAGGTCCTGATCGCCGTCGCCGTCGACGTCCGCGGCGGCGAGACCGGGGGCGTCGATGGGTTGGGCCGGGGCCGGCGGCATGCTGGCCGCGGAGTCGTCCACGAACGCGCCGGTGCCGTTGTTGCGGAACAGGCGGTGTCGTGCGGGGATCGCCCCGTGCTGGGCGAACACGAGGTCCTGGTCGCCGTCCCCGTCGACGTCGACGAACTGCAGCGCCGTGCTCGGGAAGTCCTGGTGCGGCAGATGGCTCTGGGTGGTGTCCTGGAACACGCCGGCGCCGACGTTGCGGTAGAGCCGGTTCCGGCCCTGGCCGCCGAGGTTGGCGAACGCGAGGTCGAGGTCGCCGTCGCCGTCGATGTCGGCCACGGCCACCGCCCGCGCTTCGTCGGCGCCCGGCGGCATGTGCGTCGCCGTCACGTCGGTGAACACGCCGCTGCCGTCGTTCTGCCACAGCCGGTTCGGGCCGCCGCGCACCGGCAGCACGAGGTCGAGGTCGCCGTCGTCGTCGACGTCGGCGAGCGCCAGTCTGCCGACGTTGCCGCGCCATGCGGGCAGATGGCGTCCGCACAACTCCGCGAACTGCTGCTGGGCGGGCAGTGCCGTGGTGGCGAGCAGCAGCAACGACACGGCATGGCACGGGCTTGGGCCTGGCTTTCGCATTCCTCTCCTTTGCGCAGTAGCGCCGACGCGTGGCTATCGGTCGGCCCGTTCGCGCGACTGAGATGGGGCACCGTCGGTAGGTGCGGGCAACCGCCCGGTGCGAAGGTCGCCAGCGAGCGCTTGACCGGCGGCGCGGCGTCGCTAAGTTTCCTGCCCTCGAACGGCCGAAAGCCGTCCGCGCGATCCTCGATAGCTCAGTTGGTAGAGCAGGTGACTGTTAATCACCGGGTCGTAGGTTCAAGTCCTACTCGAGGAGCCATCTCCCGCTGCGAAGCGGGCCACCCGCCTCGCGGCCTCGGCTGCGGGGCGGTTGCGTTTCGGGGCTGAGCGTCGGAAGTCGTGGCGGGGCGCGGGGTTACGGCGGTGGGGTGACGGCGCGGGCGCGGCGGTTCCAGGCGTCAACGCGGGACATTGCATGCGATCGGAGTCACAGTGCATGCGATCGGAGTCGCCGACGGCAAAGCACTGCCGCATCGGCGCGCCGAGTCGGATCGCCAACGGCCTGCTCGGCCATCGCGAGAGGAGCGTACCGGGCGCTCGTCTCCTTGCGCGGCACACTCACCGAAAGCGCCAGCCGCGGCCAGCGGTCAGACGCCCGCCGCCAAACATGACTCTGAGAGGCCGTATGCTGGATTTCTTCTCGGCCTCTCAGCGGATCGTCGTGACGACGACGCCGGTCGCCTTCAGGATCGACTGACTCAGGAAGCCAGCGACCTGCAAGCTGACCTGGACCCCCTCCAGCGCTGCCACGTTCGGAACTGCGAGCGACAACGATGTGCTGCCACCGGTCCCGACGATCCCGAGCCCGAACACACTGGTCGGGTGCCCGGCCGTGAACGTCGTGGTGTCGAACAGCCCTGGCAACTGCAATGGCACGATGCCGAGGCTCGCCGCGGTCACGAACCCTTCGTTCGGGGTGCCCAGCACCTGCCACACGATCGCGCCACCGGGCACCACGCTGGTCGGTCCGACGAGGCTTGGCTGCGCGCGCGGCGTCAGAGGATGGGGAGACGCGACCGCGACGACCGCACCGTCGAACTCGATCGCTCCCGGCAGACCCGTCAATGCAGCCGTCTGCGTCGCACCCGAGCGGTTTGCGACGACAACGCGACTCTGATCGGCTTCGAGGCTGCGCCCGCCGGGTGTGCCGGCCACCATGGTGCACTCGTCCACGACGACCCGTGCGTTCGCATAGCACGACAAGCTCGCGCTCGGCGCGAATGCTCCCAGAGGTGGGAACGCCACGCTGTTGCCGGCTTCGAACGTGCAACCCGAGAACGCGACGCGCCCGCCTGAGACCACTGCCCCGGAGCCGCCTCGGTTCGAGCCGAAGCCGTTGGACGTGCCCCGCGCGAGGACTCCATGCACGACGGCCGTCGTGTTGTCGAGCACGAGCCCGACACCCGGCGTTCCGATCGTGGGCGCCGGGCCGAGGCAGCGCACGTCGTTGAGCACGACGTTGCTGCACGACTGGAGCAGCAGGGCGTTGTTCATGCCTACGCCCATCACGAAGGGATTGGCGAATGCGTCGACCGTCAGGTGGGCGATGACGATTTGTTGGCCGAGCGGGAGGTTGCGCAGGCGCAGCGGCCCGGCGATCCTGACGCCCGGGGCAGTGCCGAGGATCCTCACGCCCTTGGCCGTGAATCGCTCGAACGGGGCGTAGTTGCCTGG
>VYME01000217.1_pt1:5000-23301 | contig 23301 bp, 22 predicted proteins | sample 5115281 | NCBI WGS metagenome assembly VYME01 (sample SAMN12291780, study PRJNA351875) | freshwater metagenome | isolation source: freshwater lake | place: USA: Michigan, Wintergreen Lake | collected 2013-08-08
AATCTCCTCTGCGTATGATTTCGTATTAGATCAAGCGTCTAAAGGGTATTCAGTGGATGCCTTGGCGCACAGAGGCGATGAAAGACGTGGTACGCTGCGATAAGCTCCGGGGAGGTGCGAACACCCTTTGATCCGGAGATTTCTGAATGGGGAAACCCACCTTCGAAACTGTTGATTTTAGTCCATCATTTCGGTGATGGCCTAAGGTCTTCAGTTTCAAAAGAAGGTATTTTAACCTGAATACATAGGGTTAAAAGGCAAACCTAGGGAAGTGAAACATCTCAGTACCTAGAGGAAAGGACATCAACCGAGACTCCGTTAGTAGTGGCGAGCGAACGCGGACTAGGCCAGTGGCGATTTGTAATAATGGGAAGTGTTTGGAAAGGCACGCCACAGCGGGTGACAGCCCCGTACCAGTAAAAAGCAAATCGTCCTCGAGTAGGGCGGGACACGTGAAATCCTGTCTGAACATGGGGGGCCCACCCTCCAAGCCTAAGTACTCCTGTGCGACCGATAGTGAACAAGTACCGTGAGGGAAAGGTGAAAAGCACCCCGACGAGGGGAGTGAAATAGTACCTGAAACTGGATACCTACAAGCAGTTAGAGCCTCTTTATGGGGTGATAGCGTACCTTTTGTATAATGGGCCAACGACTTAATGTAACGAGCAAGCTTAAACCGTTAGGTGTAGGCGTAGCGAAAGCGAGTCTGAATAGGGCGTCGAGTTCGTTGTATTAGACCCGAAACGCGTTGATCTACCTATGAGCAGAGTGAAGGTCATGTAACAGTGACTGGAGGCTCGAACCGTTGAATGTTGAAAAATTCTCGGATGACTTGTTGGTAGGGGTGAAAGGCCAATCAAAACGCGTGATAGCTGGTTCTCCGCGAAAACTATTTAGGTAGTGCCTCGTATGATTACTCCAGGGGGTAGAGCACTGGATGGGCTAGGGGTCCTCACCGGATTACCAAACCTAACCAAACTCCGAATACCTGGAAGTACAGTACGGGAGACAGACGGCGGGTGCTAACGTCCGTCGTCAAGAGGGAAACAACCCTGACCCGCAGCTAAGGTCCCCAAATAATGGCTAAGTTGGAAAGGATGTGGGTTTGCTTAGACAACCAGGATGTTGGCTTAGAAGCAGCCATCATTTAAAGAAAGCGTAACAGCTCACTGGTCAAGCGAACCTGCGCCGAAGATGTAACGGGGATTAAGCCATTTACCGAAGCTCGGGGTTTCATCTTTGATGAAGCGGTAGCGGAGCGTTCCGTAAGCCTGTGAAGGTGTCTGGTAATGGACACTGGAGGTATCGGAAGTGAGAATGTTGGCATGAGTAGCGATAAAGAGGGTGAGAGACCCTCTCGCCGAAAGACCAAGGGTTCCTGCGTAAAGCTAATCTGCGCAGGGTTAGCCGACCCCTAAGGCGAGGCCGAAAGGCGTAGTCGATGGGAACCACGTTAATATTCGTGGGCCAGCTGGTGGTGACGAACGCCGAAAGTTGTCAACTCTTATCGGATTGAGTTGGCAGCCTGGGAGTTCCAGGAAATAGCCCCAGCATTAGATCGTACCCGAAACCGACACAGGTGGTCAGGTAGAGCATACCAAGGCGCTTGAGAGAACTATGGTGAAGGAACTCGGCAAATTACTCCCGTAACTTCGGAAGAAGGGAGACTCTTTCTTGGGCAACCGAGGGAGAGTGGCACAGACCAGGGGGTTGCGACTGTTTATCAAAAACACAGGGCACTGCGAAGTCGCAAGACGACGTATAGTGTCTGACGCCTGCCCAGTGCCTGAAGGTTAAGAGGAGGGGTGCAAGCTCTGAATTGAAGCCCAGGTGAACGGCGGCCGTAACTATAACGGTCCTAAGGTAGCGAAATTCCTTGTCGGGTAAGTTCCGACCTGCACGAATGGCGTAACGACTTCCCCACTGTCTCCACCATAGACTCAGCGAAATTGAAATCTCCGTGAAGATGCGGAGTTCCCGCGGCCAGACGGAAAGACCCTGTGAACCTTTACTGCAGTTTTACAGTGGCGCTATCGAACGTATGTGTAGGATAGGTCGGAGGCTTTGAAGCCGGGGCGCCAGCCCTGGTGGAGCCACCCTTGAAATACGACCCTTATTTTCGGTGGCGTCTAACCGCGGTCCCTTATCGGGATCCGGGACCCTGTATGACGGGCAGTTTGACTGGGGCGGTCGCCTCCCAAAGTGTAACGGAGGCGCGCGATGGTAGGCTCAGACCGGTCGGAAATCGGTCGTTGAGTGCAATGGCATAAGCCTGCCTGACTGCGAGACTGACGAGTCGAGCAGAGACGAAAGTCGGCCATAGTGATCCGGTGATCCTGCGTGGTAGGGTCATCGCTCAACGGATAAAAGGTACTCCGGGGATAACAGGCTGATACCGCCCAAGAGTCCATATCGACGGCGGTGTTTGGCACCTCGATGTCGGCTCATCACATCCTGGGGCTGGAGCAGGTCCCAAGGGTATGGCTGTTCGCCATTTAAAGTGGTACGTGAGCTGGGTTCAGAACGTCGTGAGACAGTTTGGTCCCTATCTACCGTGGGTGTCGAGACTTGATAGGATTTGTCCCTAGTACGAGAGGACCGGGATGAACATACCTCTGGTGGACCAGTTGTCGTGCCAACGGCACAGCTGGGTAGCTAAGTATGGACTAGATAACCGCTGAAGGCATCTAAGCGGGAAACTAACCTAAAAACGAGGTCTCATTGAGAGCCGTGATAGACCATCACGTTGATAGGCCAGGTGTGGAAGACCCGCGAGGGTTGAAGCTGACTGGTACTAATCGCTCAATCGCTTGATCCTATGATCTCATACGCAGTGAAGACTGCGCCGTTCATAAGCACATAAATGTGCCAATCCAGACGATGTCAGACAATAAGATACGAGTGCATTCCGCCGACCTGGCGGCTATGCCGGGGGGTCCCCACCCGATCCCATCCCGAACTCGGTCGTTAAGTCCCCCAGGGCCGATGGTACTGCGTCTTAAGGCGCGGGAGAGTAGGTCGCTGCCGGGTCTGCCGAATGCACTTGGTATCTTATTCAAAACACCTTCCTTTCCAGACGATGTCAGATCAGACCTTCCTTTGCATGTTATATCTGTATACATGCGAACACCTTTGACGCGGGGTGGAGCAGCCCGGTAGCTCGTCAGGCTCATAACCTGAAGGTCGTAGGTTCAAATCCTGCCCCCGCACCCAAAATCTTCGAACCAGCCTCGCACATGCGGGGCTTTTTTGCTTTTTGAACGAACTGATGGTTGGATCTGGTGGCTGATTGTACTCGGTCTTTGGCTCTTTGTTGTCGTTCGAAATTTACAATATCATTTTCCACTGCGTCGATTAGTGTTTCGAAAATAGATTTGTATATTTTTGCTATCTTAGATATATGTGTCTGAGAATTTGAGGAGCATATCGAATGTCGCAGACATTTACAGTCGGTGAATTGAGGGCTTGTCTTTCTGTTTACAACGATGATTTTGAGCTCAAGTTTGATGGCGGCCTGAGTTTTTATCGGATTAAGACGCGCGGCCAAAACATTGCTGTGCTCGAATTCAATGAGGTTCAAGCAAGCCTTTCATCTCGCTTCAAGAAGAAGTTTCCTGAAGTAAAAGTCGCCTTTTGTGCGTTCGAGAGCGACGGTTCCTTCTTGCAAACTGTTAATGTTCCAGAATTGTAGTAATGCGCTGCGCGCGGTAGAGGATATTCCCCACTAGGGATGCACCGTCTTGAGCTTGTCAGCCAAGCCTTGGCTTGCGGTTGCAGATTGGCGCATCCGACGATGGATGTGCCCTCAGATTCCGCGCTTGTACCCACCGCCGCCACGAACGCCTCAGATCGGTTTTGGTGACCTTTATGTTCACCCAAAACCTTGTTTCAATTGTCTTTACTGATTCAGTTAAGTCAAGGGTCGCTTGGGCCGCCGCCCTTCCGGCTATGGCCAACACAAGTCGCTTCTGTCCTTTACATCATTGAATGAGCAGCGCGCTGTTACCATATGGGCATGTGTGGTCGATTGGAAACTATTGGGGCCAGCCGCATTCGGTACAGCGCGCCCGCCCGGCAGCATTACGGAAAGCGCGCGCCGAAGGGTTCATTCGGCAAGCGGGCCGCGTTCGCGACGAAGCTGATCGTATGGTAGGTTCCACAGAGCGCGAATATTTCCAATTGCTGCTCCTTGCTCCAGTCGCCTTCAAATTGCTCGCTGATATTGACGTCCATCTTGCCAAAAGTGCAGAGGCCATCCACAGCCTTTAAAAGGCACGCCTCTTCGGGCGACCAAATCGCGTCGTCGACCTGATCGCTGCGGGTCGCGGCAATTTGTGCCTCGGTGAGCTTAGCATGGGCACCAAATGCGCTGACATGAACGCCCCATTCGTATTCGCAATTCTTGTTGGCGGTCACGCGTAGAATGACAATTTCTCGAATGCGCAGAGGTAGCGGGCTTTCTTTGTCGAGCACATTGGGAAATGCTTGGCCTTTCCCGGGATCATAGACCATTTATTTTATCAGTTCAGCCAAGCTAAAGAGGATCGATCCCCTACCCTATTTCGCAAACGCCCTGCTTTACATACCTGAATTGACGTCCTCCCGCCTCACAGAACTCGGACCCTAGACCAGATGGCCAGCACGTTGAGGCCAACTCGTAACCTTTTAAGGAGAGATGCTTGACCTTTCTGCTTTGTCAGCGAGACATTTGTTCAGACATTGGTATACCAGGGCGACCTAGAGTCACTGGAACTTTATTATGCTTGACCCTGAAGTAAAGAAAAAGATCTCAGCGATGCCTGAAGCCTTTAGGAAGGCTTGGGAGATTGTGTCGCCCTACACAATGACTTCTCCGGAACGGGGTTTCGCATTGTGGCAAGCTATCGAACACATAATCGCTGCGAGAGTCCCCGGTTGTTTCGTTGAATGTGGTGTTTGGAGGGGGGGGTCAACAATGCTTATGGCGTTAGCCCTCGAACATTTTGGTGAGCCACAAAGGCAAATATTCATGTTTGATACATTTGCTGGGATGACGTCTCCAAGTCAGGAAGATAAGGATTTGTATGGCAGAAGCGCAAGCGATATGATTTCCGGCCGGTACGGGGCCGCAACCACAGAGGCCGTGAAGGCGAGAAGTAATTTATCAGAAGTCTTGAGTAATCTGGAAATAATCAGCTCTAGTCGCAAGTATGCTATAAAAATTGTTCCCGGTGATGTTAAGGACACTCTGCCGCGAACTCAGACTTTGAATATCGCTTTACTTCGGTTGGATACGGATTTTTATGAATCGACGCAGGCCGAACTAAAGATACTCTATCCTAAAGTGTCCAAGGGTGGTGTTGTGATCATTGATGATTATGGGCATTGGCAAGGTGCAAAGCGAGCGGTCGACGAGTACTTTGATGTAAAAGGCCCCGGAAAGCGCAAACAAATGTTATGGCCTCTGGACTATACTGGGCGCGGCTTTGTTAAATCCGATGAAGCGACTGCTATCGACATCGAGAGGTATGACCGTGTTCCAAAAGGTTACGGGGATCCGAAGTTGCTTGCGCTTTTTCCCGACGCGTGTGTTACCGACCCAAGGCGAATGACTTGGAAGTATATGCGGCCAGAAGTGCCTCACATATTTAGAATTGATCAAAGAGGCAATCGAGGAATTGGGAATGCAAGTTATGAAGAGGCATGCTGCTTGTACACTCTCGCGTCTCAATTCAAAGGCAAAAGAGGGCTCGAAGTAGGCACACATTTGGGCTGGACTGGTGCCCACTTGTTAGCTTCGGGATTGCGTATGGATTTTGTTGACCCTGCCATCGGTAATGTTGAAAGAGCAAAAATGCTGGAAACAAGTTTTGATGCTGTCCCTAATAGGCAGTCCTATAAAATGTTCGCCCAGCCGTCGCCGCAAAGCATAGAGCCAATCTTCCTAGAAGGTAATTCCGAGTTGTGGAGTTTCGCATTTATTGACGGTAACCATGATGGTGATGCCCCAATGTTTGATGCCAAAGCTGTTCTTCCGTTTATGGCGGACGATGCATGTGTTATGTTTCACGATCTGACATCACCGGACGTGGCTGCTGGCTTGCAGGTTTTTCAGGAGGCAGGATGGAATATTGAAGTATTTCAGACTATGCAGATTTTAGGCGTCGCTTCTAGAGGGCGAGTGGTGATTCCGCCATTTCAAAAGGACAACAACGTACCTAATTTGTTGCCGAGCCATTTAAAGCGTTTCATGTAACGCTTTGTAGAAGAGCAAGTAGGTACGGATAGTTGAGAGGGGCGAGCATAACTTTGATCGTGCGCTTCTGTGCATTGTCATAGTCCACGAGTTCCGTAACAATAGAAGTTTGACTCTTGACCAATGGGAAGAGAACGACCGTGTACAATGTGGCATATTGTTTCGACAAAAACTTCGTTCAGCACTTTTGCGCTGCAGTTACCTCTGCGATTCTGAATTTTTCCAGATCACCAACTGAGCTTCACTTTCATTTGATCGTAGATCAATTAAGCCCGCCCTTGTCTGATTTCCTTAATAATATGCGTTTGTTGTTTGGCTCTCAATTTACTGTATACGTTGTAGGAGAAAGTGAAGACTCGCCATTGAATCGGATCCCACTTTCGTTGCGCAATATGCACTATACAACCATTGCAACCTATTTTCGACTGTTGCTTCCAGATTTGATAGGCTCCGATGTTGAGACGGTATTGTATTTGGATGCCGATACAATTTGTGTAAAGGATGTTTCTAAACTGCTTGATCAAGATTTGGGACAGAGCACCATGGCAATGGTTTTAGATCCTAAATCTGAAAAGTTTGCCAAACACCACGGTATAGCAGACTACTTCAACGCTGGCGTAGCTTTGATTAGCTTGAAGAAATGGAGGGAAAATGACTTGGTTTCGAAGTGCTTTTCTTATCTTGAAAGTCCCTCGACGCCGGTTGCCTTGGCTGACCAGTGCGCAATTAATGTTGTATTGAATGGGAGGATCAAAAAACTTGACGCTAAGTGGAACAGGTTTACCTACCATTCTGTACCTGAGAACTTTAGGACGTTGAACGAGATACGGTCTGAATGTTCCATTGTGCATTTTAACTCTGCCCAAAAGCCTTGGCACTCTTGGTATCAAAATCCGCTTGGAAAGCTTTATTGGTTGTATTTGGATGTGTCGCCATGGAATGCGCCAGAATTGAATGAGCCAGCAACCGTTAATGAGCACGTGATGCTTGCGAGAAAGTTGAAAGTAGAAGGCAAGGTTGCTGAAGCAAATGAGATTAATGAACGAATTGTGGCTCATTTTCTAAAGACTAGCGTAAGCAAATGACTTAGAGCGTCTTTGACGGTTTGTGACTCCGTAACTCGGCCACTTAGAATTCAGCCAGAAGTTTGTAGGATTCTCGGAAGAGAGGATGTCAGATGCACAAGAGCAGATTTACAGAATTACAGACTATCGGGAAAATTGCGGAGCACGAGAGCGGGATGTCGTCGCGGGCGGTATGCCGCAAGCAGGACGTTTCCGCTGCGACCTACTACAAATGGCGAGCCAAGTTTGGCGGGATGAACCCAGAAGATGCTCGGACGTTGAAGGCCTTAGAGCTGGAAGACAGACGCTTGAAGCGACCTCTGCCCGAGATGATGTTGGATGCTGCGGTTCACATGCTGTAGGCATCAGAAGGATGTGACGACGAAAGATCACTACCTCCTGATATGCATCGCCGCGCTGTGATCTAAGGGATAAAAGATCATTCTGTGAGCGAGCGCCGGGTGTGTAGTTTGGCCGGTTTGGATCGGAAAATTTACCAGTCCGAGAAGAAGCGCGGCGGTGAAGAAGCTTTGCGCGAACGTCTGCTGGCCCTTTCCAACGAGCTAAGGCGGTTTCGTTATCGCGGATACGGAATATTGTTTGCCCAAGAGGAGCGTCATCCCAATCATTATCGAGTATATGCCGAAGTGAAGCTGGCGGTTCGCGGCAGGAAGGGCCGAAAACGCACGGCTGGATTGCGTCGCCGGATGATTCTGCCAAAGAGGCCCAATGAGCCTTGGTGCTTGGAGTTTGTATCCGACAGTTTGTCGGGTGGGCGTCAGTTCCGCATCTTTTATGGTTGATGAATTCACCGGCGAGGCCTCGGCAGCGATGCCGACGTCTCGATCTCGAGAGTAAGGCTGGCGCGTGAGCTAGACGCGATCATTGCAAGCCCGCGACCATTGTAAGCGAGATAGGCACTGAAATAATTAGCTACGCTGTCTTAAAATGGGTTCACGAGCGCGATTTGGTGGCGTTACCTAGGGCAAGCCAATCCGGAACGCCATCGTTGATTTTTTTAGTGATCATGGGCGGTGACGTATGCCTCAACAACGAGCTGTTCTAGTCGATGGGTGACGGCCGCCCTATGATGGCTGCAAGACTCCCGACAACAAGCAGTTCAGGCCCCGCACATCGCCTATAGGCCTCGCTCGCCAAGTCTACGAGCGCAATTATTCAAGGTGCCGCGCCGGGCTATGCAGGCCCGTGCCGCCGGAGCTGCGCAATGGCTCCATTCAGCGGGCCTTGACCACCAACTACAAACTATAAAGAAAGGGCAACAGATCCTCCTAATCCATGGCGGAATCTTCTGGGCCGAGGCAAAAAAATGGAAGTGACGACTCCGATGTTAAACTCTATAATTGATGAAACTCAAGTCTAGGTTCCGATCATGTCCGGCCGAACTGCAATCGAAGCAGAAGTCCTTTCTAGAATTCCAATGAATGCGCGTCGAATTCTACAGATCGGCTGCGGAGACGGTAGTTTTGGTCTGCTTGTGAAAGCAAGGAATCCTAGCGCATTTTTTTTTGGTGTGGAGCAATGTGACGATCTGGCACTTCAGGCGCACGAGCGACTGGATGGGGTTCTAAACGGCAACATCAAAGACGAAAGTGCATTTGAGGCTTTAGTCAGCTTGCGCAAGATCGAGCCGTTTGACGTACTGATTTTTTGGGACGACGATCAGCAGTTTCTTGATGTTCCGAACCTTTTGACGAAGTTTCGGAGCCTTGTTTCCGAGCACGGCGTTTGCGTTGCATGTATTGCTGAGGCCGCTAACAATAGTCCGATACGTCAATGGTCCTTGAGTTCTGAACATTCCACCGGTGCCTCCTCCAATGAGGACGCTTCTCAAGTTTTCACCAGTGACGGAATAGCTAAATTGTTCGGATCCACTGGCTGGACGGTCTTTGGAACTCCGTCCGCATTTCCTTCGGAAAATGAGGGTCACGAAATTGTGGGAATCATCGAACCCTCAATAGCTAAGCAAGCTTCAAGATTTGAACTGGTTGGGCAACAGACTTCTGCTCTCCATTGGGTAAACTCAGCGTCAAACGGTGTGTTAGCTGCTCCAATTTGCGTTGCCGCTTTAGCCATCAGAAAAATAGCAGGTGTTAACGAAGCACGCATTGACTACCCATTGGCTAGTTTAAACTCCCTGCCAAGTGTACGAGCAATTTGGGCTCAAGAATCACTGAGGATACCGAAGGAGTTTAAGCCAGGCATACTGATCTTACACCGGCAGTTTTTGAACAATAGTGCTTTTGCCATGCATATAGAAAAGCTTATTGCTGTAGGCTGGATTATCGTTTCTGAAATAGATGATGATCCGAATCATTGGCGTGGTTATGTAGATAGTGACTTCATTGCGTTTAGAGGCGTGCATGCAGTTTCGGTTAGCACCGAGAAGCTGGCTATCAAAGTATCTGCCTACAATCCCCATGTGACAGTCTTTGAGAACGCTATTTTTGAATTACCGTCGCAATTCGAAAGGCCGGCGGGAAACACACGAAAGCTTCGGGTTTTTTTTGGTGCACTGAACCGGCTGGACGATTGGAATGAAATAAAAGGAGAACTGATCCCCGCTCTCTCAGAGATAAATTTAGAGATTGAATTTGTAGTTATGCATGACGAAGATGCTTACAAAAGTCTTCCGCCGGATCTGACAAAAGAGTTTTATAGTACACTGCCACCACAAGAATATTTGAAAGTCCTGGCAACCTGCGATATTGCTTTGCTCCCATTGCGAGACACTTCATTTAACAGTCTTAAATCAGATCTGAAATTGATTGAATGTTGTGCGTGCGGAGCCGTGCCTATTTTCTCCAATATTGTCTATGGCAATACAGCAGGCGCAGAAGGGCTGGGGGTAATGATGAACGTCAATGATAACTGGGGTGCCGCCCTAATTGAGTTAGTTCGAAATCCTAAGAGAATAACTAGACTTAGGGCCGCAGGCCTTACATATGTGAAGTCAGAGCGTATGCATTGTCATTTGTTAGGACGCCGTATGTCTTGGCTTCAAGGGCTAATTGCAGATAAAGATCGGCTCGAGGCGGAACGCCTTGTGCGTTTGCGTGCCATGGGGTTAACCAGCCTTGTGTTTGATGCTAAATCATGATCCGCGGTTAACTGGTCATGCGCCAAGCTATACTAAGTATTGAATTAGCCGATGGGAATGCAGTTGCTCCGTATACTCGCACTTCATCGACGATCCCTCACCCCTCCAACGCCCTAATCATATCCACCCGCGTCGCATGTCTTCCGCCTTCGAATTCGGCGGACAGGAACGCGTCCACGATATCGAGCGCGAGGCCAAGGCCAACTACGCGCGCACCAAGTGAGAGCATATTGGCGTCATTATGCTGGCGGATCATGCGGGCGGAGAAGGTGTCCATGCATACGCCACAGCGCACGCCTTTGACCTTATTGGCCGCCATCATGATACCCTGGCCGGTGCCGCACAGAAGAATGCCAAACCGATACTGGCCTGCTGCGACTAGGCGAGCAGCCTCCGCACCCCGTTCAGGATAGGGCGTGCTTTCGGGCGTCATGGGGCCGATGTCATCAACGTCCCAACCCTGCGCGGTCACATGGTCATAGATTGCACGCCGTAACTCAATCGCGGCGTGATCACTGGTGAGGACGAGGCGTTTGCTTGCCGGCATGAAGCGCGCCTATTTGCCGTGATGGTTGCTAATGCTGGCCTTGATGCGCTCCAGCGTTGCACCCCGAATGGCTAGCTTATTGCCGTGATAGGCGTGGCCGGGTAATTGGGCGAGCTGGCTCGCTAAGGCAATCGCTTCAGCCTCCACTTTGTCCAAGCTGGTCAGTTGATCGAGATAGCCGGCTTCAACCGCACCTTCAGAATCATAGATGAAGGCTTGAACCACGGCTTTGGTCATGTGCAGCGGGTTCAAACGGTCTTTGGAAAGTTCCAGCGCGAAGATCGGCAAGACCATGCCATTGATCGTTTCGTTCGCGCCAATCTTATAGGGCCCTGCCGCGCCAATTCGGGTGTCGCAGGCATGCAGGATAAACACGCCCATCGCAATCGCATGACCAGTACAGGCGGCAACCACGGGCAGGGGGTTGCCATAGAGGCGCACCAAAAGGCCTGCCCCGGCATCGAGAAGCGCAATTGCCGCTTCTGGCCCAGAACCTGTGAGGACTTGCAGATCAAAGCCGCCTGAGAACCGACCTTCACGGCCGGCCAGCACAATTGCCTTTGCCTTGGCTTCGGCTTGATCCAAAGCTGCATTCAGGGAAGCAACCATGGCTTGATTGATCACATTGGCCTTGCCGTCATCCATGCGGATGACTGCCACATCGCCAATGAATTCCACGCTCGCACTCATGCTCTCACTCCCTGTTTTGTTGTTGGTGTATTCCGTCCAGACTAGAGGAGATATCGCTTTGGCGGTCAATTGGAAAGCTGCCGGTGCTGGCTTTGCGGAGGCTATTTTCCTCTAGCCATCTATAAAAATGACGCTATAGTCATCTTTCGGAAAACAACGGGGATGATTATGGAACTCATCACGAAATTCGCTTGGGCACTCTTGGCCCTTATTCATCTATCGCCTGCCGCAGTGTTTTTTCTGCCCCATTTGACGAAAAAGCTCTATGGCATTGACGCCAATGGCGACTTGGGTGTGTTGATCACCCATCGCGGCGCGCTTTTCCTAGCCATTTTTGCCGCTTGTGTTGCTGGCGCGCTCGACCCCGCTGCCCGCCGGGCGTTGAGTGTGGTGGTTGCGATCAGTGTGGTTAGCTTCCTTTGGCTCTATTTCCGCGCTGGCATGCCATCTGGCCCATTAAGGACAATTGCGTTGGTCGACTTGGTTGGCCTTGCACCCCTTTTGCTCGTTGTTTGGTCGGCCTGGCGCTTTGGTGCAAACCAAGCAGTCTGATCGCGACATCCGTGATTTGACCTTGATCGCCACCCTCTCTAATCCATGCGGCATTGGGGTAGGATAGAAAGAGGCGTGAAATGATGGATGTGGCGACACGAGGCGATGATGTGCAAGGTGGTTTGACCCGTCTTACGATCCGTCGGCCCGATGATTGGCATGTGCATTTGCGCGATGGGGCGATGTTGGCCGATGTTGTCAATTACACAGCGCGCCAATTTGCTCGCGCGATTGTCATGCCAAACCTTGCGCCACCAGTTACTACCTCAGCGCTTGGCGCGGCCTACCGCGACCGCATTGTTGCTGCGGCGGACCCAAGCCTAAAATTTACGCCTTTGATGACCTGTTATTTGACCGATCACAGCGATCCGGTTGATATTTCCAACGGCTTTCAAACTGGCGTCTTCACCGCCTGCAAGCTCTATCCTGCCCACGCCACCACCAATTCCAGCCATGGCGTGACAGACTTTAAGAAACTGTACCCGGTGTTTGCGGCGATGGAGAAGATCGGCATGCCGCTCTTGCTTCATGGCGAAGTGACCGAGTCCCACATCGATATTTTTGACCGTGAGGCCGTCTTTATCGAGCGCATCTTAAGCCAGATCGTCAAAGACTTCCCCGGTCTCAAGATCGTGTTTGAGCACATTACGACAGCCGATGCGGTTGCTTTTGTGGAAGCATCTAGCCACCCGATTGCCGCCACCATCACACCCCATCACCTTGATTTTAATCGCAATGCGATGTTCGAGGGTGGCATTCGCCCACACTTCTATTGCTTGCCAGTCGCCAAACGCGAGACCCACCGTTTGGCCCTGCGTAAGGCAGCGGTTTCAGGCTCGCCCAAGTTTTTCCTCGGTACCGATTCTGCGCCTCATGCGATCGGCGACAAGGAATCGGCGTGTGGCTGTGCCGGCATTTTCAACGCACCTTTTGCCATCGAAAGCTATGCTAAGACCTTTGAAGAAGAAGGCGCGCTCGACAAACTCGAAGGCTTCGCCAGCCTCTTTGGGCCCCGTTTTTATGGCCTGCCCGTGAACGAGGAGAGCGTTGTACTTGAGAAGGTGACCGTCGACGTTCCAGCCATTGTGTCAGCTGCCGGCACCCAAGTCGTTCCCTTCCACGCGGGGCAGACTTTGGCTTGGAAGTTTGCAACATGAAATATCGCGCTCGTCTGATCCGCTAAAGCCTCTTTACAAAGCTAATCCCAAGTACCATCAGAGTTGAAGTATTCACATCTTCAGAGCAAGTAGAGTACTTGATATGACAATTCTGCATGTAATGCCCTGCCATTTAGCATTTAACTCGTTGTCAAATTTGCACTCAAAGGATGCTTCTAATGCATATTGCTTTCTGTTTTGATGCGGCTTTTGAACAGCACTTTGCAGCGGCCGCTTTCTCAATTATTCTCGCCCATGACGGCCCGGTATGCGGCCTTACTTTTCACGCGATTACCGACCGCAAAAGCGAGCCTCTCGTTACATTTTTGGAACAACTCAGAGCGCGGCATGGTTGTCAGGTGGAGCTACATGTACTCAACGATGTAGATCAAGCTCCGCTTGGACGGGTTCATCCAAAGCATTTGCGTAGCGGTCACTTGAGTAAACCCGCATACTTCAGACTGCTCATCCCTAGAAAACTTCAATACCACACAGATCGTGTTATCTATCTCGACTGTGATCTAATTGTCAGGCGACCGCTCTCGGTTCTTTGGGATACGGAGCTTGAAGGTAATATCGTCGGAGCCGTTCCCGATGTGCTTGAGATTCAGCTTGCGAAACGGCATGGCATAGAGGCCTACTTCAACAGCGGTGTACTCTTAATGGATCTCGTTGCATGGCGAGATGAGGGCATTAGTGAACGCGCTATCGACCTACTGACTAATCCCGAAACCGACGCGCCGAATTTAGATCAATGCGCCCTCAATCTTGTTCTGAGAGGCCGATTTTGCAGACTCAATAAGGACTGGAATGTCCAGTTCGCGCCATCAAGGATGAAGGGAAATGAGCAAACCGAAGCGATCTCCCGATCCGCGATCTTACACTATTATACCGCCCAAAAGCCTTGGCAAGCTTGGTATCCAGAACACGCGGGGCGCCCATATTGGCTGGCACTTGAGGCTTCGCCATGGCCGACGCGTCACTCTGAGCAGGCCGTCACCGCCCAGCAACATTACCAGCTCGCCCGAAATTGTTTTGAAAGTGGCCGGTTAGAAGATGCGATCCGCCATTATGATCTAATTGCCCGCCATTACTTGAAAATAGGGACACACTGAAGATGTTAAAGTAGGCATGGCCTCAACATGCTGATTCTTTATTATGCTATATTGTAGAGGCTTGCGTAAACAACTCGCATTATGATCCTCCTTTTGCTAACTGCCAATCGCTCCGTGCCTCTCTAAAACATGGCGGTGAATGTATTGAGACGTTCTGTATGATAATTGAGCTCGACAGAATGACTCAAATGCGCCGGAATATCCATCAAGCGCAACAGGATCTAGTTTGGAAATTCTGTGGGTCTCAGGCAATTTCGATAATGAGTAAGCTTTTTTCAAAGAGCCCGTTCAACTCTAAAATCGTTATGAATTTCTACCAAAACCCGCAACTGGCCCAGTTACAATGCATAGATTATCCTGCGTTTATGGTTAACTCCGTAGAATTCAGATTTGAGGTGGAGCAGTGACGTGAAACATTTGGCGCGGTGTACCGCCAAGAGCACTTGCCCTTTGGATTAAGTGATTTATTGCTCCGGCTGAAGGAGAGAAAATTTTGAGAAAACTAAGCAATTCTTTCTCGCCTGCCGTGACAAGGGCCGCCATACCAGACGGCGAAGCAAGTAGGTTCACAAAGGTCATGACAGCGCCGGATCCTTGGTGTCTAATAGCTCTCATTGCTTGGAAGAGATCAAAACTGAAGACATCATGAAACATATACAGGGCTTCTGCCCCACCAAGATTGTATAAAGAGGCCCAATCTTTGGCGACATGTTCATTCGTGTGCATGCCGTCAATAAGAAATAGGTCCGGGGACCCATCGAACTCCTCCATAATAATTTTCGAGTTGTCGTCTGGGGAGGACCCAGCGCGTACAGCGCAGTTAAGGCCCTCGGCCGCCGCGATGCGATTGACAAGTTCGATGTCTTGGTCGGGATCAATTGCAACAACGCGTGCAGTCGGATTGAGTATCGCCAGACCTAAAGTACTCCAACCTAGCCCATTGCCGACAATGTATATCCTTGAAGGCTTGTAAAGCGTGCTTATTTTCTCCAATAGCATAACCTCCCAAATGCTAATGCCCAGGTGCCCAGTTTGCTACTTGTTTTCCTTGAAATAGTTGGTGAACGGCGCATCCCGCCAGTTCTGAAAATGATATGAGTTCAGTCCCGACACTATCTCGATATCGGCATGCCTGCGGTAAATTTTAGTTAATTTTAAAAATGCGTCAGACATAGGCTTCCTCGGTAACAAGAAGGTTGCTTCCTTTTGCATTACCACAATATCTCTGTCCAGTTCCACTCTTATTTGGCCAAGTCCGCTCGAAAAATTGGCTTGCACCAAATCAAGAGTTTGTCGTCTCTTTAGCCAAGGTCCAACTCGCACGCGACATTTTTCTTGAGCAGCACCCATGTAGCGCGCAGATCTTAGTTTATGGGTGCGTGAAGCAGGAGTTGCTGCCAACCAGAAGATTAACGTGACCGTGGTTTATGTTGTGTGATAGTTTGAAGTTGCCGTAGGCGCTGCAATAGCCGTAACGCATGTCTGTCTCGCTTGCTTGGATTTGTATAAGCACCGTGGTACGCAGCCGCGAGCAATACTTAAAATGACGGGCATAGGGGCGCGATCGTGTACGCGCCCGAGCTTAACATAGGAGAATTTTCAATGACACTTGGAAAATTTGCACTTCTTGTAACCATTTCTTCGGCGATCCTACTGTCGGGCTGCGCTTCAACAATAAAGGCCACAGAGTATCGGAGTAACGAAGTTGGAGAAGTTGTCCGAGCGGAACCCGCCACCGTACTGTCACAAAGATATGTGCAAATTAAGGGCCTTGGAATTCGGCAGTCGCGCTTGCAGCGCCGCAATGGTGTTAACTACATTATCAAGATTGACCGGACCGGCGAGACTTTGTCGATCACGCAAAGCTCAGATGTGGTGATACCAGCGGGGTCACCTGCTTGGGTCGAGTTTGGCGATAGAATTCGGATTGCACCAAGGAACTAGGCGTCGATTTTGAAATTGTGGCATAAGTAAATGATTTACAGAAGTGTCATTTTCGCTGCTGTGGTAGCTGCAGCTTATTTGGCACCCCATCGGGCGGCTTCTCAGTCTGTGGCCGAGGCAGTGCGGGCGGCGTTGGAAAACAGCCCGAGCCTTCAAGCGGAACGGGCTAGATATAGCGGGCTGATAGAAGAACAAATTCAAGCGAGAAACCTTCGGCGGCCAAACATTCAGCTTGAGGCAACTAGCGGCCTCAGGCAAAGGGCAGCACTAAACAGTGGCTCCTATTTTCGAGATAGTACTGAACCTGGTTCATTCTCAATAAACGTGACGCAACCTCTAATGCTTGGTGGGCGCTATCAGTCAGCAATGAGAGAAGCGGACTTGAGGGTGGGTCGCTCTATTGCTCGCATTAGGGGTCGCGAAATAGAGGTTGTCCGTGAAGTCATCGAGGCCTACGCAGAGGTACGCCGCGACTTTCAGGTGATGGTGATAAGATCCGAAGGCGTTACTTGGCTGACACATCAACTGATTGGTATGAAGTCCCGTCAAACTGAAGGCCTAGTGGGCCTCACCGAAGTTGCTCAAGTGGAAACTCGTTTAGCTAGTGCTCGCGGTGCTTCATCAATTGCGCAGGCACGACTTCAAAGTAGCTGGGCAAAACTGGAACGGTTGCTTGGATCGAGACCCGATGGCCTAACCGAAGATTCCCTTGATCCGCTCGATTTTCCAGCTTCATTGCCAGAAGCAGTGGAAGTGGCAATCCAAAGTAGTAACGAGCTGAAGGCGTCCCGCTACAATGAAGAAATCGCTCGTGCAGTAGCTCGAAAGGCTCAAGCTGAGGAAGCGCCACGTGTGAATCTACAAGCCGGAGTAGCTGGAAGGAGTGACACTAACTTTAATGGTGCGCGCGACTATGATGCCCAGATTGGGGTGAGGCTCGTCATGCCTCTTTGGAATGGGGGTCAACCACAATCGCGTGCTCGTGCGGCTTTGGCTGAATCTAATGCTGCTCGTTTAGAAACGATCGCCAATGAACGGCTTCTGACCGAACAAGTCACTTCTGCTTGGGCCAGCGTCAATGCCGCACGCAATTCAAAAGTAATAGCCGAAGAATTGGTCCGCGCGGCACAAGTTGCTCGGCGTGGTGCGGAAATGGAATTCGACATCGGATTGCGGAGTATCATTGAAGTGCTTAATCAAGAACAAGAGTTGCAGAATGCCAAAGTCGGGCTCGAAAATGCTAAAGCAGACCTGATGACAGCACAGGCCACAATGTTTAGATTGCTAAGCTTGGATCCAACGGGCGTCATAAACGAGACTACACAATTTGATCCAGTGCGAATAGCCACTGCATATTCTGCACCTGAACAAGGCAAGCTAGCGGCTTGGGAACGCCCACTAGTTGCTCTCTTTGGCGTATTAGACGACTCTCAAATCGACACTAAACAATCTGTAAAGTTGGTAAAACAGTTCATTTTTGGACCAGAGCAGTAATATTGGACCGTTTGCGTAGCATAGTGAATTCGAAGGATCCTCAGATCAGCGGTGATATGATTCACCTTATAGGGCTGATGAGGGAGGCCAGTTGTTTTGACACAGTTGACCTGGGCCCCATTTGGGCCGTCCTCTGAAAGGAGAGTCCATCTAAAATGGGACGGACCTGAGAGGCAGCAGATTTAGTGAAGAACGGATTGTTTCGATGCTGACCAAGCACTAGCGCGGAGTGCCAGATGGTGATGCTTGTCACAAGCATGGCGAAAGCTGCGGCTGCTTTTACAAGAGAATGGCGCAATCTGGCAGCTTGGATGGTTCTGATACGCTTCGGCTTTTGACGTGCTCCCCTGAATTCGGGCCATGGTAAGTTAGAGTTTTCCAGTTA
>VYME01000245.1_pt1 | contig 23295 bp, 17 predicted proteins | sample 5115281 | NCBI WGS metagenome assembly VYME01 (sample SAMN12291780, study PRJNA351875) | freshwater metagenome | isolation source: freshwater lake | place: USA: Michigan, Wintergreen Lake | collected 2013-08-08
CGTGCTCTACGGCAGCGATGCGCTGGGCGGCGTGGTGAACATCGTACGCCGACAACTGCCAAGCGCCGAAGGCCCCCATGACGTCACCCGAGGCCGGCTCTTGGTCGCCTACAACTCGGCGAACCTCTCCCCCTCGGCGACGCTCGTGACTGAAGGCGCGCGCGGCAGTTTCGGGTGGCGTCTCTCTGGCACGGGACGCAATGCCCGCGATCTCCAAACCCCGGGCGGGGCCGTCTTCAACACGGGTAACCGCACGGGCTACCTCGAGGCCGCCACCGGATGGCACGGCGCCCGCCACGACATCGAGTTCACCGCCTCATCGCGCGACGAAACCATTCGCATTGCCGACGATCCCATCACCGCGCCGGGTTACGACGGCCGCCAACGTATTCGCACGCAGCGGTTCACGCTCGAGAGCAACGTGCGATACGGTGCGCAACGCCTGCAGCTGCAAGCGGGCTACGAAGACAACCGGCGCGCCGAGTTCGATGGGGCGACCACCCCTGACGTGACGCTCGGATTGCGGTCACGGACGGCCACGGCCTTTGCCCACTGGCATCACGCGCCATGGGCCGGCCTTACGGGGGTGATCGGCACCGCCGTCCAGAGCACACAGTTCCGCACCTTCGGCAACGAAACCCTCATTCCGGACAACCGCACCCAGTCCGCGGGGCTGTACCTGCTCGAGCAGCGCACGCTCGGCGACTGGTCCCTCTCCGGCGGTGCGCGCTACGACCTGCGCTCACTGAGTACGCCGGGCAACAGCGTGCTGCAGCTGGCGCCCACGTCACGACGGTTCGATGCCGCCACAGGTACGCTCGGCGCCGTCTACAAGGCGACCTCGCCGGTCTCGCTCGCGTTCAATGTCGCGCGCGGGTTCCGCGCCCCAAGCGCCAGCGATCTGTTCGCCAACGGCTTTCACGAAGGGACGCGTGCCTTCGAGATCGGGCGTGCGGATCTCCGCGTGGAGACGAGCGTCAACACTGACGTGGGACTGCGCCTTCGCACGGCCCGCGTGAGTGGCGAAGTGACCGGCTATATGAACCGCATCAGCGACTACATCTACCTCGCGCCGGTGGGGCTGCCGGGACGCGCGCTCGATTCGCTCGAGGTGCGCCAGGGCGACGCACGACTCGTGGGCATCGAAGCCGCCTTTACCATGCCGCTCACCAGCACGCTGTCGTTCTCCACCAGCTCGGACATGGTACGTGCCACGAACACCGTCGATCGCACGGCGCTGCCCTTTGTGCCCCCCATGCGTGTCACCGGGGCGCTTCGGTGGGAAGGGAAGGGACCGGGCAAATCGCTCTCGCTCAGTGGCGAGTGGAACGCGCGCCAGTCGCGCACCTTCCGCGACGACGTCGCGCCGCCGGCGTGGGGGGTGCTGCACGCGTCGGCCGGATTCAGCCGGCTCACGTCTCGCGGGCTGGTTCATGTCGACCTCTCGGTGCGCAACCTCACCAACCACCGCTACCGCGATTTCATGTCGCGGTACAAGGAGTTTGCCGACGCGGCCGGGCGCGCCCTCGTGCTCCGGCTGAGCACAGATCTCTAACGGACAGTAAACTGTTGCCATGACTGCCAACGCGATGATCTCAGACAGCGTCCGCCGCTTTGCCTCTGTCGCTACAGTGGTGGCGCTCCACCTCACGTCCGAGTTGCCCGCTCAGACAGCGCCGAGCTGGGCGCCCACGCTCGACTCCATTGCGCGTAGCGCGCTGGCCACGTCACGAGCACCCGGCGCCACGGTGGCGGTGGTCGTGAATGGACAGCTGGCATACGCCAAGGGGTACGGCCTCGCCAACATCGAGACGCAGCAGCCCATGACGGCCGACATGCTGCTGCGGGTCGGATCGGTGACCAAGATGTTCACCGGCACCATGCTCGCCTCGCTCGCCGAAAGTCGTGAGCTCGATGTGGAACGACCGATCAGTGCGTATGTCCCCACGCTCGCGGGCAAGCGGGTAGGCGGCGTGACGACGCAGCAGCTGATGACACACAGCGCCGGCTTTATCGACAACGCCGTGGCATACGGGCGCATGGGTGAAGGCGCCTTGGGCGAAGTGATGCGTGAGGTGAACGACACGCTCTTCTTCACCGGCGCCGGTCGGACCTTCTCGTATTCGAACCCGAGCATCAGCATGGCCGGCTATGTGGGTGAAGTCGCCGGCACGCAGCGCTTTGCGTCGCTCGTGGAATCGCGGGTGTTGCGTCCCATAGGAATGACGCTCAGCACCTTCAAGCCGCTCGAAGCGCTGACGTATCCCACCGCCATGGGTCACACGGCGACCGGCGCGAATGGCGCGATGGCGGTCGTGCGTCCCATGACCGAGAACACGGCGCAGTGGGCGGCGGGCTTTCTCTTCTCGAACGCGCCAGAGCTGGCGCGCTTCACCATCGCGCTCATGAACGGCGGCGTCATTGACGGCAAGGAAGCCTTGCCGCGCGGCGTTGTTCGTCGCATCACGACGGGGTATGTACCGCACGCCGGCGGGAGCGGGCTTGACTCCGCGATGTACGGCTACGGCCTTGTCGTGGGCAGCGCGCGCGTGAACGGAAAACCGGAACGGGTATGGACGCACGGTGGCGCCATCACTGGCTACAACGCCGACGTCATCATGCTTCCCGAACGCAACGTTGCCGTCATCGTGCTGGCGAATGGTCCGGGCAGTGGGAACGCCGCAATTCGCGATGGCGCACTGCGACTGGTGCTCGGAACACCGCTCGCCTATATGCCGCGTGCCGAGGCGCGCGACCTTACTGCCGCCGAACAGTCGGCGCTTACGGGCAAGTTCGCGATGGGCCGCGTGACGATGGAGTTTACGCAGACCAACGGGGTGCTGATGTTCAAGCAGGGCGCCGTGACGGCGCCCGTGCGCGGCGGCGCGCCGGGTGAAATCTTCGTTGGTACGCAGCGCATGTTCACGCGCACCGAAGATGGCAAAGTGATGTACGTGTACACGGGTTCGCGCGCCTTGGCGCGTCAGCCGTAACTGCTTGTGACCACGGCAGCCGACCCGGGCAGTCTTGCTGACGCGTATCTCATCGCGTCGGCGGTTCCCGTGCGCACGTCGCACGGCTCCGACTCGCTCGGGGACGCGCGTGCGCTGCTGGACCAATTCCCGTCGCTGCCGCAGCAGAACATTTTCACCGCGGCCGTCAGCGGGGATGTCGATACCGTGCGCGCGTTGCTCACCGTGGACCCGTCTCTGGCGACGGTCAAGGGCGGCCCCCACGGGTGGGACGCCCTCACTTGGTGCTGTTTCTCGCGATGGCTGCGCGATGAACGGTCGCGTGCGCCGCAGTTCGTCGAAACCGCTCGCCTGCTGCTCGCGGCCGGTGCATCGCCCAACACCGGCTTCGTGGACGCGGATCACGCGCCATCGCCCCAACATGAGAGTGTGTTGTACGGTGCGGCCGGTGTGGCCTTCTGCGCACCGTTGACCGAGCTGCTGCTGGCGTTCGGCGCCGACCCCAACGACGACGAAGTGCCGTATCACGCCGCCGAGCAGTACGCGCACGACGTGGTGGGCGCGCTCTTGAAGGCCCCGGTGGCGCTGACGTCGAACAGTCTCGCGACCCTGTTGCTGCGCAAGTGTGACTGGCATGATCTCGATGGCGTGGTGCAGCTGCTGCGGCATGGGGCGCACCCCAATGCGGCGGGCACTTGGCCACATTCGGCGTTCGTGCAGGCGCTGTTGCGCGACAACGCGCTGGCCATTGTCGAAGCACTCTTCGAGGCGGGCGGCGATGCCGTGCTGTCGTTCAATGGCCGCAGTGCGGTTTCCATAGCGGCATGGCACGGACGCACCGATGTCTTGCAGCTTTTCGCCGAACGTGGCGTGGAGCTGCCGCAATCTGGGCTCGACGCGATCGCCGTCGACAGCACACTGGGCGACTTCCACGGAGTGCAGGCACGACTTGCTGCCAACCCGAATGCACGCGCGCAGTTCTTCGCGCGACTGCCGGAGTTCATCGGGCGCTGCGCCGCCAATGGCTCACTCGCTCCCCTGGGTGTGCTCCTGCAGCTCGTCCCCACCGTCGACCTGCGGTGGCCCGCAGGAGATGGCTATTGGGACATTGCGCCCAACAGCACGCCCCTGCATGTCGCGGCGTGGCGGGCGCAGCACAGCGTGGTGACGCAGTTGGTGGAGGCCGGCGCCGATGTGAATGCCCGTGACGGCCACGGACGCACCCCATTGCAACGGGCGGTTGACGCATGCGTGCGTTCGTACTGGCAGGACGCCCGGCGACCGACGTCGGTTTCTGTCCTGATCAACGCCGGGGCGCAGCGCGATGCGATCACGACGCCCACCGGCTACGACGCCATCGACGCGCTGCTGCGAGGGCCGTGATCCGCACTCGCACTCGCGCCCGCGCCCGCCTTATCCCGGATGCATATACGCCGCGAACAGCTCCACCATGTCGGGCGGAATGCGCGTGATCTTGCCGGTGTCACGTGCCAGCAGTGTCCACATGGAACGCCCCCGACAGAGCACATGATCGTCGTTGGTGCGGACGATCTCGGTCAGCCGCTCGAAGCGGCGTGAGTCCACCCCGCCAATCCACGTCCGCGCCACGATTCCGTCGCCCATGACCGCTTCGCGCCGATAGTCGATTTCGTGCCGCGTGGCCACCCAGCCGTAGGTGGCCTTCATTTCCGGCGACGCACTCACGTTCCAGTGCGCGAGCGCGATATCGAAGATCCACTTGAGATAGACCACGTTGTTCACATGGTCGTTGTCGTCGATATCGGCCTGGACGATCGTGACCGGCATGTCGAACACCTGCTGGCCATGCTTGGCAAAACTCATCGTGCGGATCGCGGAAACGGGATGAAAAACTCCGCCCCGGGGGGTTGAGGACCGGAGAACCGGAGCGGAATTTAGCGACATGCGATTCCCCTCGGGCCGCGCGCTCCGCGAACAGCCGTCTCACGCCGTCACCTTCTTTGGAATGTCGGGGGTGGGCAAGACCACCTTGGCCGGCCTCCTCCAGAAGCAGGACTGGTTCCAGTACTCCGTCGATTACCGCATCGGTACGCGGTATATGGGCGAGCATATCGTCGACAATTTCAAGCGCGAAGCGATGAAGGTGCCGTTCCTCCGGCAGCTCCTGCGCTCCGACTCCATCTACATCCGCTCGAACATCTCCTTCGAGAATCTGAGCCCGCTCTCCACCTACCTCGGCAAGCCCGGCAACGAGGCCCAGGGGGGCATCCCGTTCGACGAATACCGTCGCCGCCAGGCGCAGCACCGGCAGGCCGAAGTGCGCGCGCTGCTCGACGTGCCGGAGTTCATCGACCGCGCGACCGACATTTACGGGTACGCGCACTTTGTCTGCGACTCCGGCGGCAGCCTCTGCGAGGTGGTCGACGTGGACGACCCGCACGACCCGGTGCTGCAGTGCCTCTCGCAGCACACGATGCTCGTGTACATCCGCGGCACCGCGCAGCACACCCGCATGCTCGTGGACCGGTTCCGCAAGCACCCCAAGCCGATGTACTACAATCCGGCCTTTCTCGAGCAGACGTGGAGTGAGTACAAGGTGAAGATGGATATCGCCAGCGACGCGCTGGTCGACCCCGACGATTTTGCGGTGTGGGGTTTCGAGCAACTGCTCGCCCATCGTATCCCGCTGTACGAAGCGATCGCCGAGCGGTACGGCTATGTGATCGACATGGAAGACGTGCCGGGCGTGAAGAGTGAAGACGACCTGCTGGCCTTGCTTGCCCGGACGATCGACCGGTCGGCGGGCAGCCAGCGGGGATCGCGGTAAATGGCGACTTCGTCGGCCTCGCGACTCCGGTCCATCATTGGCGGCTCCATTGGCAACCTCGTCGAGTGGTACGACTGGTATGCCTATTCGGCCTTCTCGCTGTACTTCGCCAAGAGCTTCTTCCCCCCCGCCGACCAGACGGCGCAGCTGCTCAGTACCGCCGCGGTGTTCGCGGTGGGCTTCTTTATGCGCCCCATTGGCGGCTGGGTCATGGGGCGGTACGCCGACCGGCACGGGCGGCGCGCCGCGCTGACCTTCAGCGTCATGCTCATGTGCGGCGGCTCGTTGCTCATTGCCATCACCCCCAGCTATGCCACCATTGGCGTGGCGGCGCCCACGCTGCTGCTGCTGGCGCGCCTGCTGCAGGGATTGAGCGTAGGCGGGGAGTACGGCGCCAGCGCCACGTACTTGAGTGAAATGGCAGGACAACAGCATCGTGGCTTCTGGTCGAGCTTCCAGTATGTCACGCTCATTGGCGGGCAGCTCATCGCGTTGGCGGTGCTGCTCATCCTGCAGTCGCAGTTGAGCAAAGCCGAGCTGGAGGCGTGGGGGTGGCGTACTCCCTTCGTGATTGGCGCGTTGTGTGCGGTGGTGGCTATCTGGTTGCGGCGCAGCATGGAAGAGACGACCGCGTTCGAGAAGGACCGCGCGGCCCGTCCGGCGCAGAGTGCTGCGGCCACCATTCGCGGGCTCATGCAACATCCGCGGGCCGTGCTGACAGTGGTTGGCTTGACAGCGGGTGGCACGGTCGCGTTCTACACGTTCACGACCTACGCACAGAAGTTTCTCGTGAACACCGTGGGGTTCACCGCGCAGCAGGCCACGTTCATCAATGCGGTCACTCTGCTCGTATACCTCTGTCTCCAGCCGTTGGTGGGCGCGTTGTCCGATCGCATTGGCCGCCGTCCCGTGCTGACGGCCTTTGGCGTGCTGGGCTCGCTGGGCACCATTCCCCTCTTCCGGGCGCTCGAACAGACGCACTCGGTCAGTGGGGCGATCTGGCTGCTGCTTGCGGCACTCACGGCGGTGAGCGGCTATACGGCCATCAACGCGGTGGTGAAGGCGGAGCTCTTTCCCACCAGCATTCGTGCGCTCGGCGTTGGGTTTCCGTATGCCGTGACGGTGGCGCTCTTTGGTGGCACCGCCGAATACATTGCGCTCTACTTCAAGAAAATCGGACACGAGTCGTGGTTCTACTACTATGTCACCGCGTGTATCGTGGCCAGCCTCTTCGTGTACGTCACCATGAAAGAAAGCTCGACTCTTGGCCATATGGCGGACTAAGCGAAACATGACCATCTCATCAAATGTGGCGGCGCGGCGCGCGCTGCTGTCACTCACGCTGTTCGTTGCGGCGTGCGGCGGCGAGTCCCCCACGACGCCCGGCGCGGGGCCGGTTTCCCCGCCGCCGCCGCCGCCCGTGGCATTTGCCGTGCCCGCCATCACGCGGGAGTTCCGCGGCATGTGGATCGCCACCGTCGCCAACATCGATTGGCCCTCACGCACCGGGCTCACGCCGGCACAGCAGCAGGCCGAGCTTGGCCTGCTCCTCGACGCCGCGCAGCAGACGGGGCTCAACGCGGTCGTGCTGCAAGTGCGCGCCGCCGGTGATGCCATTTACCCGTCGTCGCTCGAACCGTGGTCGCGCATTTTCGATGGCGTGCAGGGGAGCAACCCCGGGTACGACCCGTTGGCCTTTGCGGTGCAGCAAACGCGACTGCGCGGACTCGAACTGCACGCGTGGTTCAACCCGTTCCGTGCCGGCAACTTGCGCGACACGCTCACGCTCTCGCCGCAGCACTTCGCCGTGCGTCGTCCCGATCTGGTGCGCAAATGCGGGCAGCTGTGGCTCGATCCGGGGGAACCGGCGGTGCAGGACCAGGCCATCGCGGTCATGCGGGACGTGGCGTCACGCTACGACATCGACGCGGTGCACATCGACGACTTTTTTTATCCGTATCCCGACACGTGCACGAGTTTTCCCGACAGCGCGACCTACGCGCGCTATCGCAGTAGCGGTGGGGCGCTGTCGCTTGGCGATTGGCGTCGCGACAACGTCAACCGCTTTGTCGAGCGCATGTACAACGAGGTCCACGCCGTTGCGCCGCAGGTGCGCGTGGGGGTGAGTCCGTTCGGGATTTGGCGTCCAGGCAACCCGGCGGGCATCGTGGGGCTCGATGCCTTTTCGACCATTTACGCCGACTCACGCCTCTGGCTACAGCGTGGGTGGGTGGATTACTTCGCGCCGCAACTCTACTGGAGCATTGCCAGCAGCGGCCAGAGCTTCCCCGCTCTGCTCGATTGGTGGGGACAGCAGAACACGCAGCGCCGCCATTTGTGGCCGGGGCTGGCGAGCTATCGCATCAACGCCGATCCAGGGCCGTTCGCGCCGGGCGAGATCCCCGCGCAGATCTCGCTCATTCGCAACGCCTCCACCACGGCGGGACGCGCCTCGGGGAGCATTCTCTATAACGGCACCAGCGTCCGCACCAATCGCGGCGGCTTCGCCACGACACTTGGTGGCGGCCTCTTCGCCACCGGCGCCATTCCGCCGGCGACGCCATGGCTCGACGCCACCGCCCCCACGCTCCCCACGCTCGCCGTGACCACCTCGGGGAGCACGCTCTCCGTTTCCATGAGCCCCACCGACAACGATTCACGCACCTTCCTGCTGCGGTGGCGCGTGAACGGCGAGTGGCGGCAGCGCGTGCTGCCCACCATTCAACGAGCGGCCGAGATTCCTGCGGCAAACGTGGATGGCGTGGTGCTGAACGCGCTCGACAAGGTCGGGAACGCGAGTGCCGAGGCGGTGTGGCGCCGACCGTGACCATGCGTATCGGCATCGACGTGGGCGGCACCAAGCTCGAAGCTATCGCGCTGCATGCCGATGGTCGGGTGCTCGCGCGGCAGCGCATCGATACCCCGCGCGATTACCCCAAGACCGTGCAGGCCATTGCGTCGCTGGTGCAAGCCATCGAGACCGCACTCGGACAGAACGGCACGGTGGGACTTGGCATACCCGGCGCCGTGGTGCCTGCGACGGGATTGGTGAAGAATGCCAATTCCACTTGGCTGATTGGCCAACCGCTCGGACGCGACCTCGAGGCCGTCCTCGCGCGCCCCGTTCGCCTCGAGAACGATGCCAACTGCTTTGCCCTCTCCGAGGCGAGCGACGGCGCTGCGGCCGGTGCGCCGGTGGTGTTCGGCGTGATCATGGGGACGGGCGTGGGCGGCGGGATCGTGATCAACGGCGAGGTGCTCAAGGGGCGCAATCTCATTGGCGGCGAATGGGGGCATAACCCGCTGCCGTGGCCGACACCCGATGAACGCGACGGACCGTCCTGCTATTGTGGACAGCGCGGATGCATCGAGACGTGGATCTCCGGCCCGGGGGTCGCGGCTGATCATCTGCGGCACACAGGCGAACGCCGCACCACGTCGCAGATCATGGCCGCCGCCAACGAGGGCGACGCCTCGGCGGTGTCCACACGGGAACGGCTCGTACATCGGGCTGCGCGCAGCCTGGCCACCATCATCAACGTGCTCGATCCCGACGTCATCGTATTGGGCGGCGGCGTCTCGAACACCCCCGGACTGGCTGTCGCGCTCGAACAGGCCGTGGCGCCGTGGGTGTTCTCCGAGAGCGTAAGCACACGGGTCGTGGTCAACCTGCACGGTGACTCGAGCGGCGTGCGCGGCGCGGCGTGGCTCTGGCCGTTGCCTGCCAAGCCATGACGCTCGACAGGAACGCCCCCAAATTCCCCGCGGGCACTTCGCCCTTCGACACACCCTTGCAACGAACAGGAGGCGCATGATGCAGAAGCCTGTGACCACGACGCGCCATCAGATCGTCCCGCCGGTCCTCAACGAGATCAGCACACTCGGTCAGCGACTGGCCGATCGGGTCGCCGCATTCGGTGGCAGCTGGCCATTCATCGGCCTCTTTCTGCTGCTCATGGCCGTATGGATGTTCTTCAACGCACGCAGCAAGCATCCGTACGACCCGTATCCGTTCATCCTGCTCAATCTGGTCCTGTCGTGTCTGGCGGCGTTACAGGCGCCCATCATCATGATGAGCCAGAACCGGCAGGCGGCGCGCGACCGCGCCGAGGCGCAGCATGATTACCAGATCAATATCATTGCCGAAGAGCAGGTGCTGGAAATTCACCAGAAACTCGACGAACTGCGCGCGACACAGGTGGCGGAGTTGCTGGAGCTGCAGCGGCAGCAGATGGCCGTTTTGAACGCGCTGCAGCAGGCGCAGGGCCCGCGCTGACCACACGAAGGGCCTACCGGTAGCCCACCCGCTAGCACACAGCCCGCCGGCGGGGCCGGCGGGCTGATAGGCCCACTTGGAATCGAACCAAGATCTCCGGCTCCAAAGGCCGGGGTAATAGCCGTTATACGATAGGCCAGCAGCTCGCGCTGTGTGCAAGCTATAAAACACCGCTGGCCGGTGGGAGGGGGCGGCCCCGACAGATGTGACCGGGCGGGCCCGCTCCGTCTCGTAGCGGCTCGGCCGCGAGGGGTACGCCCCTCGCGGCCGGCTCGTTGTCAGAACTCGTAACGGACCCCGAGCTGCATCTGGTAGCGGTTCCCTTGCGTGACGGTGCGTCCGAAGTTCGGATTCACGCGGTAGCGATATTCCCGCGCCGCCTGATCGAAGCTGATCACGTTGAGCAGCGTCTGATTGGCACCCGGGACCGCCCGAATGCCGCCCCAGTTGTGATTGATGAGCGACGCCGCATTGAAGACGTCCAGCGTGAGCGTGGCGCGCTGACCACGCACCGGCGGCAGCTTCTGCGTGATCCGCACATCCACCTGGGTCACGAACGGATTGCGAATGCTGTTGCGATCGGCAATGCGCCCCACGTTCTCGCGCAGATAGGCGCCGCCGATGTTGGCCGGGTTATCCATCACCAGACGCAGCGAGTCGGCGAAGCCCGGACGCAACCCCGGCGTGGTGGGATTGAAGATGAACGCGAGGTCGTTCTGGTTGCCGAACGAGCTGCCGGCGCCCACGTCGTCGCCGTTGATGTCCTGCGCCACCGTGGGCGACCATGGTGCGCCCGACTGTCCGATGACGCGCGCACTGAACTGGAAGCCCCACACTTCGGGGGTCGCCCCGTACAGCACCACCTTGTGCCGGAAATCGTTCGCACTGGCGCCCCAGCTGGGCACACGCGGATCGCTCGGCACCGGCGTGAACACCGACGTGATGGCAATGCAGCAGTTGAACGAGCTGTTGTCGCGCGTTTCGTTCCACGTGAACGAGCCGTTGAGCGAGCCGCCGCGCGGCAAGCGCACCGCACCATCAATCACGAACGCCTTCTGATGCTGTGCCGCATCGCTGCGCAGCTCGAGCACGCGCTGGAACTGCGTGAACGGCCGCGCTTGTACCGGACTCCGGCCGCCCGTAGCGGTAATGGCCGACGCCGGAACGAACACGCCGCGATTGGCTTCGTTCGCGAGCGTGAAATCGGGCGCGCTGCGCAGGTTGAGATCGAAGTAGCGATACAGATCGCTCGTGTGCGCATACTGCGCGGCGGCGCCAAGCGTCAGATTGCCGTCGAACAGCCGACGCTGGTAGGCCACGTCGGACTTCCAGGTGCGCGGCACACGGAAGTTGTCGTCGAACATGTTGATGTACGCCGGACGCTGGAGGCTGCCCGCCGGAATACCGGGGACGTTCGCGAACGACTGGCGATACGACGCGAAGTCGGGCGTCGGAACCGCGGCACCGGTGAGCAACACGTCGGCCAGCTGCGAGCCGTCGTTGAGCAGGTGGTTGATCTGCACCATGTAATGCGGCTGCGCCGTGAACATGCCGCTACCCATGCGCACCAGATTGGCGCCGGCCTTCCCGGGCGTCCACGTGAGCTGCGCCCTCGGCTGGATGGCTAGATCACTTGGACTCACATCGGTACGACGACCGAACGCCTGTTCCACGAGCTCATTGCGATTCGCCGCAGTCAGGAACGCCGACATGTCGGCACGAAGGCCGGCGGTGAAATTGAGCGTGGGTGTCGCGCGAAACTCTCCCTGCACATACGCGCCCCCGTCGTACACCCACTGCCGCATGCGCGGCTCGAGCGTCTGCAACGGCACCAGGCGCGCATAGCTCGACGGACGTCGGGCTTCGAGCGCGGCCAGATTGGGGAACTGGAACAACCCGTCGGTCTCGATGGAGACGAACATCGACAGATTGTTGAGCGAGTGGTCGGTACCGGCGGTAAAGGCGGCGCGATCCCCGTCCCAGCGCAGTACGTTCACGAGCTGGTACGATTCTTCCGTTTGCAGTTCCGGGCTCGTGCGCTGTCCACCGAACTGCAGAATCTGGTTGGTCCCCGTGCCGCCGCTGGGGAGTGCCGACGACACATTGACCCACGCCCGCGGGAGTCGCGTGTTGGGTTCGTTCTGGAGATTGCGGTTGGTATACGCCAGGCGGAAGTCGTTGGTCCACGCCGAGGCGAGCGATGACTTGACCGATCCCATGACCTGCAACTCATTCGACCGCTGATTGCCGCGGCTCTCGAGCACCGACAGTTCGCGATCGGGGATCGAGTTGCTGTAGAACCAATTGGAATACGTCGTGCGCAGCGTCGCGCGGTGCGCGTCGTTGATCTGCCAATCGAGGCGCGCGAACACCGTGTTGAGCGCGTTGCTGCGATCGAACGTCCCCACCTGGCGGCCGCTGGGCAAGCCATACTGACTGGTCAGGATGCTCAGGAAGCGCGTGACCGAGTCCGGCGCCACCTGCAATCGTGACCAGTCGGCGGCGTTATCCACTTGCAAGGTGCTGAACGGCTCGGCCACCTGCTGGCGATCGTACGCGAGAAAGTAGTGGAGCTTGTCTTGCTTGATGGCGCCGCCGACGGCCCCACCGAACTGCCAATTCTCGAACGTGGTGATGGGCTGACCGAGGAAATTGGTATTGGTGGTCAGCGCCTGATTGCGGTTGTACAAGAAAAGCGAACCTGCCGTGGCATTCGTGCCGGAACGGGTCGCGACATTGACGGCGCCGGCCCCCTGCCGCCCCTGCGTCACGTCGTACACGTTCGTCACGACTTCGAACTCGCGAACGGCTTCGACCGAGAGCGAGTAGGGGCCGCGACCGAAACCGGCGCCCCAGAGCGTGTTCTTCGCTTGCACGCCGTCCACGCGAATGTCCGTGCTGGTCACGCGTCCGCCGGCAATCGAGGAGCTCGACGTGATGATGCCGCCGGTTCCCGCGCGGCTCGTCGTCGGCGCGATGATCGCGAGATCGGCGAACGAACGGTCTTGAATGGGGAGCTGACGGATTTCCTTTTCGGTGACGACGACACTCCCGCCCACGCGCTCCACGCGCTTGTTCTCCCGATCGGCGCGGACGTCGACCACCGTGAGTTCCTGCGTTGCCTGCTCGAGGACGATGTCGAGGGGCACACGGTCGCCAAGGTTGAGCATCAGGCCGGTACGGCGCGCGGGCCGGTAGCCCAGCAGGCGAACAGACACTGAATAAGGACCGCCAATGGGCAGCTGGGCAAAGACATAACGCCCGCGACCATCGGTCGTGCGAGCCTGCTGGGTACCGGTCGCCTCATTGCGGGCAATGACCGTTGCCCCGACCACCGGGGCCCCAGCGGGGGTCTTGACCGTCCCGGCGACAAACCCTTCGGTCGCTTGGGCCGGCAAATTCACGGGGAAGCAGGCCAGCGGGAGGGGGGCCGCCGCCAACAGGGTGGCTACGGCAATGCGCCGAATGCGTTCGGAGAACATTGGGAGAGTGGAGGGACAGGGTGACTCCCCGGTGGGGACATCCACGAGGGGAGCGGGGAGGATCGGCGCCCCGTGTCACCGTCAGCGCGCGGTCCCGCAGCAATACGGCGACGACCCGGTCACATTTGCATGATTCCCTCTTTCGGAATGTGGACACCGACCCGGCCAGTTGGGTTCCAAACCCTGTCCGTTCCGCCTATCTTTTGGGGCTGGCCGTGTTTCGCTGACTATCAACTCGCTCCAGATGCCCATGACCGCCGCCACGGACGTCCCCCTCACGTCCTCGACTCGCGGGTTCAAGATCCTTGCCGGCACGGCCAATCGGCCGTTGGCCGAGGAGGTCGCCCGCTCGTTGGGCGCGGAACTGTGCAAGGTGACCTGCACCCGTTTCGCCGACGGCGAAGTGTTCGTGCGCATCGACGAAAACATCCGCGGCGCCGACGTGTTCGTCGTGCAGCCCACGAATCCGCCGGGCGAGAACATGCTGGAGCTGCTGCTCCTCATCGACGCCGCCCGCCGCGCGAGTGCGGCCCGCGTGACCTGCGTGCTCCCCTACACCGGCTACGCCCGCCAGGACCGCAAGGATCAGCCGCGGGTGGCGATCGGTGCGAAGCTCATGGCCAACCTCATCGAAACCGCCGGCGCCGACCGCGTACTGGGTCTCGATTTCCACGCGCATCAGTTGCAGGGGTTTTTCGACGTGCCCGTCGACCACCTGTATGCGGCGCCGGTGTTCACGAACTACTTCCGCAAAAAGGAGCTCAAGGACCTCGTGGTCGTGGCTCCCGACGTCGGGTCGGCCAAGATGGCGCGCGGCTTTGCCAAGCGCCTCGATGCCACCTTCGCCATCATCGACAAGCGGCGTCCCAAGGCCAACGTGGCCGAGGTGATGAACGTCGTCGGTGAAGTCGAAGGACGCGACTGTCTCATTCCCGACGACATGATCGATACCGCAGGCACCGTGACCGAGGCGGCCCGCGCGCTCAAGAACCTTGGCGCCAACGACATTTATGTGTGCGCCACGCACGCCCTCTTCAGCGGCCCCGCCGTCGAACGGCTCTCGAACGCGCCGATCAAGGAAGTCGTCGTCACCGATTCCATCAATCTCTCGCCTGAGCGTCGCTTCGCGTCGTTGCGCACGCTTTCCGTCGGCGACCTGCTCGCCAAGGCCATTCGCTTCACGCACGCCGATCAGTCGGTGAGCGTGCTGTTCGAATAAGCAGGACGCAGTACCGCTCGACCGGCCGGGACGACCACGTCCGGTTACTCCCGAACCACTTTTTCTCTGAGGCTTTCCATGGCTACCACCACGCTTACTGCAAATGTCCGCGCCGAGACCGGCAAGGGCGCCGCACGCAAGATCCGTCAGGCCGGCGACATCCCCGCCGTCATCTATGGCCACAATCGTGAGCCGCAGTCGCTCGTGCTCAACGCGCGCGACACGGAAAAGCTGGTACGCAGCATCCCCGTCAGCAGCACGGCCATTGAATTGACGGTCGACGGCACGACGGTGCGCACGCTCATCCGCGAAATCCAGCGCCATCCGTTCAAGCGCACGATCCTGCATATCGACTTCCAGGAACTCGTCGCCGGTGAAACCGTCGTCGTGAGGTGCCCCATCGTCTACCTCGGCACGCCGGAGGGCGTCCGTCTCGACGGCGGCATCCTCGACCAGATCATGCACGAACTGCAGATCCAGGTCGACCCGAGCAACATCCCGAACCACATCGACGTCGACATCACGTCGCTCAAGGTAGGCAAGTCGCTGCACGTCTCCGATCTCACCGTGCCCGCGGGCATCAAGATCGTCGACGACCCGACGACGACGGTGTGCATCGTGCAGCAGTCCAAGCAGGCCGCCGACGCGCCGGCCGATGGCGCCGCCGAACCGGAGCTCATCCGCAAGGCCAAGCCCGACGACAAGTAAGGTCGTCCGGGTACAGCACGCGGGGCGCGGCATTCGCTCAGCATGGTCACTCCACGCTGGCGCATTCCGCGCCCTGCTCGTGTACCACTCCGTATGAAAGTCATTGTCGGACTCGGCAACCCCGGTCGCGAATACGACGCCACGCGCCACAATGTGGGGTGGTGGCTGCTCGATCATCTCGCGCAGCGCTGGCATTGCGAACCGTTCCGCAAGGACGGCGACGCCGTGAGCACCACGGGTCTGGTAGGCGGCAAGAAAGTGAAGCTCGTCAAGCCGCAGACGTACATGAACAAAAGCGGCGAGGTGCTGCGCCGCTATCTCAAGCGCGACGGATGGAGCGCCGCGCAGGACCTGCTGGTGCTCGTGGACGAAGTCGCGGTTCCCGTGGGCGAGTATCGCCTGCGTGCGGCGGGAAGCCCCGGTGGACACAATGGCCTCAAGAGCGTGGAAGCGCACCTCAAGTCGCCCACGTACCCCCGTCTGCGCATTGGCATCAAGCCGATCGACGAACGCCGCCAGATCGGTGACCTCGCCGACTTCGTGTTGCACACGATGCCGCGCGACGAACGCGAACTCGTGGAGGGGCTGTACGACCGCATGACCACCGCTGTCGAGCTGTGGATTGCCGAGGGGACGGAAAAAGCGGTCAGCACCATGGGGCGCTGACCGCTCGAGCGTTACTGAATACCGCCGCGCAATGTGAAATTGACGGCGAGACTGTCCAACGGGTCGTTCTGTTTGAACGAAGTGCGGACGGCACTGCTGCTGTCGGCCAGCAATCCGCCGGCCGATATGGGTTGGGCCTTGACCGACACGCACCCGATCTGGGTGAGCGCCGTCAACACGGCCCGATATCGCCCGTCGATGCCGGTCAGCACACTTTCGCTTTCGTTCGGCCGCGCGGTACACACCGCCGTGTGATGCCGCACGAGGACGCGGATATTGCCGAGCCCCGCCCCATCGGTGCCGGTCACACGACCGTACACGATGGTGCGTCCACCCACCTGCCCAGGCTCCGCCGGCGCCGTGCTGTCGCTGGAGCCACACGCCGCGAGGAGCGCGACCGTTCCCAGTACCGCGGCGTGTTTGGCACGCGAGGGTGTCTTCATCAGCGAAGCCTCGGCGCCGTCTTGCGCGGCGCCGTCTGACAGGTGGGCCACGCGAAGGCTCCGGTATCTCCACGGCCCGGTGCAATCTGCTCCGCCGTCGCGCGCTCCCGCGTGATCTTCGTGGGATCCTCGCTCGCGAGATAGGCCAGCATCGCCGTGAGCGTCGCGTTGTGCTTGACATCGTCCCACACGACCTTGTCGAAGGTGTCGCGGTTGGTGTGCCACGTGTAGCTGAAGTACTCCCAGCTCGTGCCCCCCATGCCGAATGCGGGCGCGCCGTAGCAGGCAAAACTCGCGTCGTCGCTGCCACCACCCGAAGGCGAGCCGGGGATGCGCGCGCTCACGACGCTGGTGAACTCCTTGGGCAAACGCGACATCCACTGCGTCAGGTGCTCACCGCCATTGGGCAGGCCGCCGGCGCCCACGCCCAGAATGCGCCCCGTACCGCCGTCCTGATTGAAGAGCGCTTGCAGTCCCTGCACCACTTCCGGATGATCTTCCGTGTACGCGCGCGACCCCACCAGCCCGTGCTCTTCCGCCGTCCAATGGCCCACGATGATCGTGCGCTTGGGCTTGGGATACACCTGCGTGAGCAGGCGGAACGCTTCGAGCATCGTGAGCGAACCGGTGCCGTTGTCGGTGGCGCCGCTGCCGCCGTCGAACGAATCGAAGTGCGCCGAGAGCAGCACGTACTCGTCGGGCTTTTCGGTGCCCTTGATGATGCCGAGGGTATTGAAGATGGGCTGCTCGCCAAGGAGGTCGGCGTCGAGGTTGAGCCGCAGCGTCGGTGACTGCTGATTTTCCGTGAGGCGGAACACCAACCCATAGTCTTCGCAGGACAACGCCACCGCCGGTGCGACGGTGTTGTAGCTCTCGAACACATCAATGGTGCCCCACGCATTCTTGGGGCGCGAGGTGATCACCCCCGCGACCCCGCCCTGCTCGAGGCGCAGGCCAAGACTGCCGGTGCCAAGCGCATTGCTATAGCCCGTGCCGCGCACGTTGGCGCCGCCCCATTCGCGCTGCACGTCGGCCCGCAGACTGTCCATGCGCGCCTTGCTGGCGGGGGTGGCGTTGGCGGCCCAGCTGTCGGTGGGGCGGCAGGTGGGCTGCGGCGCCGACACGAGCACGAGTTTGCCCTTGGCCTGCGGCAGCCACCGCACGAACTCCGTGCTGTCGGCAAAGCGCGGCAGAATGATGGTGGGCGCCGTCAGGTCTTTCTTTTTCGTCCCCGGGCTCCACGCCAGCATGGTGCCTTCGAGCGTGCGCACCCGCGGCGACACGAGATCGATGTGCGAATGCCCGCGGCGCCAGCCACGCCACGTGCCGATCTGCTCGTTGCGCCCGTCCACGCCCCACTGCTTGTAGAGCGACACGAGCCAGTCATTGGCCGCCTTCTGCCGCGCCGTCCCGGTCAGGCGGGGTCCGAGCGAGTCGAGCAGCACCTGCCCCAGCCGTTGCACCTGGGAGCTGTCCATGCCCACGCGCCAGATGCGCTCGAGCACGGGTTCGGAGGCCGGGAATGAGGCCGGGGTTTGCGCGGTGACGCCTGCCGGCAGGAGCAGAGTTGAAGCGGCCACGAGCCCGCGCAGGAGCGCCCGGGAGCGACGCGGTGTCATATGGCGGGAATGGTTGGTCATGGCGCTTGGGAGGGGTGTAGCTGGGAGGTGGGAACGCATGATAGAATGATAGGAGAGTGGCGCGCGATTGCGCCTCCCCCGGTTGCCCCCCGCCCTGCCCCGACGCTCCATGCGGAACCTGTCCGTTCGCCAGCACGCGCTCGTCGGCTGCAGTGCGGTGGGTGTGGCTCTTGCCGCCTGCGCCACGAAGGACGCCGTGCCTGCGGCGTCGAGTTCATCGCTTGGCGCGGTGACGGAACTCACGTCGCCCGCTCCGTCTGGGAGCAACACGCCGCATCTGGCGCTCGACGCCAACGGCCAGGTACTGCTGTCGTGGACGCAGCGGCGCCCCGATTCCACCGTGGCCATTCAGATGAGCACGTGGGACGGCACCGCGTGGGACAGCGTGCGCACCATTGCCGATAACCGGCGATTCTTCGTGAATTGGGCGGACTTTCCCGCCATCACGGCGCTCGCCAACGGGGACCTCGCCGCACATTGGCTCGAGCGCGAGGGCGACAAGAAGTACGCGTACGGGGTCCGTGTGGTGCGCTCGACCGACGGCGGCCGCACGTGGGGCGCGCCCATGACGCCGCACACCGACGGCCTGCTCGCGGAGCACGGCTTCGTGTCGTTGTGGCCCGAGGGCGAAAGCGATATCGGCCTCGTGTGGCTGGATGGTCGCAAGAGCGCCATGTCCGACAGCGCGCGCGAAATGACCATTCGCGCCGCGAGTGTGTCGCGCACGGGTGCGCTGTCGCGTGAAGCGCTGCTCGACGCGCGCACCTGCGATTGCTGTCAGACCGGGACCACCGCCACGCGCAGCGGTCGCATTCTCGTGTATCGAGATCGTTCCGCCGAGGAGATCCGCGATATCGCGATCGTGCGGCAGACGGCCAACGGCTGGACACCGCCGCAGAAGGTGCACGCCGACGAGTGGCATTATCCCGGCTGCCCCGTGAACGGGCCGCAAGCGGCCGCGGTGGGCGACACGGTGGTGGTGGCGTGGTTCACGGGCGCGCGTGATACCGCAAAGGTGAACATCGCGCGGTCGGTAGACGGCGGCGCCACATTTGGCCCGCCGCTGCGTGTCGACGACGGCGATCCCATTGGTCGTGTCGATGTGATCCTCGACGACGACGCCAACCCGGTGGTGGTGTGGCTCGAACAGCGCACCCCTACGGAGGCCGAGGTGCTCGCCCGCCGGATCGTGGGCAACGCCCTCGGTGAAACCCGTGTCCTATCCCGTACGTCAGGAGCACGGCAGAGCGGCTTCCCGCGTCTCGTCCGTCACGGCAACGATGTCGTGGCCGCCTGGACGAGCGTCAACCCGCTGCAGGTCCATCTCGCACGGTTTTCTCTTTCTCAGAATTCGACCCGATGACCAACATTTCCACGCGGTGGCTGCTTGCAGCCGCCGTCGCGACGGCGACGATGCCGGGCACGGTGCACGCGCAAACGAACGACGCTACCAAGCAGACCCCCGTCGACGCCGGCGTGAACAGCACCCCGCTGCCGCTCAAGCACACGCCGCGCCCCACCACGGCCGCGATCACGTCGCAGGACCTGATGACGCGGCTCTATATTTTTGCCGACGATTCGCTCGCCGGCCGCGATGTGGGCACCGAGGGGCACTACAAGGCCACCACGTACCTGGCCGGTGAACTCAAGCGCCTGGGCCTCAAGCCCATGGGCGACAGCGGCACGTACTTCCAGACGTTGCCGCTCAAGACGCGCAAGGTGGACCGGATGTCATCGTTCGTGGCGGGGGGGAGCAACATAACGCTCGGCGAGGGTTGGGCGTTCTCAGGAACAGATAACGTCACGCTCAACGATACCGAAGTTGTTTTCGCCGGCGTGTTCACCGATCAGGGCGCCCCGGCGGTCACTCCTGAGCAGGCCAAAGGACGCGTCGTGGCGTACAGCATCACGAGCAACGGCGCGCTGCAGCGGTCGATTATGGGCTATGTCGAGCGCCCTGAAGGCGCCGTGGGTGTGATGTTCCTGCTTCCCGCGACCGCGCGCGGCGTGCTTGGTTACGTCATGAACGTCGAACTTGCGCTGGCAGCGCAGTCGCGCCTCTTCATCACCGATCCGGTGACGACGCAGATCTTCAATACAGGCATGGCGACGCTAGCCCCAGGCGCGATCGGTGCCAGGCTCAATGTGAAGGCCCTCGTGGATCTGCAGTCCCCGCCGTTCCCCGCGCGCAACGTGATCGCGATGATCCCGGGCAGTGATCCCAAGTTCGCCGCGCAGTACGTCGCCATTGGCGCGCACAGTGATCACGTTGGTACCGCACGGCGCGCCATCGATCACGATTCCGTCTACGTGTTCAACAAGATCGTGCGCCCCGCCGGCGCCGAGAACGACGACAAGATGGGGAACGACGAACAGTTCGTGCAGATCAACGCCGAACTCGCCGAACTGCGCAAGCAGCGCCCGGCGCGCAGCGATTCCATCTTCAACGGCGCCGACGACGATGGCTCCGGCTCCATGTCGGTGCTCGAGATCGCCGAGTATCTCGCGACGCAGAAGGTGAAGCCCAAGCGCAGCACGCTGTTCGTGTGGCACGCCGGTGAAGAGAAAGGGCTGTGGGGTTCGGCGTACTTCACCGAGCATCCCACCGTGCCGCGCGACAGTATCGTGGCACAGCTCAACCTGGACATGGTGGGCCGCGGCAGCGCGACCGACCAGACCGGCATGAGCGCCGACGGCAAGGAACTGCGCGGCGGCCCCGATTATCTGCAGCTCGTGGGCTCGCGCCGTCTGTCGACGGAATTGGGCGACGTGGTCGAACAGGTGAACACGACCAAGAAGCACAACTTCACGTTCGATTACGCAATGGACGCGAACGGCCACCCCATGAACATCTACTGCCGCAGCGACCACTACGAATACGCCAAGTGGGGCGTGCCGGTCACGTTCTTCACCACCGGCGGCCACTCGGCGTATCATCAGCTCACCGACGAGCCGCAGTATATCGATTATCCGCACATGCAGCGCGTGACGCGACTCGTAGCGGATATCGCGACGGAGCTCGGCAACCGCCCGGCGAGGCCGCAGGTAAACCAGCCGAAACTGGACCCGCGCGGAACGTGCAAACAATAACCAACTGAGATTTGAGCTCTTAGAGCTGAGGCTCAGAACCGAGAACTGAGAACTCAGCCTTTGATAGGGGTGAGAGTCGAGTAACGCAGAAGCGAGCAGCGAGACACCCGCCCGGGCCTCGCTGCTCGCTTCTGCGTTACTCGACTCTCACTCCTATCAAAGGCTCATTTCTCGAACCTGAATTCCCGCCTCTGACGCTCAGATCTCAGATCTCAGATAACGTCGGCCCATTCGGCCCCCTCCCCTCCCCTGTTAGCTTTCGCAGCTATCCCAACCCAAAACCCAGCCTCATGCTCCGCCTCGGTATCGTCGGTCTTCCCAACGTCGGCAAGTCCACGCTCTTCAACGCCCTCACGGCCGCGAAGGCGGAAGCTGCCAATTATCCCTTCTGCACCGTCGAGCCCAATGTCGGCATGGTCGAAGTGCCCGACCCCCGGCTCGACACGCTGGCGGACATTGTGCAGCCCAAGCGCACGGTCCCGGCGGTGGTCCAGTTCGTGGATATCGCCGGCCTCGTGAAGGGCGCGTCGCAGGGCGAAGGGCTGGGAAACAAGTTCCTCCAGAACATCCGCGAAACCGACGCCATCGTGCATGTCATCCGGTGCTTTGCCGACGATGACGTCACGCATGTCATGGGGCAGCCCGACCCGGCGCGCGACAAGGAGATCATCGAGCTCGAGCTCGCGCTCTCCGACCTCGCGACGGTCGAGAAGCGGCTCGACAAGGTGAAGCGCGCCGCCAAGGCCGCCGACAAGGAGGCGCTGGCCGAATTGCCGGCACTCGAGGCGGCCAACACGGCGCTCTCCGACGGCAAGCCGCTCTGGCGCGCCGGACTCGGCGCGGACCTGCTCGAGAAGCTGAGCGGCCTGCAGCTGCTCACCGCCAAGCCGGTGCTGTACGCGGCCAACGTGACTGACGACGAGCTGTCGGGCGCCGAGGGCAAGTATCTCCGGGCGCTGCGTGAAGCGGTGGCCGGTGAGCACCGGAGTTCCTGTCGTCGCTCGGCATCGAGTCGGCCGGGCTCGACCGTCTTATTCGCGCCGGCTATGCCCTGCTGGGGCTCGACACGTATTTCACCGCCGGCGAGCAGGAAGTACGCGCCTGGACCATCCACAAGGGTGACACCGCCCCCAAGGCGGCTGCGGTCATCCACACCGACTTCGAGAAGGGCTTTATTCGGGCCGAAACGGCGGCGTTCAACGACTTCGTGTCGATGGGCGGGTGGAAGGGCGCCAAGGAAAAGGGGGCGGTGCGCTCGGAAGGCAAGGAATACGTGGTGCAGGACGGAGACGTGCTGCTGTTCCGGTTCAACGTCTAAGCGCAGCGCATCTTTTTGTCCGGTTTCGGGTACCAGCGCCCCATGACGCGCTCCGCTCCTCTTCTTGCGGCCTTCTGCCTTGCGCTTGCCCCCTTCGCTTCGCGGGACCTTCGGGGGCAGTCGGTGCAGGCATCACACCAGGATTCCGCAGTCCGTCCCCTGCCGGCCGATGCGGCGGCGGTCCCCTTTACCGCCGGTGAGCGCCTCGTCTACGAAGTACGCTTTGGGTCGCTCAAGGTGGGCGCGGGCAGCATGGAGGTGAAGGACATCACCGAAGTGCGCGGCCGACCGGTGTGGCACACGGTGTTCACGATCAAGGGCGGCATCCCGCTGTATCGCGTGAACGATGTATACGAGTCGTGGTTCGATGTCACCACGCTCAACTCGCTACGCTACCATCAGGATGTCGACGAGGGGAACTACGAGCGGAAGCGGCGCTACGAGATTTTCCCCGAACGCGGCATGCTGCGCGAAGGCGACCAGGAGGAAGAGCCGACGGCGGCCAACCCGCTGGACGAAGGGTCGTTCCTGTACTTCGTGCGCACGCTGCCCCTCGAAGTGGGCAAGACGTACGAGTTCTCGCGCTACTTCAAGGCGCAGGGCAACCCGGTGCGCATTCGCGTGTTGCGTCGCGAAACGGTGACAGTGCCGGCCGGGACGTTCAAGGCCGTCGTC
>VYME01000566.1_pt1 | contig 23264 bp, 24 predicted proteins | sample 5115281 | NCBI WGS metagenome assembly VYME01 (sample SAMN12291780, study PRJNA351875) | freshwater metagenome | isolation source: freshwater lake | place: USA: Michigan, Wintergreen Lake | collected 2013-08-08
GGGGAGAGCGCCCGCAGGATCGGCTGCACCAGCGCGTGCATCGCGCGCAGCGGATGATCGGCCGGGATCCGGTCCTCAATGGACACGTAGCTGAACATCGTCGACTGCGGCTGATCGGCACCACGCATCGGAAACGCCTCGGGAAAGAGCCGCGCCCACCATACAACACGGCGCGCCATACGCCAGGTTTTTACGGCGACTTTTTCATCACCCTGCTAGTAGGCGCCCGCCCGCCTTCGGGTGGGTGCCGCCCCACTGCTTCCAGAAAAAAGCCGCACCGGCGCGCTTCACGGCATCACGGAGCCCTCGCGCGAATTCCAGCGAGACCGGGCGTGCGCCGCGGCCACTCTCTCCTCCGCCAATCACCCAATCCATGCCGCGGAAGTCCACGGTATCGAGGGGCCCCAGCAGAGGCTCTGCGCTCACGAAGCGCACGACGGCAGGAATCTCTCGGAGCACGTCTATCCGCCGTGCTGTGTCTTCGTGTTCGACGGAGACACCAAGCCAGACATGTGACGGCCACTCAAGGCGATCGGCGAGTCGTCGTGCGCGCTGCGGGCGCTTCGTCAGCACCTGGAACTGATGCTGTGGGGCTGCCACCATCGCCTCCCAGACCTTGCGGATCTGCGCCTCCGTGAAATGGGCGTGAAAGACGTCAGACATGCTGTTTACAAACACGCGACGGGGCGCCCGCCAGCTCGCGGGCAGCCGCAAGCGCTCTGGCCAGAACTGCGGGGCAAATGGATCTACCCGATTCTCCGGCGTGTCTCGGACGGGGAGCCGCTGCCGATAGATCGTATCGAGGCGAGTACGAGCCATTGACGCCGCATAGCAGTGATCGCATCCAGCGGAGATCTCCGTGCAACCGGTCATCGGGTTCCACGTAACGTCTGTCCACTCGATGCCCGTCGTACGCTTCATCGTGTCTCCTCACGGGGGTGATGCCCACCATAACGGAGTGCGCGGGTCACGGCCGCCTTCCGAACGACTCGAGCTACATGAAAATCGAGCCCCTGCATCGTCGCCAGACAGAGGTCGGCGGTAATCACAGCCGATAAACTCGATCGGAGGCCCAAGCTGGATACTGGATGGCCGGGCTGCAAACAGGTTACTGGGCGTCGGCGCCTGGCAGCTTTATTGCGTCATGCAGAGAGACGGCTAAAGTGTTGCGGGTCAGAGTGTTGGGCCAATTGTATTGTTCGGGCCATGGAACTCGTAGCCGAGGCGTGGCGTAGTAGAGGGGAGGGAGAAGTCGCCGACATCCTGTGACTTGCTTGCCAGCCCCGCAGTCTGTGTGGTATGGTTTGGTCTGAGTCCGTAACCACCTATCCGAGGAGCACATGAATCCGCCAGCGATGATCGATGCACCTCGCACTGCTGAAGTGCGGGAAGATTGTGCGATCAATGCGGCGCAGCCGAAGCTTGTGCGTCCGGCGCCCCCGATCAATCGTCTCGAAGGTGTTCCGACCCCGGAAGAGATTGAAGACTATCGCGCGATGATGGCCATGAGCGCAAAGGCGAGCCGTCACATCATGCGAGAGGTTCGCGGGATCCGGTAAGAACGCCGGCAGTGCCAAGGCGGGCCGAAGCTACTGCTTCGGCCCGCCTTTTTGCATCCAAGCACTTGATTGACGAGGTTGCATGCGACCTCCAGCCCCATAACAGAAATGGACGCTCCTACCTCGGCTCACCAGGACGACGCCGGTATTGACGAGAATGCCGAACCTGCGCCGATTCTTCCGTACGGCACCTATATACTCCCCGCCGATGCGCGCCCGGCGGGCGACGACAAGCCGGGGCGCAGGCGAGTATTGTGCACCGAGACGACGTGGACCGTACTGGGTACCGTCGTCTACGGATCGTCACAGACTGCGCCCTTCAAGCAAAAGGGTCTTCACCGGGTGCCCATTTTGGGCCGCGGCGAACCGAACCCCAATGGCTTTACGGTCGGAGAGCAGTTCTATCTTTACCCGATGCTGTTGTGGTATGCGTACCATCCAGATCTCTCGCATCGGACTGGAGAACTGGCTCAGCATGAGTACGATCCGCTCTGCCGGGCGATGCGCGAGGCGCTAGGTATTGGGACTGACTGCGGGCCGACATCGGATTTTCCACGCTCGCGGCGAGGCTGGATCGTAAAGCTTTCCAAGGAGGCCGCTGACACGCACAGCTGTACGTACGCCGTGATCCTCAGCAATCATCACCACGCAAGCGAAACCGGGAGTCAAGCGATTGTTCCGCTCGTGGTGGTCGGCGACAGCGGCGAGCAACCATTTGACGTCACCACGTACGGCCCCTGGACAGGCTTCATCGGAGCGAAACCTGGCGATGCGGTGTGGGCTACGAGCATGGTGTTCTCCGTGTTTGAGCCCTTCAGCGCATTGATCGAAACACCGCACCGAGTCAGTGATAGAGAGATGAAGCGCATTGAAGACGCTCTCGCTGCTCGCGGCCTCGTTAGGACGTAATTCGCGGAAGAAGACACAGACGCCACTGGGCGATGCGGTGCATAGGCATTGTCGGGCTTCAGCACAGAGGACAGGCTTTGTTGAGCACCCGACCATTCGGTCGAGCTCTGCAACGCATCACGCCCTACTGACAATGCGCAGCCGAGCAGAGCAGTGCCAGCAGGGCGACACTGACGCTGTCCTCTGCGCGCGGATCACGGGCTCGCCTCGCTATTGCCGGAGACTCGGTGGCGTATTCCAGTCAGCTGGCGCCGACCTGTGCAACGGCCCGCGCTACTCCCACGCGACATGGAGTCCTCGCGGTGGTGAGTGCGGGCTATCGTCAGCGCGGTTCGGCCAGCAGGACCGCGAGCTCGATCTCGTAGGCCTTGGCCACATCCCGCGCTTCGGCCACGTCGAGCTTCCGCATGCCGTTCTCCAGATTGGACACGTAACTCTGCGGACGCTCGAGGCGCGCGGCGACCTCAACCTGAGTCTGCGGCCGCCCCAGCGCCGGGACGACGTGTCCGGCTCGATGCTGCCGCAGTCGGCGTGCAACGCGCTGGGTAAACGCCCACTCCCGCGATTGGCGGGCGTCAACGAAGCGGTCATCGGGGGCCATGGACGGTAAGCTCGCCCGGGGGCCATGAATATCCGAAATGTAGATACCTGTGGCCCAGAATCTTCGGTGTATGTGCGGGATTATCCGACAGTTGAATACTCCTGAGGGTCTGCCACGGTGCAGCCCATGCCCAAATCTGCCCCGTTCGCTTTCGCGGTTCGACACCGCCATGACGCGCGCCGCTCCATGGCCTCGGTCCCCCAGTGGACCCCCCTCGTATCGTCCGACGGGGGGCGCCACTGATGCCGCGCGATGGGGTGGAGCATCATGATCCGAAGAGCGAGCGGCGGCGCCAGCTGGACTCGCCTGCGTATTTCGGCTGATGCCGATCACCCGTTTCGGTTGATGTCGATCACCCATTTCGGCCGATGTCGATCACCCGTTTCGGTGATGCCGATCAGGCGTTTCGGCTGATGCCGATCACCCAGGAGGGCGCGGACGGGACCACCCGCGCGGCATGTTCCCCCTGGACTCTATGCCGGAGGGGCGGGGCCCGCAGTGAGGATCCCGATGCGACAGGTCGTGGAGGCACTTCGCCTCGCGTTTGACCACGGCGGCCGCCAGCGCGAGATCGCGCGGGCCCTCGGCGTTTCGCAAAGCACCATCAACGAGTACCGGGGCCGGTTCGTGTCAATGATCGTCTGAAATTCCCCACCTGGTGATCGTCTCAAATTCCCCACCCCGTGAAGATCACAGCTCCGCGTGAGCCGTGACGGTCGCGCGCGGCGCGGTGCCGGCGAGCCCCTGCAACAGACACACCGCCTCCTCGACTTCGGCGCGCCCACTGGGACTGCTCACCATGGTGTTCACGACGAGGCCGTGGCGATTGTCCACGAGCGCACTCGCTTGGTACGCGAGAGTCGGCGCCGTGTTCGACGACTGGCGGGCCATGCGCGCCTCGGGATCCGTCACCGACTGATGCGTCGCGTTGGACCGCTTTCCCCATGAAAGCTCACGCCGTCATTGCCGGGATCGACTGGGCGATCCGAGTCGTCGTCCTTGGGCCGCACGCTCTTCTGGCTCGCCCACGCTTCGAGCAGCGTGCCATCTACCGAAAAGTGCTCACGCGAGAGCAGGCGCGCCTGCTCCGCCGTGGCCACGGTGCGCGCGAGGAACTGCGCGGCGATGTCGCCGTCGAGCAGCCGCTGCCGATTCTTTGTGAACGTCGTGGCATGCCACGCCGATGCCTCAAGGTCGAGCCCCACGAACCAGCGATACAGCAGATTGTACTCGAGCTGCTCGACGAGCTGACGCTCGCTCCGAATCGAGTACAGGAGTTGCAGCAGCAGGGCGCGCAGCAACTGCTCGGGGGGAATCGATGGGCGCCCATTGACGCTGTAGAGCGCCTCGAACTGCGGCGAGAGGTCGCGCAGGAGCGGATCAACCAGGCGGCGAATCGCCCGGAGCGGGTGGTCCGCCGGCACCCGGTCCTCGAGCACGACCGTCGCCAACATCACCCCCTGCACGCGCTCATCACCTCGCATCGCTCGCCTCTGGCTGAAGTCGTGCCAGTATACAAAACCGCGGGCGTCACGCCAGAGGCGACGCCAGCTTTTTCCGCAGCCTGCTAGGCTAGCCGCCCGTAGCGCTTGGTAGATCAGCCAGTCGCAGGCGAGTTCCGCGTCGCGCGCGGCCCACCAGGCGGGCGACGGCAGAAATGGGAGATGGTATTGAAGAGGCATGATTTACGGGGTGTATTCGGTAGCCATGGAAGTATCTCGCCCCCTCCGACAATCCGCTACACGTGTGCGCCGGCCATCCCGCAAGCCCATTCCTCTTCGGGGAGGATGCGTGGCGGACGCGCCAACTATGCATTACTTAACATAAAATATTAAGTAATGCATACGAACGGTACGCGTTACTTGCCTTAGGATGTTAAGTAACGCTTATTAGGGGTATGATCACCGCCAATGCCGCCCAACCGCTTCGGCGTCGTCTTCCTCCGCCTCGTCCACGGAGCGGCGCGAGAGTGTCGCTCGTCGGCTGGATCGAGGACCTGCAGGCGCACGGATTCTCAAGCTTTTCGACGGCCGAGGCCCAGCAGACCCTCGGCAGCTCCGAGGCGAACGTGCAGGTCGGCCTCTCGCGACTCACGAGAAAGGGGCAGCTGATTCGCCCCGTGAAGGGCCTGTACGTCATCGTCGCGCCTGAACACCGTGCCATCGGGGGGCCGCCGCCGCTGTGGTATATCGACGCGGTTATGCAGCATCTCGGTATGCGCTACTATGTCGGCCTGCTCAGAGCCGCCGCCTTGCACGGCGCCAGCCAGCAGGCCCCACAAGAGCTCCAGGTAATCAGTGACGCTCAACGCCGCGTGCGCACGGTTGGCCGGGGGCGTATCCGTTGGGTGACGAAGATGGACGTTGCCAGCGCAGCGGTGCAGCAGATGGTCACACCGACGGGGACGATCACGGTGTCGTCACCAGAAGTAACGGCCGCTGATCTTGTGCGGTATCCACAGCACGCGGGCTACTGGGATAACATCGCCACGGTACTCGCTGATCTCGGAGCACGCCTCGACGCTGAACGCCTCGCGGTCGCGGTGCGCAACGACCACGTGACCGCGCGACGGCTTGGCTACCTCTTGGATCTCGTCGGTCACCACCATCAGGCGGACCGCCTCCGTGCAGAGCTCGAAACGCCTGGTACCCGCATCTACCCACTGGATCCTTCGCAACTCATCCGCGGCGCCCCAATCGACGAACGGTGGCATCTGGCCATCAATACGTCCGTCGACCCGGACTACTGACCCGTGCATTAACTAGTGCGTAGTATTCTGTTCCCGGCATGGTGAAACGCACAGACGGGCGACGGTTGGACGCGGCGACGCAGGCGCAGGTGCGCCGCACGGTCGTACAGGCGGTCCGTGGGGGAATGCCCCAGACCGCCGCAGCGAAACTATTCGGGACACTGCGGGCGGTCAACCAGTGGATGGCGGCCACCAAGCAGGGCGGACTGCGGGCGCTCCACGCCAAGCCGCGCGGCCGCCCAGCGGGGGCCAGTGCGTTGACGCCCGCCCAGGCGACGAACGTGCGGCAGCGGATCGTCGATACCATGCCCGGCCAGCTGACGTTGCCGTGCTACCTGTGGACCCGTGCGGCGGTTGCGGCGGTGGTCGCGCGGGACGGCAACGTCACGGTGTCGCTCACCACGGTTGGCCGCTACTTGGCCGCGTGGGGCTTCAGTGTCCAGAAGCCGGTGCGGCGGGCGTACGAGCGGAACGATACCGCCATCGCCAAGTGGCTCAAGCGCGAATACCCCGCGATCGTCCGTGACGCGAAGCGCGAGGGCGCCACGATCTACTGAGGCGATGAGCTGGGGCGGCGCCGTGATCACGTCACGGGCACCCGCTACGCGCCGGTCGGCCAGACGCCGGTCGTGCGTGCGACGGGCCAGCGATTGGGCTGCCGTATGCCCTCCGCGATCACCAACCGCGGGCAGCTCGTCTTCCGGGTGTTCCATGGGACCTTCCGCGCGCCGATGTTCGTCGACTTCATGCGACGGCTGCGGCAGCAGGCCGGTGGTAAGGTCTACCTCATCGTGGATGGCCATCCGGTGCATCGCTCGCGCGTCGCGAAGGACTTTGTGGCCGCTCCCCCCGACGATATCCGCCTGATTCCGCTTCCGGGATACTGACCGGAGCTCAACCCGGATGAACTGCTCCACCAAGACGTCAAGACCAACGCCGTGGGGAAGAGCCGCCCACAGAACCGCGCCGACATGATGTCGGCTGTCCGCCGGCATCTCCATCGGCGACAGAGACAACCCCATGTCATTCGCACCCTGTTCCAAGAGCGCCACGTCCAGTACGCGGCGTGACGAAACTACGCACTATTTACCGGCCTCCTCAGTAAGTGGTAGACGAGACGGCGACTGATCCCCAACTCCCGAGCAATCGCCGCTTTGGGCTGCCCGGACTCCAGTAAATGCTTGAGCAACACTAGTGTATCCCGACTGTACATCAGCCTCCTCCCCCACAGGGCAAGAGGCCAAAGATCCGACAGGAGAGCGTCGTCCGTCAGACGCTCAGGGGGCGTCCCGAGTGTGCAATCTCGGTCGGCACTTCTGTGCAATATTCAATCGGCACTGACACGGGGAACGCACGATTGACGGACCACGCATTCACCTGTACGCCGGATCATCCCCGCATGCGCGGGGAACGCGCACCCATCCCGAGGCGATGCCCGCGACTGACCGGATCATCCCCGCATGCGCGGGGAACGCCCGCAGGAGCGACGGGGTGACGAGGCTGACGGCGGATCATCCCCGCATGCGCGGGGAACGCGTCTTCCTCGACACGACGGGCACGGCCTCCGGCGGATCATCCCCGCATGCGCGGGGAACGCTGACCTTACTTCGTGTGCGATCATGCTGGACCCGGATCATCCCCGCATGCGCGGGGAACGCAGGCCGATCCCCACCAGCTACGCGGCGCGTTTCGGATCATCCCCGCATGCGCGGGGAACGCCCTGGCGACCCCAACCCACGCCACCGCCCGACCGGATCATCCCCGCATGCGCGGGGAACGCGCCGAGACGTCGTGTGATTCGCACCACTGCTCCGGATCATCCCCGCATGCGCGGGGAACGCCAGAAGAAGCCGGTCAATGGGCTACACGTCGCCGGATCATCCCCGCATGCGCGGGGAACGCATCCAATCCCGATGGGCCATGGGATCCTGTGCCGGATCATCCCCGCATGCGCGGGGAACGCTTGTGCCGGTAGCTGGGGGTATGACTGAGTTTCGGATCATCCCCGCATGCGCGGGGAACGCCAACACGAGGGGCGCAATCGCGCCACTCCTAACGGATCATCCCCGCATGCGCGGGGAACGCGCCGAAACGTCGTGGGACTGGCACCACTGTTCCGGATCATCCCCGCATGCGCGGGGAACGCATTTACCACCACCTCGTAGACTGGTTGTAAATCGGATCATCCCCGCATGCGCGGGGAACGCGGCGGCCTTCTGGCCAATCTGACGTTGTGCCACGGATCATCCCCGCATGCGCGGGGAACGCGGCAAGTACAACCGACTGCTACAGCGTCTTTACGGATCATCCCCGCATGCGCGGGGAACGCTCGTCTGTCCAGTCGGACGTGTGGTGTGCGTACGGATCATCCCCGCATGCGCGGGGAACGCGACCGTATCGCTGCCTCCCAGTGTCTCATGCACGGATCATCCCCGCATGCGCGGGGAACGCCCGTCGTGTGGGCCAATCCACCACGCCACCGGCGGATCATCCCCGCATGCGCGGGGAACGCTCATCACGCGCTCAGTGAGTCCCGCCGCGTTGCGGATCATCCCCGCATGCGCGGGGAACGCGAGACGGGTGGGGACCACCGGAGGAGCGGGGGCGGATCATCCCCGCATGCGCGGGGAACGCTGCGTGGAATCCGCCAACGCCGCGCCAACATTCGGATCATCCCCGCATGCGCGGGGAACGCATGTCCAGATCGGTGAGACTCAGCGTGACCGACGGATCATCCCCGCATGCGCGGGGAACGCCGGGATTGGATGGAGGCCGATAGCCCCTTTGTCGGATCATCCCCGCATGCGCGGGGAACGCCTTCATCTGATATTCACCGCCTGAAATGCCGGCGGATCATCCCCGCATGCGCGGGGAACGCATCAAAGACCAGCCGCTCGAGGTGCTCGAGCCCGGATCATCCCCGCATGCGCGGGGAACGCGGTTCTTTCCACACCGCATACCGCGCGACGTACGGATCATCCCCGCATGCGCGGGGAACGCGTTCTGTTCGCCGCGCAGATACTGGGCGCGGGCGGATCATCCCCGCATGCGCGGGGAACGCGGGCACGGGGCGGATTTTGGAATCCTCAAAGCCGGATCATCCCCGCATGCGCGGGGAACGCGCGCTGACGGTCGGCGAGATTTTGCGGACCTACGGATCATCCCCGCATGCGCGGGGAACGCGAGATCCCCCAGAATTGCGCCAGGGCATGGAGCGGATCATCCCCGCATGCGCGGGGAACGCCATCGGGCCGATAAAGACGCGATTGCCAAGCGCGGATCATCCCCGCATGCGCGGGGAACGCCGGGAGCAACTCCTGCGCCCGCATTGCGTGCGCGGATCATCCCCGCATGCGCGGGGAACGCTGCCCTTCCGACGCGGCGAACAGGTGCGAGTACGGATCATCCCCGCATGCGCGGGGAACGCGGCAGCGTCATCGCTTCGGCATCGGCCAGCGTCGGATCATCCCCGCATGCGCGGGGAACGCCTCGCGCGCAATCGCTACACGGGCCTCGTCACCGGATCATCCCCGCATGCGCGGGGAACGCCGCATCAATGGCGTATTGTGGCACGTTGAACCCGGATCATCCCCGCATGCGCGGGGAACGCTGCGCTGTCTACGACAACGGCAGCACCTACTGCGGATCATCCCCGCATGCGCGGGGAACGCCCGGATCGCAAGACGGACCCGAACGGGCTGGACGGATCATCCCCGCATGCGCGGGGAACGCCCGAAGATCGACACACGGGGCGAAGGCGGGTACGGATCATCCCCGCATGCGCGGGGAACGCGTCGGTGTGACGATGCCAGCGGGCGACGTATTCGGATCATCCCCGCATGCGCGGGGAACGCCCGAACCCCTTCGCGCGGGCGAAGGGGGAGTCCGGATCATCCCCGCATGCGCGGGGAACGCAGAATTGTACCGCCAATTCCACGGGCAGTTTTCGGATCATCCCCGCATGCGCGGGGAACGCCGCTTTGCCGGTAATCCGCACGCCTCTGACGCCGGATCATCCCCGCATGCGCGGGGAACGCTCGACGCCGGTGGCGTCTGCCATGTCTTGCAGCGGATCATCCCCGCATGCGCGGGGAACGCGGGAAGAAGCGCCGAAGCCGATCCTCCGTCACCGGATCATCCCCGCATGCGCGGGGAACGCCCGATCTGCTCGTGCCAGCGGCCAAGCGGTACCGGATCATCCCCGCATGCGCGGGGAACGCGACGATACGGTCTCTCCGCAGATCGTGACCGGCGGATCATCCCCGCATGCGCGGGGAACGCTTCTTCGCCAATCCCGCGAGGAATTGCGCGGCCGGATCATCCCCGCATGCGCGGGGAACGCCAACCCCCATTCTGGTGATCGTGGTGCCGAACCGGATCATCCCCGCATGCGCGGGGAACGCGGGCGGAGGCTTTTGGGGCGGGCGTGCTGGGTCGGATCATCCCCGCATGCGCGGGGAACGCACGGCCCGTGCAACGGCCAGTGTGACGGGTGGCGGATCATCCCCGCATGCGCGGGGAACGCATGGTGTGGCTGCCCAAAGTGCGGGAGCAACTCGGATCATCCCCGCATGCGCGGGGAACGCCACGACGGTGAGCTCACGGAACAACTCCCGGTCGGATCATCCCCGCATGCGCGGGGAACGCTATGTCACAGTTGATGGTTTCGAGTACGTCGGCGGATCATCCCCGCATGCGCGGGGAACGCTCCACTCGCTGCACTCGCGCCACTTCATGACGCGGATCATCCCCGCATGCGCGGGGAACGCCCGTTAGTATAACAGACTCCCCCGATAAAGTCCGGATCATCCCCGCATGCGCGGGGAACGCCCCCCTTGACAGGGTTATGCCCCTGTAGTATACGGATCATCCCCGCATGCGCGGGGAACGCCACCCGCGTCATCACCATCGTCACTACGTCGTCGGATCATCCCCGCATGCGCGGGGAACGCTCGAGTTTGGCATGGGTGAACAAGGCAATGCTCGGATCATCCCCGCATGCGCGGGGAACGCCTGATGGCGTACGGCAAGGGCATGAAGTACGGCGGATCATCCCCGCATGCGCGGGGAACGCTCTTGCGGGCAATATGTTATCCACCAATAACTTATCGAGCAAGCGCACACCCTACCGACCCCTACGCCTCCTCGACCGCGTCGAACCGGACCATCGTCAGCCCATCAAAATCCACCGGCATCCGTCGGTTGGGGCCCGCGGTATCGAACTCGAAGCCAGAGTCTGTTGCCGCGCTCCACGCGATCGCTGCGGAGCCCTCTCCGAGCAATTGCACCGTTTCCACCCAGATCCGTTCGCGCGTCCGTCGGCTGTAAACGCCGACGTACACCCCAGCGCGAATCTCCGCGAGCCACAATGACAAGCGCCCCCGCAACCGAGGGGGCGCATTCTCAACCACGATGACCATCATTGCCTGAGACCTCCTCTGGCAGCGCAGGCGGCTGCCCTTCGGGTGCGTCGTCCGGGGGATCGATACCACTCGCTGCCAGCACCTCGGCAATGCTTGGGATGATGCGCTCGACGCGTTCATGGCGCGCCGCCACCGAGAATGCCGCCGGCACGACCGTCTCGAATTTGAACAGGTCGGCGATGTCGTACACGAAGCTCAGCGGCTTGCCGCGGTGCAGGAATCCGATCGCCGGCGCGTAGCCGGCGGCGAGTACCGCTGCCTCCGTGAGGCCATACAAACACGACGTCGCCGACGACAGGCAGCGGTTCGCAACGTCCGCGGCGCTCCAGCTGTTGGCGTCATATCGGCGTCCGATCCAGGTGACCCCATGCAGCGCTGCGATGTGCCGATAGCTCTGGCGGACGCGCGCACCTTCGATCCCGCGCAGCTGGTCGACCGACCGACGCGCGGGCGCCTCTTCGCCGAAACGCAGCGAATACATCCGGCGCACCACTTTGAGCCGCGCCCCCTCGTCCAGCGCCGCCTTCGCTTGATACAGCAGCCGGTCCGCACGGGCTCCGCCCGGCTGCCCCGCCGCATACACGCGCACACCACCCTCACCGACCCACACCATCACCGCAGCATGCGTGATGCGTGTCCCGGGCTCCAGCATCAGGCACGCGAGCCCCCCGATCGGCACCTGGACGCGCACGCCCGCCTTGTCCACCAGCACAAACGCATTGTCGATGACATCGATCTGCCCATACTCGAGGAACACGATCGCTGCCCGGTCCTTGATGGCGATCGGTCGCAGCGGCACGTACCCGTCGCTCACCGTGCCTACCATCGACGCAGCATCATCAGCCCGCATCCGAACGCCTTTGCACGGCCGAAGCCTTCCGAAACGCACCGCACGAACACCGCTGGATCCGTGACGGTGACTGTGCCCTGCAGATCGAGCACTCCAATCCGCGCCGGAGACGCACCGCGCGGTCGATCGAGACTCGTCGTGGCGTAACCCGTCACCACGACAGCCGACGGCACGAAGCCAGAGCCCTCTCCCTTCCGCGCCATCCAAGCCGCAGCGGCCTCCTGCATCAACGCTGGCCGTGCACCAGCGCGCTCCGCCTGCGGGAGGCGGTGAATGGCATCCATCACGATGTCGCTCGGCTTGCCGCGCACCCCCGGTGCTCCGCCGCGCGATACCGTGGCGTTCACCCGAAGCTCGAACGCGAGACGATCTCCGACGGAGAGCGCCGGCGCAAACGGCTTGGGCGTCTTGAGCTCAAAAAGCTTATGTACGTCCACCGGTGGCCGCAACGACAGCAGATAGAACTCACCCGGCGTATGTTCGCGCCACAGGAAATCCCGCGTCCGATCGGGGGCATCCCCGAACAAGGTCCAGATAAGGTGATGTGCCGTCGCCGCGCGTGCCGTCTCGCCCACCGGCATGAGCACGGGACGCAGTGCGCTCACCGGGATGTCGCGTTTCAATGCGGCTTTCGTGAAGAAGGGTACGTTCACGCAGTCCCCCCGGATGGCGGAAGCATGCCGACGTGCATCACCCGTTCCTCGAACAACCATCCAAGCCGGTCCACTGGCGAGTCTCGGCGCACGTGCCGGCGAAACGGTTCTACGAGCCCCGAACTGAAGCCCGTGCACTGGTCATGTGCGACTTCGCGACCCCAGCCCTGCCGAGGACGGAGACGCCGAAACTCATCCGGCGTTCCCGGCGGCAACGGGTCGCGCTGGGCGAAGGCTCCAGCCAGCGACTCCGCCTCCACGAGCGCAGGGCGCAATGGCAGTCCGAGCGGATTGGAGCGTCGGCCTGCATAGAGGGAGAACACGGGACGACAGAGCGCGTCTGCCAGTGCATCGAGGCTCCACCGCGGCGCCGTCGCTGTGGCCCAAATGGCGACCGTGAACAGGACGCTGTCCCGATACTCGCGGCGCGACAATACGGTCTGCTTCTCGCGGATCGCGAGCACGCCGGCCCGTGTCTGGGCGGGATGGCGGCGCAGTTCGGTGACCGACACCGACTGCATCATGACCGCCGGCATCGCCGCGCAGCAGACCGAGCGCGGCACCGAGCAGGCCGAGCACGGCGGAACGGCTCGGACGATCCCAGCTGCCGCGCCATTCGCCGACCGCGATCTCCCCCCAGCTGGCCAGCGGTGCATGGAGCGTGAAGAGGAGGAACGAGGTCACGGCATGCTCTCGGCGCAGAACTGTAACACCTCTGTCAACGACCCCTGCACTTCGCTGTCGCTCACGAACATCTCGCTGCGTGCGTCGGCACACGCTGCATACGCCGCGTCCATGTTGTTGCGCAGCCGGACCAGCCGGTCGCGTGACGCGAGCAGCAGGTCGCCTCCGGCCTCCGAACCCGTTACCGGCCGCAGAAATGCTCCCGCAAGCGTGCGCGGCTGCTGCGCCCCCCGCTCCACCAGCAGGTACGAGGCACGCGAGCGGGACGCGAAGCTCGCCTGCTTGCCCCGGGGCGCAACGGTTGCCGCCGATTCCACCAGCGCAGCGACCGCATCGCGGGCGAGCGCTCGGTCGCCGGCGAGGTTGGACGTCAGCAGATCGGTATCGATACACACATACACATAGAAGACACCCGAGCCGAACTCCTGTACGCCGATGAACGACGTACCGGCGTCCTCGCGGTCCCCCGGATCCTTCAGGTCGTCGACGGCTACGTAGTAGTCGTCCTCGGTGGTGCCACCGTGCGTCGTCATCGCGTGCGCCACCTGAACCGCCGCGTCGCGGTTGTACGTCGGATCATCGGCCAGCATGCGGCCAAACATGCCGATGTCGGCGGCGCTGTCGGCTGTCTCAAGCAAACTTGTCGCCAAAGGATGCTTCTTCGGTTTCTTCCCAACCTTCGTCTTCTTTGACGTCTTCTGCTCGGTGTCACCATCACCATCGCCATCCTCGTCTTCATCGCCGGAGGCCCCAGACGCGAGAAATGATGCCCACTCTTTCGGAATCGAAAGCTCATCATTGGCCAGCTTCATCACGACATCGAACGCGCGCGCATATTCACTCGGTGAGATAAACACTAGCTGACTTGATGTCAGTGGGTTCTTCCCTTCCTTCGAGGTCATCCTTGCGAAAGCGAACGCTACGTAGCGCGCGATGGTTGCGGCCTTCGAGCGCTCTACGTTCGACTGAAGTAGGCGGTCAAACAGCTGTAGTCCCAAGTTCTGAGTGCGAGTTCCCATGTGATGGCGCAGTGCACTTGTGAAGACCGACGAAGTACGCCATGCACGCTTGAGACTCTGCGACGAGACGCGAAGACGCTGTACGCCGCCGAAGTCGACAGTCTTCGGGCGCCCTGTGTCATCGCGATTGAGGTTCGAAGCCGGGTAGGCGGTGAGCAGGTGCAGCTGAAGAAAGGTCGTCATGAATCGTCCTCGTTATCAGTGGAAGTATTGCGGGATTCAGTGATCGGATTGCCTGCTGCGAAGTAGTCGAATGCCCATTTCCGGCGGACCTTCGCACCCCGGGTCGGATGAGTCCAGTCGAGAAAATCCGACGCGATCTCACCCACGTTTACCACGCCGTCGAGTTGCCGTACGAGTCGAGTGAATGCCGCGACCAGGGGCTCGCCGCCCTCGGTCGTGAGCAACCGCCGAAACCGGACTCCCGACAGGGTGGGGCGGTCGTCGCCCGCATCGCTCTCGCGCCGGTCACCAGCAAATCTGCGCCACCCAGCCTGCTGCATCAGTCGACGTTGGCCATCGTGTTGCTTCACATGCGCGAGGACGCGCGCAAGGTCGAGTGCGGCACCAATCTCCTCGTCGCTCGCGTTCCGCCCTCGCGCGAGGCGACCCATGCGCTGCGCCAGCTGGATCGCTCTCGACTCCATGAGAACCTCAGTTCGGGAGCGCGCGCGCCGCAGTCTAGCGCGCACTCCGGCATCGCCCTGCTGAACCTCGCGGAACCAGGCCACCGCAGGCGAATCGTTGGACGGCACCGCTTTCTCCGACGTACTGTCGGCCTCCTGCTGCTTGACTGCCTCGATCACTTTGCAACTCCGCGACTGGAGGTGGTCTTCTTGCCCGGCTTCTTGCTGCTCTCGGGCTGCGGCAAATTGAGCGCCTCGAAAAGCTTCTGCCCGAGCTTCCCGTAGCCGGCCAAGGTGCCGGTCAGGTTATGTCGCGCTCGAACCCCTCGCTGGAGGGCCGTGACCGGCATGTTGCTCATCGGCACAGCCTGATCAAACAGGGTCAGGACGACATCACGAAGCGGCGCGTGGAAGCGGCGACGCGCGTCGGACACGGACTCGAGATCGAGTCCGCGCTCCACGGCATCGCGAACGGCGCCGAAAAAATGCGATTCCGTCTTCGCCCACAGTTGCTGCTTCGGCACGACGTAGTCGCCGGCTGCGTCCTCGACCCGTTCGAACAGGGCGGCCTTGATGGCCATGCTCATCGCCGAAGCCGCCACTACGGTCGCATCCACGAGCCTTCCTGACAACGTCGCGAGCCACTGCTGCGCATCAGCACCGTCGTTCTCGAGGGCGAACAGCGGCTGTACTCCCGTGGCCCAACCACGCGCTTTCATCTCATCCATGTCGAAGCCGAACGCGTGAAGCCGCACTTCCCCGCGACGAAGGGATTTCGCCCTGCGTGCCGCGTTGACGATGACTGCTGCCGGCTCACGACCCGCTATTGACTGCCGGAGGCTGAGCTGCGGCCCGTCCCGCCAAGACAATCCGTCCGGCTGCGGGTGCACCGGGAGCCACTCACCCTTGCTCTCGTAGTGCGGCGACAGCGGATGCTTCCACGTCGCGTACTCCACACCGTAGTTCTTCGTGCGGAACCCGGTGGCGGTCCGCTCCTCCTCGCGGCCGGTCAGTCCGCATCGCCCGGCGTCGCCGAATTCCAATCGGATGCGTCGCGGCATTCCGAAGTACGCCTGCAGCGGATGAGCTTCAACAGGCGTTACGGGCGGACGCTTGTTGTCCGACACCCTCGTGGGCGCGAGCCATGGGAACGTGCGTGCATCGGCGGCTCCGTCGGTGCCGCGTTCGCTCCACGCCTCCCGGGTCTCGACGTTCATCCAGAGCATTTCCCAGAGCGGTTGCTCTTCGGCCGCGACACCGCTCGCGGCCACGCGCGGATCGGCTATGGTTGTGAGCGGGCCTCCGCCGCGCATCGAGGTACGGTGGCCTGAGCCTCCGGCAGGGGCATAGGTTTGCATGGTGATGAGCGCCATCGCCGCTGCCGGCCGACCGAGTGCGACGAATCGCTCGGGCTTCACGAATAGGACCGTTCCTTGCTTCGCGCTTTCGTCGCCGGGAGAATCGATTGCCAGCCGATCAATCGGTCGCGCAACCTGACCGGCGAGATCCGCAGCCGAAAAGTCCTGCAGGAAGCGCGGTCCGTCCTCGGCGTCCAAGTCGAACGCATTAGGCAGTGCGTCGAGCGCGCCCTGCAACTCCGCCGACGAGGGGGGACTGTCCCATCGCTCCCGCCACGCGGTTTCGTCGCGAGGCGCCATCGCCACGGTCAGCATGCCGATCAGAAACTCCTGCAGAGCAGCATCGAAATCCGCGCGCGGGGTCGCGACCGCCACCACCGGATTGGCAGCGGCCGACGGCTCGACGCACACGTAATCGGTGAGCATGGCGATCGGCCCCCACGTGACGGTACCGTCGCGCCGTCGCCAGGGAATCCAACGGGCAGTTCGGAGATCAAAGCTCATGAATTTGGTTCAGGAATGGGTTGGGAATTCGCAGACCCGCAGTGACCGCTCCGATCAGGTCCGTGATATGATCTCCTGGGGGTCTGACAACGACCCTCACGGCGCGCCAAACCGCACGCCCAGCTCTCGGCAATAGCGCACCGCCACGTCGTCGGCGCTCCCCGGAGCCGGGAGCTCACCTCGCCAGACGCCCGCACTATCCATCTCGAGCGCCACCACCGGCGTCTCGCGCTCGAACGGCTTCCAACCGGCACGCACCGCCTCGATCTGTTGCGCCCACTTCCCCACCGGCGCCGCCCTAGCCGCGACGCGACCGGCACTCAGCTTGACCTCGGAGAGCAGCCAGCGCTTCCAGTCGGGAAGCGTCTCGTCCTCATGCCACGGAGCCAACCGAGCGTCGGTCACCCGCGCGAGGCGAACGGGAATCTGTTCGTCGCCAAGTCGCGTCTTCGCGTGCAAGTCATCCGTCCAGTTGCGCCCCGGCGCGTAACCGCCGCCAAGTTTGACGGTCACGTACGTCGCGATGCCTTCGGCGGCCCGGTCGTTGCCTTCGGCAATGTTCACTGCGCGCTGCAATGCGTCGGGCACCGAGCTGTTTTCGTATACCCCGCGCATCAGCCGCCGGATGTTCCCGGGCGCATCGATCGCCTCGCCTCGCCGCAAGAGCTCCGCGGTACGCCAGAGCACACCGGCATCCGGATAGACATACCTGACCTTCGGCAACAGCGGCGCGGGCCATTCCGGCGCAGGTGCCTCGTCGGCGGGACAGAGCACCAGCAGTTCCCGCTCGATCCCCGCTGGTCGCTCGCTCGCGTCACGATGGGTATGCCGCCACAGCCGACCCGCGCGCTGCACCAACAGATCGATAGGCGCCAGATCGCTCACCATGCCGTCGAAATCGAGATCGAGCGACTGTTCCACCACCTGCGTGGCGACCAGGACAGCCCCGGCCCGTTGGCCCGGAGTCGACGACGGGCCGAAGCGTTGCATCACCTCCAGCTCGGTGCGCTGGCGGTCGCCTTGCGCAAAGCGCGCATGGAACACGATGGGCTGTGCGCCCCGTGCACGCAGCATGTCCGCCGCGGCCAAGCATTCGTCAACCGTGTTTCGGATCCACACGACCGCGCCGCCGCGCTCGGCGACGTGCAGCACGTGTGTGAACGCCGCTTCGAGCGTATGCACCGTTCGGGTAGGTACGCGGCGGACGGTCCAGGGGGCGGCTGAGGGCGCATCGCGCCGAATCCCCCCCTCGCTCGACGAGAGCGTGGTCGCCAGCGGGTACGGCGACATGCTCTCCGATACCTCATCCACGGCCGGGCCATCGAGGTCCGGCGCTTTCCATGCCTCCTCCAGCATGCGACGCTTCCCTTCAGGAAGGGTCGCCGAGAGCAGGATCGCCGAACCGCCAAGGGCTGACTGGAAGCGCAGCAGGTCACGCGTTTCCGCCGACATGTATGCGTCGAACGCGTGAACCTCGTCGAGCACGAGCACCTTCTCAGCCAGTGCAAAGAGCCGGACCGCATTGAAACGAGTCGGGAGTACGCCGAGCAACGCCTGGTCCGCCGTACCCGCGCCCAAATCGGCAAGCAGCGCCGCGCGACGGTCGTCAGCGAGGAACGCAGCACAGGCGACTGCCGCTGGCTGGTCGCCTTCCCTTCGGTCGTGCGACTCGCTGGGTGCAAAAGTCTCCAGCGCATCGCGGCCGTCGGTGAGCACGGTCGCGCGGTAGCCGGCGTGCAATGCGGCCTGCCCATGACCCAACGTGAGCGAGGGAAGGCGATCTCCTCCGGCCTGGAACAGCGACGCGACCGCGACCCGCTGCCGTTCGTACATGGCGTTAGCCGTCGCCTGCGTGGGCATCGCCCAGTACGCGCCGCTCGCACGGCCGCTCGCCAGCAGACGGTGCACAAGCACATGCGCCGCCTCAGTTTTTCCAGCGCCAGTGGCGTCTTCTACAATGGCGAGGAAAGGCCCGTCGGGCAGCGATACGTGTTGCGCCCACTCCTGCACCGGCGTCGGCGACGGCTTGCCCGTCAGTTCGAAGAACGATCTCGCCGACGCCGGCGTGAGCGCGTCCATGCCGGCGCTCCGTACCGCCAAGGCCGCCTTGGCCTGCGCCTCCGCCCAGTAGGCGACGAATTCGTCATCATCGGCGATCGGCTCCAGATAGGGAAACCACGTGGTGCGCGAACCGATCCAGTCTGCAATCGTCACGAATCCGGCGACCCACCACGAGGCGATCTGGACGCGCCGAAGGTCAGGAGGCGCAACCGTGATGGGCCCGGGCAGCACGCGATCGAGCACCACCTGCGCACAGTGAAGCGCGGCGGTGATTGCTCCCTCGGGGAATCGCGTGTGAATATGGTCCATCGGCGACTCGACCGGTCGGCCGTGATGTGCGAACACGGCGCATTCGAGCGCCTCGATGACGCGAGAGCCGTCGGGCCAGATGCGGTTGCGCACCGCATCGAACGTCGGTTCGCGCCAAAGCATCAACCCGTCGGCCGTATGTCGTGAGGGCTCTAAACGCGTGTCATTTACGCCAGCGAGCGCTGTTGGCCATTCCCACCCGTCGGGTGTGGCGAGTCGCTGAAAACGAGGCGCGAACTTTCCGAGGTCATGCAGCGCGATAATCGCCACGAGCAATGCATGCGCATCCTGCTCGGGCATTCCCAACAGCCATGCGGCGCGCGCACGGGTGACGGGACGCGATCGCAGCAAGGCGTCAGCGCACGCGGCCACGTCCAGCAGATGATAAGCCACAGGGTGCCAACTGGCTGAATCCTGCCCCACTATGGGTCTCGCCTTACCCCAAAATTCAAGGACTTGCCGGATGTCCATTCGAGTTCAGTCCGTGAGAGCATCTCGTGCGACAATCAACTCAAGCTGCGCAAACGTCTCGTATTTTGCCAGATCGCTAGTTCGACACGGTCATCGGCCGCTCCGGCGGTACGGGTCGAACAGCCGACCTTCCCAACTGCCAATCGATTGAGCCAGCGGCGTGAGCCCCTTCAAAAAACGCCGGTGACCCGAGTTGTGGGTCGCCGGCGCTCGCCGCTGCGACTTAGACGGAATGAACGGGGCATGCACCGGTCTGCGGCCCGTCAAGCTTGGGAAATCACCGCACACCCGAAAGATACAGCGGTCGGCGTCGAACCTCAAGAACAGAAAACGGGTGCCGACCACCATGGTCAGCACCCGTTTTCCCTCTGTGAGCGACGGTCGCCGCCCCGATTTCAAGAAACCTCTGCGCAGTGTGTCAAAACACTTCTACGTCCCGACAGCTAGGTCGTACCCCCTCACCCGCACTCACTAAACCCGCACACATGGCACTTCACGCACCCTTCCGCGAACTCCAGCTGCGAGCCGCAATCGGGACAGGTGCCCATGAACACCTCGCCGCCCACGCCCCCGAAATCCATCTGCGGTTGCGCCTGCCCGGCCGCCATCGGCGGACGCGTGATGGGCACACCGGCGGCAGGCGTTGGCAACGGCGAGAGATGCGCCGGCGGAAACGATCCCATGCCCACAGCACTGCCGCCGCTCAGCATGTCCGTCTGCACGCCTTGCTTCTCACGCCACCACTGCTCCAGCGCAATGCCCACCGCGTCGGGCAACGAAAGCACCTTGTTCGGACCGAGTCCGACGGCGCGGTCGGAAGAGATGCCGCGCAGCTGGCGGTGAATCTCCTGCATTGAAATACCGCTGCGCAACGCGAGCGAAATGAGCCGGCCAATTGCCTCGGCATCGGCCATCGCGCTCCCACCCGCCTTGCCGAGGTTGAGGAACACCTCGAACGGCTGCCCCTTCTCGTCTTCGGTGATGTTCACGAACATGGTGCCGAGTGGCGTGTCCTTGCGGTACGTGGTGCCGCGCATCACCTCGGGACGTGAGCGCTTTCCGCGACGGCTCGCGTTCTCCGCTTCCGCGGTGAACAGCGCCTTCTTCGTGCGCTCCAGCTCGCTCTGCAGCTCGGCAATCGTGCCTTGCAGTTCGCCCAGCTCACGCTTGAGCACCGCGACATCCTTGCCGTCAGCCTTCGCGTCGCTGGCAGCCGGTGCGGAGGCGGCGCCATCACGCTTGGCCGCCGCATCCTGCGTAGCGCCCGTGCTCAGCACCTGACCGTCGCGCGACCCATCGCGATACACCGTCACGCCCTTGCACTTCATGTCGTACGCCATCTCGTAAATGGCGCGCACGTCGTCGACCGTGGCCGCGTGACCAAAGTTGGTGGTCTTGGAGATCGCCGAGTCGCAGTGCTGCTGAAACGCCGCCTGCATGCGGATGTGATACTCGGGCGCGATGTTATTGGCGGTGTTGAACACCCGCTGCCACGACACCGGCACCTCCCGATGCTTCACGCTCCCCGTCTTCGCGATGCGCTCCATCAGCTCGTCGCTGTACCACCCTTCGGCCTTCGCGATCGCCACGAAGTCTTCGTTCACGTCGGGCATCATCACGCCCGCCTGATTGCGCATGAACGCCACCGCGAACAACGGCTCGAGCCCGCTCGAACAGCCGGCAATGATGGAGATGGTTCCCGTAGGCGCGACCGTGGTGACGTTGCAGTTGCGCAGCAGCTGCATGGGGCGAATGCGCTGCCCCTGTGCATCGCGCGCACACGTTTCGTCGGGCCCCCAGATGCTGCGCGCCCACTCGGGGAACGCGCCACGCTCCTTGGCCAGTCGCTCGCTCTCCCTCTTCCCCTCGACGTCGAGGAACTCCATGACGCGGCGTCCCATCTCCACCCCTTCGGTACTGTCGTAGGGAACGCCGAGTCGAACCAGCATATCGGCAAAGCCCATCACGCCAAGCCCGATGCGGCGAATGCGCTTGCTCAGCGCATCGATTTCCGGCAGCGGGTACTTGTTGACGTCGATGACGTTGTCGAGGAAGTGCGTACTGAGCGCGATGTCGCGCCGCATCGCGTCCCAGTCCACCTGCCCGTTACGTATATAGTAGCCAAGGTTCACCGACCCCAGGTTGCACACGTCGTAGGCGAGGAGCGGCTGTTCGCCACAGTTGTGCACCACGAACCCATTGCCGATAAACGAGTGCGTGAGCGGCTCGGTGAGGTCGTACACCATCTCCTCACCGGCCGGTACCAGCGCGTCGAACCGGGCGGTGAATGTTTCGCGCCCGCTGCTGCTTGATGCGCACGTCGCAAGTTCGGCGCTGAGTGTCTCGCCGATCAAGCCGATGTCGCTTGCGAAGCGCTGCACATTGTCGTGCTCAATCACAAGAGCCGATGCGCCCTCGAGGGACGATGCGATGCCGAAGTTGAGCAGCAGGCGTTGTACATCCCGCAGCAGCTCGATCGACTCACCAGATAGCACGAGTCGATCAGCTACTACCTGTACATCCGCGGTGAAGAGCGCCTCCAGGAAGCCGCGCTGCATGGCTTCACTGCCACCCAAGAGCGTCGCCGGAATCCGATCCAGCTTGGTTGCAACACCGTTGTCGCGCGCTTCGCCGCCCATCCACTCAGGTGTCGCCACCTCGCGGGAAGCGCAGAGCCACCCCAGCACCCGCCCCTCCTCACTCGTACCCTGCACACCAAACCCGCCCTTGGCGTTCTGGATGTGCAGCGCGTCACCAGGCTGCAGCGCCTGCGCTTCCACCCAGCCCCGCGAGGTCATGAAGCGATGATCCGCAGTCACCCGAATTTCGTAGCCCTCGCGCGTCACCACGCGGAACACGGGCTTCACGCCGCTCTCGAACGGCACGCCGGCAGGCCCCACCTTGCCGGCGCTGAACCGTGAATCGAGCGTGACACCCGACGCTTCGCCCTGTTCGGCAAGCTGCGCAATGGGCACCAGACCGCGCGTCGTCGAGACGAGCGTGTCGCCCGTGACACACGGATTCGTCGCCTCATACGCCCCCAAATGCGGCACCGGGTTGTACTTGTTCGCCTCGTCAATGAAAAACACGCCGGGCTCACCCGTACGCCAGGCGCCCAGAATCATGCGATCCCACACCTCGCGCGCGCGCAGCTGCCCCACCACCGCCCCGTTCGACGGATCGAGCAGATCGTACGACCCGTCGGCCTTGAGCGCGTCCATGAACTTCGTGGTGATCCCCACCGAGATGTTGAAGTTCGTGATCTTGCTGAGGTCTTCCTTGCTGCCAATGAAGTCGAGCACGTCCGGATGATCGACGCGCAGAATGCCCATGTTCGCGCCGCGACGCGTGCCGCCCTGCTTCACCGCGTCGGTGCTCGCGTCGTACAGCTCCATGAACGACACGGGGCCGCTGGCCACGCCCGTCGTACTGCGCACCATGCTCCCCTTGCTGCGCAGCCGCGAAAACGAAAAGCCGGTGCCGCCGCC
>VYME01000220.1_pt1 | contig 23234 bp, 19 predicted proteins | sample 5115281 | NCBI WGS metagenome assembly VYME01 (sample SAMN12291780, study PRJNA351875) | freshwater metagenome | isolation source: freshwater lake | place: USA: Michigan, Wintergreen Lake | collected 2013-08-08
CGGCGTCGAACGCACCGAGCGTCGTGCCGGCGAGCGACGATGGCGCGAGCAGCGGCCGGACCGCGCGCCACTTCGCGTCCTCGCGGCTGGCATCGAGGAACGGGTTTGCCAGCAGCAATGCCTCGAGACACGGCGCGGGATCGACCACGCAGGCTGCCGTCGCCCGCTGCACGATGGGGACGAACCGCGCGAGTCCGGGCGTCTCCGTCCCTGCCCGCGCGACGAGCACGTTGCCGTACGGATCGATGCCGAGATCCCGCCAGCGGAGAACGTGGAGCCGATCACCGAACGCGGCGTCGAACTCGGTGTGGTGGTGGTAGAAGGTGTTGGCCGCGACATCCGCGTCGCGCTTTGCGAGCGCGTCGACCTTCGCGTTGTTCGGCAGGTCGACCCATGTCACCACGGCCGGATCGACGCCATGCAGCGCAGCGAGCTTCGGCCACAGCCGACGCGCGAGTTCCTTGGGGTCCGCGGCGATGCGTCTGCCGGCGAGGTCTCGCACGACCGTCAGCGGTCGGTCATCGGCGCTGTAGAACGCGAGCGGCGACGCCGCCATCAGCGCCATCACCGCGACCACGTCCGTCGATTTCGCGCGCGCGGCGATCACCGCTCCGAAGTCGGCGATCGCCACTTCACATTCGCCGCGGGTGACCTTGGCGATCGCCTCGCCCGAGCCACCCCCCGGGATGAGTTCGACGGCGAGGTCTGCTGCCGCGAACGTGCCTTCCTGGCGCGCGGCGTAGAGCGGTGCGTGATCCGCCCCCGGCGCCCAGTTGAGGCAGACGCGCATGCCGTCGGCGGCCTGAGCGTTGCTGGTGGCGACGAGCAGGAGGAGCGTCGGGATCAGGGGGTGCAGGCGCATGGAGGGTGAGGCTTCCTGGAGGCGGGGGAGGACGCATTGTCTTCCCTTCCGTGGTGGGCTCCGAGCATTGCCCCGCGGCGGGCCAATGTCGGCCAGGCTGACACTCTCCCAGGGAAGCCATGCGCCGCCGCCCATAACTTGTTGATCGGCGGAGGATCACAAGATTCCCATCTGGTGGATCGGGTCTTGCATTGCCCCGGGGAAACGTTGTTCGCTTCGCGCCGACCCCTGGAGACCTTCCGATGTTCCACCGTCTGACATCCCTTCGCGCCGCTCTCTTCGCCACGGTCCTGCTCGGTGCCACCGGCGCCCAGGCCACCATCCCCTTCAGTGCCATCACCCCGTCCACGACGATTCCGTCGTGCGAGGTCGGCACCTGCGGCAAGCTCGTCTGGCCCGTGGCAGAGATCGCCGACGGCATCATCGCGGATGGCGCGCCGTTCAACGGTTTCGCGGGCCTCACCGGGCGGATCGGGACGATTCGCCTGGACCTCGATGGCGAGTACGACATCGACACCTTCAATCTCTGGAACGACATCAACATCGTCAACGAAGGCGTCCGCAGCTTCCGGCTCGATTTCTTCGAGGACGACGGCGACGCGATCGGCAGCACGGGCACCCTCACCGCCATCTCTAAGTTCGCGCCGAACACGTACACGTTCACCGCGTTCGAGCGCGTGAGCCGCGTCGACATGGTGATCCTCACGGTCTCCGGCCGCGTCGAGATCCGCGAGGTCGGCTTCGACGGCGCCGTATCCGCGCCGATTCCGGAACCGGGCACCACGGCCCTCATGCTCCTGGGCCTCGCCGGGGTGGCCGGCATCGCGCGTCGCCGCAAGGACTGACGCTTTCCCGGTTCGCGGTGCATCATCCTGCTTCCCCCGAAGCAGGAGATGCCCCATGTCCAAGGTCATCGCCGAAGTCGTCCACGAGCGCCGCACTCCTGCGATCGAGGCATCCGACGGAGCGTCGCCATGATCGCCGTGATCTTCGAGGTCGTCCCGAAGCCGGACTGCAAGGACGCCTACTTCGGCGCAGCCGCGGCCCTGAAGCAGCATCTGGACGGCATCGACGGCTTCCTCTCCATCGAACGCTTCGAGAGCGTCACGCGGCCGGGTCGGTTCCTGTCGCTCTCGTTCTGGCGCGACGAGGAAGCGGTGAAGCGCTGGCGCAATGTCCCCGAGCACCGGCTGATGCAGCAGATGGGCCGCGAGAAGCTGTTCGCGGACTATCGCCTGCGGGTCGCCGGCGTGATCCGCGACTACGGGATGCTCGATCGGGCCGAGGTGCCAGACGACTCCAGGTCCGTGCACGGGACGTGACGCCGCCTACGGGCGCCCGAGCATGAGGTAGATGGCGTCCTGTCCCGTGCCCGCATGGCCCCAGGCGAGGTACATCGGACCGAGCGCGGTGTCCGCCGCCAGGAAGAGGGACCCCGAGAACCGCAATCCGCGACCGTCCTGGTCCCCGGCAAGCTGCGTGTACACGTTGCCGGCTTCGAGCGAGCCGCCCCAGAAGAGCCCGTCCGCGAGGGCCGGGATGCGGTCCAGACGGCGGTAGTACACGGCACGGCCCATCACGAAGGATTCCCCGACCAGGCTTCCGATCGGATAGCCCGACAGGTTGAAGAGTCCGCCGAGCGAGTACAGATCGTAGAACGTGAGCTCGCCGGAGAACGCCTTCCCGCCGCGCAGACCCAGCAGGACGCTGTCGGCCCGCCGGCCGAATGCCTGGCTCGCATCGATGTCCGCGCGGACGTACTCGGTGCCGGCGCCGAGGGCGTGGATCGAACGGACGACGGTCGCCGAAACGCGACTGCCCCGGGTGGGGAAATTGATGTTGTCGAACTGGTCGTAGAGCGCGCGCAAATTGAGGTTGGCGACGTCGGCTTCCGCGGATCGGAACTGCGGGATAGCGACCGATGGCGTCGCCGATGCCGTGCCGCGATAGACGCCGGCCCGTATCTCGCCCCACTTTTCGAAGTTCGCGCCGACGTCGAAGCCGACGCCCGCCTGACGGACCTGGTACTGCGCCACGCGGTTGCTGCCCACGTAGATGTCGAGCACCCGTTCCGAGGCCTCGACGCGCGGAGCGACGAACAGCCAGCCACGCAGGTCCAGAGGCTGGTAGAGCTCCGACACGATCGACGGGTTGAAGCCCACCTGCAGCCGGTTCCGCCATTCCCCGCCCAGCGCGTTCAGCCAGGTACGGTTGTAGAAGAGCTGCAGGCTGAAGCGCCCGTTTCCCTCGGAGTCGGTAGACAGCGCGAGCCCCAAGCGGAGGTAGTCGGGGCCGCGCGGCGGCTCGCGGGTTTCGACCAGGAGGGTCCGGACACCCTCGCGATCGGCAAAGAAGTAATCGATGCGTTCGAGGTCGCCGCGGCCGTAGAGACGCGCGACGTTCGCATGGAGCACCTCGTCGTCGGGGATGCGGCCGTCGCGTGTCCGGATCGCGGCCTCGACCGCCGCCGGGTTCACATTCTTCAGGCGGCTGTTGTCGACGAGCATCTGCTGCGCGGCAGTCGGCGCCTGCAGGCGTCCGGTCTGCGCGAGGCGGAACGATTCGTAGGCCTCGGGTTCGAGCGCCAGCCGCGAGAGCGCCGTCATCTGATTGCGTGCCGCGACCTCGCCCCGCGGGATGATCTCCGGTGCCTGGTTGAACGAGACCGCGCTGAAGCTGCCGAGGTCGGGCTCGATGAGGACATCCCGCGGGGTCATCTCGGCGAGCGAACGGCGCACGTTCTGCGTGGTGAGGATGCGGATCATCTGCACCGACACCCCCAGCACGCTGCCGAGTTCGTCGCGCTTCAGCAGCGGGCTGCCGAGATTCACGACGATCACCACGTCCGCGCCCATCGCACGCACCACGTCGACCGGGACGTTCCGCACGAGGCCGCCATCCAGCAGGATGCGGCCGTCGATCTCCTCGGGCGAGATGATGCCCGGCACCGACATGCTCGCCCGCATCGCGCGCGCGAGGTCGCCCTTCGAGAACACCACCATCTCGCCCGTCTCGAGGTCGGTTGCCACCGCGCGGAACGGGATCGGCAACCGATCGAAATTCCCGCCCGGCGGTTCCTGGACGAACGATCGCAGGGTCGCGAGCAACTGCTGGCCGGCAATGGCGCCCTTCGGCAGGAACGGCAGTCCGCGACTCACACCGAATTCGAAGCCCCACAGGCCCGCGGCGTCGAGCTGCTTGCGCAACACCGACTGTTCCGATCGCGGCGGCGCATCGCGGAAGACGCGTTCCCAGTCGATGTCGCGCAAGCGGCGCTCCATCTCGTCGGGGGTCATGCCGCTCGCGTAGGCGGCCCCGACGATGGACCCCATGCTCGTGCCGGCGATGAAGTCGACCGGGATACGCATCTGCTCCAGCACGCGCAGCACACCGACGTGTGCGAGTCCGAGGGCGCCGCCGCCGGACAGCACGAGCCCGACCTTGGGGCGTGGGACGGGCTCCTCGGCCACGGCACTGCCGCACCATGCGATGCCGAGGAGGAGCGCGATTGCCGCGAGCAGATCTGTCCGGATGCGACATCGCATCGCTGGTCTCACTCCACGAATCAGGGGATGGTTCGGTGTCGGCCGTGCAGGTCCATCGTCGCCGTGGCCGAATCGAGGACGATCTCGGGCGCTTCCGCATCGAGCACCGTTTCCCGATCGAGCACGCGCGCGAGTCGCTGCTCGTCCAGCGCTCCGCACCACTTTGCCACGACGAGCGTCGCGACGCCGTTGCCGATGAAGTTCGTGAGGGCGCGGGCTTCCGACATGAAGCGGTCGATGCCGAGGATGAGCGCGAGGCCTGCGACGGGGATGGAGCCGGTCGCCGAGAGCGTGGCTGCGAGCACGATGAACCCGCTGCCCGTGACGCCGGCCGCGCCCTTCGACGTGAGCAGCAGGATGCCGAGCAGCGCGGCCTGATCGCCGAAGGTCATCGGCGTGTCGGTGGCCTGCGCGATGAACACGGCGGCCATCGTGAGGTAGATCGACGTACCGTCGAGGTTGAACGAGTAGCCGGTGGGGATCACGAGGCCCACCACCGACTTCTCGGCACCGGCGTTCTCCATCTTCGCCATGAGGCGCGGCAGCGCGGACTCCGACGACGACGTCCCGAGCACGAGGAAAAGTTCCTCGCGGATGTAGCGGATGAACTTCCACAGCGCGAAGCGGTGCACCCGGGCGACGATGCCGAGCACCACGAACACGAAGAGAAAGCAGGTCAGGTAGAACACGCCCATCAGCTTCGCGAGCTGCGCCAGGGAACCGAGGCCGTGCTTGCCGATTGTGAACGCCATCGCCCCGAAGGCGCCGATGGGCGCGACCTTCATGATGATGCCGACGATGCCGAAGAGCACGTGCGACAGCCGCTCCACGAGATCGAACACCGGCCGCCCCTTCGGACCGTACGCGTGGAGCGCGAATCCGAAGAGCACCGAGAAGAGGAGCACCTGCAGCATCTCGCCCTTGGCGAAGGCATCGACGGCGCTGCCGGGGATGATGTTGAGCAGGAAGTCCGTGGTGCTCTGCATCTTGCCGGGCGCGGCGTACTGGGAGAGCGCCTTCGTGTCGAGTGTTGCCGGGTCCACGTGCATGCCCGCGCCGGGCTGGACGACGTTCACCACGACAAGCCCGACGAGGAGGGCGACGGTGCTGAGGATCTCGAAGTAGAGCAGCGCGTAAGCACCGGTGCGCCCGACCTTCTTCATGTCCTCCATTCCCGCGATGCCGGTCACCACGGTGCAGAAGATGATGGGCGCGATGATCATCTTCACCAGCTTGATGAACGCATCGCCGAGGGGCTTCATCGCAGCCCCTGTCTCGGGCTGGAGATGCCCGAGCAGCACGCCGAGCGCGATGGCGACCAGCACCTGCACGTAGAGGCTCCGCCAGAGCGGGCGGCGGGGTGCGGTGGCCGCGCTCATCGCAGTCCTGCGTCGACCGCAGCGAGCACCTTCCCGAAGAACGCGTCGGCGTGGTCAGCATCGATCCAGCGGACCACCACGACCATCCGTCGTTCCGGCTCGATCCACGTGAACGAACTGCCCGCACCGATCGCGAAGCAGCTCGATGCCGGTGCGCTCGGGAAGACGCGCCGCTCGTGATTCAGCCAGAGCAGGTAGCCGTAGAACGGTGCGATGGCGCACGGGGTCCTCATCCGGTCGACCCAGGCTTTCGACAGCACCTGTCGCCCGTCCGCGCGGCCGTCATCGAGGATCATCTGCCCGACGCGAGCTTGGTCGACGCTGCCGATCGAGATGCCGGCGCCCCAGTGCGTGCCGCCGGGGACGGATTGCATGCGGCGGCCGCCGATCTCGACCCAGGCGTCGTCGTAGCCCTCCCACCGCCAGCCATCGCTGGCGCCGATCGGGCCCATGATCGCTTCGCGGAACACCTCCGGCAACGGCCGTCCGAAGAGATGCAGCAGCGCGAGGGACAGCTGGTTGATCCGGACATCGTTGTATTCCCAGAAGCTGCCCGGGGCCTGCAGCGGTCGCGGATCCCCCTTGCGACCGGCCGGTGCCGCCCCCTGGAATTGCAGCGTCCGGTAGCGGTCCACCTGATCAGGCAGTCCGAAACACTCGCCTTCCCATTCGCTGGTCTGCTGTAGCAGGTGCGCCCAGGTCACGTCTGCGTTGCGGCCGCCGTCGAAGCCGATGCCGTGGATGCGCGCGCCGATGCGCTCGTCGGGATCCGGCAGCAGCCCGCGATCGTGTGCCACCCCGGCGAGCAAGGCGAGGTACGTCTTGGCGACACTGAAGGTGAGATCGGCCCGATCGGGCTCGCCCCAGGAGGCGATGGTCCTGCCTTCGACGAGAACGGTCCCGGACACCGGGCCGCGATCGTGCACCGGTCCGCGGAGCCGGTTCCATGGGGCCGGGTCGAGATGGTGGATGCCCCATTGGGGGCCGATCTCGCGGCTCCAGGCGGTTTCGTGCTCGATGGCAAAGCGGATGGCGTGTTCCATGGGGTCGGCGGCGGTGGCGTGGATCGGAAGGGACGCAGCCGACGGGCGTGGCGCATCCGCGATCGGCCGGAGTATGCCCGCGAACCTGTCTCGTGGTGTCCGGCGATCGGCGTTACGATGGGACGAGCAAGCACTCTTCCCCCGGCAGCCCTTGACCGCGTCGACTCCCAAGGTTCTTTCGTTTGCAGCGATCGCCGTCGTCGGTTTCCTCGCGACTTCGTCCGTGCCAGTACGCGCCTGCGTCGAAGGTGATCTCCGGGGAGACATCGTCCGACTGGACAAGGAGGTCGGCGAGACGGCCTCCGGCGGGCGCACCTCGATGCAGATCGTGGGCGCCGGCTGGTTCCGCGCCGCGACGATCGTCAAGGACGGCGGCACGACCGGACAGACGTTGGTGACGCTGGAACTCGACGGCGAGCCCATGATCACGACGTCGTTCTCGATGCTCGCGAACCCCTGGTACCAGCTCTCGACGGATTCCATTTCGGCTTCCGTCCGCGTCGACGGGTCGAGGAGCACGATGACCATCTGGTACTCGCCCGAGCTGAAGTTCCGGGCCCTGGCGTCGGTGCGGGTCGAGGTCCAGGAGTCCGGCGTCGAGCGGCTCGTCGTGCGGGCCATCATGAACAAGCCGGCGCCGCACGAGCATGTGCCCGGGCAACCCGGGACCGCGCTCGCGTTGCCGGCGTTCCAGTGAGCGCTGAGCAGACTCCGATTGATTCGCGCGACCGAGCGAATCGATCGGAGGCTCCCTAAGGGCGGTAGGCTTCGACGCGCGCCGACTTCACGGTGTAGCCGATGTCGATGTCCGACGCGCCGTCCACCAGATAGAGCGCCTGCTTCGACGCCGCGGCCGACAGCCGGCCCGTCACCCAGACCGGCATGAAGAGGCCGCTCAGTTCGAAGGCGGTGTCCGTCTTCACGTGAACGATCTGGTTCGCGGGCGGGGGCGGCGTGTGGATGCACGCCCCGACCCATGGCACCAGCAGGAACTCCGTGACTTTCTTTCCCGTCACTTCGAGCGGCAGCACGTAGCCGGGCAGACGCACGAGCACGCCGTCGAGCGAGGATACGAGGAGCCGCGCCTGGGCGCGGTTGCGGGCGGTGGTCTGTCGCCGCGTCTCCAGCAACGCCTCGACGTCGTGCCCCGCCTGCTCCAGCCGCTGCGTGAGCGAACGCTCCTTCGCGTCGTCGTCGGCGGTGAGCGTCTTGTCGCCTTTGGCCCGGCGGTCTCGGATCGCCGCGACATCCGACAGCCACTGGAGCGGATCCCGCCCGAGCTTCGCGAATGGATTCTCCGCGGTCGCGCCCTTCGGGACGAGGTCCGCCCACATCAAGGTCCGGGGATCCTCGGCGCTGGCGAGGGTGGCGAAGAGGGCGCAGAAGAGCAGCAGGGCAAGGCGCATGCACGAAGTCCGGGAATCGGCTAGCGGCAGAGCATACGGCCGGAGGCGATGCGGCGGTGGTCTGCCGGGATCCGCGCGTCCGGCTGTGCCTTTTCGCACACCGGCACCGTATCTCTCGTCACTGCAGAGCCCTCGCGGGATGGCGACACTTCGTTCGGGACGGCGGCACGCGATTCCCGCGGCGCCGTGGATCCCGAACGCAAAGTGGAGATCGCCATGACGCATTCCCCCGTCGTTCCGCGGCCAGGCATCGTACGGCGCGGCCTGCTCGCGTTCGCGCTCGCCTGCGCGGCCGTGCTTTCCCCGCCCGTGGTCGCTGCGGACAACTTCAGCGCGGCGCCGGCCTTCGACCCGCTCTACCCGAACCCGCCCTTCCTCCAGACCAATGTGGACGAGTACATGGTCATCGTCTGGGAGGCCGACCGGGCCGCGATCGAGGCGTTGTTGCCGCCGGGCATCAAGCCGGCCGCGACGAACACGGTGGGGATGTCCCACTATGTGGTCCGCGAGGGCGCCGGCCTTGCACCCTATGAGGCGAGCTATGTCTTCGCGGAGGTCGAGGGCATGGACGATCCCGGCGGCGGAAAGGCCCGATGGTTCCTGTGGGGCCTGTACTCGCCGGATCGCGCCGTGGCCGCGCTGCGGGAGGTGATGGGCTTCGCGCCGCGCCTCGGAACGACACGCGTCACCGAGTCCGGGAAGAAGATGCGGGGCGCAGGCACGCGGGACGGGAAGGAGATCCTGGCATCGGAGATCCTGAGCAAGGGTGAGGCCGCGGCCGCAGGAGGCACGCTGCACTACGCGGTGCTCCGGAACGTGCCCACGATGATGGGGAACGCGACGGCGTCGTCGGAACTGGTGATGCATCCGGTCTCGTGGACCGGTAGAGTCACCATGGCCGATCCGGTGTCGGTGAAGATCAATCTTCCGGACGCTCATCCACTCAAGAAGCTCGAGCCCAAGAAACTGCTCTATGGCTACTCGGGCAAGGACGTGAACTGGGTGTTCGGTCACACGAAGCTCATCGAGAAGCGTCAATAGGCGTCCATGGCGTGGCCGTTGCCGCGGGGTCGCAGGCGACCCCGCGGCGTCGCGATCGCCCGAGGTTCATCGCGTACGGAGGTTCGGCGACACGATGGAGACGGTGCGCGCATGGCTGGAGCGCCAGGGGCTGGGGCAGTACGGCCCCGAGTTCGAGCGCAACGACGTCGATCTCGACGTGCTCGAGTCACTCACCGAGGCGGATCTCGAGACGCTGGGCGTGTCGCTCGGTCACCGCAAGCGGCTGCTGAAGGCGATCGTCGATCGGGTGGCCGGTCGGTCCGGCCCCGCAGGCGCCACGCCGGCCATCGAGTCCACGACGGCTGCCGGAGAGCGCCGGCAGGTCACTGTGCTCTTCTGCGATCTCGTCGATTCGGTCCGGCTGTCGCGCGAGTGCGATCTGGAGGAGTTCCGGGCCATCATGGCCGCCTATCACGGTGCGGTCGCGCAGTCGGTACAACGGTACGACGGATACGTCGCCCAGATCCAGGGTGACGGCGTCGTCGCGTACTTCGGCTATCCCCTCGCCCACGAGTCGGAGGCCGATCGTGCGGTCCGGGCCGGGCTCGCGATCATCGAGACTCTGGCCGGCATGGCGCCCCAGGGACACGTGCGCCTCAGCGTGCGCGTCGGGATCGCCACGGGTCTCGCGGTCGTCTCGCACATCCTCGCGCCCGACAAGAGCGCGGTCGGCGACACCCCGAATCTCGCCCACCGGCTGCAGGCCATCGCCTCGCCGGGCGAGGTTCTGGTCACCGATCGCGTGCGCGCGCTGGCGGGCGGTGCCTTCGACTACGAAGACCGCGGGCATCCGGCCCTGAAGGGCGTGGGCGACGCCGTGCGGGTGTGGCGTGTGGCTGGATCCAGCGTGGCGGCGAGCCGGTTCGAGGCCGCCACCCGGCACGGCGTCACGCCGATGGTGGGCCGTGAACAGGAGATCGGTCTGCTGCTCGACCGGTGGGAACTGGCGCGGGCCGGGTGCGGACAGGGGGTGCTGATCGTCGGTGAGCCGGGCATCGGCAAGTCGCGGACGATGCTCGCGCTGCGCGAGCGCCTGGCCGAGGCGCGGGTTGCGCGCCCGGTGCAGTTCCAGTGCTCGCCGTACCACATGAACAGCGCGCTGTACCCCGTGATCGACCACTTCGAGCGGGCCCTCGGTTTCGCGCGGGAGGACGATGCCGCGACGCGCCTCCGCAAGATCGAGGCGAGGCTGACCGGGGACTGGCATCGTTCCGCGCGAGACTGCCAGCTCGTCGCGCGGATGCTGAGCGTCGATGCCGACGCGCACTACGGGCCGATGGACCTCACGCCGCAGCGCCAGAAGGAGGAGACTCTGCGCCTGCTCGTGGACACGCTGGCCGGTATCGCGCTCGAGCATCCCACCCTGATGTTGTTCGAGGACGCCCACTGGGCGGACCCCACGACGCTGGAACTGCTCGACCTCCTGTTGCACCGCACCGGAGCGCTGCCGCTGCTGTTGCTCGTGAGCTTCCGCCCCGAGTTCACACCCGCCTGGATCGGCGAGTGCGTGACGCTCATGCCGCTCGCCCGGCTCTCGCAGGTCCAGAGCGGGCACCTGGTTCGGCGCATGACGGCCGACAAGCCGCTGCCCGATGATCTCGTCGCGCAGATCGTCGAGAAGACCGATGGTGTCCCGCTGTTCCTGGAGGAACTCACGAAGGCCGTGCTCGAGTCCGGTCTGGTGGAGGATGCCGGAAGCCATTACCGCTACGCGCAGGCGGTGGACCGCATGACCATCCCGGCCACCCTACGCGACTCGCTGATGGCGCGCCTCGACCGTCTGATCCCCGTCAAGGAGATCGCCCAGATCGGTGCAGTCATCGGCCGCGAGTTCGCCTACGACCTCGTGGCCGCCGTCTCGCCCATGAAGGGGGCAGCGCTCGACGACGCGCTCGAACGCCTGGTGGCCTCGGAACTGGTGTTCCAGCGCGGCGCGATTCCGCACGCCGTCTACACGTTCAAGCACGCGCTCGTGCAGGACGCCGCCTACGACTCGCTACTGAAGGCGAAGCGTCAGGAGCTGCATGCGGAGATCGCGGGGGTGATTCAGGCGGGGTCCCCCGGTGTGGTCGATACCGAGCCGGAGTTGCTGGCCCGCCATTACACGGCGGCGGGCATGATCTCCACTGCCATTCCGCTCTGGCAGCGAGCCGGTGAGTTCGCACTGCAGCGCATGGCGTTGAACGAAGCGATCGCGCACCTCGAGCGCGGGCTGATGCTCAACGACACCATGCCGTCCGGACCGGAACGGGAAGCATCTGAGCTTCTGCTACGCGCGCACCTGGGCACGGGTTGGATGGCGTTGCGCGGATGGCCGGCGCAACAGGTCGCCGACCACCTCGAGCCGGCCCAGGCCCTCGCCCGCCGCCTGGGGCAGAGCCAACCCATGGTGGCGATTTCGTTCGGTCTGTGGGCAAACGTCCTGGTGCGCGGTCGAATCGCCGAGTCGTTGCCGTTGGCCGAGGGAACGATCGTCGAGGGCGAGAGTTCCGGTGACGACGAACTGCTTCTCGTCGGCCATGTCGAGGCCATGGTCTCGAGGTTCTGGCTGGGTCACCTGGCACATGCTGCCGGACACGGCAGACGCATCGTCGAACTCTATGACGCCCACCGCCATCGCGACACCGTTCGCAAGACGAATTTCGATCCGAAGAGTGCCTACGGGCTGTATGCCGGCCACTTCCAGTGGATGATGGGATTCCCGGATCGAGCGCTGGCGACCCTGCTCGAAAAGGAGTCGCACGCGCGCGCCATCGGGCACGTCTTCGATCTCGGTTTCGCCCTCACCACCGGATCGCACGCGTTCGAGTATCGGGGCGAGCACGAGGCGCTGATGCGACGTGTCGAGGAGGCGGAGCGTCTGGGGCGGGAAACCAGCGTGCCCTTCGTCTCGGAGGTCATGGCGCAGGTGATGCGGGGCGTGGCGATGCTTCGAGCGGGGGACTGTGCAGGGGCACGGCTGCAGATCGCTCACGGCATGAGGATGTGGAGCGCGCACGGTTCGAACATCTGGAATCCGTATCTGCGTGCATTGCTTGCGGAAGCCGAGGCGCGATCGGGAGAGTCCGTGAAGGCGCTGGACCTGCTGGACGAGTCGATCGAGCAGGCCAATCGGCCAGGGTGGGAGGAAAGGGCGCACCTTGCCGAGATACTTCGCCTCAAGGGGTGGGTGCTTAGCGGTCTGGGCCGCGTCGACGAGGCCATGGAGGTCCTTGGAGCCGCGCTTCAGTGTGCCCGACAACAGCAGGCGCGTTCCTGGGAGCTGCGCACGGCACTGACGATCGCGGAGGTCCTCGCGAAGGAGTCGAGCGCCGAAGAAGGGGTCACCCTGCTTCGGCCCGTGCTCGACTGGTTCTCGGAGGGGTTCGACACCCGGGATCTGCGCTCTGCCCGAGCCTTTCTCACGCGCTATTCCGGGTGAACTTGTGGCGGGACCTCAGCGCTGGATGGGGGATCCGCCAGGTTCGACGAGTGCGTCGTCGAGTACGAAGCGGTCGTTCTCTTGCGAAAGCAGTCGGCGGCTGCGCATGTCCGAGATCATCCGGGCAACCATTTCGCGGGTCGTGCCCGCTCGCACGGCGAGTTCCTGATGTGTGATCCGCTCGGGAACCACCCAGCGATCTTTCTCCCGCTGCGCGCACATCGACAATGTCCGGACGACTCGACCGTACACGTCGAGCAGCGCAAGGCTGCCCGCGAGCCCGGTGAGGTTCCGGGCCCGGCGGATCACCAGACAGAGCAGCTCGAAGCCCATGTCGGGATGCGTCGCCAGGTGCGCGCGGAACGCCTCCTTCTGCACGATCACCAGCCGTGAAGGCTCCAGCGTCATCACCGATGCGGAGCGGGGCTGCCCGTCCAGCGACATCTCCCCGAAGATCTGACCGGGGCCGAGCAGATCGAGCGCGATCTCGCGGCCGTCCGCGTCGGACAGATACACCTTGAGCCGGCCCGACAGGACGCCATAGATCTGGTCGGACACGTCGCCCTCCTGAAAGACGACGGTCCGGCGCGGGAGGGCACGGACGAGGCCGATGCCGGCGAGGGATTCGGGATGGAGGGGATTCTCGATCATCGGTTGCCCTGTCGTTCGAGGATGCGTCGGGATCTTCAGAGGCGTCGCCGCAGGCGGGATCACGTGCGCACCGCGAGCCCGTCCGCCAGGGAATGCCGGTACAGGCGCCACGCGGGAATGATCCCGACCAGAGTTCCGGCCGCGAGCACGAGCGCCATCAACTGCCATTCCAGCACGGAAGGCCAGACGCCGCCGACGACGAGTCCGATGCGGGACGCCAGCCACGGACGCGCAAGCGGCAGGGCGACGTGCAGCACGAGCGCGCCGACGATCACGCCGGCGAGTGTCAGCGCGGCCGCCTCGCCGGCCACGAGCGCGAACACCTGGGACGGACGCGCGCCGACCGAGCGCAGGATCGCCATCTCGCGGCGCCGTTCCCCAATGCCGGTGAGCAGTGCCACGAGCATTCCGGCAAGGCCCACGACGACGGCCATGATCGAGACTGCGCGCAATGCCTCCTCGGCAACGCTGACCAGCGCCCACACCTCTTGCAGCGTCGCCGCGGGCAGGATGGCGGTGAGTGGTTCATCCGGGAACGTGTTCACCGTACGTTGCATCGAGAGCGCTGCCGGGCGAGTCCGCAGGCCCACGAGGAACGCCGTGATCGTGCGGGATGCTTCGGCGGCCGGCTCCGCCGCCATCAGCGCGGCAGCCAACGGATCGTCCGTCTGCGCGATGCGCTCGGGTGCGTGCAGCGCGTCGATGTCTTCCAGGGTCACGAGCACGGTGCGATCCACGGGCGTGCCGGTGGGTGCGAGGATGCCCGAGACCCGGAAGGGTCGGTCGGCGTGCGGCATGAAACCGTCGTCCCCGCTGCCGTGCGCCAGGACCATGGACGCTCCCGGGGAATAGCCGAGCCGACGCGCCGCTTCCGCGCCGAGGACCGCCTCGCGGGGGCCGGTGAAAATCCTACCGTCGGAAAGCGCAAGTGCGACCGCGCGGCCATGGCGGTAGTGCTTGAAGAAGTCCGGCGTGGTGCCGATCACGCGATGGCCGCGATGGGAGTCGCCCAACGTCAGCGGCACGGTCCACGCCACCGACGGATGATCGGCGAGGGCCCGATAGCTGGACCACCGCAGACCACCACCCGCCTCGCCCACATGAAAGACCGTGGTGAGCAGCAAGTGCACGCCGCTCGTCCGTGCGCCGACGATGAGATCGGTCCCCGACACCGTGGCCGCGAAGCCCTCGCGGGCTTCCTCCCGCAGTCGCTCGATAGCAAGAAGAAGGAATACCGACAGTGCGATGGAGAGCACGGTGAGCACGGCGGTCGCGCGTCGATGCCGGAGGCTGCGCAGGGCGAGGATGGTGATCACGCTGCGCATTCCACGGTCGTCGCGGCATTGATGTCCGCGAGGTCGATCCGACGATCGAAATGCGCCGCGATGCCGGAATCGTGGCTCACGAAAAGCAGCGCCGCGCCGCTGCGCCCACACTCCAGGAACAGCAGATCGAGGAATGCGTCGCGCCGGTCGGCATCGAGGGCCGAGGTCGGTTCGTCGGCAATGACCAGTTCGGGATCCCCAATCAGGGCGCGGGCTGCGGCCACACGCTGTTGCTGGCCCACCGACAGGTGTGCGGGCAGGCGTTGGTGCAGATCAGGAGTGTCGAGGCCCAGCGCCCTCAGCAGCCGTAACGCTTCGTCCCGGGGGGTGCCGCTGCGGGCCCGGGCGCGGGCCTGACGGCGCTTCGAGAATCCGCAAGGCAGGAGGACGTTCTCCAATACCGTGAGGTAGGGCACGAGGTTGAACATCTGAAAGATGAGGCCGATGTGGTCTGCGCGGAAGCGGTCCCGCCCGTCGGGGGACAGCGCGGGGAGGTCGACGCCCAGCACCGACAATCGCCCGACTTGCGGAACCGTGACGCCGGCCAGAAGCCCCAGCAGGGTCGACTTCCCACTGCCGCTCGCGCCGTGCAGGAAGACCCGTTCACCCGCCTCGACACGAAGCGCATCGACGGCCACCACCGGAGGGGCATCCGGGCGCCAGGAAAAGCGAAGGCCCCGCAGGTCGACCACAGGCGGGGCGGAAGAAGATTCGATCCGCGGTGCGGAAGGCATGGGCGTGCCGACAAGGATGGGCCATGCGGATGATACGACCCGCACACCGCCGAACTGCGCCGGCCGTCACCGACAAAAAAAAGAGGCGATGCCGTTGCCGACATCGCCCCCAACGCCAACCCCCAGGTACCGGCCGTAGCCGGCCCGGGAGTGCCTTCACTCTTTGCGCTGTGTCACGGCCCCTTTCACCACTTCGGGAATCCGCGCGGGGAAAACGGGTGTCCGGCCCCCAGGCGAGATGCTGCTGCCTTCGGGCGATCGGTGGTCTTCGCGAGCGCGACCGGGAGACGCGGCGGGCGTTCGGCAGCAACCACCGGTGCCTCGCTACGCGGCGTGTGGGGAGCGGCATTCCGCCCATGGGAGTAGGACCGCAGTTCATGGCGGCTACCCTGGGGTTGCGCCACGCTGTCGCTCATCGCGACGGTGAGCGCAGACGCCGCGCGGGTTTCGCCGGTGGCGTTTTCGTTGGCGAGCGCGGCCGTTGCGGCCGTGCCGAGCGCGAGCGCGGCAAGTCCGCGCAGGAATCGAGTGGGTGTCATGTAATCCTCCGAGGTGTCTGGTCTGATGAACGTCGCGTGATGCAATGCCCGATTGCAGCGGTCCCGCGTCCTTATCGTCGGCATTCTGACGTCAGAGCAGTGCGAGTGTTCATACGGCGATCCGGATAGTCCGTTCGGAGAAGCCGAAATGCCTTGCTAGAGGCGGTACGTGCATCAACCCGTTGATAGCCGCTACCTCGGCGAGCTTCCGCGGGCAGGGCGACACACGCGGCAGAGCACGCATGCGGGCGGCGCAGTGGCCAGGTCGATCAGCCGACCCGGCGATTTCCGAGGGAGAGGACCCGCGCGCCAGGCGCCACCGGCGAGGGTCAGAGGGCGGGATGCAGGCGGTAGAAGAGGACGATGCGGTCCTTCTCGACGGCGATGTCGCCGTTGACCCGCATGAAGGTCAGGACGCGCGACACCATTTCGCGGACCACGCCGATACGTTCCGCCAGTTCCGTCTGCGTCGGGCGTGGGCGGATCACCAGCAAGTCGCCTTCGGGCCGCGCCAGGTCGAACAACAGGTGGGCGAGTCGCGCCGACGCGTCCATCAGCGCCAGGCTCCCCGCGACGCGCGTGGCGTTGCGGGTCCGGCGGATCACGGTGACCAGGAGTTCGAAGGCGGCGTCGGTATCGGTGGCCAGCAACTGCCGGAGGGACTGCGGTGACACCACGGACACGCGGGAGGGCTCCGCGGTGATGACCGAGGCCGAGCGCGGATTTCCGTCCAGGGACATCTCTCCGAAGATCTCGCCGGGCCCCATCTCGTTCAGGACGATCTCCCGGCCTTCGCTGTCGGAGAGATAGACCTTCAGCCGCCCCGACAGGACCACGTAGATCTGGTCGGAACGGTCACCGGCATGGAAGAGGATCGCCTGGCGGGGGTAGTCCCGGACCTGCCCGAGCTCCGCGATGCGGTCCGCCAAGGGACGCTTCGAGATCTCGTCGGGGGGGACCATGGGCGGATCCTCTGACGCCGATCACATCGTGAAGATCTTGCCCGGGTTCATGATCCCCAGAGGATCGAGTGCGCGCTTCACGTCGCGCATCACGCTCACGGCCTCGCCGTGTTCGGCGGTGAGGAACTTCATCTTCCCCAGACCGATGCCGTGCTCCCCGGTGCAGGTGCCGTCCATCGCGAGCGCCCGCATCACGAGACGATCGTTCAGGCGCTCGGCCTCGGCGATCTCTTTCGGATCATCGCGGTTGATCAGGAAGCCCAGGTGGAAATTGCCGTCGCCCACGTGGCCCACGAGCGGGGCGGTCAGGAAGCTCGACTTGAGGTCTTCCTTGGTCTCGAGGATGCACTCGGCGAGGCGGGAGATCGGTACGCAGACGTCGGTCGCCCAGATCTCGCACCCGGGGCGGAGGGCCTTGTTCGCGTAGGTGACGTCGTGGCGGGCCGTCCAGAGCTGCGTGCGATCCTCGGGCTTCGTGGCCCACTTGAACTCGCCGCCGCCGTTGTCGCCGGCGATGGCCTGGACGATCTCGGCCTGTTCCTTCACGCCGGCCTCGGTGCCGTGGAACTCGACGAACAGGGTGTCCTTGACCGGGTATGACAGCTTCGAGAAGCGGTTCACGGCATCCATCTGCACGTCGTCCAGCAGCTCGATCCGGGCCACCGGCACGCCCAGCTGGATGGTCTGGATCACGGTGTCGATCGCGCCGGCCAGGGAATCGAACGAGACCACGGCGGCCGCCATCGCTTCGGGGATGCCGTAGAGGCGGAGCGTCACCTCGGTGATGATGCCCAGCGTGCCTTCGCTGCCGACGAAGAGACGGGTCAGGTCGTAGCCTGCGGCCGACTTGCGGGCCCGGCGCGAGGTTCGAATGATCCGGCCGTCGGCCAGCACCACCGTGAGGGCCAGGACGTTCTCGCGCATCGTGCCGTAGCGCACCGCGTTGGTCCCGGATGCCCGCGTGGCTGCCATGCCGCCCAGGGAAGCATCGGCACCCGGATCGATCGGGAAGAAGAGCCCGAGGTCGCGGATGTGTTCGTTCAGCTGCTTCCGTGTGACTCGGGCCTGCACCGTGACGTCGAGGTCTTCCTGGCTGACCCGCAGTACCTTGTCGAAGTTGACGAGGTCGACGACGATCCCGCCATGCTCGGGGATCACCGCACCCTCGAGCGAGGTTCCCGTGCCGTAGGCGACCACGGGAACCCGGTGCCGGGCGCACACCTGCACGATCGCCGAGACTTCCTCCGTGGTGTTCGGGAAGGCCACGGCATCCGGACGGTGGGGCACGTGCCACGACTCGTCCTTGCTGTGGTGATCACGGACGCCGCTGCTCGTCGAGAGCCGTTCGCCCAGCAGGGCACGGAGTTCATCGATGACGGTCTGTACGGTGGCCTGCGCGGCTTGCTGCATGGCGAACTCCACTGGCTGGCAATCGGAAGGACTCCAATGGTCCCCCTTTTGTCGCTCGCGGCGCAAGCACCGGTCCGCGTCGATGCGCGACCCGTCAACGCCAAGGGTCGGACGAAAGTGCCGGACAAAAAAAACCGGGACCGCAAGGTCCCGGTTTCCCCTCCCCCTTTTCGGGTGCCTCGTTATGCGGTGCTGCCTGCCTTCGCCACGTAGCCGTAGGCCGCGTTGGACCGGTCCTTGTCGCCACCCATCGCCAGGTACTCGGCCTTGATCGCGGCGAGCTTGTCGGTGGTGAACGCCGGACCCTGCGCGACCTTCATGTCGAGGCCGTAGAGGTGGGTGGAATTGAGGCCGAAGATCTTCTGCTTCACCTCGCTGTTGGCACCTCCAAGGCGGCGCTTCCAACCCGTGTGCTTCATGATGTCGTCCGGGATTTCCAGGCGGCGCATGGCTTCGATCTGCCATTGCGGGCTGCCGTACCAGACGGAGTCCGTACCCCAGACCACACGTTCCGGGCCCATGAGGTTGACCAACTGGCCAAGGAATGCAGCGCAGAAGCGCGGGTTGGTCACGCAGGTCGACGCGAACGTCGTGCCGATCTCGGCGTAGACGTTGTTCACGCCGAACTTCTCGGGGATGCGCGCCAGGTCGGTCGACCACTGGATGTAGCCGGTCTTCATGAACTCGGCCATCTCCTTGTCGGGAGAGTCCGCCAGCCACGGCCGCATCGCGGCGTGGTAGATCACGAAGTTCATGCCCGGCCAGTCCTTCGCGGCCTTGCCCAGATCGTTGACGGTGGCGCTTTCCCAGGTGCCGGCAAACGCCTTCTCGTAGTCCCTGGGCATCAGTCCCTTGTGGATGCAGATCGTGTTGATGCCCGACTTGATCGCCTTCTCGTAGAAGGGGTACATCAGCTTTTCGTCGTCGAGGCGCCAGGCGTATTTGGACGGGCCGAACGGATCGCCGATGGTGTAGGACTTCCACGAGACCGGTTTCAGGACCTCGATGCCACGATCCACCTCATCCATCCAATTGGGGTATTTCGGCGTGATCACCGTGTGCCCCAGCATGCGGGTGTTGCCCGCCATCTTGTTGACCGCCCGACAGGCGTTCTGGATCGCGTCGTTGGAGAGCAACCACCAGGACGGGTCATCGAACGGCGCCCCGGACAGCAAGGACATCTTCGTGTCGGAGTCGAGGAAGATCTCCTTCAGGTAGTTGTCCATCTTGTAGCGGGCCAGCGTCATCGGCGCGCTGCCGATGTCGGGGTTCACCTTGGAGCCTGCCGCCCACTTCGTGAGACCGAGCAGACCTTCCTGCTTGAAGTCGTCGCGGATGAAGTGGGTCTGGTCGTCGAAGATGAACTGCCCCGAGAGCTGGCTGCGGCGGTAGTCGGACATCTCCATGTCCGTGGCTTCGGCTTCGGACACATCGAACATGGGTCCGAAGACCTTGTTCATCGCCAGGAACGCGGTGGCCATGCCGGCATTGGTGGCGAGGAAGGTACGCCGATCCATCCCGTGGCGCTTTGACTGCACGTCGCTCATTTCCTTGATCAGCGATTCGACCTTGCGCTGGTCTTCGGTCTGAGGAATGGGGTTGTACTCGCAGTTGGAGACCATCTGGGTAGGAACCGGAGAGCGGAAGGCAACCTCATCCGCTGGTTCAACCTCTCCCATCTCCCTTTCGCTCAAGTGCACGCCGATATGTCGTTGCATGTCGCTTCCTCCGTCTGTTTTTGGGATGGTGTTCGGCAACCTGCCGCCTTCGCCCGGGACCGGGACGACAGGCGCGACGATCACCGTACCGTCTGGACCAGACTCCTCGGCCCTGCCGTTCCTCGAACTCGTGGTTCTCGATCGGCTGCCGCGCGTGTTGCCGGTCTCGTTGCTGCCGTTCCGTCCTGCACCGTCGACCCTACTTCTCTTCGAACTTGTACGCCTTGTCCGCCTCGACCTTGCCCTCGCAGGCTGCCTCGACGTTCTTCTTCGCATTCGTGCACGCGGTGCCGATGGCGACCATGCTGTCGGACGCGCCGTTGCTGCTGTTGCAGAAGTAATCCATTTGGGATCTGGCATCCGCACAGGTCCCCGCCCGTTCGTCCTTGTCGGCCGCTGCCACAGGGGTGCTGGCGGCCATGGACAACGCAAAGGTGACCAACAAGGTGAGCGTGAAGGGGAGCACGAGAGTTCCCGCAGTCAGCAGGGATGCGACACCAGAAAAGCCAGACACCCGTTTCATGGAATCTCCTCCGCGTGGACGGCACAACCGGGTTCCGAAACGATGCCGACGTCGCCGTGGAACTTCCGGCAAGGTGGGCATCGAGCGCAGTGCGACTGGTCGTAGTGGATGCGAAAAGGAGGCATCCGAGGAGGAGGGTGAAGGGCCGACATCGTCGGCGACGCGGCGTCTCTGGAGGACGTCTACGGTGCGCCTGTCGATCATTCACCCGCGGGAAGTTCCGAATCTGGAACAACCTTGCGGATGATGCTAACGCCCGTCCGAAATCGACGTCAAAGCGTTTCGCTGCTGCATCGCAACGCGAATGGCGTTTGCGATCAATGGACGAGGAGTCTTGCCACAGCGGCTTCGTCCCACGCGATGCCGGTGCCGGCACGATCGGGAATCGATATGCATCCGCGCTCGGGAGCGAGTGGCTCCTGGAGCACCGGCGCAGCCCAGTCGACGTACTCCAGCCAGTGCGCGGTCGGCGTCGCGGCGAGGAGGTGGCAGCTCACCTCCGGGAACAGGTGGCTGGACATCTCCATGCCATGGGCGTGCGCGATGCCGGCGGCGCGCAGCCAGCCCGTGACGCCGCCGATGCGCTGCACGTCCGGCATGACGTAGTCGAAGGCGCGCGCGTCGAGCGCCTGCTGCAGTTCGAACGTCGACAGGAGATTCTCGCCACCCTGCACCGGTGTGCGCAGTGCCGCCGCCACGCGCGCGCAGCCCGTGTAGTCGTCGTGGCGCACCGGTTCTTCGATCCAGGTGAGCCCTTCGTCGTCGATCATCCGGCCGCGGAGAATCGCGTCGTTCCAGCTGAGGCGCTGGTTGAAGTCGCACATGACCGTGACGCGGTCGCCGACGCGCTTCATGACCGATCGTACGGCCGCGAGATCGTCGCGGGGATCATCGCGTCCCAGGCGCAGCTTCACGGCGCTGAAGCCACCCTCGGCGATCAGTGCCTCGGCCTCGTCCGCCAGTTGCGCGACGGGCTGGATCCAGAGGCCGCAGCTGTTGTAGGCCCGGATCGGCTTCGGGGTGCTGCCCAGCAGGGTGGCCAGCGGCACGCCACGCGCCTGCGCCGCGACGTCCCACGCGCACATGTCGAGCGCGGCGAGCGCGATGCCGACGAGCCCGGGTGTGTCGAGCAGCGTGAGCCGGCGTCGCAGCTTCGCGTCGAGGTCGAGCGGGGCGACGGGGTCGCCGGCCACGATGGCTGCGAAGTTGTGGAGCAGATCGACCACGGGCTTCTGGGCGGCCGGCGTGATGGTGAAGACATACGCACGGCCGGTGATGCCTTCCGAGGTCTCGAGGTCGACAAGGACGAGCGGGGCGTGCGGGATCGCCCCCGTGGCAGCAGCGGGCGGTCGACGGAACGGTGCGAGGACGGCCCGGGCGCGGATCGCGCGAACGGTCGGCAGTGCGGTGTGCATGGAGATCTCCTCAGCGGGCGTCGGCCGGGCGGCCGTTGGCGTACAGCTTGAGTGCCGTGCAGACGAAACGGTGTGCGGGCGTCGGGACACCGGCAGCCGCCCCGAGACGCACGACGCCGCCTGACAGCCACGGCAGTTCGAGTCGATTGCCGCGCAGGAGGTCGCCCAGCATCGACGCGACCATCTCGCGCGGGAGTCCGTCCAGGCGGGTGAGCATCGCGCCGACGGTCCCGTCGCCCAGCAGCACGCCCTTGGCACGCCCGACCGCCACGACTTCTTCGGCGAGCTGGGTAAAGAGCGCGCGGGTGTCCGGGTCCTCGCGGAGTGGCCCGAGCGGCATCCGGGTCAGTGCGGTCATCGCGGAGAGCGAGGCGAGGAACACGAACTTCTCCCAGATCGACTTGAGGATGTCGTCGGACACCTTGAGGTCGAAGCCCGCACGCTTCGCCGCGGCAGCGAGGGCGTCCACAGCGGGTGACGGGCGCCTGTCCAGCGAGCCCACCTGCAGCAGCGCCATCGTGCCGTTGTGCCGGACCACACCGGGTGACTCGATGAGTGCTGCGATGTTCGCGACCCCGCCGATCACGCGATCGGCTCCGAAGGCCTGCAGCAACTGGTCTTCCGCGTCGACACCGTTCTGGAACGAGACGATCGTCGATGTCGGTCCCATCAGTGCCCGCGCGGTGGCGATGCTCTCTTCGGTGGACCACAGCTTGACGGCGATCATCACGAGATCGACCGGGCCCACCGAGGCCGCATCGTCGGTGGCCTGGACCGGGTGGAGGATGAAATCGCCGTTGCCCGACAGGATCTTCAGGCCGTGCTCGCGCATCGCCGCGAGATGGGCGCCGCGTGCGATGAAGGTGACGTCCTCGCCGGCTTTCGCGAGCTTCGCGCCGAAGTACCCGCCGACGCCGCCGGCCCCGATGATCGCAATCCGCATGCTCTTCCCCCGGAGGAAAAAGCCGGCACTCTACTCGCGTATCGAGGAAGACGCGCGGGTGGTCAGCCCCCCGAGATCGGAGGAGTGTCGCCTGCGCCGGCGGCGGGCGGCGTGTCGGCCTCGGGGGTGCAGTGCACCAGCCGCATCGGCGCGCCGCGCCCATGTCCGGGAAGGTAGCCTCGCGGGCGCGGTGCCGCGCTCCCCTGGCGGTCGGTCGTGGTGCCGGGAAACGCGAGCACGCCCGAATGATCGGGCAGTCCCGTGCGCATGCGACCGAGGCCGTCCGCCAGAACGTC
>VYME01000222.1_pt1 | contig 23184 bp, 12 predicted proteins | sample 5115281 | NCBI WGS metagenome assembly VYME01 (sample SAMN12291780, study PRJNA351875) | freshwater metagenome | isolation source: freshwater lake | place: USA: Michigan, Wintergreen Lake | collected 2013-08-08
CGGGCGCGGCCGCCGCCGGTGCCGGTGCCACGGCAGCGGGCGCAGCGCGCACGGGGCGCTTCTTCGAAGGCGTCGCGCGCACGGACTTCGTGGGTGCGCCCGACGGCGTCTGTGCCAACGCCGCCGTGAAGGGCAGCAGCGTGAGCGCCGCGAGAAGGGTCAGCCGCATGCTCGGGGTCCTTGTTCTTCTGGATTGCATTCGGTGGCTTCGATGAGATGCGCGAGGGTCCGGCTCAGCCGGCACCGCGCGATGTGATCCGCAGACGCAGGGGCTGGGGCATGTCGGCCGGCGGCGCCTCGCGCAGGGGGGGGATCGATGCGAGCGCGGTGCGCAGCGAGGCATCGAGCGCTTCGCTGCCCGCACTGCCGAGCAGTTCGACGCGCTCGATCCTTCCGTTGTCGCCCAACCAGAGACGCAGCGTCACGCGGTAGTCCGAGTTCCGCAGCTCCTTGCGCTTGGAGAGTTCCTCCTGCAGATAGCCCTGCACCATCTGGGAGAAGAACGCGAAGCGCGCCTTGCCTCCGCCGGTACCGTCGCCGACGGCACCGATCGTCGTGATGTCCCGCCCGCCAGGCCGCCCCTGCAATCCGAAGCCGTCCGAACCCGCACCGCCCGCGGCATCCACGCCCAGGTTCTCGGCGGGCGGCGGCTGATCGTCGGCCTGCTTCGGCTCCGGTTCGGGATCGGGGAGCTTCACCTCCTCCTTCTTGATCTCCGGCTCGGGTGGCTTCTCCTGGGGCTTGGGGGGCGGTGGCGGCGGCTGCTGACGCAGCACCGCGATCTGCTGTGCCTTGGGCTTCGTCGCCTTCACGGGATGCGAGAGGTACACGTACAGACCGTAGGCGCCGCCTGTCATCAACAGGGCGAACCCGATCCACAGCGCGACCTGACGCAGGTTCATCGCGTCACTTCACCAGGCGCTGCGTGACGAGTCCGAGTTGCGTGATGTCGAGTCGGCCGCACAGGTCGAGCACGTCGATCACCTTCTCGTACTGCACGCGGGCATCGCCCTTGATCACCACGGGAAACTCCGGTGTCACGGCCTTGAACTGCATGAGCCGCTGTTCGAGTTCCGCCATCGACACCGGGTACGTGTCGAGGAAGATCTGGCCATCCTCGCGGATGGTGATGGCCTTGGTCGTCGGCTTCGCGAGGCTCGGCGTGTTCGACGCCTTCGGCAGGTTCACCTTGATGCCCTGCACCGACGCGGTGGTCATGATGATGAAGATGACGAGCAGCACGTACGCGAGGTCCAGCATCGGCGTCACGTTGATCTCGTCGTACGGTTCGTTGCCGTCCTGGACCTTGGCTGACATCGCGCTCGCCCGTCCCTAGTCCGCGTACCGCTCGGCGATGCGGCTCGTGAGTTCGTCCACGAAGACCTGCATGTCGGCGGAGATGACCTTGATGCGGCTGGCCAGGTAGTTGTAGCCGAAGAGGGCCGGGATCGCGACCGCGAGGCCCGCGACCGTGGCGACCAGCGCAGCGGCGATACCCGGGGCGATGGCGTTCACGTTCACGTCGCCCGCCGCGGCGATCGCGGCGAACGTGATCATCACGCCGACCACGGTCCCGAGCAGTCCGAGGAACGGCCCCCCGGAGATCGAGATGGTGAGCAGCACCATCTGGCTGTTGAGCCGGGCGTTCTCACGCACCACCTGCGCGTCGAGTGTCGCGCGGATCGCGTCGATCGACTTGCCGGTAATCGCTGCCTTGCCGGACCCGAGACGCTTGCGAAGCTCGGTCGCACCGATCTCGTAGATGCGTCGCAGCGTCGCGTGCTTCGCCCCCTTCGTGTCCGCCGGCGCCGCGAGCAGATCTTCCAGACCGGCGAAGTGCTGCTGGAACGCCTTGTTCGCGCTGTCGGTGCGCGCCATCACGATGGTCTTGGTGAACATGACGTAGAAGCTCAGCACCATCATGACCATGAGGATCGCGATTACGACCCAGCCGTCGATCGTCACCGCCGAGAGCAGGATGCCGACGTACGACGTGCTCTCGCCACCCTCGCCGGCCTCGGCCTCGGTGGCCACCTTCACCAGCTTCGCGGCTTCGCCCTGCGATGCCACGGCAAGCGCGATCGAGCCCGGCGTCCGGGCCACTGACGCGAGATGCACCTCGTCCATTTCGCCCTGGTAGCCGGCGCCGAGGCTGACCGCGCCGCCGAGATCCGTCGCCTTGACGTCAGCGCCCGCCACTTCGCGCCCGTCCACATACATCACCAGGCGGTCGGCGAACGTGAAGCCCACGTGATGCCAGGCGCCAGCCGGCAGGTCGACTTTCGCGGTGGCGGTGCCGAACGCGTTCACGAACACCTGCCCGCCCTCGTAGATGACCTGCAGCACGCGCCCGTTGTCTTCCTGCGCGTACAGCACGGCTGACTGCGCAGGTGCCGCCGGCTTGATCCACGCCGACCACGTCATCCCGGTCGCCGCCTTGACCGCCAGCGATGGCGCAGTGACGGCGATGCGCCCCGAACCGTCGAACACCGCTGCACCGTCGGCCACGCCGGCACCGCCACCCTTCACCCCCGTCGCCGTCACCGGCTGCGCGTACGCCGTCGCGTCGCGGAAGGCGCCATCGCCCTCGGCGAAGTGCAGCACCAGCGTGTCGTTGTCGGTGTAGGTTCCCTTGGGATTGCCCGCGGGCGTCGCCTTCTCGTTGCCGTAGTAGAGCCAGACGTGCCCTTCGCCAGAGCCGGGCGCGATCTTCGGCACCTTCACCCACACGAGGGCAAGCTCGTTCACGCCATCGAACTTCTCGACGTGGAACTCGAGCGGGGTCTTGTCATCGTCGGCGATGAAGCGCAGGTCGTTGCCATCCAGCTGCGCCTCGGAGAACACGAAGTTGCCGGTGTGGAGCCGCACCAGGACAGGCACATTCGCGAGCCCTTCCTTGAGCGCGGCCCCCTGATCGGTGGTGTCCAGCGACACCTTGCGGCGTCCGGTCCACTCGGGGTTCCACCAGGCCTGCGCGGCGGCGGGCAGCACTGCGATCAGGACGAGGAGTACGAGAAACAGCCGTTTCATGGGGGGCTCGGATCGGATACCTGCGAGCCCCGCATTGTCGGCAGGCTCTGTTGCACGGATGTGACTACGCCATGCCAACGATGTGACAGACTCCTGGCAACGACGACTCAGCGCCCGAAGCCCAGCACCTCCACCGTGAGGAAAGAGGGCGTGCGCACCCCGGCGCCCGCCTGTGCCGCATTGGAGGCCGACTGCGCGGCGCGATCCGACGAGCGCGCCGTGTCGCTCGTCGATGTGCCGGACAACCCGGCGAGCGTCGAACCGAGCGCTGCGCTGTTGTCGACGGCGACTCCGGTGACCCCGCCCGGCGCCTGGATGTTGTCCGCCCCGCGTACGAACTGCGAGGCGATCACGATCCGCCCTGCCGCACCGATACCGGCATCCCCCGCATCGACGGTGCCGAAGGGCGCGATCAGGCTCACCTGTCCCGGCACGATGCCGGGGTCGGTGAGGATCGACCGGATGCCGCTGCCGCTCGCCGAACGGAACTTGAAGACGGTCTGCCCGTTCGCATCGGTGATGAGGATGGGCGGGGGCGCCGACACCGCTGTCTTGGCGCCGCGACCCGCATCGATGTTCCCGTCGGACGACCAGATGACGATCTCGCCCCCGCGGAGCGTGAACACGCGTGACTCGTTCACCGCGAAGTCCCCGCGGACCGCCGGACCGTTGGCATCCGCCGGCAGGCCCTGCACCACGGCCCGCACCGCGCCGAGGTCCTGCGCGATGATCCCGAGGTCCGAGGGGTCCTTCGCCGATCCCGACGCCGCCGGGGGCGTGGTCTGTCCGGCGTTGACCTGTCCACCGGGGACGAAGAGGTGGATGTCTCCACCGGATTCCGTCTTGATCTGGCTGAACAGCAGGCTGAGATTCCCTCGTGTCGCGCCCTTCTCGCCGAAGAGCGACTCGATCGCAGCGAACCCGGGGTCGTAAAGGCGGACATTGCGCTCGGCTGCCGCCGACGCCGCATCGGCGGCCGCGACGAGTTCCCGAAACAGCACGCGCTCGATCAGCGGCCGCCGCTGGATCTCCGACAACGTCGCAAAGCGTGCGTACGCCGCATCGGCATCCGCGGGCGCCTCGCCCGTGACCTCTTTGACCCATTCAACGAGCATGGTCCGATACTCGGGCTTCCCGCCGCGGGTGGCCGTAGACGGGTCGAGATAGCGCGACGCGAAGGCGGCAAGATTCCCCTCGCCGCCAAGTCCGGCCTGCACCGACACGCCGGCGCCCTGCGGGGACAGGAAGGGATTCGCAGCGTTGCCGCGGGTCACGATCCCGAAGGAGTTGCCGAGATCGATGTCGCCACCGGCACGGACCTGCAACAGCCCCGGCCCGCTCAGAACGATCTGGCCGGGATTGTTCTCCTGCCGCCCGGTGATCGGGTTGCGCAGCGTGTCATAGGAGATGTCCCCGCCGGCGACGATACGCGTGGTGTCCGTGTCCCGCAGGTTCTGGCTCTCGAGGACGAGATTGCGGATATCGCCGCCCGCGATGAGCGACGCCGCCTTCGCGAGATACCAGCGGCCGTCGAGCCCGCCGGTCCTCGCGACGACGCGGACCGGCAGGCCGTTGTCGCCGTCCTGCAGATGGACCGGCGTGATCGCGTGGATCAGTCGTGCCTGCGCGCTCTTCTCTCCGGCCAGGCGTTCCCTCGTGTTCGCATAGGAGACTGTCCGGTTTGTGGCGGTGGTGCCGGACGCCACCGGCACGTACAGCGGATTCGCGAGCAGCGATGCGTCCGTGTCGGACTGCACGAGCCGCGCGACGTTGGCTCCGTTCATCGTGATATCGGTCGCCGCAAGCAGGGCCAGATCGCCCTGTGCCGACGGATACAGCGTCATCGGCCGCTCGATCGCGATGCCACCGCCGAGCGCCTCCACACGGAGACCACCCGGATACACGGCGAGCGCATCTCGGTCCGCGGAGACGCCGGTGCGGAACACGATGCCACTGCGGCGGGCAGCGACAGGCGCGGGCGCGGTGATGGGGGCGAGCGCCGCTTCGATCGCCTCGATGTCGTTGTCGAGGCGGACCCCGCCCGCGAGCGACCGGAAGCTGACCGCACTGCGCGGCGTGTAGGTGTAGAAGTACGTGCGCGGGTTGGTGAGCGCATTGGTCGGCAGCACCTGGCTGTCCTGACCGAGCACCGTCGGGTTGAAGACCGTCTCGATGTCGACATCGAGACCGGCGCGCACGGACATCGTCGCGTCGCCGACGGCCAGCACGGGTGCGATCGCGCGGTCGGCGAGACGGCTGCTCGGATTCGTCGCGCCGACCGTGCGGCTGCCGGCACCGATGACGTCGCCCGCCGACAACCGGCCCTCGCCGCGCGCCACGTAGTAGAAGCCCGCGAGCAGACTGCCACCCGCCGCGACGTCGAGGTCGCCACCACCGGTCACGACGAGGTTGTCGTTCCCTGGCCGTGTGTTGGGCGCACCGGTGACGCGACCGGTGGTCGGCACCACCACCGACAGGTCGACGATGTCACCGCCCGCTGCCACCTGGACATCGCCACCGCCCAAGGCCCCGGTGTTCTGCTGGAAGCGCGAGAAGTTGATCCACCAGGTCGGGTTGCGGCTCGCCAGCAACAGTCCGTCGGCGGTCATCTGCCCCTGACGCTGCAGCCACTCGCTCGCGAGCTGGTGCGTGACGGCACCCCGGATGTCTCGTCCAGCGGACAGCGTGAGATCGCCGCCACCCACCGGATAGTTGGCGCCCGTCGGCGGCGTGAACCCGTCGAGCGTGTCTCCCGGTCGACCCGCGGTATAGATCGCCGCCGTGGAGAGATTGGGGCCTGTGGTGGCGCGACCGATGACGACGTCGCGTGCAGCGGCCACGTCGATCGTGCCGGTCCCGGTTCGCACGAGCTTGGCGGCGTTCAGGATGACGTCGCCCGATGTCCCGCCCCGCTGGACGGCCAGGGGATCCGCACCGGCATCGGCGCCCGCCACGAGTCGATACGACCAGTGCTCGCCGGCCTGCAACGTCCCGGTGGTGGTGGCGGTGCTGAAACCGTCCGAGAGGCTGCCCGCCAGCACGAGATCGCCGGCCGCCCGAAGCGTCAGCACACCGCCCCGTCCGCCCGGACGGAGCGCGGAAAGATTCCAGTCCGCGGGCAGCGTGAGATTCCCCGTGCTCGACATCTCGACGCCCGCGATGAGCGTCACACCCCCGCCGACGGCCGCTTCGATCGCGGCGCTGTTGCCCATCAGTGTCTCGGCCTCGCTGCCGATGCTGGTGATGAGGGTCGTGCTGATCGATGTGGCCGCGTAGCGCTGGAGGCCTTCCAGCGTGACGCTGCCGGCACCGAGGATGTCCGCCCCGGCATCGATGCGTGCCTGCACATCGTTTCGCGCGGTGTTCGCCATCGCGCGCAGGTGGAGTTCCCCGCCACCGGTGAGGTCCACGGTCGCCCCGTCTGCGAGGCGCACGGTGCCCGAGCTGCTCGCCAGGAAGACGCGGCCCTTGCCTGCGGCCAAGCGTCCACCACCGAGCACTTCGAGATCGTCGCGCGCCGCCGCCATGATGGCGCCATCCGTCGCCACCATCCGGCCAGCGATGCGGAGGGCACCGCTGTCGACGGCAAACGCGATCCGCTCGGCCGTCAGCGCCGCACCGTCGCCCGTGGGCACCAGGACGTCGCCGTTGCGCACACGCACATCGATGCCCCGATCGAAGCCTCCGTCCCGCGCCCGTCCGCCGAGCGTCGCGAGGGCGGTCCCGTCCAGCGTACCGACATCGAGCACGAGCCGACCACCGCGGCCCGTCGCATGGCTGGCGTCGAGGATGCCGTCGAGAACGACGCTTCCGCCAGGCGCCGCGAGCGTCACGGTGCCGGCATCGGCCGCACCGGATGCCGCGACCGACACGACCGCCGCAGGCGTCGCGCCGTCAGCGCCGGCGACACGCACGACGCCGGTCTCGGACCTCAGCGAGATGCTGCCGGCGTCGACCGTGACGACTTCGCCGTCGAAGACGGAAGTCGACCCGGCGGCCGAGATCCGTCCGCCCGCTGCCACGGTGAGATCGCCCGCAGTGGCCTGTACGCTGATCCGCCCCGCGGGCGCCTCGATCCGCGTCGCCACACGCACGCTCCCGCCTCGAAGTGTCATCTGCCCCGCGAAGCCGTCGAGCGGTACCGATGCCCCCGCCGGCGCCGCCGACGTCAGCCGCAATTCGTACGCCGCGGCGCCACCCAGGGTGTCCTCCGCAGCAAGCGTCTGACGGGCACCGGCGAGCGCCACCACACGAGTCGCCGAGAGCGTCATCGGCGCGGCCACCTCGAGGGCGCCCGTGCCGGACAGCACGACGTCACCTGTCACCGTCGCGCCGACGGTGTCGAACCCGCGGATCGCCTTCGCGCCCTCGCCAATCGTGAAGCGATCGGTGAGGATGGCGAGCGTGTCGCCGGCCACCGTGTCTGGTGCCGTGTCGGTGGGTGCGCCCTGCGTGTTGCGGAACGTGATGGCATCGGCAGCCACGACGGCGCGTGCCGGCGTTGTCGTGCCGTCGTCGCGGACGGCACGCAGCACGCCTGCGTCGAGGACGAGGTCACGCAGCCTGGCACCCGCAGTGCGGTCCCGCGAACCATCAGCGGCAACGACGCCGAGGACCATGTCGCCGCGCATGTCGATGCTGGAGTAGCTGCGGAGCGTGAGCGAGGCGACTCGGGACAGGACGCCAAGCTGTGCACCGTCGATCGCCAGACCGTCGGCGACTTCGCCCGCGCCGCCCAGCGTGATGCGCGAGGCGCCCAGGGACAACGTGCCGTCGGACGCGACGTCGAAGCGACCCGCGAAACGGTTGGTGCCTGTCGCGTCGACGTCGATGCCACGCCCCGCCAGCAGCGCGCCGGCACCGACCTGCACATCGCCGGCAGCCCGGGCGACGCCTGCACGCTCGATCGCCGTGCGTGCACCCGCGGTCACGCGAACGATCGCGCCATCGCCGCCGTAGGCGTCGCCGGCATCGATGATCCCGTTGCCGTCGACATCCACATTCCCTTCGGTCGCCGCGAAGATGCCGTCGCGATTCGTATCGATCAGGACCTGGCCCACATGGAGTTTCCGGCCGGTTGCGACGCCGCTCGCCACCACGGCACTGCCGTCCTCGATCGCGAGTCGCCCGGACGCGCCGAGCACGACCTCCGGCGCTGAGAGCGGGTCCGACGCCGTGGTCGCGATCGTCAGATCGGTGGACACGAAGCGCAGCCAGGTGCCGCGCGCAGTGTCCGTTCGTACGCCGCCCAGCAGGAGACTCTCCGCCCCGAGCGCCCGTAGGGTCGACGTCCTCAGGACGATCGCTCCGGCGGCATCCGCCGGCAGGGTGGCAGAGTCGGACAGGATCGCGAGCCTGGCCGACGCGATGTCGACCGAGGCACCGCGGGCACCTGCCACGCGATCGGTCAGGAGCGCTCCCGAGAGCGTGAGCGACTGTGCCGCGAGGATCGACAGACTGCCGGCATCCTTCGCGAACCGCGGGAGTTCCGTCCCGGCTGCCGCGGCTGTCTTCGCGAAGAAGCTGTCGCCGTCGTAGGTCCGGACTTCACCCAGCGTCGCGATCTGTTCCGGCCCGCGAATCGCGAAGCCCTGCCAACGCGAGTCGGCGATGAGCGAGCCCGTGCCGTATCGGCCGGCGACGACGACGGCCCCGTCGGACAGATTGCGCGTCACCCCCGTCGGCATGTCGATGGAATCGGCACCGACCGGCGTGACGAGGCGTGCCCCCGGCAGCAGTGCATAGCGCGCCGGCAGGATCACGTAGCGACCTGACGGCACGCCAGCGGCGCCGTCCGACGCGAGTTCGACGACGCGCCCGAAGGGACTTCTCTCCCCCGCGTGGTACTCGGGATCCCACGCCGCGAAGCGCAGCGCGGACGTCGGCAGGATGGCGAAGGCATCGCCGGCATTGGCGGCGTCGAGCCGGTCGATCGAGCCCCCGGGACCGGGAACGAATTCGTACGCGAAGAGACCACCGCCGCCGGAGACATTCACGCGGGCACCGGTCTGCACGTCGATCGTGCCGCCCTGCAGGACCACCCGCTTGTCGGGCGGCGCGGACTGCAGCGCGAGGACGCCGGGCACGGGTTCGTACACCCACTCCGTCCCGTTCTGGACATGACCGAACGGCACCACGCCGGGATCCCCCGCAACCGACGTCTCGCTGCCTGCGGCCAACCGCAGGGTGCCATCGGCATCGGGCACCGAGAGCACCATGCTCCCGAGCGGCGCCCGGAGCACGCCGCCCTGCTCGATCGTCTTCGCCGACACACGCAATGTGCCGCCGGCACTGTAGGTGGCGCCGGGCGTACCGGTCACGGCGCTGAACCGGACCGTTGCCCCCGTCGCGCGGATCTCGTAGCGCGAGTACGTGGTGGGATAGATCTGGACGGCCTCGAAGTCGATGTCGTGGTCGGCGATCAGGCTGCCCGTCAGTTGGTTCGAGAGGTCCGGGGCACCGGAGACCCGGAGATCGCCTTCGCTGCGGAAGGTGGCCCTCGACGCGCCCTGCAACGCCACCTGGCCCACGAGGTCGAGCAATCCGCGGGCACGGACCGAGAGGGTTCCCGCGCCGCGCACGGCAGGGACGGCGGTGCGATACGGATCGCCCGCGTGACCGATGGAGACCGTGAGGGCGGAGAGCGTCACATCGCTGCCGGCGACATCGAGACGCTGCGCCTCGAGTCCGAGCCCGATGCGCAGATCGATCGTCTGGTTCCCTTCGAAGGCGATCGTGCCGGGCAACACCTGGGACGCCGGGTCAGAAATGTCGAAGCCGGCGTCCCCGTCCTGAAGGAGCACGCTCTCGCTCGTGGCGCGGAGCGAATCGAACCCGCCGTCGCGGATGCGGGCCGCGGGGATGCGGAACCGGCCGTTCAACGTATCGGGGATGGCCTCCCCCGCCGACAAGCCGTCGGGCAGCGTGCTGTCGGCCGCCACGAACTCGAGCCGACGACGGGTCATCGGGAAGAGAAACGCGCGATCGGCATCCTGGCGTCGCAGGGTCGAGATCGCGAGTTCGAGCGTCCCCGCCGCGGCGCCCGGCACTTCGGACGCAGCGTGGCCGGACAGCGTTCCGTCGAGGAGCGCGCCCTCGGCCGCGGTGATCCGGATGCTGCCCGCCGCACCGGCGACCCGCTGGGATCGATAGCCGACCTCGCGTCCGCCCCAGAGGTCGAGACGATCGGCCATCCCCGAGACGTCGATCTGCGAGCCGCGTTCGGCGACCACATAGCCGCGTTCCGCGTTGAGGCTCACCGATCCGGCATCGCGGACGACGCCCGTCCGGAGTCCCAGCCGACCGATCTGGATCACCGATGCTGCCCTGGCATCGAGGACCGCATTGGGGCCGAGCCAGATCGCCTGTGCGGATTCGTAAGAGAGCGCCGTCGAGACCTGCATGGCGATCGAAACGGTCCCGGCCGGTGCGGACAGCCGTCCATCGACATACACGAACGAGCGCGATGCGAGCGCGATATTCCCGCCGACATCCGTCCTGATGACGGCACCGGTCTCGATGGCCAGGCGCGCGGAGGCCTGGTCGGCCGTGTGCCTCAGCGTCAGGCTCGCCGCCGGACGCAGCAAGGCATCGGCGACATCCGCAATCCGGCTGACCTGCGTGGCCGACCCGATGTCGGCGCCGTTCGGGGCCAGTCGGGTGAGGGCTCCGGAGGGCCTCAGGAACTTCACGAGCGGATGGGCCTGCGTGCCGGTCACCACGCGGAGATCCCCGACAGTGGCTTGCAGGGTGATGTCTCCGAATCCGAGTTCGGTCAGCGCGGCGGTAGGCACGATCAGCGTCCCATCGCCGGCGAGATCTCCCGTGGACCACGCATGTCCGAGGCCCGACGCCACCATGTTGCCGTTTCTCAGGACGATCGAGGGCGCCTCGAGATGCAGGGCCCCGGGAGCACCGATGGCAGTACCGCGGATCGATGCGTTTGCAAAGAAGCGATTGCCCGCGGAGAGCGTCACGTCGCCGCCCCTGCCGCCGTGGACGACCCCGTCGGTATCGACCAGCCCGCCGCCGGCAGCATCGAGGAAGGTCGGGACACCCGCCGTGGCAGTGCTGCCGGTGCCTGTGGCGCCGAGGCGCAGGGCGCCCAGGGAACGCAGCGTGATCGATCCGCCGTCGACGAATGCTGTGGGGGCGCGCTCGCCGGCGCCGAGGCCGAGGAGGAAATCGTTCACCCACTCGCCGGCGGCCGACAGTGTCACGCCGGGCCGGACCGTGATGGCGCCGAGCGGCTCATTGAGGATCGACACCGTCTCGAACGAGATGGTACCGGCGGGCACGCGGACATCCGCACCCACCACGATGTCGCGCCCCTCGACCGCGAGGCGTCCGCCGGGCGCGAGACGCAGTGCGCTGTCGACCAGCACCGTCCCGTTGCGCGAGAGGTCAAGGCGTGTGAAGCCGTTCGCCACGAGGCGCCCGGCGTCGAGCGTGGTCGCCCGGTCTTCCGGAAGCGCCGTCCCGGCGGCACCCGTCCACGGACTGCCGGTGGACGTAAGGGTCAGGTCGTGCAGGCGCCCTGTCGCGCCGTTGCCGGCGTCGACGAAGTCCGCCAGGACGAGACGGCCGCCCAGCGGCGCGCGTCCGGATTCCCGCTGGTAGAAGCCGGTGGTGGACTGGCCCTGCAGCGTGCCGTCCAACGCGATCGCGTGCGCCGTGATCGTGACGCTCCCCGCATTCTTGCCCACGTCGTACCCTTCGACGAGACGTCCCGGAACGCGCCTCGTCGCCGTCTGTCCCCAACGACCGTCGGTCACCGTGTACTGACTCGCAAAGGCGTCGTACACGCGATCCGCCGGTGCCTCTCCGATGTCGTAGACCTTGCCGCCGGACACCACGCGCGTCGTGTTCACCAGTCCGGACGCATACCGCCACGACCCGCCGGATACATCGATCACCGCACCGGGACGCACCACGGCATCGCCCTCGCTGTAGAGCGTCACGGATCCGGCGGCGGCGCTCTTCTCCTGGATGCCGCGCTGGATGCCACCGATCTGCTTCGCGACGTTGGCGAGCGGCGTCCCCTTGTCGACGTCGATGACCACCGTCTTGCCGCGCAGGAAACCGTTGCGCTGCAGCGGGAAGTCCTTCAGCTCATCGCCCCGCAGTTCCACGGACAGCTGCGACTTGCTCATGTCGAGTGCCACGTTCTTCACGCCGGACACATCGATCCTGGCAGTGGATGTGACCTCGATCGCGCTCGCATTGCGGGCGGCCGACGGCGAGACGTTGGATGGATCGAGCAACGCCGTCAGCGTCACGTCTCCGGCGGGCGCGAAGATCTCTCCGGCGACCGTCACCGACCGTCCCAACACGCGCACCTGGGACCGCGACAAAGCGACGCTGTCGTCGATGGTGCCCTTGTCCGCATCGAGGAGCACCTCGGTGCGGCTGCCCTGGGCGAGCGTCACGGTCCCCGTGCGCGTCGCGGCGATGGCGTTGATGTCGGCGGGGTCCGTCTGCCGCGGGCTGTCCTTCGCGAGCAGGTGGATGGATCCGTTGCGACTCACCGATGTGGTGGCCGTGATACGGCCCTGCTGATTGACGGTAAGCCCGGCGACGTACACGTTGCCGCGATTGGCGACGATGTGTCCCGTGGCACCGTTCGTGGCCGTGCCCCCGGTGGCTACTTCCACGATCAGGCCGCGCAGCGAATCGTCGTTGCTGCCGCGCAAGTACACCGTCTGGCCAGCGGCCAGAATCACCTGTCCGCCCGGTGCCTCGATGCGGCCGTTGTTCTCGACCGACGGCGCGAACAGCATCACCTTCCCGCCCTCGGCGGCCTTCAGCACCGACCCCGTGTCGACGACGATGCTGCCTGTCGTCCCCTCGAACGAAGGGGCGAACGTCGTCTGACCGAAGATGGCACCGGTGCGGAACAGTTCGTCCGATACGTTGAGCGACGACGCGATGAGGCCGCCCACGTTCACCTGAGCGCCGCTGGCGAACACGATGCCGTTGGTATTGATGAGGTAGATCTGCCCGTTGGCGGAGAGGCTGCCCGCGATACGGCTCGGATCGGCATCGTGAATCCGGTTCAGCGTGACGCCGTTGGGGCCGGTCTGGTGGTTGAACACCACCGCGTTGCCCGCGCCGATGTTGAAGCTCTGCCAGTTGAGAATGGCGCGGTCGGTCGTCTGTTGGATGGTGGCGGTGGTGCCGTTGATACCGAGGGTCGCCTGTCCGTGCGTGACGAAACCGGCGCCCGTCACGGGTACGGGCAGGTCGTTCGCGGAGGCTTCCACCATCGCACCGAACGCGATGGCGAGTGCGGCGCACAGCGGCCGCACGGCGACGTTGCGTCGCGCACGACGCGGACGGAGATCAGAAGTCATAGGCCACCCGGAAATGGACACGGGGCTGATTGCGTCGTGTCATGAAAGCGTCCTCGAGCGGTACTGCGAGGACGGCCTGTGCATTGAGAGATTTCCAGGCGCGAAGCTTGAGACCCGCACCGGTACCGAGCAGATCGAAGCGCGCCACCTGGCCCGGCAGCGGGTCGAGCAGACGCAGCTGCGCCGCGTCGACGAAGGCAAAACCCGTGAAATCCTGGACACGCGGTGATTCGTCGTTGCCGAAGTTCGGCGTGCGCAGTTCGATCGAGCCGAAGATGCCGTTGTCGCCGACGCGCTCCGATTCGAGGTAGCCGCGGACGCTTTCCAAGCCGCCGACGAAGTAACCCTCGGTCGCGATCAGGGGTCCGCTCGCCAGTTGCCCGCCGAGGCGGAGGAACCACGACGCATCACCGAAGATCCGCTGCTCGCGCGAGATGTCGGCCCGGACGGCAAGGAAGTTGGCCGTGGCGCGGAACCGCTTCAAGGCGAACTCGCGTCCGTCGTTGCCCAGGAATCCACGGGGGACGGTTGTCGCGGTGACGCCAGCGCGGGTGACTCCCTTCGCGCCGTTCACGGTGGCAGCGTAGCCGAGGCTCAGCGGGGAGTACGAGATCGGGTTGTTCAGCGTGTCGGCACCGATCAGCGTCACGGCTTCGCCGAAGTCCTTCCGATCGAGACCGAACGTCACGGAATGGTTGAACCGCTCCGTGCCGCGGACGGGGACGATGTAGCGGGCGCCGATGATGTTCGCATTGCCGGCGACCCGGATGTCGCCGACCGCAGCAATGTCGCTGCGGGAACGCACGGCATACACAGCGAGGATGTGACCGCTTTTGGGCAGCGGGGCCACGTACGTTCCCGACAGCACCCGGACCTCATTGCGGTCCAGCGGCGCCGTCTGATACTGCACAGAGAGGCTGTGGTCCCGTTGAAACAGGTTGTCGTAGCGCAGGCTTCCCTGGATACGCAACTCGGTGGTGTTAGGGGTTTCGCGATTGTTGATCTCGATACCGCCATGGAACGGGCTCTGCTCGACGGCACGCAGCTCGACTTCGACGGTCCCCGGCGTGCGGCCGGCACGCAGCAGGGGCGTCAGCGAGCGTCCCGGTTGCCGGTTGTAGGCGCCGAGTTCCTTCTGCATCGCCGGGAACCAGGGCACACCACCCTCCGCCAGCGACGGTAGACGCCGCCGGATCTCTCCGGCAGCGTAGTACCGCGTACCGGACACTTTCAGACGCTCCACGCGCCCCTCGGTGACCCGGAGCTTCACCACGCCCGTGTCGACCTTCTGTTCGGGGATATCGACGAAGACGGTCAGGTAGCCAGCATTGCGGTACGCCTGCTCCAGCGCGTCTACGGCGGCTTCTACCGCCTCGAGACCACGGCGCGGACCGAGGAACGGATAGACCGCCCGCTCGATATCGATCTCGGGGAGGACGGTATTGCCCTCGACCTCGAACTCGAGGACATCGAACGGCACGGCTTCCGCCGACGGGTCGGCGCCTGCACGATCCTCGAGTGCCTGCGCATCAGGCGCCAAGGCACTCCAGCCAATCGTTGCGAGCACCGCCATCAGTACCGCGAACCTCGACATCCGAAACATCGACTTCACATTCACTCCCAGCTACTCCCGCGCGGGCTCGCACGGGCACGCCCAACTTGTGCAAAAGCCCCGACGTTGGAGGTCGGGGCTTTTTCGAACCTGAAACATCGGCCGGCCGCCTTTCGGCGGTCGGCCGGCGGTTCATCAGTACAGGAACGTCGTCGGACGGCAGGTGTTGCCACCGCGTCCGCCCTTCAGCACCGGCGTCTGCGTGGTCGGATCGAAGCCGTTGTCCGGCAGCGCCGCCACACCGAGCAGACCGGCACCGGTGATGGTGTCGGGGCTGCCCATCGTGGAGATCATGAAGTTGGCGACCGCTTCCTGGTCCGCCGTGTACGTGATGCCGGTCCCACGGTTCCACGTGGCTTCCGCGTACAGGTCGTACTTTCCGTCGATCGTGTTCTGGATCGAGGGGTACACGCCATCCAGCTTGATGTAGTGCCACTTGTCGGCAACACCGTCGCCATCGTCGGAAGGCGAGGCACCGGAGATCCGCTCCGTCCCCAAGAGGCCGATGGCCAGCTCGTCCTGGTTGTCGGCGGACGTCATGCAGCTGTCGACGGTGCCGGCGCTGGCGTTCATCACGATCGTGTAGGCGTCGGTCTTGGCGGTGGAGGTGGAGTTGGCGCCGTCGTTCGCGGCCGTGCCGTCGGACGCGTTCGTGTTGAACGTCAGGGCGCCGGAGCCGCACGGATTCTCGAGCAGGCGTGCGTTGAAGGTCGCCTGCGTGCCGGACGTTGCGGTGCGACGGCACACCTTGATCGCCGTCGTGCCCGTGGGGGCGGCGGTGATCGCAGCGTTGACCTGCGTCCAATCCTGGTAGTTGCCGATGGCGATGCTGCGGAACTGGGAGGCCTCGATCGACGGGGCATTCGCTTCGGCGAACGTGGGGTCGTCGGTGGCAGCGGTGGCCTCGTCGGCGTACTTGCCTTCCGCGACCTGCATCTTCCGGTAAAGCTTGTCGTTCACCGCCAGACCGAACACCTGCGCGAGCAGCGCCGTACCGGCGACGTTGTTGACAGCGCCCTGACCGGCGAAGAGCGTCGGCTCGACGTCGGAGACGCCATACATCACGCCGAGCGTCGTGTCGGAGCAGCCGCTGAATGCGTTGAACTGAAGCACGGCCGCCGTCGGATCGAGGTCGACCTGCACGCCGGCGACGCCGGCATTGACGTCCGTATCCACCGTGCTGGCGACGCACGAACCACCCGGGTTCGTGAAGCCGAGGGTGTTCGTCCCGACGTTGAGGTTCAGGACGCCGAATGCGGAGCCGCCAGAGTCACGCTTGCGGATGACGACGGTCTTGCCACCGGCCAGGACAGCAGCCTTGGCGGTGCAGGTGTATGTCGTGCCGGACGCGCTGCGATAGAGGTTGCGGTCCGACAGGGCCTTCGTCGTATCGCAGACTTCGGCGACGGCCTTGGCGATGGAGTTCTGGAGGGCGGAGGCGCCAGAGATGCGCACTTCCACGGACTGGGCGAACGAAGGCGCGGCGACGGTCGCGAGGGCGACGCCGACGAGCATGCTGAGGCGATTCATCTTCATGGGGATCTCCTGTGATCGCCCGGCCGCCGGATGCGACGGCCGGGTCGTGATGGCAGTACTTGGGGGTCAGGCGCGACGACGGCGGGCAGCGACGCCGACCAGGGCGAGGCCGGCAACCATCAGGGCGTAGGTCTCGGGTTCCGGCACCGGCGCGGAGAACGTGAGTGCGCCGCTCTTGGACAGGAGCCACTCGCCGTCACCGGCGATGTTGCCGTACTTCACAGCGAGACCCTCGGCGGGGGCCGACGCGCTGCTGCGGGTGATGTAGTAGAAGTCGAGGGGGTTGCCGATCAGGCCGGTCGTCTTGAAGCGGGCGAACGTGCCGAAGTTGTCCAGCTTCCCGCTCGTGCCTTCGCCCATGTAGGCGGCCGAGCCGGCGCCGAAGATCGCGGAACCGCCGACCGAAGTGTCACCGGTCAGCGTCAGGTTCACGGCGTTGACGTAGGCGTTGGCGCCTTGGAAGCCGACGATCGACGAGTTGTTCTGCTGATTGCCCGTCGTCGTGGCCCAGTTGAGCGCGGTTCCCGACGTGGTCAGATAGCGGATGCCATCCGGCACCGAACCCACCGTGGTGCTGTCGAGCGCGATCACGTCCCAGACGAACTGGTCGATCACCGCGTCGGACTTGCCGGCCAGGAACGTCGTCCAATTGCCGTCAGCCGCGGACGAGAAGCGGAGGGGGTTGGTACCGACCAGACTGTCGACGTTGGTCGAAAAACCACCCGTGGGGCGGTTGATCGTGCCGAAGCTGTTCATGCCGATGTTGAGGTCACGAATGTAGGACTGGCTGTTCACCTGGTCCCAAACAGACAGGAACAACTCGCCGTTACCGGTCTCACCGCCGGCGATATCGGCCATTGCTGCGCCACTGCTGACGACGAGCAACGCCGCCGCGACAGCCTTCATAGTCATTTGCATTTGCAGTCTCCATCGAGGGTATAAGGATCACGTCGGGGAGGCCGTTTCAAGGTCACCCTCCCGAGAGGTCCGTCGGCCCGGAACAAGTCCGATCCTTCGAGCCAAAGTCTGGGAGGACTGTGTGACATCGTGACCAGCGGCGCCGGCTGCGGTTGTAGTCCGCAACGTCTATCTGCGCAGCCGATCCGGCGCCACTGGCACTCCCGGACTCATGAGTGCCTCAAGTTTGGCGGTCTCAGATGATGGTGGCGTGACGATCGGATGCCATATCTATGATCCCAAAAGATCATATTGATGACGCATACCTACGGAGTGGTGGGATTCGCGGCGGTGGAACGGGGCGGAAATGAGCCGTATGGATCATCCGCATCGGCCGACGGGCCGTATTTCCCTCAATCCAGCGGCAGGCTGTACGCGCCCGTGGACGCCCCGGCGGCGACCAGCGCATCCACGGCAGCGCGGTCGCGCCGGTAGATCGCCCAGTAGAGCGGCGCAAATCCATCACGACCGGCGCGGTCGGGATCCGCCCCGGATGCCAGCAGCGTGGAGATGACATTCACGTGACCACCCCGCGTCGCAACGATCAGCGCATCGTGGCCATCGCGCCCTCGCACGAGCGGAGACGCGCCGGCCGCCAGGAGGCGTTCCGCGATGCCGGCGCGACCGAGACGGGCCGCCTCCACCAGGGCTGTGCTGCCATTGGCCGCACGCTCATCCACCTCCGCACCGGCATCGAGCAGCAGGGAGACGACGCGGGCGTGGCCGTGCAACGTGGCGATCACGAGAGGTGTGGTGCCATCGGGCGCCCGGCCACCGGGTCGGGCGCCGGCATCGAGCAGCACCCGTACGACTTCCCCGTGCCCCTTCGCGGCGGCTCGCCAGATCGGCAACGCCTCGCGTGGCACCTCGACGTTCGGACCCGTGGCCCGCGTCTTCAAGAGTTGCTTCACCGTCTCCGTGTCCCCCGCCCCGGCAGCCACCAGCATCGAGCGACTTGCTTCCGACACAACGGGCGCCATCGTGCTCGCATAGGGCGGCGACCGCACGACGGCAGCATCCGAGGCCATGAAGGGTTTCCGCTTGACCGTCACTGCCGCAGCAGGACCTGCCGCGGGCCGTTGGGCGCATGCCGCGACGGCGAGAGCGATGGCGAGGACCGCGACGCGCTGGTTCATCGTCCGGTATCCAATGCCGGTGCCTCGGTACCGGACAGGCAAGCGCGGAAACGTGCCGTGACTGAGGCAGCGCATCGCTGGACTCGATCGCCCTCGGCGAAGCTGCCCCCGCTCCGGCAGCTGGCGAGATCGGCGACCCGCTCGGCGGCGCATTCGCTGGGCTTGCGGCGCGCCGGGTCGCGCGGCGCGACCGCGGGCACATCGACGACGGCTGCCGGTGGAGATGCATCGCGCGTCGAGAGGCGCGATCCGGCGGCGTCCACGACACCGGGAGACGTCCCGGTCGCCGTCGGTCCGGCACTCGGTTGCCAGGTGAATACCCAGTCGCGATAAGTGGCCGCGCTCTCGATCGCCTCCATGCCTTCGGGGAACCCCGAGACCCGTCGCGGCACCCCATCGGACAGGCTGTAGACGCCCGTGATCTGTCCGTCGGGCAATCGCACGAATCCCCATGTGGTCTGGTTCGTCATCGGGTCACGCCAGAGGCGGCGGAGATGGCGCCGGGGTACAGGAAGCCGCTTGTCCTCGAGCATGTCCTCGACGGTCCGCGGAAAGGTGCGCGCCGCCTCAGGGGATGCCTCGTAGTAGCTCTTGATCGCCTGGCGGACCTGCTCTTCGAGTGCCACATCAGTCCGATCCCGGCTAGCGCGACGCCGGACGCCGCGATGAAGAAGAGCAGCAAAAGATATGTGAACCCGCCGCACCGCCCTGCATTCAGGACGCCCCGCTCTTGATGATCCGCAGGGCGATGCCCTTGGCCACTGCCTGCGCGCGGTTCTGCACGACCAGCTTGCGGAGGATCTTCTGCACGTGATTCTTCACGGTGAGCGGGCTGATGCCGAGGATGAGTCCGATCTCCTGGTTGCTCTTGCCGTCGCGCACCCACTGCAGGATCTCGATCTCGCGCGCCGTGATGACCTGCTGCCCCCGGTTCAGCGGCTCGTCCGAGGACGGGGCATCCGAGGCGAGCATCCTGACATAGGACGCATGGAGACACGGCACCATCAGGTCGAGCGCATGCGCGAGAGTCGCGTGGGGCAGCGCCGGCAACCGTGCAAAAAGGAAATAGCTCGAGGGAAACCCCGCGTACGCCGAGAGACCGTGGACCGCGATCCGCCCCAGCGCCAGTTCGGTGATCGCATGTTCGAAACGGCGATGCAGCGAGGCATCGCTCCGGTCTGCCCCGATCACGAACGGCCGCTCGCCCGCCTCCGCCCACGCCTGGACCAGTTGCACCGCGAGGCCCGTCTCCCGGTGCACCAGCAGGCGCTCGTCCGGATCGGACAACGGGTAGCTCGAGAAACACTCCACCATCGCATTGCGCCGCGCGAGGTCGCCGTGCACGCACACCAGCAACTCGTGGGGGATGAACCCCTGGAGCGCGCCCTGGACCCACAGGTAGAACTGGTTCCGCCGACGCACCTCGAGCCCCGCCCGCAGGACGTCGTGCAAACGCTCCGTCTGACGGGCGTCGAGCGTCGCGAAGGGGTCGTTGGCAAGGGGCAGCGCTGACATCTTGGCGAGGCGGGTCCGACCGTCCGGCAGCGCGGAGTGGCGCGGTCAGGGCGGCGGACGCGGGATCCGGGGGGAATGAGACATCGGCAGTATCCCGGCCATGTGTTACAGGAACATGGCCGTGCGCCCCCACTTCGATGCGCGCCGCAACCGCGATATCGGCGGGACCAGCCTCGTGATCCGTCCGGACGTCGATGCGCATCACCAGCTCTCGTAGGGTGTCCCGTCGGCGCCGTTGCCGGGCGCACTGCTCTTCACGTCGTACACGCTGCCGGCGACGGTCGCCCCGGCCGTCGCCCCCGTCGGCGGGGGGACGACGACCCACGTCTCGTTGCTGTCCGTCACGGGATCCACGGGGACGGCGCGCAGGTAACGCCGCGTCACGAGATCGGCCAGCGCGTCCGGATAGCGACCGCGATCGGCGTGGAACTTGTCGATGGCGTCGCGCATGACGTTCAGGTTCTCGCGCAGCACCGCCTCCCGAGACCGCTGGATGTGATCGAAGTATCGCGGCGCCGCGAGCGCGAGCAGCAGCGCGATCACGGCCAAAACAACCAGCAGTTCGATGAGCGTGAAGCCGCGCGGGCGCCGAGCGGCAGGCAGGGGCAGGCTCACCATTGTCGGTACGGCACGCCGTTCAAGCCCACGCCCTCCCGGCGGGAATAGACGTCGTACACATCCGCCCCGGGCGCGGGGGACGATGGCGGGCTCGCGTAGCTGCGCAGTCCCCAGGTCTCCTCGGCGGCGAGTTCGGCCGGTGCAAAGGGATCGCGGGGAATGCGGCGCAGGAAGCGGATGAGCTTCTTGTCGGGCGTCTTGATGTCCGGCATGCCGTTCACGAGATCGACGAGCCGGCGCGGATAACCGGTCTCGTCGGCCTTGCGCTCCACGCGGCCATCGTCCGCCGCCTTCTTGTAGGCATCGATCGCGGTACGGATCTGCCGGAGCGCGAGACGGAGGTCCTGCTCACGTGTGCGCTGCACGGCGAGCTCACCCAGCGGCACCGCCCCCACTGCCAGCACGGCGAGGATCGCCACGACGATCATCAATTCGATCAGCGTGAAGCCCCCCGGCGCGCTGCGCGGCACGATGGCGGGCTGGGCGGATCGCATCGCCGGAGGCCTCTACTTCCGGACGGCGACGCTGACCGGCGGCGGCGGCGCGACACCCACCGCGAAACCGGACGCGTCGATGAGTTCCGCGTTCGACAGCGTGAGTTGTGTGGCCACCGCTTCCTTGATCGCCTGGAACGTGACCTCGACCGACTGCCCGCCGCCCGCCACCGGCACCCGTATGCGCCCCGGCTCGGCGGGCGCGCCGCCGACGACCTGCAACACGGCGGGATCGAAGGCGATCTCCACGAAGCCGTTCATGATCTCGATGACGTCCGGCAGCGTCACCACGAGGGGAAACTGTTCGTTGGCGCGCACGGAAGGCGGTGCGGAGAGACCGATCTGGAAAGGGGCGTCGTTTGCCTGTCGCGCCTCGGGGATCGCTCGTCCGGCACCGGCGGCCCCGCCGCCACCGCCAGGCACCACGGCCACCGATCCCGGGGCAGTCTTCGACATCCGCAGCGGCGGGCGCCCCGGCGTGGTGTCGGTACCCACCGGCAGTTCCGCCATCACGCCCTCGGGCCGCACGATGTTGCGCACCACCCGAGGCGTGATGAGCAGCACGATCTCCGTCTTCTCCTTGTTCTCGTTCGTGCTGCCGAAGAGGCGGCCCAGGATCGGCACGTCGCCGAGGCCCGGGATGCGCACGGAGGTCCGGCGGTCGTTGTCGTTGATGAGGCCCGCGAGGATCTGCGTCTCGCCGTCGCGCAACTGGAGAACCGTGGTCGTGTTGCGGGTGCCGATCTGGTAGGCCACCGTGGTCCCGGCGTTCGCCGTCACCTCCTTCACGATGTTGCTCACCTCGAGGCCCATCTTGATCGACACATCGTCGTTCAGATACACCTGAGGTTCGACGTCGAGCTTGAGACCGACGTCGAGGTACGTCACCGACGACGCCACACCGGCGTTCGCGACCGCCGTGCTCGTGAAGACCGGCACCTTGTCGCCGATGTGGATCTTCGCCTTTTCCCGGTTCTTCACCCGGATGCGCGGGTTGGCGAGCAGCGTCGACCGCCCCACCGTCGCCCGCAGGTTCGCCGTGAGTGCGGGGTTGGCGATGCTGAACACCATCGGCCCGTCGATGAGCTGAGTCGTCGTCGCCGCTCCGGTCGCGGCGCGCGCCCCGAGCGTCACGCTGCCCGGCCACGCGACGCCGAGATCCTGCAGTCGCGTACGCGTCAGCTCCAGCACCTCCACCTCGAGCATCACCTCCGGCTCGGCAAGGTCGAGCGTGCGCACGAGCTGGTCCGCCATCCGCACCACTTCCGGTGTGTCGCGCATCACCATCAGGTTCAACTTCTCGTCGATGAAGACGTCCTGCGCGCGCGTGAGCGTCTTCACCATCACGGCCGCCTGCTTCACGTCGGCGTTCGACAGATAGAAGCTGCGCACGACGAGTTCGCGATAGTCCTTCTGCTTGGCGGGCGTGTTCGGATAGATGAGCACGGAGTTCTCGTTCAGCACCTTCCGGTCGAGGCCGTGCGTGGTGAGGATGAGTTCGAGCGCGTCCTCCAGCGAGGTGTTGCGCAGGAACACCGTCAGCTTCTGGTCCTGCTTCACATCGCGGTCGAACACGAAATTGATGCCCGACGTGCGCGACAACATGTCGAACACCGTGCGCATCTGCGCATCGCGGAACTCCAGCGTCACCGGCTTGCGGAACGGCGCCTTCAGGCGCGGGGTGGGGTCCGCCGCCATGCCGGCCTCCAGCACGCGCCGCAGGAGGTCCCGCGCCGGCGCGTGGTTCGGGGTGTCGCCGAGCACCTCGCGCACCCGAGTCTCGGCCACGTCGAGGCGACCGGCCTTCAGGCTCGCCTCGGCCTCGCGGAGGATTGCCTGGTGCCGCCGGGCCCGCGCCACGTCCGCCAGGCGCACCGTGCTCCGCACCGCATCGGCATCGAGCGCCGCGGCGGCCTGGTACTCGCGCTCCGCCT